>Ga0209554_1003381_pt1 | contig 10262 bp, 10 predicted proteins | sample MarorgKNORR_S2LV_5_FD_188221 | JGI IMG/M metagenome (GOLD analysis project Ga0209554, IMG submission 188221) | Marine microbial communities from the Southern Atlantic Ocean, analyzing organic carbon cycling - Bottom_A/KNORR_S2/LV (SPAdes) (version 2) | ecosystem: Environmental > Aquatic > Marine... | reverse complement strand
GCGCTGGCGCTCCAGGTTCTCCGCCCGCTCGAACTCCAACGTCTTGGTGGGACCGTCTTCGCCATCCAGGGCGTCCGGGACGAGCGATATGCACGACCCGAGCGCAGCGACCATGACGAGAGCGAAACCAAGTAATGTTCACCATGGGCGGCGAGCGCTGAAGCTCGGCAGTGAACCGGGGGATAGCGTCATTTCTGTTGTTCCCTCTCGATGTGTGGGGCCGCGGCCTCACGGAGTATTAACCGGATTCGGTGTCGGGTTTTCGTTGGTTGGAGTGGAGTTCCAGAGTCGTCCCGTCACAAGTGCGCGGGCCGCTTCTTCATATTTTTTGACGTTTACGTCCGACCCGGCAGCGCGCTGGACGATCAAGCCCAGAACAAGCGAGACCATTGTCTGCGCAACGCTCACAGGGTCCAGTTCGATGTCGATCTCGAATTGCTCTTGCGCCTTGATGACGATCTTGCTTACGTGAGTCTGGATCATGCTGAAATCTTCCAGCAGCACCTTGCCCACCTGTTCAGAGCGGGAGCTTTCTTCCCAGACCTGAAGCGTGAGCCGGGCGGCGCCAACCGCTCCGGGCTCGTGTGCCGCCGCGAAATATACGGTGCTTAACTCTTCAAAGATCGCACGGGAGGCGGCAGAGAGGTCCAGGGTTCCAAATCGCTGCCGATTGCGATCGAGCGATTCGGAGCACATGGCGGCGACAATGTCGTCTTTACTCTCGAAATAGCGGTAGGGAGCACCGGTGCTCAGGCCTGCTCTCGTAGCGATGTCCTGGATCTTTGTGGCGTGGAACCCGCGCTCCAGAAAGCACGCCCGGGCCGCATCAATGATCTGTTTGCGGCGCGCTTCTACGTGCGCCTCGGTCATCTTCGGGGACAGGATTTCACTCCGCTTAGGCAGCCGGTAAACGAATAGTGAATGAAGATTCACTAAAATGAACGACGGTTCACTTCACACATGGCATCGCCAGGCGTCAACTCTGATCTGTCCGGCCTGACCTGCTCGGTCGGATCTGTTCGGCCTCATCTGTTCGGGAAGAATGACCGCTATGGATTCGCGACCGGGGGACGCCGATGATGGCGGCAGGTTCATGTGCTTTGGACACGAATACAGACGGAGGGCGAATTGCGTCTCGAAGGAAAGATTGCGCTGATAAGCGGAGGCGCCAGCGGTATCGGGCGCGCAGAGGCGGTGCTGTTCGCCAGGGAGGGCGCAGCTGTTGTGATCGCCGATTTGCAGGCGTTGCAGGCGGGCGAGGTCATTGACGAGATCACGGTCGCGGGCGGTCGCGCTGCGTTCGTTCAGCTGGATGTTCGAGATGCCGAAGCCTGGGAAGCGGCGGTGGAGTTCACTGAATCGACCTTTGGCCCCGTGACGATTCTCGGTAACAACGCGGGTACCAATTTTCGCGTTGACTGGGATGAGCAAACTCTGGAGATGTGGCAGACCGTCCTGGATGTGAACCTGACCGGGACGTACCTGGGGATTCGCGCGGTTGTCCCTTCTATGCGGAAGGCCGGCGGTGGCTCGATCATCAACATCGCCTCAAGCGCGGCTCTCAAGCAAGGCAGGGGCGGGCCGGCATATGCGACCTCTAAGACGGCGGTCGTGGGTCTCTCACGGAACGCAGCCCTCAACCACGCTGGGGACAACATCCGGGTAAATGCTTTATGTCCGGGGCATGTCGACACGCCGTTCATCAGGGGGAGTCAGCCGCACAGCGAAAACACATGGTCAACCGATATCGCCAATCCCGAGAACTACGAGCGGAGGTTGGAGCGTCAGCCTCTTGCGATCGGCCGGTTGCAGTCGGGCGGGGACATCGCGTACGGAGCGCTGTACCTGGCCTCTGACGAGTCTTCAACGGTCACCGGCGCCACGATAGCGATCGATGGCGGTTCGACGCTGCTTTAAGCGGTGTTTGATCCAGCGGCCCCGAATTTCACGATGACGTTGTGTGGAGCCGCCTGAGCCCACCCTGAGACTCTCGAATTGTCGGTTGTACGATCAGGGTTGTCCTTCGTCGCCGACTCTCTTCTCGCGCCAGGGTGTTGGGCGAAGCAGCCCCGCCTCCACGATGGCTTAAGTGCTCAGCTTTTCCATTAGACGGGCGCCGCTGGGGTTCACGTCGTGAGTGCCGTCCGCGTACACGACGGTCGGGACTGTGCGTCCGCCGTTTTGCAGCTTGTTAATTTCGGCGAGAGCGTTCTCGTCTTCGTCGACGTTGAACTGCTCGTACGGGATTTCGTGCTCGTCCAGGAAGCTCTTGAGGATGCGGCAGTACGGGCACCAGTCGGTGCTGAGTACGCGGAGTGGGGTCTGTGTGGTCATTCTGGGAGGATTTCCTCTGTCTTTGTGGAGCGTTGGCGGTGTAGTCGCCCGTCTGTTTGATGCGGAATGGATTTCGCGGATTCTGGGTGACCTTGGACGATCTTCCCCCTCACCCTGAACCTCTCCCGCTGGGAGAGGGGACGTGTTGTTACAGGATTGACACTTCGAAGAGCCTCGAGGCACTGTCCGGACTCAGCTAAGCGCCGGGATCTCCGTGAACATGGCTCGGAAAATTGCGGCTCCATCCTCGCCGCCGATCAGTGGATCGCAGGCCCTTTCAGGGTGCGGCATCATGCCGAGTACATTGCCCCCTTTGTTCATGATTCCGGCGATATTGTTCACCGAGCCGTTCGGATTCCATTCAGGAGTAACTTCGCCGTTTGGGCCTGAGTATCGGAACACAACACGTCCGCTCGCTTCTAACTCAGCGATCGTGTCCTCATCTGCCTGATAACTGCCCTCGCCATGCGAGATCGGAACCCTGAGCAGGTCTCCCGACTTCGCCGTGTGGCTGAACATGGTGCGGTCGTTCTCGACGCGTAGGTCGGTCCAGGTGCAGCGGAACTCCAGGTGATCGTTTCGCATAAGAGCGCCCGGTAGCAGCCCGGCTTCGCACAGGATCTGGAATCCGTTGCATATGCCGATCACGCCGCGGCCGTCGGCTGCGAATTTCGAGACCGACTCCATGACAGGGGCGAAGCGTGCGATGGCGCCCGCCCGCAGGTAGTCGCCGTAGGAGAACCCGCCGGGCACGACCAGCGCGTCGAATCGATCGACGTCGGTTTCGGCGTGCCAGACGTACTCGATCTCCTGACCGAGAGATTCCAGGGCGTAGCCGCAGTCGCGGTCGCTCCATGTGCCGGGGAATACGAGGATGCCGAATTTCATAGAGAAATCGTAACCGACCCCCGGGCGATTCGAAACCGGCCTGCTGTCGACACATTTCGGGGAATAACCAAACCCGGCAAGCTGGCATAAAACAAAAGGACCGGTCAAAAACCGGTCCTTCCATCTTGAACACTGCTGAAAGCAGTGTCGTTACATGTTCTTGCGTTGCGCCTTCAGGCTCTTGCGGCGCTTTGCGGCGGCCTTCTTCTTGCGTAGGGCCGTCGGCGGCTCGAAGTGTTGGCGGCGACGGGACTCGGACAGAATCCCTTCCTGCTGAACGCGCTTCGTGAAACGACGCAGCATGCTCTCAAAGCTCTCGCCCTCAGAAATTCGTATCTCCGGCAAACTCGACCTCTTGGTACTCAAAATCGAAAACTCGCCCACTTCGGGCAAGTCGGTGCCCTCAAGCTTAGGCAAGTACAGGTGGAACGGTCAAGTAGTTAGCTACGAAATGGGCTGACCGTGCAACAGCAATGAGGCTGCGCGCCTGACCCGGGCGATGGAACGATCACGTCCAAGCGCCACCATCGTGTCGAACAGCGGCGGTGCTACTTTTCGCGCCGTCAGCGCCACACGTAATGCACCGAACAGCTGTCGTGGCTTCAAGTCCAGCTCCACGCAGAGGGCTCGGAACTGCGCTTCAAGCGGCTCTGCCTCAAACGAGTCTGCCGATTCGAGAGCGGCCGCGGACGACTCCAGCGCAGACGCCGTCGCTGCCTCGTCCATGCCCTTCTGCACGACCTCGGCCGGGTCCAGTTCGATCTCGTCCTGGAAGAAATACGCCAGCATCCCCGACAACTCTTCGCGGTCGATCTTCTTCAGGCGTTCATGGACAAGCGGCACGAGCTGGGTCAGGAAGTCGCGGTCGATCGGTCGGGAAATCGACTCCGGCAGACCGTCTGGAGCTTCAAGTTCCGGGAGAATCATCTCGGAGAGCGTTTCGACAGGCAACTGGCGGAGGTAAACGCCGTTCATCCATTCAAGCTTCGTAATATCGAAGATTGACGGCGCGGCATTCAACCCGTCGAGGCTGAACTTCTCGACGATCCGTTCCCGAGTCATCACCTCTTCATCATCGCCCGCGGACCAGCCGAGGAGGGACAGGAAGTTGAACATCGTCCCGGGCAGGAAGCCCTTGTCCCGGAACTCAAGCAGGGCGGTGTCGCCGTGGCGCTTGGACAGCTTCGAGCGGTCCGGGCCGAGGAGTATGGACAAGTGAACGAACTCCGGCGGCTTCCAGCCAAATCCGTCGTACATCATCACGTGCCGGGGCGTAGACGAAATCCACTCTTCGGACCGTAGGACGTGTGTGATGCCCATCTCGTGGTCGTCCACGATGTGCGCCAGGTGATAAGTGGGGTAGCCGTCAGACTTCAAGATCACGAAGTCCTGCAAAAGCGATGGGTCGAAGGTCAGCGGGCCGCGCAGGACGTCGTCGAACACGATCTCTCCCTCAAGCGGGACTTTGAATCGGACCACGGTGGCACGACCCTGCGCCCTGTCCGCATCGCGTTCCTCGTCCGACTTGTTTCGACAGTACCCGTCGTATCCGGTCGGCTTCTTCTCGGCACGCTGCTGTTGCCGTAGCTGATCGAGTCGCTCGGGGGTGCAAGTGCACTCGTAAGCGTGGCCGTTGTCGATCAGTTGCTGGGCCGCCACGGCGTACTTGCCGAGTGCTTTGCGTTCCGACTGCACGTACGGCGCATATGGGCCGCCGACGCCGGGGCCTTCGTCCCAGTCAAGCCCGAGCCACTTCAGCGCATCGAGGATTCGATCAAGGGAGCCGTCGACCATGCGTTCCCGGTCGGTGTCTTCGATCCGGACGATGAACTGACCACCTGCGTGCCGGGCGAAGACCCAGTTCAGGAGGGCGGTGCGGAGGTTGCCGACGTGTGGATCGCCGGTCGGGCTGGGCGCGTAGCGGACACGCACGGGCCCGGTGTAGGGTGTGTCAGTCATGAGGGAGAGAATCGTATCACCCGCGGTGCGGGGTTTGTCTGGGCGTGGTGGGTGATTGGCGTTGACGCGGTTACGGGGCGCGGTTGCCTTCTCTTATCATCCTGAGCCGAGGCGAAGGATCTCCTGGCTTTATCTCTACTCGGTTCATTTGCCGACGAGTCTGGGAGCCTCAAGGTGGGTGATGGTTAGAGTGAGTCGTGGGAGCCCCGGACTACTCCCGTCGCGCTGCGTCCAGGGAGGTTTGCAGGTCCTCGGGCAGTGATGATTCCAGCTGCATCGTCTCGCCGGATATCGGGTGTTTGAAGGCCAGGGTGGATGCGTGGAGGAACTGGCGGTTCAGTCCTCCCGGGCCTCTTGCGGCTCGTCCGTACATGCCGTCTCCGACTACCGGATTGCCGATCGACGATAGGTGGATGCGTATTTGATGGGTTCGCCCCGTATCGAGCACCATCTCCATCAGCGTTGTGCGTGAGAGGCGTTCCAAGACTCGGAATCGCGTGCGAGCCTCGCGCCCGTCCTCGACTATGGCCTGTCGCTGCCGGTTTCGCGGGTCACGTCCCAGCGGCGCGTCGATGACCCCTTCGTCAGTCTCTGGACCTCCCCGGACTAGCGCCATGTAGACACGTCGAACCTGTCGCTCCCGGATCATCTCAGACAGCAGCTCGTAAGCGGCCTGCGTGCGCGCAACGACCATCAGGCCGGACGTATCACGATCGATCCTGTGGACTATTCCGGGTCGTTTTTGCTCGCCCACCTCGCGAATCTCCGGGAAATCGACCAGTAGGCCATTTACCAGAGTGTCAGAGTTGTGTCCGGGGCCCGGGTGGACGGTCAGCCCGATCGGCTTGTCCACGACTAGAAGGTGCTCGTCCTCATATGCGACCACGAACGATTGCCTAGTCGCGATCAGCTCGGATTCATCCTCCGGCTCCGGTATCTCCACCCGAATCTCTGCGCCGGGGAGAATCGGGTGCGATGGTCGAGTCTCGATCTCGCCGTTAACGGACACCGCCCCGTCACGAACAAGGCGCTGTGCCGCGCTTCTACTGAGGTCTTCGACTCCCTCTGCGATGCAGACATCGAGGCGGCGTTTTTTCTGGGGACCTTCAAATCGGAACTGTGACGTCGTCACTCCGTCAATCCCTCGTGTCGGGCGATGAGATCGAGCTCTCGGTGGTTGATGGGGAAGATGACTCTAGAGCGTCACCGCCTGTTGGGGCCGCCCCGTCTGATTTCTCGCCACGTTCCCCGAACAGCGTGAAGTAGGCGATCAGCGCAACGATTCCGGCGATGATGGCGGAGTCTGCGATGTTGAAGATGGGCCACGGCCCGACGTCCAGGAAGTCGACAACGTAACCGTGACGGAAGCGGTCTATGAGGTTTCCGAGGGCTCCGCCGAGTTGCAACCCGAGGGCAGTGCGGGTGAACCATGACACCATTACCGCTTCCCGGTAGAAGTAGACGATCAGCGCCACCGCGCCCATCGAGACAAAGGTCAGCAGCGTGCCGTTGTCCTGAAACAGGCCAAAAGCCGTTCCGTTATTTCGCACGAATGTGAATCGGAAGAAACCGTTTCCGTCCGGCCAGGATGCTCCGATGCCGAGGTTGTTCAACACAAGTTGTTTTGTGATCTGGTCGACCACGAGAGCCGTGATCAGGATGCCAATAAGCAGAGGGTCGCGGAAGGCCCGCCATGACGACTGTCTGGATGGTGGTTCAGATTCTTCCGAGACGGGCTTGACCACTGCCGCAGGGTGATCTGGCGTGGCCGATTCTTCTTCAGCGCCGTGGTCGAGGGTGTCACTCATCGTCGGGGGTTCAGCCTTTGGATATGTCTTGTCGGTTGGTCGGTCATCGAGAGCGATTGGCGCATCTATTGAAGTATATGTACGCTCTGACGGGGAGTACGGCCTGCCTGCGTCCAATCAGGCCGAACAGACCAACCCTCAGGAACCCGGACGGAAAAACGGTGCTGTCACGATCTGAATATCTGAATTCAAGCCCCTGTGGGGCCTCAGGACAGCAGGATCCCGGCCATGAATTCAGCCACTCGTTCGCCGATGTCGCGCTCGTAGCCTCCGAGCATGTGATCTGCACCGTCCAGGGTTTCGAAAGTGGCCTGGAATTTCATGCTCGACACAACTTCAGAAAGCGCTTCGGGGTTGACCAGCCGATCTCTTCCGCCGACAACGAAGTAGCGCGGGCGGGAGTCGTCGCCTAGTGACGATTTCTTAACTGTGGTGACCGGAGGAGATACGAACGCGAGCGCCCGAGCAGACGTCAGGCTGGTCGAAGCGCGTGCCATCGCCGCCGCGCCGAACGAGTATCCGGCGACGCCCAGGCGGACGCTGTTGACCATTTCCCAGCCGTCGAACAGTTGCAGCCCCATCTCCACATCCCTGACCGAGGTTTCGTTCAATATCTCCCCATCGCCGGATTGGCGGAAGTTGAATCTCAAGGATGCGATACCTCGATCCGACAGGGCGCTGCAGATAGCGACCACAACCGACGAGTTCATGTCGCCGCCGAAAAGCGGGTGCGGGTGGCACACGACGACGCCGGGATATGGAGCCTCTCCGGGGGAGGGCTGCACAATGATGCCGTTCACCTGATCGCCATCTACCTCGTAGCTGACAGCCATCTCGTTCATCGACACGTTTTATGGCCTCTCGTAGGTAAGTGTCTTTCGAAAACCGCCTGGCCGTCACGGTCTTTGATCCATGACGCCCGGTTAAGTACGGTCCGCGCTGCTAGAATTCCCGCGGCGCGCCAATTGCAGCACCTGCGCAGTTGTTCAGGGTACGCCCTGATATCGCCATAGACTTCCAGAAGCTTGAAAATCCCACTGGCAAAACGAGGAAACCGAATGATCCGCGTCGATCTCCGAAGTGACACCGTGAGCCACCCGAGCCCCGAAATGCGCAAGGCCATGTACGACGCCGAGCTGGGTGACGACGTATACGGCGATGACCCGACCACGAACCTTCTGGAAGAACGGGCCGCCGAGATGCTCGGCAAGGAAGCGGCGGTGATCGTTAGCTCGGGTACGCAAAGCAATCTCGTGGCGTTACTGGCGCAGGCAGGCCGGGGCGATACGGTCCTGATTGGCAACAAGAGTCACATCCTGAATGCAGAGGCGGGCGGAGCGTCCGCACTCGGCGGGATCGTGCTGATTCCCATCCAGAACGACGAGCGCGGGACGATGGACCCGACGGCGATCGGACTGGCGGCAGCACCAAGGGATCATCACAAGGCCCCGGTATCGCTTCTGTGCGTCGAGAACACGCAGAACGCCGCCGGTGGAACTGCTCTATCGGCTGAAGAGATCAAGGTCATGACCGACGCAGGGCGCCAGTACGGACTGCGCGTTCACATGGACGGAGCACGACTTTTCAACGCCGCGGTTGCGCTGGAGACCCCGGCGGCCGAGCTGGCGGCCGAAGCGGATACCGTTGGTTTCTGCCTCTCAAAGGGACTGGCATGCCCGATAGGCTCGGTCCTCTGCGGGGACGCCGATGTTATCGAAGAGGCGCGTCGCTGGCGCAAGATGCTGGGCGGCGCGATGCGGCAGGTTGGCGTCATAGCCGCCGCAGGAGTTGTGGCGCTGGACACGATGATCGATCGAATGGCCGACGATCACGCCAACGCACGAAAACTTGCCGCGGCGCTGGCAGAGATGCCCGGCATCGACATAGACCTATCTACAGTGGAGACCAACATCGTCCGCTTCGGTGTGCCTGCCCATAAGGGGCTGGAGATTCAGGGCCGGTTGAAGGACGAGGGCGTGTTGATCAATGGCGGGGATTCCGATCTCCGTTTCGTGCCGCACTACGGCATCGATAGCGAAGATATCGATATCGCCATCAACGCAATGGACAAGGTGATGGCCGAGGTCGCAGGCTAAAGATGACAACATACAAGGGGACGATAGGGATTCTCACCGGCGGCGGCGACGTCCCGGGGTTAAACCCGGCCATCCGGGCGGTTACGATCAGGGCGAATCGTGAGGGATACCGGGTGATCGGTCTTCGCCGAGGTTGGGCCGGGCTTGTGGACATGGTCCCCGATAAAGATGCTGACAACAGTATCAATTTTCAGGCGCTGGACGAAGACGATGAAGTAAATCGGGCCGCGCGCACGGGCGGCACATTCCTTCATTCCTCCCGTACGCGCCCCAGTCACCTCCCCAAAGACGCCGTACCGACGCACCTGCGACATCTATATACCGATGACATTAATGACGCCACGCCAACGATCCTGAAAAATCTTGAGTATCTTGGGATCGACTACCTGATTCCCATCGGCGGCGACGACACGCTCAGCTACGCGTATCGCCTGCACACGGAAGGTGTCAAAGTGGTGGCGATTCCGAAGACGATGGACAACGACGTGCCCGGCACCGACTACTGCATTGGCTTCGGCACATGCGTTTCACGCACCATCCAGATGTCCCACGATCTCCGTAGCACGGCCGGTTCGCACGAGCGCATCCTGGTCATCGAGGTATTCGGACGTTACGCCGGCTTCACGGCACTGCTGCCCACGATGGCTGGCGCCGCGGACCGATGCGTGATCCCGGAGCACGAATTCGACATCGGGCACCTGACCGAGCTGCTGGTCAACGATCGCATCCAAAACCCGAGCAGCTATTCGGTGGTGCTGGTGTCGGAAGGCGCTGCGATGTCGGGCAAGATGTCTTTTGAGAGCGAGGGGACGGACCAGTACGGTCACCGACGGCTTGGCGGCATCGGTGACCAGGTGGCGGCACGAATCTCTGACATATCGGCAAAGTACAACAACGGGACACGCGTTAACGTGACCAGCCAGCGTCTTGGCTACATGGTTCGCTCTGGCGCTCCGGACGCACTCGATTCCGTTGCGCCGATGGCGTTTGGCAACCTTGCGATGGATCTGGTGTTGAAAGGAACGCCCGGGCGACTCGTGGGCATCCAGAACGGCGTCTACGATAGCGTTTCGCTCGATGTCGTTGACGGCCCCCACAAGGTGGTCGATGTGGAGAAGTACTACAACACGGATCGATTGCGCCCCAACTACGAAACCTTCGGCGGGACACCGCTGTT
>Ga0209554_1003379_pt1 | contig 10269 bp, 11 predicted proteins | sample MarorgKNORR_S2LV_5_FD_188221 | JGI IMG/M metagenome (GOLD analysis project Ga0209554, IMG submission 188221) | Marine microbial communities from the Southern Atlantic Ocean, analyzing organic carbon cycling - Bottom_A/KNORR_S2/LV (SPAdes) (version 2) | ecosystem: Environmental > Aquatic > Marine... | reverse complement strand
TCAAACAGATCAAGGTGACCAAGACCACGGTCTATCGGAAGAACGGCGACAAGGAGGTTACCGAGCGCTTTGAGATCAACCTCCATGACAAGCTCGCCGCTCTCGATAAGATCGCTCGGTTCCTTGGGATCTACAACGACTCGATCCGCGTGGACCTGACGTCCGTAGACCCGGAGGCATTGGCCGAGGAGTACGGGTTGCCTGTGGACGCCGTCAAGGCGGCGATCGCTGAGATCGAGGAGATGTACGCCAAGAATAAGCGGGAGAACCGCCGATGAGTGTAGTGCGATCAGGAAACGGCTGCGGAGTCCGCGCTCCCTGACGGTTAACCTTTGCTGCCAGCTCTCAACTCAGAGATGACCTCGTGGATTTCCGACATTGAGATGCCCCTGTTGTTGGCATCCCATTGAGTATCTACGCTCAACATAATTCCGACTAATTCGTTTTTGATGTTGAACATTCCTCCACCACTCATTCCATTAGTAAAAGTGGCATCGGTTTGAAGCGTCTGAATTTCGCCAGGTATCACACTCCATACGGTCGTCACGCGCCCAAACACAATTTGAGGGGTCGTTTCCGATATGCGTGATATGTAACCAATCGCCGTAATGGATTTACCTAGATCGACAAAATCTGAAAGGAGTGACCGCTCTTGAGAGGGGAGAGGAGCCTGGAATCCCTCTCCGGTATTTGAAAATTTTAGTAGTGCAATATCACGCGCTGCATCGTATCCGTGGACGGATGCAAGAACCAACCCTTCGCCTTTCACAGACATCGTAACCACGTCAATTCCTTCTACCACGTGATAGGCAGTAAGAATCTCGGTGTCGCTTATACGCACTCCCGACCCTTCGGCCGAAGTGGTCTCTATAAAAACGATGGAGTCCCTGAGATCTCCGATATCAAATGGATCGAGGAGATCGCTGGAACCCCCAGCAGGACCGGCTGGACCTTGCGGACCTGTCTGCCCAGCCAAGCCTCGGAAACCTCTGTCCCCATCTTCACCAGATGCGCCAGGCTCTCCTTGCGATCCATCCGGGCCAATTTCACCTGCCGGGCCTTGCGGGCCTTGAGGGCCTTGAGGTCCCACCGATCCCGCATCTCCAGAATTACCGTCTGGCCCCGGCGGGCCAGCAACGCCAGGATCGCCTTGCGGTCCCCTCTCACCAGAACTACCCGGCTGGCCTGTGTCACCAGACGGTCCAGCGGGGCCAGAACATGCTGTGGCAATTATCAAAATCAGTCCGATTGAGGCGATATGCCGTCCACTTATTTTGAAATATCGAACGTGCAGCTTATGAAACACCATCTTCCCTCCCAATCGAAGGCGTGCCAGATTTTGTTCTTCGTTAGATCGCTCGACGTCTCGGGAGGACAGGTAGCCGTATTTAGAGGGCCGAGTCCATCTTCAAGAACGCCGATAAAGTTCACGAATAACAATGCACCCCATAAAGCCAATCCGATGGGCGAAGTTAGGTAAACCGTCAGCCCGCCTGAGACTAATGCAACATTGATCGCCAATGAGACACAAATCAGGCCAACGCCCAATAGACGGCCATCGTTAACGAGTTTTCGCCGGCTACCTGTTACCCTTCCAGTCCAACGACACCTGATCTCATTACGAAGCGAGGGGTCATATGCCGGTCATTACTATCGAAGGACGAGTCGGAGCAGGCGGTGACGGAGTGGGCCGGCTGGTCGCAAAAGCGCTGGACCTGGATTTCGTAGACCGACTGTTACTTGCAGAAATCGGCCGCCGGGTTGGCGCAACCGTCGAGGCAGTACAGGATTCAGAGCGCCGTCTTCCGTCACGCGGTGACCGCTTCATCTCCTTCATCCAGCGCACGCTGGAACGCACCGGCAGCGCGGGGGCGGGTGATCCATACTTCGGTCCCGGGATGGAAGTCCTGATTTCAAGGCCGTATCGAGACTTTGAGGCAGCGCCCGCGACGCGCGCGGAAGAGCTTCACGAGCAGCAGTTCATTGACACGACCGCTGACGTGATCCGTGAGATCGCAGCGGCCGGCGATGCGGTCATCCTCAGCAGGGGTGGCGGCGCCATCCTGCGGGACACGACCGGAGTCCTCAGGGTAGGGCTTCTCGGCGAGTCGGAGGATCGGGCAATCCGCATACAGGGGCGCGAGCAGTTGCCGAGCCTTGAGGCGGCCAGGGAGCTGATCGAGCATTCGGACTCGGCACAGGCCAGGTATTTCGAGAAGGCATTTGAGTCCAACCCGGTCGATCCCTTCCTGTATCACTTCATGATCAACACCTCAGAGGTCAGCCTGGAGTACGCAGCGGGTGTGATTATTTACGCCGCGAGACAGATGGACGAGCAGGGACTCCTCACAGCCGAGCACGAGGCGCTGGAGTCCGAGGAGCCGCTGACGGTTCCGAGAAGCTCGAACTAGGGCTCTACCGGTCAGTTATTTGACCTGATTAATCTCTCTCCGACCAGGCCGGTGTAGTATCGCCGCCGTCTTTACGCGCCCGGATAACAACACCTGAACGGATACTCCATGAAGATCACCAAAGTCGCCCCCTGGCTGATCAGCGGTCCCCGTCCATACCTTGAGACAGCAGAAGACAGCACTCCAGCGGAACGCGAGTATGTTTTTGTAGAGGTATCGACCGATGAGGGGATCACCGGTTGGGGCGAGATCACCGGAACGCGGCCGACGGCCAACCGGGCCGTGTGCGCCGTCGTTCGACACCTGAACGACTTCCTCGTAGGTGAGGACCCCACGCATATCGAGCGGATCTGGCACAAGATCTTTCGCACGTTCACATACATGGGTTCCCGTGGCGCCAGCACAAACGCCATCAGCGGGATCGACATCGCACTCTGGGACATACGAGGCAAGATCCAGGGCTTGCCGATCTACGAGTTCCTCGGCGGTCCGGTCCGCGATTCCGTACCGGTGTATTGCCATCCAGAGGACGGCTCCACGGTAGAGTTATCGGCCCAGCACGCTCGGGCGATTGTGGAGACCGGCCAGACTGCGTTCAAGGTGGACCCGTGGTATCCGCATCACCCGGAGGAAACAGACGGATACCTGACGGGCAAGTTGGCCCCGAAAGCCGAGAATCACGGCGTGGAAGTGGTCGCAGCTATGAGAGATGCGGTCGGCCCGGACATCGAGATCCTGATCGACTGCCACGGCCGGTTTGACGTCCCGACGGCGATACGCCTCGCGAACGCCCTTGAGCGATACAACATCTTCTGGTTTGAGGAGCCCGTGCCGGTAGAGAGTTACAAGGCCCTGAAGCAGGTCAAGGACAGTGTCGGCGTGCCGATCTGTGTCGGCGAACGACTTCACACGCGCTGGGATTTTCTGCCTGTGCTGGAGGGTGGTCTGGCCGATTTCATCATGCCGGACGTCACGTGGACCGGCGGTATCACCGAGCTGAAGAAGATAGCGACGATGGCGGAGGCGTACTACATCCCGATCTCGCCGCATGACGCCAGCGGGCCCATCAACGTCATAGCAGGTGCGCAGGTGATGATCACTGTGCCCAATCACTACCGCGTGGAGATCAGCCGGGCCGATTTAAGCGCATACGACGCCTTCACCGACCATCCGATCGACCTGCGAGGCGACGCCATCCACCTGTCAGACCGCCCGGGGCTGGGTTTCGAGCTAGACCGTGGGTACCTGGCCGCCCACGCGCTGGACGGTTACGCGGGGTAGGGATAATCATTCAACCGTAAGATTGGCCGGTTACTGATGTACACGAAGAGGCATCTCTAACAGTGCGTTCGCAATCGCCAGTTGTTGGTTCCATACGACGTAGACCAGACCCACGGGGCACTCGATGACCCAACAACCGTCGATCAAATGTGATTGCACGGCTGAATAAGTCCCGGGGATCGTCTGGTTGAGATAGTTGGCGACTTCTGAGCTGAACGCCCTATCCAGAGGTACGTCTAGACCGTCCTCAAACATCAACCCTGCGTAATCCGCCTCCTCAGACTCCTACCGGCCATCTCTCCCGGGAATAACAAATACATGAGGATAGCCAGGCCCAATACGTGTATCGGGAACCCAGAGCAGTGATCCCGCCTGGATCCAGCAAATTGGGCCTTCAAGTATCTCGATACGATCAGGTGATATCCCGTAATCGTCTGGTGCGGGTGATCCATCCCGGCCCATCAGCCGCGCATCGACGCCATGCCAGCGGAGTGTGTCGACGATAGCGAGTACTCCGGGATCCGGTCCCGAAGCGGACCGTTGGAGTTGCGCTTCCGGCGGTCAGTTTGAAATTCAGCGGCGGTCATCGCCACCGATGACTTACCTTGCGCTACGTTACTAACCCTTGCAATTTCACCCCATCTTCCACCTTCCGCAGTCAAGGTCACGTCGTCGCCGACGTCAACCGAATCAAACATCCTCGCGGACACAACAAAGTGAATGCCGCCCACGACCACGCGATACCCGGTGGGTTCCATCGAATCAGTCCAGGCAACGTGATCATCGGGCAATCTTTCACCCATACGTTCCTCGTACTTGTCGTCGACCCGGCCTGCTACATCGGACGAAGGTTCACGATCAGGCGTGGACACGAACAGAAACCTGACTAGCGGTGTCAGAATTGCGGTGCCAAAAACCGCTAGCAGTACCCATACGAGCCATTCGAGATGCAAGAGAGACCCACTCCAACTCAATTCCACAGCCGCTCAGCCCCGATCCATCGGTTTGCGCTGCTCGCCTGATGTCTATGACGTCCCGAAGGTGACCCTCGCCGAAATTTGTAGTTCCGCGCCATAAACGTTCAATGGGAACTCAGATATTTCAACACTTTCCAGAAATCCGGTGCAATTCCAACCGGTTACCCGGCCATGATCTTTTCGCAAAGTCTGCTCTACCGCGAAATCCCCGCCCGTAGATCCGGCAACGCCCGATGCACCTCTCCTATTGATATCGCCAGGAAGGTGCCGATTACGCGCTGACCGTCTGCTGTCGAGACCACAACAGCCCGGCTAATACCAACAACATCCCCGTCTCGATTCAACACGGGCCCACCGCTATCACCGGGGTCGATCGGCGCGTCCATCTCGAACCCCTCTCCGAGGCTCGAGTCCAACGTATATACACGCGTCAAAACGCCGACGTTCGCCCCGGCGGCGCCGATAATGCCGCTGGCATCCGTGTTCGAGTACCCGATCGCAAGTAGCGGCTGGGCTATCGAGTTGTGGTCAATGTTGACGCCAAGTTGGAGCGGTGGCGCCTCGGTCGCACCCGGGTTGATGCGGATCAGGGCGAGGTCTCGCGGACCGTCTGAAGCGATCACCGTTCCCGGGATCTTGTTGCCGATGTCGTCCCAGAGCTCGACCGTCACGGTGCCGTTGATCACATGCTCATTGGCGAGCAGCAACCCTGGTTCAAACAAGAACGCCGTACCCGTCTTGCCCGGGGTGACCACCATGAACACCGCGCCGTGCGACTGCTGATAGACCTCGTCGAGTAACGACGTTGATTGCGGTGTTGCGGCCGGCTGCGGCGTGGTTGTGGGCTGCAAGGGCTGAGGCGTTGCCGTCGGTTGTGGAGTTGCGATCGGGGCGGGCGTCGCCGTGGGTTGTGGAGTCGGTACCGGCGCAGGGGTCGAAGTCGGCAGAGGCGTGGGCGCGGGTTGCGGCGTTGGCGCAGGGGTCGAAGTCGGCAGAGGCGTGGGCGCGGGTTGCGGCGTTGGCGCGCTCGCCGGTGTCGCCGTCGGTGCGGGTGTTGACGTTGGTTGAGGCGTGGGCGCGCCCGGGATAACCGCAAGCGCAGTCGCTACACCGGAGTCGACCTGCAGTTGAACGTCTTCCTCAGACAAGCCGCCGCCACATGCAGCCAGAATGAGAGCCACAAACACAGCAGTGCTGACCCCAACTCCGTGTAAATAACCGCCGGCGAGCCGGTTCATAGGGCTTGCCAGTAGCGTCGTCCCTGCCACCGGATCAATCGCCCCCACCCGGGCCGGGTCATGTGGCTGCCGATCACGGTCATGTCGGCGCCTTGCGCTAGGTCGAGCGCGTCGTGTCTGGATTTCTGGGCCAGCTCCCGGTCCACGTCCGGTCGATACAGGTGGTCAGGCTCCGTTACATGCATCGGGCTGCCGATTACGTCGCCGATGATGAGCGCCCGTTCGCCTCGAGACGAGATCAGCATGCTCTGGTGTCCGGGCGTGTGCCCCGGCGTCGGATATGCGTCAAGCCCCGGGGCAATGTTCGATTCGCCATCGATCAATTCAAGAACGCCCATCTCCGGGAGCGGCAGATAGGTGTCTTGCGCCGCGTCTCGTCGCCCGGCGGCCAGGAACTCGGCATCCGTGAAGTGGTCCCAGTCGGCCCTCTGTAGAACGTATTTCGCATTCGGGAAGGTCGGGCGGCTGCCATCCTCGCCGTGTGTCAGATTCCACCCGACGTGGTCGCCGTGAAGATGCGTCAGGAATACGGAATCGATCTCATCCGGCAAGACACCTTTGTTCGCCATATCCTCCATCAACTCGGGTGGCCCCGGCCTTCCACCAGCCGCGCCGTGTGGTCCGAGTCCGGTATCGACAAGCACCTGCTTGCCCTCGGACGCGAGGTGGAACACGCCGATGTTTGTGTAGAACCCCTGTGAATCGAACGCCTCTGGAAATCGCTCACGGTACCCGTCCCACACGCTTTCCGGTGTCTCGGGGAACAGGTTTGTCGTGGCGAACGACATGCGCCCATCGGACAGGGCAGTGATCGTGATATCGCCTATTTTCAGTTGCTCCAAATCGATCCTTTCAAGATCGTAATCCAACGCGCCCATCGTAGTGGCGGCGACGCATGATTTCGCGAGCCTTGGAGTGGCCAAACCACACCATTTTGCCGGTCATCGAACTGGTCGATTCCGAGTGCATGTCCAGTTCGGCAAAGAACTTCATAAAGAACAGGCTCGCCCCACGCCCGGACATCGGCTCCTGCTGAGCGACGGCAACCGGCGCAAAGGTCTCTTCGCTGCCCAGCACCTCGGCGCTGACATCCGGGTCAGCCGAATCCCACGTGCACATGGCAAACAGTTTGGTCTCGCCCGCGAGGCTCTCCTGGAGAGCACGCCAGCATTCGGCGGCGGTCAGCGAGCCATCGGCCCTGACGGTGAGAAATATGCAATTGAAGTCGGCTGCTGACTCGACAGCAACGGCGATTTCGTCCGGACTGGAGACATGCACCGGCGCACCTCCGACTACCAGAATGTCCCGCCGAACCAGGCTGGCGGCGATCCTCTGAGTGGCCTCGGCCTCCCAGCCATCCCGGTCTGCGACGGCGTCCAGCACGAGCACGCGCGGACGGCCCTGCACGGTCACTTCGCTCCAGAACAGCGATGGGCCGCCGCCTTTTTTTAGCGACGCAGCGAACCCGCCGGCACCGGGACCCCCGGCACCAACACGTCCCGTCGGAGGGCCTGCGGCGTTCCCTTGGCCTGTCGAACCGCCAGCCATCAGGCCAGCGCCTTCTTCAGCGCGTCCACATCGTCGTCGTCCAGGAAGTACTCAAGAATCGTGTTCTGTCCGAGTTTGGACAGCGAAACAACAAGCCGCAGCTGGCCGTCGTCTGTCCGCTCGATCTCCATCGTCTTCGGCGGATGTTCTGATGAGAAAATAGTTTCCATGTGCTGAATTCCTCCCCTGATATTTAGTCTGCTGCTATTCCCCGTCGCGCTCAGCCACCCAGCGTCGGTATCGTTCCTTGGTCTCCTCTGATATCGGATAATAGCGGCCGGGCGGCGCTTTTTCTGCGTCGATCAGTCCGATCACGAACTCTTCCGCCTTGTCCTGCTCTTCGATCCAATCGATCACTCCCTCGGCGAGCTGGCACGGCACAACCACCACGCCGTCGTCGTCTCCAACAATCACGTCACCCGGGAATACGAGCGCGCCGCCACAATTGATCGCTCCATTTGCCTCGTACGCCTCGATCCACGGAAGATTCCCGGCGGGAGACCGATGCCCGGCGAAGATCTGGAGGCCGTAGTCCTCGACGATCATGTCGAGATCCCGGATCCCGCCGTCGGTTACGATCCCGACCGCGCCGTTGTGCCAGAGCTGGCGGGCCTTCATGTTGCCGACAATGTTAGCCTCGGGCTCGGCGGCGTGGGCCTCAACCACCAGAACGTCGCCAGGGCCGCACGTGCCCATTGCGATGTACTCCGGCGAGTTCTCGCCCTGGCGGGTGATCTCAAGCAGGTCAGGCCTTGATGGAACAAACCTGAGTGTTCGCGCACGCCCGACCATCGCCTTGCCGTGCGTCATCGGCAACACGTTCTTCATGAGGCAGCGCTGCCAGTTGGCCGATGCGAACCACTCGCTACCTTCGACCGGATGCCTCCACACGGCGCTGTATACCGTGGCCGATGTGACACGCCGAAATCGCTCGAGAATCTCGTCGCTGACATGAACGCGGGGTTCCATCTATCGCCGTCCTCCCTGGAGTATTGGGACATTCAGATTGCAGAAGTACGCCATTGTCTCAGGAGGAAGGTGCGAGGTGGCGCAACTTTTAGAGTCATGACGTATCACCACAACTGTCATCCTGAGCCCGAGGCGAAGGATCTCCAGGCCAGCACTCCGCCACTCCCATTCCTCGCAATACGGCAAGTCACACCAACGTAGGCAGCGTTAAACAATTCGCCAACCCTGCATCAAGTGACGCAATCCCACGCTGGGGTGAACAACACAACCCACCCTGAGGTTCTCGAAGGGCGGGTGTCTACCGCGGAAACAAATGACACCTCAGGAACAGTCGTCAACAGACGTCGTAAGAGTTCGGCAACGATGAATCCCGGAGACGGAAACCCGGGAGATCCTTCTCCTCGGGCTCAGAATGACAGAGTAAGGCGACCCTTTCCCGGAGACCTAACCCAGCTCGTCGGCCCTCAACACACGCACCTGTCCGTGATCGCCCGTCAAACCCAGGCGTCCCGCTTTCAACTCCAGCGCGTCGTTGCCAAACAGCTCACGTCGCCAGCCCTGGAGCGGTCGAATGTTCTCGTCGTTCGAGGTGGCGATTCGGTCCAGCTCGTCACGCGTGGCGACAAGCTTCTGCGCGACGTCGTGGTCCTCACAGCGCAACCTGAGCAGTGTCTGGAGTAGCGCAACCAGAGCCTCGTGACCTCGAATCGGAGGTCGACGTGGCGGGATCTCCGGCCACTCGTTCTGCGGCATATCCAGCGCACGCCGGACCGCCTTCAGCAACGCCTCGCCATCGCGACCCTTCGCAGCGTTGCCACGTAAACCGCGAACTCGACTCAGGTCCGCCACGTTTTGCGGCGCGTGTGTTGAAATCTCGATCAGCGCGTCGTCCCGGATCACCCAGTTTCGCGGGAGATTCCGATGCTGGGCCGTCTCTTCTCGCCACGCTACGACCTCCCGCAACACGGCGAGGGCTTTTCGGCTGGGGCGACGAATTCGGACTCGGCGGTACGCCTCACGCGGGTTCGGCTTGTATGCCGAGACGTCGGTTAGCGCCGCCATCTCCTCGGACACCCAGGACATCCGGCCACTCTCTTCAAGCCGATCGTCGAGCTCTTCGTAGATGGTGCATAGATGTGTGACGTCACCCAGTGCGTACTCAATCTGGCGGTCGGACAACGGGCGTAACGACCAGTCGGTGAGCTGGGATGATTTGTCCAGCGTCACGCCGACGATCTGAGAAGCGAGGGTGGCATAGCCGACCTGCTCGCCGTACCCGGCAACCATTGCCGCCACCTGCGTATCGAAGATCGGCTCCGGCACACGGCCAGAGACACTGAAGAACACCTCCATGTCCTGAGACGCAGAGTGGAAAACCTTCAGTACATTCTGGTCGTCCATCAGGTCGAACAACGGATCGAGGTCTATGTCACGCGCCAGCGGGTCAATAGCCGCGGCCTGGTCGTCGTACGCGACCTGCACGAGGCACAGCTTGGGCCAGTAGGTCTTCTCTCGAAGAAATTCGGTGTCTACTGCAACATAGGGAGCGCCCTCAAGCCGCTTGCAAAACTCGGCGAGGTCGCGGGATTCGGTAATTAGCACGCCACGAGTATGCGGCGAACCGGCGCAACGGCACAAGCCGAGGTAGGCGGGACACGCCTACCCCGACCATAACTAAACCGAAGCGACACCTTCACGTTCCCGTGCGGCCGGATTCGCCGGCCGGTCGCCCCAGTTCTGGGCGGCGACCTTCACCCACTGCGGGCTTACCAACCCCGGCACATCGATCCTTCCGGACGCCACGTTTGGCGTGTCGAAGGCCGATATGTGCAGCGTGTGCCACAG
>Ga0209554_1003378_pt1 | contig 10272 bp, 9 predicted proteins | sample MarorgKNORR_S2LV_5_FD_188221 | JGI IMG/M metagenome (GOLD analysis project Ga0209554, IMG submission 188221) | Marine microbial communities from the Southern Atlantic Ocean, analyzing organic carbon cycling - Bottom_A/KNORR_S2/LV (SPAdes) (version 2) | ecosystem: Environmental > Aquatic > Marine... | reverse complement strand
ACAACGTCCAAGTCTTCGCCTTCCCAACCCTGCCAGTAACCGTCATTATAATTTGTGGTCCCTGTGAGCCCATCCACCAGTGTTAAAGGTCCTCCACCGGAATATTTTTGTTTGTGTGGAATTTTATACGACACAGGTTTCCCAATCGCTTTATGAAAATAAATGGTTTTTTCTGATGTTTTCCCCGTTCTTTTTCCATCCATAAATAAAGCTGCTTTCACAGTGCTTGTTTCATCAATGGAAAAAGATGCCTTGAATTCTGGGGATGCAATAGACGGGTCTGATTCGTCCAAAGTAAACCGAATGGATTCGCCCGGTTTCTCTGATGTGAGATTGATCCGAAATTCAGAACCCATACTTTCCTGATTTGCTTGAATAGATACCACAAACGACCCTGGCGCAAAAATCCATCCCAACTCATCAAATCGCTTTTGAAGATGAACGAGTCTCCTATAAAAATTATCGTATAAATTTGTTCCCGGTCCTGACCACAAAACTTCCGAAAGAGCGGTCATTCTTGGCAATACGCGATATTGGGCTCGGTCCGGCGTTTGCACATATTCCGTCCAAAGGTTGCCTTGGGCACCCAATACAAATTTTGATTCTTCTGCTGATAATTCTTCCGGAATGGGATTAAAAGAATACACTTTTTTTAAAGTAGTGAACCCGCCGATAGCTTCCGGGGATGTTTCCGGATTTGCCTGGTAATAATCAAAATAGCAATGAGACACGGGACACATAATAACATCGTGTCCGGCTTTGGCAGATTCGATTCCGCCTTTCATCCCACGCCAACTCATGACGGTTGCAGAGGGAGCCAAACCGCCCTCTAGTATCTCATCCCAGCCCACCAGATTTTTATTTTTTGATAATATGAATTTCTCGATCTTTTTTATGAACCAACTCTGGAGTTCGTGCTCATCTTTTAATCCTTCGTCCAGAATCCGTTTTTGGCATTTGATGCAAGTTTCCCAATGAGTTTTTGTGGCTTCATCGCCACCAATATGGATATAAGGTCCGGGAAAAAGCTCGATAACTTCATCAAGAACATTTTCTAAAAAGGTAAAAACATCATCATTCCCGGCGCAAAAAATATCTTCGTTGGGCCAGTAGGATCCGGGATTAACGGGCAGTGTATCACCCTTACATGAGAGTTCCGGATAAGCGGCAAACACTTCTGATGTGTGTCCCGGCATTTCAATTTCCGGCACGATTATAATATTTCGGTCCGCCGCATATTGGACCACCTCACGAATCTCATCTTGTGTGTAAAAACCGCCGTAGCTGGCTTTTTCATGGGGCTGGATCGGTGACCATTCTTTCCAAGGTTCATGGGTGCGATCTACGCGCCAAGCGGATTTTTCTGTGAGTTCAGGATATTTTTTTATCTCGATCCGCCAGCCGTTATCATCTGTAAGGTGCCAATGAAACACATTCATTTTATGGAGGGCGATCATATCTATATAGGTTTTGATAAAATCCACATCAAAAAAGTGTCGGGACACATCCAGATGCATTCCGCGGTAGCCAAAAGTTGGAGAGTCAACAATTTTACAATTTTGGATACGGGTGTTTTTTGGTGTTTCTCCATTTTCCAGTTTCGAAGGACACAATTGTCGGAATGTTTGAAATCCGTAAAAGAGCCCGGAAGGCGAACTCGCTTTTAATTCAATTCTATGGTGTTCGCCCACAGCGAGTTTGTATCCTTCAGTGGGGATTTCAGAATTGTCATCCAAAGAAATGATAATATGATCCAGCGTACCAGATAAAGCGGCTGGTACAAATTCTGATATGGATAAAGAGACGGCAGGTTTCAGATATTCCTGGAATAACGCTGCAATATGGCGCTCCTCTTCAGATCCATTTTTAAGGATAATGCCCTTAATCGATTTTAGATCGAAGGTGGTATTCAGAATTTGGGTGGAGGATGGTTGTGGAATAATGGAAATGTCATTCATGGTCATTGCTTGGGTTTGGTGTGGCGGCTGGCAACTGAAAAGAATCAAGCTAAATAGGGTTAATATTATTTTCATTTTTAAATAATTGATGAAAAAATAGGCCAGTCGGTGTTCAGAATAGAAAGGAGGTTGATGGCAATCATAATTAGAGTTTATTCTGTGCAAAAACTAACGCCGTATATTTTTGGATCACATAATAATACTAATTCGACCTGTATTATATTTCAGGCTATGATGAGTTGGCTCCAAGAGAATTACAGTGCGGCACTTTCCGATCCGATCATTAAAAGTGTGATCATTATTTTTGGTTCTGTTATTGCTGCAAAAATAACAGACATCATTTTTTCAAGGGTATTTAAACGGATCGTTGATAAAACAAAAACAAATCTTGATAATCAAATTATTCAACTTCTTCATCGTCCCATTTTTTATACCATTCTTTTTATTGGGTTCTCTGTTGCTGTCAAAACAGTCGGACTCCCGGACTATCTTGATTTTGCTTTAGTTGGCATCTTCAAAACATGTACCATCCTGATCTGGCTTTTTGTTGCCATGAAGATCTTGGTCATTTCCACGGAATGGGCATCCAGTCGAACCTCCAATCCGTTTCTTCAGCAAAAAACGCTGTCCCTTTTTAACAATTTGGGCAGGATCGGGATTGGGTTATTTGGCGTTTATTTTATTTTCTTGAGTTGGGATATTAATATTAATGGGATCCTGGCTTCGGCCAGTGTGCTGGGTGTTGTTTTGGGCTTGGCTGCAAAAGATACTGTGGCCAATTTTTTCGCCGGAATTTTTCTCATGGCTGATTCTCCTTTTAAAGAAGGAGACTATATTTTATTAGACACAGGTGAAAGGGGCTATGTGAAACAAATGGGAATTCGTTCCACCCGGTTCATGACCCGCGATGATATTGAGATCACCATTCCCAATTCGGTCATCGCTGCCTCTAAGATCGTGAATGAAAGCGGCGGACCGGGCGAAACCGAACGAGTACGAATTACACTCCACGTAGCCTATGAATCAGATATTGATGCTGTAAAAGCGCTGCTTGTTACAATTGCATTGGGAAATGAAAATGTGCTGAAGACCCCGGAACCTCGTGTGCGCCTTAGGGAATTCGCCGATCACGGGCTCAAACTCCAGCTTCTTTTTTGGATCCATAAACCGGAAATTCGCGGTCGGACTGTAGATGCGGTGAATACAGAGATCTACAAACAATTTGCCCAAAATAATATTTCTATTCCCTACCCAACCATGAGAGTGATCTTGCCCCAGGAAGGGAATAATTCTTGATCCTTAAACTCGTTGTTCTTGCCCTTTATTTTTTAATTCTCCTCAGCATCGGATTTTTTGCATCCAAACGAGTTTCTAACATTACAGATTATTATGTGGGTGGAAAAAAATTGGGTTACTGGATCGCCGCCTTATCGGCTCGATCTACAGGAGAATCTGGCTGGTTGCTGATTGGCGTTACGGGAATGGGTGCCCTTATGGGCGTCAGCGCATTTTGGATTGTTATTGGAGAAGTAATTGGGGTTTGGATCTCTTGGCAGTTCATGGCGAAAAAATTCAAGCGCATGACCGATGAATATGATTCCATAACAATCCCTGATTTCCTGGTCAGCCATTTTAGATCTACCACCCACACGATCCGGATTGTAGCCGCCACCGCTCTCTCCCTTTTTGTGGTGATCTATGTGAGTGCACAGATCGATATTACAGGCAAAACATTTGAATCATTCTTAGGATTCAATTATTACACAGGAATCGCCATTGGCTTTGGGATTGTGGTTGTGTACATTTTTTCCGGTGGATTCCTGGCAGTGGCCTGGTCGGATTTTTTCCAGGGCTCGCTCATGTTTGTTGGGCTTCTCCTTCTACCCGTTGTTGCTTATTTCAGTCTATCCGGAGATGCATCCATCATAGAAGGATTGCGTAATATTGATCCCGCATTACTCAATATTTGGGGCTCCGGTGGATTAACTCTCATGAATTTTGTAGCCGTGTTGGGGCTCTTATCAATTGGGATCGGTTTCATGGGCTCGCCCCAGGTGTATGTCCGTTTCATTGCGATCAAAAATGAGGCAGAAATTGAGAAAGGGAAATGGGTAGCTCTGTTTTATACATTGCTCACCGATTCGGCTGCGGTGATGATCGGAATCCTGGGGCGATATATGCTCACCCAAGCAGGCGATAATCCGGAAATGATCCTGGGCAATGCGGCCGAAAATGTCCTTGCTCTCGTTTTAGGACAAGTCATGCCCACCCTGATCATTGGGGTTTACATTGCAGCAGTTTTATCGGCGGTCATGTCTACGGTGGATTCACTCTTGGTTGTGGCCTCCAGCGCTGTCACCCGTGATTTTTACCAGCAAATATTGCATCCGAACATTGATGAAAGAAAACTAATGGGATTATCCAAAAAGGTTACATTGACTTTGGCTATTTTGGCTTTGGGTGTTGCCCTGGCAGTTTCTGTTTTATCACCAACCCGAACTGTTTTCTGGTTTGTGATCTTTGGCTGGTCCGGGATCGCCGCCACATTTTGTCCCGTAATTATTTTGTCTATCTTTTGGAAAGGCTTTACAGAAAAAGGTGCCATTGCTTCCATGGTCACCGGCTTTTTATGTATCCCCTTTTTCAAATTTGTGGTGCCCAATTTTTCAGCCATTGGGCCCTATATCAATAAACTGGATGTGATGCTGCCCTCGGTCTTGTTGGCACTGTTGGGGGGATGGGCTGTGAGTGTTTTTTATAAAGATTAGCCTTTTTTATATAATTCCTTTACCCATTCAGTATCTTGATGTGATAATATTTCTCCAAGTGTAGCTGCTGCTTCAACCTGGGCTGTATTTCGCTGACCCAAAAGGGCGCACCCTGTTGGGGAATCCGAAAAAAGCGCATCCACAACGCCGTGCATTACGGGATTAGGATGACTGGAAAATCTCTCTTCCAATACCGTTTTATTATCCTGCATTTTTTGGATCACGGACGTATCTCTAAATGCTTTTTCACCACTCCGGAAATCCCCATCTTCAAATTGTGCCGGTGCAGTGTATTTCCCGGTGAGTAATCCATGTTTAAGGGGTGAGAAAAAACAGATACCTAAATTATGGTCATCTACATATTTTTTTAATCCACTGGATTCGTAAGTGTCATCCATCACATTTCTTAGGGGCTGCACCACATCAGGATCGCACCGTTCTATAAATTGCAAAATCTTTTCAGATGACCAATCTGACATACCGATAAATTGTGTTTTTCCTTCTTCCTTAAACCCTCGAATTACATCAACCGCACCCTCAAAATATTCTTCATTTTTCCCGAAATTGCAGTGGTGGAGGTACATAAGATCTACGCAATCCGTTTTCAGGTTTTTCAGGGAACGTTCCATGTTATGTCGCATAGCGCCTACCTCGTACCAGTGATTTTGATAGCCTTGATCCCAGCCCACTTTTGTAGCCAGGAAAATGTCATTTCTCGGGATTTCATCCCACATGGAACCAATAACAGTTTCGGATCTTCCATCGCCGTAAACGTCAGCCGTATCCCAATGATTGATGCCCAATTCCCAAGCGCGCTTCAGGGCTGCTTTTGAATCATCATCCGATTGTCCAGCCCAGCCAACAGGGATCTTCCCGCTCTTATTGGCACCGCCGTAAGACCATGTTCCGAGACTAATGGCGGAAACTTCGGCACCGGTCCGGCCTAAAATAATTTTTCTCAAGAATCACTCCTTATGAAGTTTGTTATAAACATTTTTTGCAATATCCAATGTATTGAGCGTATCGCTGTGAATACAAATGGTTTGAGCATTTATGTTGATTTCACTACCATCAAATGATATCACTTTCCCATCTTGTGTGATTATTTTGGCTTGTTGAGCTGCCTTTTCAGGATCGGTAATAAGCGCCTGATCCAAATCCCGGTTGCGCAAGCTGCCGTCCGATTCATAGGTCCTGTCTGCAAATGCTTCCCCCATGACCTGCAGTCCCATTTCCTGCCACACGAGGAGCATAACAGACCCGGACAATCCAACCATGATTAAGTTGGGATCAAATTCTAAGACAGCCGTCCCGATTGAATTGGAAATTGCCCTGTCTTTTGTGGCCTGATTATACAAAGCACCATGGGGCTTTACATGGGATAAATAGCCATTTTCTGCAGCTACTATTTCACTTAAGCGCCGGATCTGTTCCAATATGGTTTTTGTTAATTCCCCGGGATTCATATTCATCACCGCCCGCCCAAAATGTTCAGGATCCGGATACCCGGGATGGGCGCCAATCCTTACATTTTTTATTATTGCACATTTGGAGAGTTCGGTCATCATGAAAGTATTTCCCGCGTGTCCGCCACAAGCAAGGTTAATGGATGTCACATGATCCATCAGTAGATGATACGTCCCATCTTCGAATAAATGGGTCAATTCCCCCATGTCACAGTTAATATCAATCATGCGCTTTTTCTCAAAAAAAAGAGGGGTAATTTAAAAATAGTTATATCCATTTTACCTGCAAAGCGCTTTCAAGGATCGTATATAATTTTCCTGTTCCAGGTGCGCCTTTTCTGCTTCAGGAAACGCTGCCAACTGAAATTGAAACTGATCTCCAGGTTTTAATTGTCCAACTTTGTAAAGGTCGGCGCTGATCACATTGGCCAGCTTTGGGTATCCGCCCGTGGTTTGGTGTTCAACAAAAGATAAAATGGGCTGGCCGTTCCCGGGAATTTGAATGGCGCCCAGGGGCATGCCCTCGGTAATAATTTCATTTCCTTTGGAAGAAAGAATAGATTGTCCCCTGAGTCTTAATCCCATGCGGTTGGATAGAGTGGAAATTTGGTACGCCTTTTTAAAAAACAATTTCCTGTTTTGGTCATCAAACCAATCCCACTGTAAACCTTTTGTCACCCGGATTATTGTGGTATCTGTGGAAGGAAAATTTTCTATTTTTTTAAGTGGTTGTATCACATCCTCTAGATTCCCAAATGCGATTCGATCCCCTTCCTTTAATATGCTTCCATTTAGTCCACCCAGCCCGGAGGTTAAATGCGTTGAGGTGCTATTAATAATTTTTTTAACCTGCAATCCACCTCGAACACAGAGATAACACCGGGCACCCATCAGGGTTGGTCCAATAGTCAGGACTTGTCCTGCCCGCACATAGGTTCCGTCCCAGAATGAAAATGGTTTCTCATCCAGATCGATTTTGAATTTGCTGCCGGTTAAGGCAATAAATGTTTCTGAATGAAACAGGATTGTATCGCCTGTTAAGGTCATCTCGATTGCGGGTGTGTTTTCAGGATTTCCCACCAATAGATTTCCGATCCGCAAAGACAAAGAATCGGCAGCGCCGGAAGCAGAGATGCCCAAGTGTGCCGCGCCTAAGCGGCCCAAGTCCTGTATCGTTGATTGTAATCCTGCTCTTAATATTTTAAGTGACATTTTCTTTTAGCCGGTCAAAGTCTTCTTTGCTTATAGAAATAAACTTGATGTGATCTCCCATTTTTACCCGTAGATCAAGTGGGTGAGTCCAATCAAATATTTTAAGGGGTGTTTGTCCAATCAAATTCCATCCACCAGGCGAGGCAAGAGGATAGATCCCTGTTTGTTCTCCAGCAATGCCTACTGCGCCGGCTGGAACCTGTTTTCGCGGTGTAGTTAAACGGGGTGTGCTTAACGATGGATCCAACCCAGCGATGTAGGGAAATCCCGGCGAAAATCCCGTAAAATATACTTTGTATGATCCACTCTCATGGCGTTGGATTATTTCACCCCGATTTAAACCGGTGTGCCCGCTTACCCGATCCATATCTTCACCAAATTCACCCCCGTACAGAACCGGGATTTCCACCTGCCTAGGCTTCGGAATTCTTGTTTGCGTAGATGCTTTCCATGATCTTTTTATGGTAGTAAGTGTTTTATTTAATTCGACATTTCGTTCAAGAGTAAAAAGAATAGATGCATACGCCGGATGAATATTGATCACACCCTTTATCTGCTTTTTTAATACAAACCGATAAAAGGTAAAAACTTGTTGATGAATCTTATCTGATATTTCTTCACCAAATTTTACAAGAATCGATCGATCAGATGCCGGGATGAACTGGGGTATATTATTCAGGGTCATTTTTTGTTTTTATTGAATCTGAAAGTTAAAACAAAGATGGTAAACTTTATGCCCGATTATGCGTAATCAAAAACTAAAGATCATTGATATTGGCCATTCGGATCATAGTATGGAGACTGCCATATCCCTGTTGGAAACCACTATAAGCCAATCTGCTTTTGAAGGTAGAATTCGGGCTATCAAGATCATTACAGGGCATGGTTCGGGTAAATTGCGAGATGCGGTCCGGGAATGGTGTAAAGAGCAGGAAGGGCGGTTTCAGGCGGTGATCCATGGTGAGGATTACACCATGTTTAACAAGGAGGCTGCGGACATGCGGGACGATTGCGATCTACGGTCCGATGTGGATTTTGGTCGTGGCAATCGTGCAGTGACCTATATTTGGCTTTGGTAGGATGAAAAGGAGATCTCTCCTAAATTCTGACAATTGGATTAATTGAATTATGGTTTCACAAACTACGAAATACGATCATTTATTTAAAAACGTTATTCCCAACGCCATTGGGGGCATTCGCATTTTCAGTAAAGATGATGAATATGTAAAGCCCCAGGACTACGATAATGTATTGAATCTGGAAAATCGCATCTGGGCGGAACTGTTCCAAAACCTGGAATTTCTTTTAGACCAGTATGCATCCCGGGAATATTTATTAGGCATGAGAACTTTACCGATTCCCAATAATATGTTTCCAAAATTTGAAGCCATTTCTCCCTTGATCGAAAATTCAACGGGCTGGACCCTGGTTCCTGTGGCTGGGTTTCTCGATGAAGAATTATTCTTTGATATCAATAAAAAACGCCAGTTCCCCGTGACGGACATTATCCGCCAGTCTCCGCGATTTGAAGAAAAATATGCAGGAATTGATATTCAAAATGATGAAGGCTATACACCCGAACCAGACATTTTTCACGACATCCAGGGTCACATTCCCTTTTTAATGAATAAAAAATATGCGGATTTCATGTGGGAGATTGGCGTCCTTGGGGATGAGATCATTAAAGACGAACGGGGGCTTGGTCCGGATTTAATGGCCCATAATTTAAAGCGACTACAAAACTACGCCTGGTGGACATACGAATTTGGCTTGATCAGCAACACAGGTGAGTCAGATAGATTTCGTCGTGTGATCAATGATATGGACTATGAGATCTATGGTGCCGGGATCATTTCTTCATTTGATGAAATTACCAATGTGGTTAAATGTGCAAAGGGAGAATCTGATAGATCCAGGTTCCTGCCTTATAATATGGAAGAAATGGTCATGACCTGCTTTGATTACAGCAATATCCAAGATCGGTATTATGTGATTGAATCCATGGGTAGCCTTTATGATTCTTTTCGAAACAATCAGGAGTTATTCTGGTTCGAAGGATAATATGTCCAGACACTTTCCTTTTTTATTTATACTCTTTTTTATAACGTGGAATTGTGCTGGAAGTTCTTATCAACGGTTAGCCATTGAAGAGCCGGCTGCATTAGTGGCCATGGAAGACTCTCTCCGTAATGCCAATCGACTTTTACCCTCCACCGTAAAAGCGCTGGTGACTGCTCATAATTCAATTGGGAGATCTGCTCTTGATAAAAACAATTATTCGTCTGCGCTTCAAAGTTTCCAAGATGCACTTGTACTTTTTCCATCAGATACCACTGCTCACTATAATTTATTGATCGCTGAAGGAAATCTGTTATATAAGAAGGGGGAAAGGAACGGACTGTGGGATGCGATTGAAAATTACCATAAGGCCGCACGCCTGAAGCCGGATTCTGGTGAACCGTTTTATCATATTGGCCAGGCATACCTGAAAAATGGCAATACGGATTTTGACCTTATTTTAGAATCATACGAGAAAGCACTTTCTTTGGATCTTGCATTACAACTGCGACCAGTGGTCCTCGCTGCCATGGAGAGGGAAAAAAAGAGAGAAAAAACCCTAAAGGATTTCTGGAAATAGATGTAACGCACACAGACCGTTCTCTTCTATAATTTCTTGATACATTCCCCATTTGGCGGTAAAATCTTTTAGCTTTAGCGCATTTTGATGCTAAAAGTGTTCATAATCCGAGGTAAAAACATGCCACTATCCAAAAGCCTACAAAAGCGATTTGTGTTCGCTACTGCCGTCTTTCTATTCATTGGGACCCTTGCATTCGGTAAGGGAGTCACTCTGTCTGGAAAAATTAT
>Ga0209554_1003377_pt1 | contig 10273 bp, 8 predicted proteins | sample MarorgKNORR_S2LV_5_FD_188221 | JGI IMG/M metagenome (GOLD analysis project Ga0209554, IMG submission 188221) | Marine microbial communities from the Southern Atlantic Ocean, analyzing organic carbon cycling - Bottom_A/KNORR_S2/LV (SPAdes) (version 2) | ecosystem: Environmental > Aquatic > Marine... | reverse complement strand
AAGCCGGTGGCAGCGACCAGTGGGGCAATATTCTTGGCGGCGTCGACCTGATTCGCCGGGTTCACGGTGCCAATTCCGAGGGACTACCGCGGGCGCATGGCATCGCCTACCCGCTTGTTACCACTGCAAGTGGCGAGAAGTTCGGGAAGTCGGCGGGCAACGCCCCGACGCTCGACCCGAAGCAGACTTCGCCGTACCGGCTCTACCAGTTCTTCCTGAACGTGGCCGATGCCGATGCCATCCCCTACCTGAAGCTGTTTACCCTGCTCAACCAGCTGCAGATAGGCGAGTTGGATGTGGCTGTGAAGACCGAGCCCGGGAAGCGGGAGGCACAGCGTAAGCTGGCCGAAGAGGTGACGCTGACGGTCCATGGTCAGGGCGGGCTCGACCAGGCATTGCGGGTGACCCGCGCCTTCTTCGGGGGCGATTTTGCCGGTCTTTCAGCGGATGAGATGGAAGATGTGCTGGATGGTTCGTCGGTGACCGAGATTCACCGCGATGAGCTGTCGGGAGACGGGATCAGGTTCACGCAACTTGCGGTGAGTGCCGGTGCGGGGAAGTCGGGTGGCGATGTGCGGCGCACCGTTGCGCAGGGCGGAATGTACCTGAACGGCGAGCGTGTTGAGGATGCCGACCGTGCCGTGGTGCTGGACGACCTCGTAGAAGGGCGGCTGCTGGTGATACGCCGGGGCCGCAAGAGCTACTCGCTGGTGAAGCTGGCCGATTAGGGTTTTGGGCTTTCTGGGAGATGACCGAGAGCAAGATCGGTATTTTGGAGACGTGTCAGCTGCTGAGGTCCCTCCGCTCCGGTCGGGAAATCGACTTTCTTTGAGGTCGAACGCGGGGTTGCTCTCACAACCGCCTGAGCCGGGCAAACTCGTCAAACGCCCTGGATAGAGGGTGATCGTCGAAGAAAGGCCAACAACAAAGCGCCCACTGTTACCGAAACTAGTTGTAACGGCAGCCAGCGGGCGTTCTGCCGCGAGACAGCAGTGGGAACTTGCCTTAATGCCCCGCGAGATGAACCAGGGCATGTAGCACAACCCATTATTCGATTGTGTTGCCGCCAGCAGGTGGAGGATTTAGCTGGCACACACTGTGTCAGTCGTCTCGCTGAACTCGTACGAATAGTCGTTGCCGTTGAGGGTGAAGATCGAGGCCTGCTCATGTCCTTCACTGACTGGTCGGTAACCGCCGATCGGTTGAAGAACGGTGTACAACGAATCGTCGCTGGTTATGTGGATCAGGTGAGCGCCGTAAGTGAGAGAGGCGAACTCATCAGATGTCATCACCAATTTAGGTTCGTTCCAGCGACCAGCCGGACTAGTCTGTACTTCCCACTCAAAAGTCATGCCGGTCAACGGTCGAAGCTCGATATCTGAGCCGAAAACCGAGGTGCCAGTGTGGTCGGCACACAGGTCCAGCACGTTTGGTCCACTCAGTTCCCCGCTGATTCGAGTGTCACTCAGGAATGCGTCCCAAATTTCAGCCGCCACGTCTCTCTCAAGTCGGTCGGAAGATCCCAGCAACGAGTCGGGGAATAGACGCTGTGGGCCAACATCATTGAGCGCTTCCAGGTCGACAAATGGCGTCGGCGTGGGCGGCACTGGAGTTAGTGTCGGAATTGGAGTTTCTGTTGGGATTGGCGCAGGGGCGACTTCGATTACTACAAACGTTGCAATCGGCGCGACCGTGGCCGTGGGCGGCACGGGTGCCGTGGTAGAGGTTGCGGCGGCGGCCACCGGGTTTGGAGTGCTGGTGGTTTGGTCCGCTTCACCACACGCGACAGCACTCAAAAACAGCGTTAAAAGAATTGAAATGGCCGCGATATAGCGCCATTTGAAGATGAGAGTTCCCACTGACTTCTTCCTTAGTTTTTCTCTCACGACGTGATTGTTTGCGTCATGGGGCGATGTTCACGACAGCGGTTGCTGACGCGTAAGAAGAAGTTCGCAGCAATGAGCTGCCGACGCATCACCCGACCCTGTAATCTCTGGGATCGCGCGAAAAAACAGCGCGTGGTCAGACCCTGTTACGCGTCGTGCGATCCGAACTGGAAACGGCCGTATCAGTCGCGGTCGCCGATTGAAGAGATGCCGCTGGCCAGCGCGAACGTGGTGGCCTCCACGCGGTTCGCGACGTCGATCTTGGTGAAGATGTTGCTGAGGTGCCGGTCGACCGTGTTGGTGCTGATGAAGAGTTTATTGCCAATTTCCGGATTGCTCAGTCCGGCGGCGACCAGGGCCAGTATCTCGACCTGGCGGTCGGTGAGACCGGCGGGATTGGCAGCAGAATCGTGACCTGCGACTTCGTTGAGTTTCTCCATTCGACCGATCACGGTCGTCATGCCAATCTGCCCGGCGGCGGCGATGCCCTCGTCCAGAAGCGCGGTAAATTTTCCCTGATCGAATGCACCGGGTTCTGCGACCATCATTTCGGCAAAGTCATGACAGGTCCAGGCCAGCTCGGGGAGGTATCCAGCGTTGCGACAAAATTCGAGTGAATCCTCGAAGTGCACAGTGGCGGAAATGAAGTCGCCGGCAGTGCGGGCAGCCAGTCCCATAACCCTGGAGTTACTCGGGGCATAATGCCCGATTCCAGGCTTCAACCCGGCCAGCTCCGTAAGTGCGTTGCCCGCCGCCTCGGGGTCGTTATCGATTGTTGCGACGATTGCGCGAGCAAGTGGGTCGGACAGGCGCCACCCGCGTGCATGAATTGCTGGGTCTATCCACTCCAGAAGTTCCCTTACAACTTGCAGATGGCCCGGATCGCCCGTTAGACGGGCAATGTGCGCTATCCGCGGCAATGCAAGCATCGTTTGGGCTTTATCGTCTCCCTGGTGAACAAAGTCGACCGTCTCATCGAACAACTTCTTACCGGCGTCCGTGTCCCCTCGCTCGAAATGGGCTCCGACCCCTGCGAATGCCAGCTTTACGTAACCGCCAATCCTGGTCACATTTCCGGGTACGAGTGCGTATGCCTGTCTGGTGTGCTCGAGCAGAGCGTCGAAATCACCGACCGCATCCGATATGCAGGCGGTAGCCATGATGATCCGGCTGAGTATTCGATACGGGTCGTGAGACCGTTCGGAGGCAACCGAGGCCTGAATGCTGTACTTCCTTGCTTCCTCAGGAGAGCCGAGATACACCGCACAGCAGGCAGCCCACATTGCGGCGTTGGTCTCCGGGAACGCCCGAGTGGTTTCGTCAACAAATTCTAATGCGCCCCTGGCCCATTCAAGGGCCTTAGGTATCTCGCCCCGGGTCCACAGCAACATTGAATGGGTCGACCGGACCAAAACTTGCGCGTTCTTGTCTCCGAGTACTTCCGCTGATTTGATCGCGAGTGAGTCTAATTCGTCGGCACGCTTTTCTTCCCGGGCCTCCCACGACAGTGAGACAGCCATGGCATATCTCGAAAGAAGATATGGCTCGTAAGGGGAGCCCGGTTTTACCGCGTCGACCGCCTGGCGTGCTCTTCTGATGAAAAGTGGGGCTTCCAGGTTGACATTCGAATGGACCGCTACCTCAATCGCCCTGGAGTCCTGCCCCGATTCGATGTAGTAATCGAATGCTTCGTTCATCGCATCGAGCGACTTACCCATCTCCGCCACGGCTGCCTGCCCCACCCCGTATCCGTGGAGGGTCCTGGCCCTGGTATCGTCGATCGGATTACCGGCCTGGGCTTCGAGCGCGCGTTCGAAGTGTGAAACCGCGTCCACAAAGGCGAACTCACGGAGTGACTTTTCACCGGCAATAATCGAGTAGGCGATCATCTTTTCGGAACCGAGTACCTTCTCGGCTTCTGTGAAGTGGTATGCAAGCTCTGATGCGTGACTATCGGCACTGTCCCCGTAAAGGGCTTCAAGTGGTTCGCCAATTCGAGCATGAAGACGAACTCGTCTTGTCAGCGACAGTTGATCGCGAAGCACTTGCTGAATCATCACGTGGGTGAACCGGTACCTGCCGTAGTCTGTGGCGACCTCTTCGATGATCTTTGTGCTGAGGGGCTCTTCCAACAACTCCGAGAGTTGATTCGCGGTCAGGTCCTCTTCGGCCGCACCGAGTTGATAAAGCGTGAAGTCACGTCCTATGACCGCGGCAGTCACCAGTAGGGAGTTTGCGGGCTCTGACAGGTGATCCAACCTTCGTCCGATAACTTCACGAACACCTTCTGGAAGCCTCAGCTCACCGCGCGGGGAGCCTGAAATGGATTCGGTGTCAAACAACCCTTCCTGGACAATGAGGCGAGCCATTTCGCCAACAAACAGTGGGTTGCCTTCAGTCTGGTTGTGCACCGTTGCAACAAGGTCTGAAGATGGCACTTTGCCCGACTGGGCCTCGATCATTTTCCCGACGTTCTCGAGGTCCAATCCACGAAGTTGAATGCGGTTGAACGACCGCGATCGGGTCAGGTCTCCGAGCGTACGAAACAATGGATGATCTCGAGATAACTCGACATCTCGATACGTGCCAAGTATGAGAATCCTGGATTGCGCCAGACCTCGGACGAAATGCTCGAGTAGTTTTAGTGACGCGCTATCTGCCCAGTGAAGGTCATCGAAAATCAAGACCATGGGTTGTGTCTGGGAGAGTTCGGACATAAACCTGAGAACTGCGTCGTAAAGCCGAAACTGGGCTTCATCGGGATCTGGCGGTCGTCCGGTTGCAGTGGGGAGATCGATCAGATCGGAAAGTTCCGGAACGATTCCTGCGATGAGTTCTGAATCAATGCCAAGCGCAGACCTGAGTTCACCGACTTCGTATTTTGCGGTGCAGGCGCGGATGATCTGCACCCACGGCCAATATGACGGGATCCCGCGTTCTTCGCTACCGCGACCCCACAGGACTGCGGTATCAAGTTTTTCAGCCCGTTGAGCAAGTTCCTCGGCGGTGCGCGACTTCCCGATGCCCGGTTCGCCGACCAGCATCGTTATTTGCCCGCGGCCGTGGATGGCGTCGTCCAGCGCAGATGACAATACGGCCAGTTCGCTGTCTCTACCCACGATCAGGTCGCGCTGACCAGGCATTCTCGACATCGTTCCCACCAGATACAGAGATGTGCGGCCATTCTATGTGACACTGCACATTGAGCGTATTCGGAAGGCGCCTCGCGGCTTACCGGGTGGTAGGGTATCGGCGCCAATCGGCGATTCATCGCAGTCCAAAGACGCACTGCAAGCAAGCGCCTGGCGAATTTATGCAAGGAGCCCGAATCGTGTCCAGCGACCTGACCTCCGAAGTAGATGTGATCGTGCTCGGCGTCGGAACCTGCGGCGAGGACCTTTCGCTGCACCTGCTTGATTCCGGCCTGAAGGTTGTCGGGATCGAGGCGGCGCTGGTTGGCGGAGAGTGCGCGTACTGGGCCTGCATCCCTTCGAAGATGATGATTCGGGCAGCGAACACACTGCAGGAGGCGCGCAGGGCAAACGGCATTGCCGGGCAGGTCGACATCAGGTCCGACTGGGCTCCCGTCGCAGCCCGCATACGAACGGAGGCGACCAGTGGGTGGGACGATTCGTTCGCGGTCGAGAGGTTTGAGAGTCGGGGCGGACGGCTTATACACGGGTACGGCAGGTTGACCGGGCCCCGCACCGTGAGCGTCGGGGACGAGAGCATCACCGCACGTCTCGGCGTCGTGATCGCGACCGGGTCGAAACCGGCCATTCCAGCGATCGACGGTCTGGCTGAGGTCGATTACTGGACCACCCATGACGTGATCGAGGCGGACCGATCGGCTGCGAGTTGGGTCAGGTCGTTGCACGCTTTGGCGTGAAGGTCACCATCGTTGAGGCCGCTGACCGCCTGCTGCCCGGTGAGGAACCGGAGGCGTCGGAAGCGGTTGCCACTGCGTTCGAGGCCGAGGGTATCAACGTTGTTGCTGGAGCAATGGTCGAGCGGGTCAGGGCCGACGGTGGCTCTATCGTCGTTACGCTGGCGGGAGGAGAAGAACTCGCTGGCAAGCGGTTGCTGGTCGCTACCGGCCGGACCTGGGGCTTGAGTCCGTCGGACTTGGAAGCGATGGTTTCATCGAGGTTGATGAGCGCATGCGTGCAGGCGACGGGCTCTGGGCGATGGGCGATGTGACCGGGAAGGCAATGTTCACGCATTTAGCGGTTCACCAATCGGGGATTATCGCCGCGGATCTTCTTGGCGAAGAGCACACGCCGGCGCGCTACGACGCGGTGCCGCGGGCTGTTTTCACCGACCCGGAGGTCGGAGCGGTGGGCATCACGGAGGCCGATGCCCGCGCGGCGGGGCTCGATGTAGAAATTGCGGTCAAATGGGTGCCGTATACGTTCCGCGGCTGGCTGCACATGGCGACCGGTGGGGTGATCAAGCTGGTTGCGGACCGCCAGACCGGGGTGTTACTGGGGGCGACGGCTTGCGGCCCTGCAGCCGCCGAAATACTTGGCATGCTTACCCTCGCCGTGCACAAGCGCATCGTGCTGGACGATCTGCGGAGCATGATTTATGCGTTCCCCACTTTCTACGGCGGGGTGGGAGAGGCAATCGGGGCCTACGCGCACGGGGTGACGACAGTCCTCGACCCCGAATATGCGGGGTTCAGGCCGGTCTAGTCCCGGGCAAAAGTGGTGAATCGCGCCCTGCGATGACGCGCGGTCGATCTGGCTGACTGCTCACGTTCTGCGCCAGGCCGATTGGCGGTTTGTTTGAGGACTCGGAGTTAGAATATTTTGTGGTCGTTTGTGAAATTGACCACTTATCGAAATTCCCTATTTGAATCCCGTATGAACGGAGTGCTCCTTTGAGCAGCCAGAGTCAGCCTAACCTTCGAATTCCCGGTCCGGTGCCGTTGCCCGACGATATTCTTGAAATCGCCGGGTCGCAGATGATCAACCACCGCGGCCCCGGGTTCGCCGACATGCTTGTGCGAATGACGGCGAATCTGAAGACGGTAATGATGACTACGAACGACGTGTACTTCATCACGGCGTCGGGAACCGGCGCGATGGAAGCGGCCGTGGTGAACACTATTTCGGCCGGCGACAGGGTGCTTTCGATCATTATCGGTGCGTTCGGCGAGCGCTTCGCCGAGATCGCCGAGGCGTACCGGGCAGATGTCACCAGGCTTGTCTTCGATCTGGGGCAGGCTGCCGACCTCGACCGGGTGCGAGAGGCCATTCGCTGCATTTCCGATCTGGCAGCGGTTGTGTTCACTCACAACGAGAGTTCGACCGGCGTTGCCAACCCGCTTGAAGACCTGTGCCGGGTGATTCACGAGGAGTCGGACGCCCTGATCCTGGTCGATGCCGTTTCGAGCGCGGGCGGGGTGCCGATATCGGTCGATGCCTGGGGTATTGACGTTATTGCCACGGCTTCGCAGAAGAGCTGGATTTCGCCTCCCGGCATATCGATGGTGACGTTTTCGGAAAAGGCGTGGGAAGCCCATGCTCGCTCGACCACTCCGAAGTACTACCTCGACATCGAGCAGTACCAGACCTATCTCAAGATCGGCCAGCCGCCGTTTACCCCGTGCCTGCCGGCCATGTTCACGCTGGAGGTCGCACTACAGTCGATGGTCGATGAGGGTATCGAAAACGTTTTTGCACGGCACCACGAGATCGCACAGCACACGCGTGACGGTGCGAAGGCTCTCGGGCTCGAATTGCTGCCCGACCCTCAGTTCGCTTCGAACACGGTTACCGCGATTCGGTTGCCTGAAGGCATTGACGGAATAGCTTTCCTGGCGAACGTGAGCGAGAACTACAACGTGATTCTTGGCGGGGGTCAGAAATCCCTGGTGGGCAAGATTTTCAGGGTTGGTCACATGGGTTGGGTCGAGAAGGCCCACATCGACGAAGCGCTGAAGGCGGCCGAAGAAACCCTGAAGAGTATGACTTCGTAAATCTTGATGACGACGGTCGAAGACGACCGGATGTGGCTGAGCCGATCCAGGCCAGTTCAAGTCGGCACCTGGTAAAAAAACGGCGGTTCGATGGGCACGGTGTTCAGGCGGAATAAAAAAGGGTTTCTTGCGATTTCGTTTGTCGCGGGCCTGCTATTGCTGGCGGTGGCGTGCGGCAGTGATTCGCCCGACTCTTCGGGGCCTTCCGGGCAGCAGGTTGGTGCACAGCCGACGGCAGTTGCGGAGCAGCCGCCTTCAAGCCCGACGCCGGTTCCAACCGCAACGACAGTATCTAAGCCGGTGCAAGCCGCGGCGACGGTGTCTGAACCGGTCGCTGAAACCGACGATGATGTACCGGTACTCGTAAACACGCCCGGGCCCGTCGCGATGCTGGCACCCGATTTCACGCTGCCGTCTATCGGGGGCGGTGTGTACACACTCTCGGATTTCCGGGGCAAACAGCCGGTGCTGGTCGTCTTCTACCGGGCTTACTGGTGAACTTTTTGCAAACGGCAACTCGGGAAGTTGCAAAAAGCGAAGGCGGAACTCGATGCGACGGGCGTTCAGATCCTTGCAATCAGCACCGACAACCTTGAAGGTCCCCTGAATTTTGCCGCCCGCGAAGGGTATGAATTCCCGATCCTGTTTACGGCCCTCGACCCCACTGTCCCGCAGGCCTACGGGGTGTTCAACCTGTTTGGCGATGGCCTGGCATCGGCTTCGATGTTTCTTGTCGACCAGCAGGGCGAAATCGTGTGGAAGAGCATCGGTGAAAACTACACCCACCAGATATATGCTGAAGAGATAATCGAACAGATCGAAAAGCTGGGTTAGGTTCGAAAGTCGACCCGGTTTTCGCCCGGGCGCGGGCGTTTGGATTACTCGTGAGGGCACTCGGATTTTGGACAACATTCTCGTTGTGGTTACCGGTCGAAAATCGTGGATCGTGCTGATCGCAGCGGCGGTCGTGCTGCTCGCCGCTTGTTCGGGTGGGGGCGGTCCAGTACCCGGCGCGTCGCCCTCCCCGGTTCCCTCCCCAGGGGTCGGGATATCGGACGGGGCTTTTCCGTCGGCACCACCAGAATCGAACTCGCTTTCATCGCTGCCGGTGTTTTCGGTTTCGTCGATAGATGGCGAGGATATCCGGCTTGAGGACGTACTTGGAACCGCACCGGTGTATGTGCTGTTTATTCCGGGTGCCGATGGCGAACTCGACCGCGCCCAGGTCGATCAGATTCAGGGCCGGTACTCACAGTTCGAAGCGCTGGGCGCCCACATATTCGTTATCGCGTCCGACCTGCCGACGAAAGTTGTCGAGATGAGGGATGAGTTCGGTCTTGAATTTCCGCTGATTGCCGACCCTCTGAACGTTATCGCTGCGGACTGGCAGGTGTACGACCTGTTTGGTGAAGGAAGGAGCGGGCCGGCCAGCTTTGTGTTTGATGCACACGGTGTTCTGATCGCACGGCTGATTGCCGCCGAACCCGGCGACCGGCCGTCTGTCGATGAAGTACTCGGGGTGATCGAGGAATCGCTGAGCGCCGGGGGCGTTTAGGGGCGGCGGGTTTCCGCCCTCCCTGCGGGGGAGGACACGGTTCGCGCGGCACCAAACGCTACAGGCGGTCGCCGAACTGTTGAATTACCGCTCCTGCCGGGGGTTTCGGGTAGAAGTTGGTGGCCTTGGGCGGTAAGCGCCAGCCACGCGTCACGATCGCCACGAACTCGGCAAGTGGTACCGGTCGCATGATCATCGCAAACCTGGCTTCGCCGCTTTCTATCTGCCGTGCGATCAGGCCCGCGTCGTGGTGCGGGCTGATGACCTGTTCTTCGCGCGCCTCGGAAATTACCGGGCGGATGATCAGCGAGTGAAGGCGCGAATATTCCGAGTTTTCCAGTGCGCTGTCGGTAGCGGGCGGGGCTTTCATGCGGGCGACCTGGAACATTCCGGGCTCTTTGCCATAGAGCCCAAAAATCACCTCGTCGCCTTTTCTTTCGCCGAGCGCGGTTGAAAAGGCCTCGATCTTCTCGGCGGTCGGCTGCCCTGCCGGCGGGGTCCACTCTTCCAGTTCGCACGTGCTTTTAAACGAGTCGATCAGGCCGGAAATTTCGTCGGCAGTGGCCGTTTCAACCACGCGGTGGTAGCCGCGTGTGATCAGCCCCGGTTCGTCGAATGAAACCATCATCATTATCCTAAAATTGATCGATTCGTCGTGACCGACCTCTCTTTCCGCCCGCACACCGCTGCGATAGCGCAGGGCCGCCTCGTAGCGATGGTGGCCGTCGGCGATAAACATCTCGGAATCTGCGAGTGCCCTCTGGAGGACCCCGATGGTCCCCGGGTCCGAAACGCGCCAGAGCCGGAGTTGCGGCATGTCGGGCGGTGTGAAGACAGCAGTCGGTTCGC
>Ga0209554_1003375_pt1 | contig 10281 bp, 8 predicted proteins | sample MarorgKNORR_S2LV_5_FD_188221 | JGI IMG/M metagenome (GOLD analysis project Ga0209554, IMG submission 188221) | Marine microbial communities from the Southern Atlantic Ocean, analyzing organic carbon cycling - Bottom_A/KNORR_S2/LV (SPAdes) (version 2) | ecosystem: Environmental > Aquatic > Marine... | reverse complement strand
CTGCAGAGGGGGCTCACCGTGCGCCAAGACAGCGTTCCCGGGCCCCCGGGTCAGCCGTCCGAACCGGGCTCCGATAGGTGATAACCCGCCAGAACCCAAACGTCCGGCGGACGTCTGATCTGGAGGAATCCGTCCGCCATCGCGACGACCCCATCGTACAGCCAGTCGTTGAGGAGCGTCGTGACGGTGGCGCGGTGGGCGCCTGCGAGGTCGGCCAGGACCTGGTGCGTGAGCTTCACGGAAAGATGCACTCCGCGACCGGCCGGCTCGCCGCAGCGCGCGCTGAGATCGAGCAGGACTTCCGCCAGGCGCTGAGCGGTGGTGGGCCCCCTCGAGCCACCCTGTGCGTGCCGCAACCGGTGGAGCTCGCGTTCCACCCCCTCGAGATATGCGTCCAGGCTCTTCTTCGCCGTCTTGAGACCGCTCAGCACACTCGCGGTGGACAAAGTGACCACAGTGCACGTCGATCCAGCGATCGCCGCATACCGCCGGTGGCCGGCGGTGAACGCTTCATCTCCGAAGAGCTCCCAGGGTAACGCCACGGAGACCGTGCGTTCACTCCTTCCTTTCTCCATCCCCGGTAGCACGAGGCGAATCACTCCGGTTTGAACGAGATATACATTCTTGGCGATACTCCCGGCTGCGTAGAGTGACCGTCCTTTGACGAGACGCACGACCTCGCCGCGTTTCACGAGCCGGAAAAGCTTGCGGTCACGAACTGGAACCAGATGGAATGGCATCGTCAGTCTGCGCCGCCAGCACCGGATGCCGGGGGCGGGCTCTTCAACGCCGGGTGTAGCGCGAGCGCCACGGCCAGCAGCACGAGCGGCATGGAGAGTAGCGTCGCCGGTTGCGGCCCGATCGCGTCCGCCAAGATGCCCGTACCGAGCACGACGAACGAGCCGGCCGCCCACGCCAGCCCCATCACGATGCCCGAACTCACGGCTGCGCCTCGAGGAAGAATCTCCTGCGCCATGACCACGATCGGCGGCAGTGTCGCCATACCGAAGAATCCAGCGACGGCCACTGCGAAGAGCCCCCATCCTCCTTGAGGTCCGACCCAAACCGCCACGAGATGTGCCGGCAGCGACCAGAAGCACAGATGCGCGAGCAAGAGCCTGCGATCGACGTGGTCGGCGAGCACCCCGCCCGCGACCGTGCCAAACGCCGCGGCGCCCAGGTACAGCGTCAACGTTACGGCGCCCAAGGCCTCGGAACCGCCCAACTCCGCGACGATGATGGGCTCCATGGTGAGGAACGTTCGTTGCACGAACGCCATCGTCGCGCTGATGCCGAAGATGAGGCCCAGCGGCCCGACCAGCAGCCGGAGCACCTCCGCGGGCCGAGGTGGCGCCTCGGCTGCTCTAGCCTCCGCTCGGCCGCTCGGTAGCCCGAGGAAGAAGACCGGCGCGAGCAAGAGCGCCGGGAGCATCGCCAGCCAAAGACCCTCCATGCCTCGCCATTGAACCAGGCCGACCGCAATCAACGGCCCCGCGGCGAACCCGAGCGAGCCACCGAACGAGAACACGGAGTAGCGCGCGCCGCCCCCCTTCCCCTCCGACACCCGCACAGCGTAGGAAGCGCCCGGCGGGTGGAACGCCGCGCTACCGAGTCCGCCCAGCATCAGCAGAAGCACTAGGACCCAAAAGGTCGAGGCGAGCCCGATCGATGCGATGAAGATGGCGGAGAAGAGTGGTCCGGCGACGGCGAAGACGCGCCGGCCATACCGGTCCGCCAGGTACCCGAAGAAAGGCTGCGGCAACGAAGCCGCGATGGAGAAGGTCACCGCCAGCGTCGTCGCCAGCAGGATCGAGAGCCCCATGTCGTCCATGATGCGCGGCAACAGCGGCGGTACAAACGAGGCGTACGCGTCGTTCAGGCCGTGCAACAGCGCCACGATGATCGCGACCCGGGTTACCGAAACCGCCTTGGATCGGCCGTCGACCGGGGGCGCTACAACGTGCACGATGGGCGCTGGCTCCGAGGGGAAAAGGCGGCGTGAGTCTGGAACGGCCCCAACGATAACCGGGCGAGCGGGGCTCCACCAACTGGCACTGGCGCGTACGGCACGCCCCCGCCAACGTGCACCTGTGAATCACCCACGAACCCCTGGACCCCACATGAGACACCGAGCCCTCTCATCGTTTCTGGCCGCATCAGCGGCGCTCGTGCTGACTGCCTGCGGCCCGGCCGACACGGCGAGCGACGGAGCGCAAATGGAGAGCGCGACCTCTTATGCGCCTCAGAACCGACCGGACGTCCGGGGTACGCGCGGTGCGGTCTCGTCCGACCACCCGCTGGCGGCGCAAGCGGGGCTCCGCGTCCTGCAGGACGGCGGCACCGCGACCGACGCCATCATCGCCATGGCTGGAGTCCTCGCGGTTGTGCGGCCGCACATGAACGGGGTCGGTGGAGACGCATTCGGCATCTTCTACGACGGTGCGACCGGTGAGGTCACCGCCCTGAACGGCAGCGGTCGCTCGGGGGCGCTCGCGACGCCGGCATTCTTCAGATCCCAGGGGCTCGACGCCGTCCCGCAGACAGGGGGAAGGTCGGTGAGCGTTCCTGGCGCCGTCGCCGCTTGGGTCGACGCACACGAGCGCTTCGGCAGCAAGCCCTTCGCTGACCTGCTCGCTCCCGCGATCCACTTCGCCAGCGAGGGATTCCCCGTGTCTACGCGCTTGGCGATGGACTTCGAGCAGCAGGGCGGCGCGCTGAACGAGGCGGGCCGAGCCCTCTATCTTCCCGGTGGCGCCGCGCCACCGGTAGGGTCGCTGCTCAAGAACAAGGCCCTGGGCACGACGATCGCTCGCATCGCCGAGGGCGGGAAGGACGCGTTCTACCGCAGCCCCATCGCGCACAAGCTCGCTGCGTTTATCCAGGGAGAGGGCGGGCACCTGCGTGCCCCCGACTTCGCGGCTCACGAGTCGACCTGGGTCACGCCACTGAGGAACGACTATCTCGGCTACACCTTCGTGGTCATGCCCCCGAACACCCAAGGCGTGGCGCAGCTGACCTACATGGAGATGGCGAAAGCCCACCCCATCCGGTCGCTGGGACACAATACGGCGCCCTATCTCCACACGATGATCGAGCTGAAGAAGCTCGCCTTCGCGGACAGGGACCGCTGGGTCGCCGACCCGGAAAAGGCGAACGTGCCCGTCGGGCGCATGATGGACCCCGCCTACCTGCGTGCGCGCGCCGCCCTCGTCGAGCCGGGGCACGCGGCGGACGGAGTGTCGGCTGGCTTCGGCGACGCGAGGGGGGATTCGGATGGCAAGGCCCCCGACGACTCCGGCGACACGGTCTATCTGACGGCGGTCGACCAGTTCGGGAACGCGGTGAGTTGGATACAGAGCAATTTCGCGGGCTTCGGTTCGGGCCTGCTCGACACCCAGACCGGCGTGCTACTGCACAACCGTGGCGCGCTGTATACGCTTGAGCCCGGACACCCGAACCTGGTGGCACCGCACAAGCGTCCCTACCACACGCTCACGCCGATGATGGCGCTGCGCGGGACCGGATTCGGATTCACGGTGGGAACCCCGGGCGGCGACAGTCAGACACAGACGTTGCTGCAAATCGTGCACAACCTGCTGCTCTTCGACATGACGCCTCAGCAGGCGATCGAGGCCCCGCGATTCCGTTCATACGAGGGCCTCGGCGTCTCGATCGAGGACCGCGTCGGGCTCGACGTGCGGGCCAGCTTAACCGCCCTCGGACACGAGTTGCGTGCGATCGAGGGATGGACCGCAACGTTCGGGGGAGCGCAGATGATCTTCTGGGACCCGGAGACCGGCACGCTCACCGCGGCCGCCGACCCACGACGCGAAGCCTACGCCCTGGCTTACTGACCATGCCGACCGACCGCCTCTTCTTCGCTCTCGGCGCGGTACTCGCTGGGCTTTCCGTGGCGATCGGCGCGTTCGGCGCTCATGGCCTCAGGAATAGCTTGAGCCCCGAGGACCTCGACATCTTCGAGACCGGTGCCCGCTATCAGATGTACCACGCGCTGGCGCTGCTCGCGGTGGCCTGGGCGTACGCCCGCTGGGAGGCGCCGTTGATCCAGGTCGCCGGTTGGCTCTTCGTGGCCGGCCTCGTGATCTTCTCCGGTAGCCTGTACGCGCTGGTACTGACGGGACAGCGCTGGCTCGGCGCAGTGACCCCGATCGGAGGCCTCGCGCTGCTCGCCGGTTGGGTCCTGCTCGCGTGGGCGGCGTTTCGCGCTTGATCGCGATGGTGTGAGGTGGCATCCATCAGGCAACACCCATGACGCAGGAGATGTCTCGCGCGCGCCGGCTGGTCGCGGAAGCCGGTCGCGTCGTAGTGCTCAGCGGAGCCGGCATCTCCGCGGAGTCGGGCGTGCCCACGTTCAGAGGCGAAGGCGGCCTTTGGCGATCCTATCGTCCCGAGGAGCTCGCCACACCGGAGGCGTTCGCGCGCGATCCCCGGTTGGTTTGGGAGTGGTACGCGTGGCGCAGGGAGCTGGTCGCCTCATGCATCCCGAACGCCGGCCACCTGGCTCTCGCCCGTTTTGCGCTCGCTGGCACGCCCACGGCGATCGTGACGCAGAACGTGGACGGTCTCCACACGCGTGCCGCCGAAGAGGCGGCGGGGACCGGCGATCCCTCCCCTGCCCTCCCGATCGAAGTCCACGGGGCGATCCATCGAGACAAGTGCTCGGGGTGCGATGCACGCACGCCCGCTCTGCCCGAGGTCGATGTCAGCAGTCCCCAGGCGCTGCCCCGCTGCGCCGAGTGTGAGGGAATGCTGCGCCCGGACGTCGTATGGTTCGGGGAAGCACTGGAGAGCGAGGTGGTGGCCCACGCGTTTCGAGTGGCCCACGAGGCGGATCTATGTCTGGTGGTCGGGACGAGCGCGGTGGTTCATCCAGCGGCCTCGGTTCCGCTCGCGACCCTGCAGAATGGTGGCACGTTGGTCGAGGTGAACCTGGAGCGCACGCCGCTCACCGGCCAAGCCGAGGTCACGCTGCTCGGACCGGCCGGCGAGTTGTTGCCGGAACTACTGGCTGGATAGCCAACGAGTCGATTGGAATCCGGCAACGTAGGATCTACTTCTTCGTATAGTCCCGAGACGTACCGACTCTTCTCCTGGATCGTCATGAGCACTCGCCGTCCCCACCTAATCCTCGCGCTCGCGCTACTCACCGCCTGCGGTGGCGACGGCCCGGTCGATCCCGGCAACGGCGGCGGTGGTGGTAGCACGGTGGCGTCGGTCACGGTTTCACCGGCGAGCGCATCCATTCTGGTGGGCGCGACACAGCAGTTCTCCGCGAGCGCCACGGATACGAACGGCGGCAACGTGACGGGCGCCACGGTGAGCTGGTCGAGCAGCAATTCGTCCGTGGCGAGCGTGAGCAGCACCGGCCTCGCCACGGGTGCCGCATCCGGCACCGCGACGATCACGGCCACCATTAGCGGCGTGGCGGGCTCTCAGGTTCTCTCGGTGACCCCCGTCGAGTGCTCCAACCGCCAGGAAGTTTCGCTCGAAGCGGGGGAACGCACGACGTACGAGGCGAACCAGTGCATCCTGCTTCCGGCGGGGTCAGCGGGTAACCGATACCGCGTCGCGGTGATCCGCCCCTCTCAGGCCACCACCGCGACGAACGTGACCACGGCGACGGTGACTGCCACCGCAATCAGCTCGTCCGCGAACGCCGTGGCGGCGCTCTCCAATCCGCAGGCGACCGAGGCGCATGCGCTACCCAAGATCGACGGCACCGTCTTCGTCGAGAACTTCGCGAGGCGCCAGCGGACCAGACTGGCCCACGATATCCTGCGCCAGCGGGAGCGCGACATGGGATTCTCCAAGGAGACCCTGCTCCCGAGTCGGCCCCTGCTGTCTCCCGCACTTCTCGCGGATCCGCCCGCGACCATGCAGATCAACAATGCGTTGACGTGCTCGGGGAGCACGACGACGCACGGGCTCATCGCCTTCAACGACGATATCGCGATCTACCAGGACGAGGCCTCCGGGTCGGCGACGCCGTTCAGCGTCACGTCGGCCAACATCATGGTGAACTACTACTCGTCCTACATCCGGGACATGATCAACGACAACTTCGGAGGGCTGTCGGACATCGACGGGAACGGACGCCTCCTGGTTACGAGCTCGGGTTCGATTCCAGGCGAAGGGGTTGCCGCCGCGTGGCAGGGCGACCTCCAGGACGCGTCCTCGTGCCCGGGAGGGAATCGCGCCGAGATCGCCTACTTCCTGCCCTCGTTCTTCAACGAGATGGCCGACGACAATGCGAACTGGGGCCCGCTCGGGACCCTCGCGCACGAAGCCAAGCACATCTCGTCGCTCTACAACCGCCTGCAGGGCGGGCAGGGCAACCATCCCAACTGGATTGAAGAGGGTACGGCAGACCTGGCCGAGGAGATGGCTTCCCGTATCGCATGGGCTGCGACGGGCGGTCCTCCGGTCACGGAAAAGGCCAACGCGGTGGACATCCTCAACTCAGTGGCAGCCAACACCAATCGCCAGACTATGGAAATGTGGGGGGTGATCGACCGCATGACCGGCATCATCATCCAACTGTCTACGCACCCGAACAGCCTGACCTCGAACCCGACGGGGTCGCACGAATTCCACTCGTTCTATCACGCGAGCTGGCACTTCCACCGCTTCATCGCCGACGCGTATGGTGCCGGGCCCGGCGACGCCGGGGCGCTCATCACCGCGCTCAACGCGCCGGCCACGGCAGCGGGGACCGCGGGCCTCGCCGCCGTGACCGGCACGAGCTACGACGATCTCTTTCTGGAGATGATCACCGCGATGAGCCTGCACGCGACCGCTGGACCCGACCCAGCACGCACGTTCACGACGTACGACTTGGTATCAGCGACAAACATCTTCACCGCACCGGAGGTTCTGACCCCTCCGGGCCGCTATCCCTGGCCGGTCACGACCACCGCAGCGGAAAACGAGAGCGCCGAATTCGTGACGGGCAGCTACTCGGGCGAGATGGGGCTTGCAGGCATCCGGCAGCACGACTTCGTCTCGGCGGGCACGAACAGTCTGCAGCTAGAGTTCGAGGTGGGCCAACCCTCGAAGATCGTGGTTACGAGAATCCGTTAGCGTCTGAGCACGGAGGCGAGCGTCGCCGCTGCGACGTTCCCTCCGCTCAGGACGATCACTACGGGGCCCGCCTCGACGGGGGGCCGCCAAACGTCAGAGAGCAGCGCGGCGAGCGCGACGGCCCCACCGCCCTCGACGACGAGTCGCAGGGACGAGGCGGCGTACGCCATCGCGTCCTGGATCTGTGACTCGGTGACGGTCACATGCTCGTGGATGCGATCACGAACGAGCTCGAACGAATACCGGTTGTCGAGCCCGATTCCACCTGCAAGCGCACTCGCGACCGTCTCCTGCTCGGGCAGGTCGATGGGTCTGCCCGCGCGCACACTCGCGAGCATGACGGCTGCGTTCGCCGCCGATACCGCGACCATGCGGGGCGCATCAGTTCCCAGCCTCTCCTGGAGTGCGGCCGCCATGCCGCCGATCAGCCCGCCGCCCGAAAGCGGAGCGAGAACCGTTCCGGGGGTGTCGCCCAGGTCGTCGAGGATCTCGAGGGCCAGGGTACCCTGCCCCGCGATCACCCATGGATCGTCGTACGCCGACACGTAAGGCCGGCGCGACGTCCGCGCCAGCTCCAGCGCGTGGGCCTCGGCTTCGTCGAACGTGTCCCCCACCAGCAGAGCCTCGGCGCCGCGCGCCCTGATGCCCTCCAGCTTCACAGGGTCGACCCACGCGGGCACGCAGACCGTCGCCGCGATTCCCAAACGTTCCGCCACGTAGGCGACCGCCCTGCCGTGGTTGCCGCTCGAGCACGCCACGACCCCGCGCTGCCGTTCATCCTCGCTCAACGCGGTCAGCCGTGTCGCCGCGCCCCGCACCTTGAACGAGCCGGTCACCTGGAGGCATTCCGCCTTCACCAGGACGGGAACACCCAAGCGTTCGGACAACCGCGGCGCGTCGAGCAGCGGAGTCCGGCGCGCGATTCCCCGTACGGCAGCCGTCGCCTGTGCAAAGTCGAGCATCGGCTACGAAATGACCCGCGGGCGCTCCTTGAGCTCCGTGATCCAGAGGCCCGAGTTGATGTCTGAGGAGTAGATCTTGCCTTTGTGGATCTGCGCGCCCCATGCCATCGGCCAGTTCGGGGTCGTCGTGCCCTCATCGACCGTCAGGATCGTCGCAATCTCGCGCCCCTGCTTGTACAGGTCGCCGCGCAGCTCCCCGGAAATGTCCAGGACTCGAATCCCGGCCTGGTAGTATCCGACATAGAGCCGATCTCCCTCGGCCCACACATTGTGGACCCCCGCTTCCGGCACCTCGTATCGCGCCACCTCGACGGGATTTTCGATGTCGCTCATGTCGAGTACATGCAGGTAGCCGCGCGTGTCGATGCGGCCGTCTGGGTCCCAACCCGGCGGGAAGATCTCATCACCCACGAAGAGGTACTTACCGTGGCGCCACGCGACGTGCGTATTGCCGATCGGGTACTTGAACTGGCTCACGAAGGTCGGCTGCCGAGGCGTTCCACCGTGGGTGCCCGCTCCGACGTCCAGAATGATCGCGCCGTCGTCCCAGTACGAGACGTATGCGTAGCCATCCTGAACGATCACGTCGTGCAGGGAGCGCTGCTCATTGTCGAACGCCCAACGTCCCACCTCGCTCGGGCTCTCCGGGTTCGCGATGTCGATCACATGCAAGGCCCGGGTGCCGTTGTGCACCGCGTATACGAGCTCGTTCTCGCCATCGATCCAAACGTTGTGAACGCCGCCGGTCAGAGTCTCGGTATACTCGGAGAGGATGGTGGGGTGCGCGGGCGTCGTCAGGTCGAGAAAGACCATGCCGTTACGGCGGCTCGAGGCGCCCTCACGCGTCACGATGCCCAGACGAGCGTTCGGGTGGATCTTCACGTCATTGATGCGTCGCGCGTCCATCTGCACCGAGTCCGTCAGAATCGGATTCGACGAGTCGGTCACATCCCAGACCTTCATCCAATCGTACTGGAAGGTGCCGATGTAGGCGTAGTCTCGTCCGTCCACGCCCTCGAAAACCCACACATCGCCAGAGTGGTGTTCGGAAATGGCACCGCGACCGATCAGCACCAGCTCCGCTTCGGCCCCGCGCGCCTCCACCTGGATGATCGCGCTCACCACGGCGCTCTCGCCAAGCCGGGCGGAGACGCGGTACGTGCCCGGCTCTTCAGCCACGAACACGCCCTCCCCGTTATCGTCCTCGACCTGCGCGCCTGTTCCGCTCACGGACCATTCAGGGAACGCGCGCACCTCGCCTTGGGGGGAGCGCGCGGCGGCCTGCAAGCGAACGACGTCTCCGGTTCTGACCTGGGCATCCCGAGGCGTGAGCGAGTAGGTGATGCCCGGATCGGGGCGCACGCGCACCTCGAGCCGAGTCGAGGCCTCGCCGCTGCGAATCGTGAGATAGGCGAAGCCCTCTGACCGGGCGAAGACCAATCCCGCAGCGTCGACGTCGGCAACCGCAGCATCGTCGCTCGAATAGCTGAACACCGGATTCGCCACCGTCTCGCCGAGCTTGTTCAGCGCGGTAGCCCAGATGGGAATGGCTTGACCGGCAAACGGCGACGCATCGCCCAGGGCGGCGTCGACGGTCGCGGCCGGCAGTTCATGGATGCTGATCAGGGTGGAGGTCGGCTGCCCGCCGACGACGGCCGTGATGCGCGCCACGCCCGGGTTCATCGCCACCATCCGACCGGTCTGGTCTACGACCGCGATTTCAGGAGTGGAGGAGATCCAGCGTACGGGAACGTCCGTCATCACACGGCCTGAGCCGTCGATCGCCCTCGCGGTGAGCTGAACGCTCCCCTGTACCTCGACCTCGGACACCGCAGCGGTGATCTCGACCTGCGCGGGTGCGGCCTGGAAGGCCAATACAGTGACGAAGGCCGCTACCACATTGCTCATCATCTATTATTTCCTCACTTCAGGTTTCTCGGGTGTCAGTGCGTCAACGTCGGGCCAGCTCGGCTTCCGCGGCCACGAAGCCGAAGGCCGCCCACTGGTTTACTCCGGTGCGAATCCGCTCGAACGTAGCATACGCCTCGGCGTCGCGTCCGTTGAGCATGTGGTATACGCCGAGGCCATAGGCCATCGTCGTGCTCTGCAACGTCACCTCACTGCCGTCCGGGCCCAAGAGCTGCTCCAGCGTGCGCTCCCCCTTGAAGAGCAAAAGCAGATCGAGGTACGCGGTGCTCTCGATGATCCCCATGTCCTC
>Ga0209554_1003371_pt1 | contig 10290 bp, 6 predicted proteins | sample MarorgKNORR_S2LV_5_FD_188221 | JGI IMG/M metagenome (GOLD analysis project Ga0209554, IMG submission 188221) | Marine microbial communities from the Southern Atlantic Ocean, analyzing organic carbon cycling - Bottom_A/KNORR_S2/LV (SPAdes) (version 2) | ecosystem: Environmental > Aquatic > Marine... | reverse complement strand
TACTAACGCTGTTCTTGATTTCCGGAGAGTCTATTTCGATTTGCTGGGCAGCGAATAAAGGGTTGAATTTACGGCGGACATGTTGCACGGTCTGTTTGGCAAGCATGATTGGAAATGCGATCGCAAGTGCCAAGAAAAATATCCAGCGTCCGAACGATCCGAGCGACGCGGACGTGTGAATTAGATAGGCCCAATGGTCAATGACAAACGCTAATAGTAGTAGTCCGGTAGCAACGAGAGCAAAGCGACTGGCGGCGATGCCTACTTCGGTTAATTTCAACCGTCGACAATTTGCCGATAAGACATCGGCGATTTGTACCGTGTCTGCTGCGGTGTCCGTGCTAGCATTTGTTGAGATAGAACCAGTGGCCATAGGATGATTCAAAGTTGGATTGGTTTGGTTGGAAAAGTACTTCAGCTGCTATTATATGCGCATATAACTAGTATCGGCGTTTACAGTATAGGTTTCTAAGTAATTTTGCCGGCGAATGAACGCCCAGATATGTAAAAAACAGGCTTGAATTCACATTTTCATACGTTTGAATTTCCATTCAGGGATTTTTTTGATGATGTACATGATGCACCGCCAATACCAGCGGGTGTAAATTACGTTTTTGCGTTTGGCAATAGCACGGCAGATATCTCGAGCGACTTGATCCGCAGAAGCCACTAACGGTGACTTTTCATTTAATACCGCGGCCGTCATTGCGGTATAAACAAACCCAGGCTTTACCGTTAAAACATGAATATCATCGTGGTAGAGGCGGTTACGTAATCCTTGCAAATAAATGCTCAACCCACCTTTGGCCGCGCCATAGATGTAATTGCTTTGTCGCCCTCGATCACCCGCAACGGAGGAAACGACAGTGAGGTATCCACCGTGACCTTGAACTATAAATTTTGCAGCAAGTTTTTCCAGCAGGGACACGGCCGAGGTAAAGTTAATATCAAGTGCCTGTTGGGCAATTGACCAATCGGCTTCCGCTGCTTTCTGATCGGGCAGCGAACCATAGCAAACGACAACGCCTTGCATATCGCCCTCCGCCTGGGACCAGCAAGTTTCGATGAACTTCTGATGATTTTCAAAATCTAAAGCTTCGAAGATAACTGTCTTGACGCAAATTTCGTATCGAATTTTGAGATCATTGGCGATGGCTTGCAGTTCACTATCGTTGCGTGCTGCTAATACTAACGGTGTCCCTTGGCTCGCGAGTCGATGGGCAACTGCTTGGGCAATTCCCGATGTCGCTCCAATTATTAATACGGGTGCTGCAGATAATATAGTCGTCGACATGGATGTCACTCATCTGTTGGAATCGTGGTGATAATTGTGTCTAGAGCCGAAGTGAATTCGTGCGCTCCGCATGTAGGGGTAAGGGCAACACTCAAGGCCCAAAGTTCAGCGACTCCCAGGTGGTCAACCTGAATTTTAACGAGATCTTTGTGCGTGCAAATAAAGGTGGTTGTTTGATGAGTCTCTGCTAATTTTACTAATCGCTGGATGTCCTTGCGCTGATAATCATGGTGATCCGCGAAACTTTCAAAATGGACTACATGCAGATCTTGTTGCACTAGCAGGTCTTGAAATACTTGGGGATTTCCAATTCCGCAAAATGCGACAACGCGTTTCCCGCTGAGATGCGATAGTCCCTGCTGTGTACCGCTATTGTTTTCAATACCTGTAATTGCATGCGAAAACGAAACGATATCCGCCGATGCATTAAAGCGTTGGATTTGTTTTTCCAGCTTCTGGCATTGTTCCGTACTTATTTGATCAACCCGCGTTATGGCAATCAGGTCTGCGCGTTTTAGATTGCGTAGGGGTTCACGAAGCAATCCGCGGGGAAGTAGGTGCCCATAGCCAAAAGGGCAGGTGGCGTCGATTAATACAATATCTAGGTCACGCTTGATCCGTCGGTGTTGAAACGCGTCATCCAGCAAAATCAACTGGGCTTCGAATTCAGCGATGGCCATCCGTGCGGCCGCCACGCGATCCGGATTCTGTAAGTGAGGCACGTTCGGAAGTTTTCGTTCTAATTCCAGCGCCTCGTCATTGGGTTTACCCTCTTGAGAGCCATAGCCGCGACTTACGATAGTCACACGAATCTGCTGTTGTCGCAAATATCGCGCGATGAACTCGACCAGCGGTGTTTTGCCAGTGCCACCTGTGGTGATGTTTCCCACGCTAATGACAGGGATTGATATTCCAGTGGACGCCGAGCTTTGTTTATCGAACCGCTGATTTCGACAATAAATAACGATGCCGTAGGGAATGGCTAATAACTGTAGACCCGCGCGAGCAAGCATTGCTAGTGGTGATCGAGAGCGGCTACTGATGATGTCAAAATATTTCACGAATCGTTAATTCTTGTTGGGACGACTTGGCATTGAACCGTGGCGTTACAACTGAGCCCCGACCGTCCAGGGGACAAATTCATCGTCACCCATGCCATGGATTTCACTGCGAGTTTTCTTACCACTAGCAACGGCCAAAATCTCATCAAAGATATCGCTACCAACTTCTTCTAATGTGCGGCCTGCTAAAATGGTTCCTGCATCGAGGTCCATATCGTCTTTCATCCGCTCAAACATGGGCGTGTTTGACGACACCTTAATGGAGGGTGTTGGTTTGCAGCCAAAGCAGCTACCGCGACCGGTCGTAAATACAACGACATTGGCTCCACCGGCAACCATTCCTGTAACACTGGCGGGGTCAAACCCAGGTGTGTCCATTAAGACGAAGCCTCGTTGCTTAATCGGTTGAGCATATTCGTAAACGGCTTCGAGAACCGTCGAGCCACCTTTGGCGATAGCCCCCAACGATTTTTCGGTAATCGTGGTCAGTCCGCCCTCTTTGTTTCCTACCGAGGGATTGTTGTTAATGCTCTCGCCAAACAATTCCGTATACCATTCCCACCAGCGAATCCGCTCGATTAACTTGTCCGCCACTTCTTCATTGCGTGACCGTATGGTTAATAAATGTTCAGCACCATAGACTTCGGGCATTTCTGATAGCACGGCTGTGCCGCCACAGGCAACAAGCATGTCGCTAGCCACACCTAATGCGGGGTTAGCGGTGACCCCCGAGTTGCCGTCGGAACCGCCACATTCTAATCCCAATATGATTTCGCTGGCTGGTATTTCTTCGCGCTCTATGGCATTCGCTAACGGTAGTAGTTTCTTGACTTGCTCAATTCCTAACTCAACGGTTCGTACGGTACCGCCATGGTCTTGCATACTGAGGGTTGGCGGTCCAGTGCGTTGTTGCGTAGTATTTCCGGCGTCGCCTGAATCTACGAACCCATCAATTTGTACGAGGTTTTGGCTTTCCACTAGATAACCAATGGTGCCCTGCTCGCACCCCAGTCCCACGATCAAATATCCGCCGATATTGGGATGCCGCGCGATTCCACCCATCACGCGATTCAACATCTCATGCCGCAGGCCACCAAATTCCATGGCACAGCCTTCTCCGTGAGAGAATGCAACGACACCGTCAATGTTAGGATATTCCAGTAATAGTTCGTCGGTGAAGTGTCTGGCAATATACCGCGCGACTGTAGCGGAACAATTCACGGAGGCAAGAATCCCGATATAATTGCGTGTGCCGACGGTACCGTTCGCTCGCCGGTAACCCATAAATGTGCGGTCGGTTATTGGTTGCGGAGCAGGGGGGTGTTGGGTCGCCTTTTCATAATTACCTCGAGGGGCGTCGTATCGCACATTGTGAATATGAACCCATTGTCCGGGAGATACTGGCTCGGTCGTTATGCCGATGGGCTGTCCATATTTGAAAACGGGTGAATCGATTGCAATTTCAGCGACAGCAATTTTGTGACCAATGCGGATGTCTTGTGACAGACTAAAATGTTGGCCAGCGATTTCTAGGGTATGCCCAGCAGTTAAATCGCGGGCTGCTACACAAATATTGTCCACAGTGTCTAGGTAAACTATATCAACTTTATTTAGCACAAATTCGTTCCTATCTAAAAGATAATGTGCTTGGCCAACGTGCCGCTTGCATAATGCCAAGCCATTTTTGTTATTCATGGTTGTTTAAGTAAGAGTACCATTTTTGAGGCGTGTCGGTAATCCGTATTATGACGTGCCCCTTCAAAATGCGCCGGTCGAGGATATAATGATGAGATGAACGAACTTGCAGACCCTGAACTAATCTTATCGCCAGACGACCCTGCCTTAGTGCGATTGTGTAATGCACTGCGCGATTTAAGTTCTCAACTAGATCAGCCAACGACTGCCGGTGAAACTCCATGGCCGCGTAAGCAATTGGAACTGTGTGGTCAGTATGGTGTCTTTAAGTGGTTTATCGACAACGAACATGGTGGCTTGGGTTGGTCGGCGGTTGATTTGGCGCGAGGCTACCTAGCACTTGCTGCGGCTTGCCAAACAACCACATTCATCATCACTCAACGAACCGGCGCTTGCCAGCGAATTGCTTTAGCAGGCAACGACTATGCTCGCGAAACATTACTTCCCGACTTGTTAGTTGGCAGCCAGTTCTCCACCGTCGGTATTTCACATTTGACTACTAGCCATCGGCATTTGGAGAAACCTGTGTTGACTGCCGTCGAAACCGAAACCGGCTTTGTTCTCAATGGATTCTGCCCTTGGGTCACCGGAGCCACTCAGGCCGAGACCTTGGTCATTGGAGCAACGCTCGAGGACGGCAGACAAATTTTAACGGTCATGCCAACTTCATTAACGGGCGTGACGTTGCACGATCCAGCGAGTTTGGTAGCGTTGACTTCAAGTCACACTGGTCGAGTAAGTATGGACAACGTTGCGGTGGATCGAAAATGGTTACTTGGTGGTCCCGCCGAAAACGTGATGACGGCAGGAATTGGCGCTCACACTGGCGGATTACAAACGTCGACGCTGGCGATGGGACTGGCTGGCGCGGCGATTGAATTTATTGTAGAAGAGTCACAGCGGCGCGATGAATTGCGCGATCCAGCGCAGGCGCTACTGACGGAGTGGGAAGGGCTACGGGGGGAATTGTTAGACACCGCCGCTGGTATTGCAGCTTGTGCGGCTGAAGATTTAAGGATACGCGCGAATGACTTGGTGTTGCGAGCAACGCAAGCCTCATTGTCAGCGGCCAAGGGCGCTGGATTTGTAGTGGGACACCCAGCAGGACGGTGGTGCCAAGAGGCGCTGTTTTTTATGGTTTGGAGTTGTCCTCAACACGTGATGAATGCTCAACTATGTCAGCTAGCTGGGATTCAAGTCGAATAGGTACGCTAATTATGGATTGGGAAAGTCAGAGACGGAGATAGCATGGACGATACGCAAATCACATGGCACGAACATTCCGTGACACCCGAGCAACATGCTGAGTTAAACGGCCATGGAGGCTGTGTTGTTTGGTTTACCGGACTCAGCGGTAGCGGTAAAAGCACAGTTGCCAATATCGTTGAGCAGAAACTTTTCGCGCGCGGTGTACACACGACATTGCTTGACGGCGACAACCTGCGGCATGGTCTGACGGCCAGTAAAGAAATCCTGGCTGATTTTAGTGAGGAGTTTGCACTGCGATTTGGTTTGGGTTTTTCTGCTCAAGATCGTCAAGAGAACATCCGTCGCGTGGGTAGTGCCGCCGCATTGTTTGCCGCCGCCGGTCTCGTTACATTGGCCGCATTTGTAAGCCCCTATCGTCGCGACCGGCAAGAGGTACGACAGCGGATGGAATCTCAAGCGAGCGCCTTTGTCGAAGTTTATGTTGATGCCTCGCTTGAGCTTTGTGAATCACGGGATCCGAAAGGTTTATATCGACAAGCTCGAGCCGGCGAAATTAAGGGTATGACTGGGATCGACGACCCCTATGAGGCACCCGAGTCAGCGGAATTACATTTGCATTCCGAACAAGGCGATGCTGCTTCCCTAGCAGATCAGGTTGTCCAATATTTAGAACAACAACAGCACATACCAAGCGTGTAAACGTCACTGCCAAAAATCATTAGTGTCGGGGCGGCGACGTTTGACCGCCTGCCGACAAAGAACGGTTTGCCGATCGATCAGAGGTGACGCTGGCAACACAATGAACCCTCGTTTCACGGGGCTCCCCCGTTTTTTTAACAAGGCGTTTGAATTTGGATTACAATGTAGGTTGCTTCAATAAGCACATCGGACAATTCAAAATGCAGTCGCGGAAATACGGTTATATAATGAATCGACTTGTTATTATCACTTCGATTTGCATGGTATCGTGGTTCGGTTCTATGATACATGCCCAAGATGCGGTCGATTATTTCCGCGATATCAAGCCGATCATGGTGGCCAAGTGTTTTAAGTGCCACAGCCAACTTGAAGCAGAGAGTGAATTACGACTTGATTCCATCGCAGCCATGTTAACCGGCGGCGTTCGTGGGCCTGCGATTGTTAAGGGCGACAGTAAGGCGAGCTTGTTAATCCGAGTGATGAGAGCCGAAGAAGAAGATTTGTTAATGCCCGCAGAGGGCCCCCCACTGAAAAGTCAACAGATCGATCTTATCGCCCGGTGGATTGATGACGGAGCCATTGGCAGTGATGATGCCGCCAGTATTGAGCACTGGGCCTATGATAAACCAGTGGCAATGCCGGCTCCCAAAAGTAAGGACGCCAAATGGAATACAAATGAAATTGACCGCTGGATATCTGCGGGTCACGCGCAACACGGTTTGCAACCAACCACAACTGCCGCACGCCGTACACTCATCCGCCGAGCGTATTTGGATTTATTGGGCATTCCACCAACGGTGAGTCAAGTCGAACGGTTTCTTGCTGATAAATCGAAAACTGCGACGGCCGATTTAGTGGATCAGCTATTAGCAAGTGACCGTTATGGTGAACGTTGGGGACGACACTGGATGGACGTTTGGCGTTACAGTGATTGGTCAGGATATAAAGCTGAAGTTCGCAATAGCCAAAAACATATTTGGCACTGGCGAGATTGGATTATTGATTCGCTCAACGAAGACAAAAGCTACGCCACGATGGTACAGCACATGTTGGCGGGTGATGAAGTTGCGCCCACGGACCCCGCAGCATTGAGTGCGACCGGTTACTTAGTTCGTAGTTGGTATAAATTCAATCGACACACGTGGCTTGATAAGACAATCGAACACAGCGGGAAAGCTTTTTTGGGATTGACGATCGGTTGTGCTAAATGTCACGACCATATGTACGATCCGATTTCCCAACGAGCCTATTATCAATACCGTGCTATTTTTGAAACACATGATGTTCGCGATTCTAAAGTCGCGTCTTCGGTGAATCCCCTCGGGCAAACGATTCCTCGAGTGTTCGACAAACGACTGGATGACCAAACCTATGTGTTTTTAAGAGGCGATGATCGGACACCTAAAAAAGACGAGGTCATGTTGCCCGGTATTCCGTCGTTGTTTGATACACCACTAGAAGTTGAATCAGTGAAACTACCCGCGGCAGCGTTTTATCCTGGTTCCACTGATTTGGCACAACAACAGGATCGAGTTCGAGCGGAAAAAGAGTTGGCGTCGGCAACCAGCCAATTGAAATCGGCAGAGGCTATCTTGCAAAAATTAAGGCAAGAAAAAATCTCTGAAGACAATAAGAATGAAGACAATAAGAATGAAGAGGGCAAAAAAGAACCTCTGGTTACCGCTCAGAAACAAGTTGTGGTTCTGTTGGATGAGTTTGATGAACTAGATAATCAACGTTGGAAAATAATTGAAGGCGATTGGAAACTAAAGGATGGGGCACTGGTTCAAAATGAACTGGGCGACCATAAGCGACGGATTGAATTGCAGGCTGAGTTGCCACAGGATTTTGAGTTAACTATTGACGTGACAATTCGAGGCGGTAATAAATGGAAATCTATTGGGTTTGATTTTGATAATAACGGAGACCGCTCTTTAGGGTTTTATGTCAGCGCCTATGCTGGCGGACCGAAATCGCAGTTTACCGAACGCGCTGGTGCAGCCACCGTGTATCGAAAAGACGGCACACTACCTCAGAATATTAAACTCAATGAGAAGATTTCAATTCGCTTCTTGATTCAAGGGCAGCTCGCTAATGTGTATCTCAATGGGGAGTTTGTCCAAGCTTTGAGTTTTGCTCCAGTTCGGGCAAAAGGACCTTTGCAGTTTTGGACCTTTGATAGCCAAGGCACAATCGATTCATTGAAAATCAGCACGTTAGCTGCGGATGCTATTCTGGAATTACCAAAAGCGGGTACGACGCAGGAATCTCCAAACAGCGCGCCATTAGCTGATCGGTTAGCTTCCGCAGAACACGCGGTTAAAATAGCTAAGCTCGCATTAGATGTGAAACAACAACAAATGATATTTGTTGCTGCTCGGACTGCAGCGGACAAGGCAAAGTTTAGAGAATCACAGTTGACCTCAGATGCTATTACGGAACTGAATCAAACGGCGTTTTCGGCGGAACAAATCATGAAACGGTTGCAGGCAACACAAGGGGAGGGTGTTGCACAAGCGGCAGTGACTGCGGCGACAGCGAAAGTTGCGGTGGTAGATAATGATGCAAATAAAAAGGAGCTCGATAAGGCCATCCAAGCGGCGCAGACCGCAAAGGAAAAGGTCGCGAAACTTAGTCAAGAAGAAATGGCAGTGGGCGAAGCGTATTCTCCACTAGGTCCAACCTATCCTCAGACGAGCAGTGGTCGTCGCCTTGCATTTGCTAACTGGATCATTTCACGGGACAACCCGCTGACCGCTCGAGTGGCGATTAACCATATTTGGTTAAGACATTTTGGTAAAGCGTTGGTGCCCTCCGTGTTTGATTTTGGACTCAATGGCCAGTCGCCTTCACATCCGGAGTTGTTGGATTATCTCGCGGTTGAGCTGATGGAAAATAATTGGAGCATGAAGCATGTTCACCGTTTGATTATGAATAGTCGTACATATCAAATGCGTTCTTCGGCTGAATCTGAAGCAGTCCGGAACATACAGCAAGACCCAAAAAACAGGTTCTTGTGGCGAATGAATTCACGGCGGATGGAAGCGGAAGTGCTGCGTGATAGCGTGCTGCATGTTTCTGGCGTGTTGGATTTAAAAATGGGTGGTCCCGAAATTTCATTTGCTGATGGTATGACTAACTATCGACGCAGTGTCTATTTTCAAACAGCCTATGAAAAACAGATGACATTTTTACAGCTTTTCGATGTTGCGAGCCCTGAGGAATGTTATGAGAGAAAAGATAGTATTATTCCGCAGCAAGCGCTGGCGATGGCTAATAGCCCATTAGCCAAGCGTCAATCTCGAGTATTGGCAGCCAGCATCATGCAACAACTCGACGACAGAGACGTTCTGAAATTCATTCAAAGGGGATTTGATCAAGTTTTAGGGCGTCCACCGAGCAAACGTGAACTTGCAGTTTGCCAGAATTTTATTAGCCAACAGACCGAAAAACTGAGTAACCCCGAGGCGTTAACCAAATTTGCTTCGGGAGCCATGGTAGATATTGCTGCTGCTGAAGACCCTCAGATGCGAGCTTGTGAAAACTTGGTGTTAGTTCTGTTAAATCACAACGAATTCATAACGATACGATAACTCACAGGAATCTATTTATGATCGAACATTTGCACACAAATCACGCATCACGCCGTCGGTTTCTTGCGGGTACCGGTATGGGTTTTACGGGCGTTGTTCTCAGTAGCATGCTAGCCGAAGAGGGGTTTGGCAATGAAGGTGGTTGGGAACCTGGTCGGTTGCATTTTGCGCCTAAAGCGAAGAATGTGATTTGGCTGTTCATGGTCGGTGGCACAAGTCATATGGAGAGCTTTGATCCTAAGCCGGTACTCAACAAGTACGCTGGACAAAGCATTGGTGATACTCCGTTTAAAGATGCGTTGACGAATAAATACAATGAGCAGAACCTGCGAGTTGTTGTTCCCAATGATGCCAATGGCCATATTTGGCCTAATGTATATCCACTACAAGTTGGTTACCGAAAACATGGCGAAAGCGGGATTGAAATTAGCGATTGGTGGCCTCACTTAAGCAAACAGGTAGATGAATTATCGATTTGTCGCGGCATGTGGACTACTGACAATAACCACGGTGCACAATTACAATTTCACACGGGCCGTCATCGCCTCGATGGATTCTTTCCAACAATTGGGTCGTGGATTCACTACGGCCTGGGTACTCTCAATGAGAATCTCCCAAAATTCATTGTGATGGGGACACCCATTGCTGATTGTTGCGGAGGCAAAGAGGCACATGGTGCGAGTTATTTGGGGCCAGAACATGCCGGTGTGCAATTGAATGTAGATCCGAAAAATCCGTT
>Ga0209554_1003370_pt1 | contig 10292 bp, 9 predicted proteins | sample MarorgKNORR_S2LV_5_FD_188221 | JGI IMG/M metagenome (GOLD analysis project Ga0209554, IMG submission 188221) | Marine microbial communities from the Southern Atlantic Ocean, analyzing organic carbon cycling - Bottom_A/KNORR_S2/LV (SPAdes) (version 2) | ecosystem: Environmental > Aquatic > Marine... | reverse complement strand
TAATGCCAAATAGTAAAGCTAAAAATAGAAAACGTAAAAAAACACTTCTAAATAAAAAGTGGGCAATTGAAGGTAGAACTGCAAGTCAACATAAAAAGTGGTTAGCTAAACAGAAAAAATCAGGTACTCAAATTCCTATATATAGCGGTGTAATAAGATAGTGCGTAAATTATTAAATATATTACTTGAAGGTATAGATTTACCTATAGAGATTGGTGATACAGTCAAAATGGGAAAATTTAAAAACAAAAAGGTAGTAATTAAGAAAATTGATTGGAATGAAAAAGGTGATTTACTAATAAATGGTAGACCAGCTTTAAAGTTTAGATTAATGCCTAAAACTAATATATTTGATAAAGAAGAAGTTGAAGAAGAATTTGGAGCTCCAGCAGGTATATTACCAGGTCCAAGTCGTAAAGCAGTTAAGAAAAATAAAACTGATAAGATGAGTGGTTATAAACAAATAAATGAGAATGATAAAGCTCAATTGATGAAACTATATACTAAGGCTATGAAGATGATGCCTCATAGTCCTGCACAAAAAAAGGTTAAAAAACGAATTGACGCATTACGAAAAAAATTAAAAATGAACGAGGGAACTTCAAAGATTAAAAAAGTAATTGCTATATATCCTGGAAGATTTCAACCATTTGGTCCACATCACAAAAAGGTTTATTTAGCACTTAAAAAGAAGTTTGGAGATGTGTATATAGTTACATCAAATATTCAGAAGCCGCCAAGACATCCAATGAATTTTAAAGAAAAAGCACAACATATGACAAAGATGGGAATACCATCAAATAAAATTATAATGGATAATCCATATAAACCTGTAAACTTATTGAAAAAATTTAAACCAGAAGAAACGGCAGCAGTATTTGCAGTAGGAGAAAAAGATAAAGGTAGATTATCAGCAGGACATTATTTTGATGACTATAACAAAAATAAGAATAATTTAAAAGGATATAAAGAACATGGTTATGTACTTAAAGCTCCTCATATATCGGTAAATATTGCAGGTAAAGAAGTTAGTGGAACAACTATGAGGAAAATTTTAAGTAGTCCTAAAATTAAACCAGAACAAAGAAAGAAGTTATTTAAACTGTTGTTTGGTTATTTTAATGGTTCGGTTTATAACATGATGATAGGTAATTTTAAAAATGTATAAATTAACTGATGATAAAATAGAACAATTTCTGGTAGAATCCAGTGGAATGAAATCATATCTTATTGATGATGGTCCTCCAACATTTTATAAATCTTTTAAAGAATATAAAACAAATTCAAAAGCTTGGTTAGATGATTTGTATAAAGAACTTGGTTGGAAAATTATAGATTATATGATAAGAAAAAACGCTCATGATCCTGGTTATGATTATGAACTTAGATATAGAGCATTAGGAGCAGTTTCATATTTGGATTCAGGAGTTAAATCTGGAAATAAAGGTGCTATTGGAAAATATAAAAAGAGAATGGAGAAGAATCTTGCAAATTTAGGATGGAATATTACTGCATGGTTAGGATTAGATGCTGCTTATGATAGTTTAATAGGAACAGTATTATCTGCTGGGGTTGGTGGTCGTAGCATTAATCAAGATGATTTAGAAGAAACATTTTCTAAAGAATGGTGGAAAAAAGAACTTTTAAACGAAGATTGGTGGAGTGATTTAGATAAATCAGGACAAGAACAATATATTAAAGATCATCCTAAATCTCAAAAAGCATTAGATGCTAAAAAGAAAGCTAAACCAGTTGTAAAAACAAAACCAAAAAAAGATACATCTTGGATGAAAGGTAAGGATGGTTGGGAAATTTTAGATAGTGAAAATGTTGAAGTTGTAAAAACAAAACCATATTCAGATGAACAAGCTATGGAAGAAACTGGTGAATATTTTGGTAACAAGAAAACAAAAAACGCTGTTCCTGGGTTAGCAAAAAATAGAAAAGAATTAGTACAAAAGATTAAAGATGCACCAGAAGAAACATTTAGTAGTCAAGAACTAGAAAATATGGATAATACAGACGCTGGTAAGATTTTAGATGCAAGTGAAGATGGTGGAATAGATGGTATGAAGGCAAAAGGTAAAGCTCTTGCTAAGAAATATAAAAAGGGTTGGGATTATATAACAAAAAATATAGAAAGTGGTGTACCTCAAGAAGCTCCTATAGCTGTAAGAGATGAGGATGGTGAGTTATATCTAATGGCTGGAAATACACGACTTATGTCAAATACAGCGTATGGTAGAAAAATTCCAATTAAAGTTATTGATTATGACGGAAAATTTAAATATAATGAAGTGTTTTCTCCAAAGTGGTGGAAAAAAGAATCTATTTTAATAGAAGGCATGACTTTAGAAGAGGGAGTTAAGTTTAATAACTTTCTAAAAGATTGGGCTAAAAAAGGAAAACAACCATTAGACAAAGTTAGAAAAACAATGATGAACAAAAATACTTTTTCTATTGCTAAGTTAAATGGTTTTAGTGTGGATAAAGTATTTGAGGTGGCTAAGAAAGGATTTAAGGCATACCAAAAAATTATCAATTATGTTCCTAATAAGATAGCAAAGAAATTATCACAAACTAAGTTTGGTCAAGCTAAAGAAAAGGCTTTAGTTAAATTAGATGATTACTTAAAAGACCATCCAAAACTAAAAAGAGTAATGGGTATAGGTGCAGCCGCGGCGGTAACTTATGCATGGACAAAGATGACTTTCATCGGAGATCCAGAATATGATTTGGATTTATCAGCTGTAGCATCAGCTGCGGCACTTGGTGAAGTTTCATTTGCAGATTTATTTAGTGGTGAAATGGGAACTAAGTTCTTAGTATTAACTGCAGTGGGAGCAGCGACAGGTTTGACTGCACCGTATGTAAAGGCTTTTGGTAGAGTTGGAACAATGGCTGCGGGTCTTTCATTTGGTGCTTATAGAGCATATAAAGCTCGGAAACAAAAGAAAGCAGATGCAGAAAAGAAAGCAAAAACATCTGCTCCAGATACCGTAAAGAATCCTAATCCAAAAGGAAGAAAGAAAACAATTGGTCGTCAAAGTGCAGTTAGATGGGTAGCAAAGAATAAAGGAAATAAAGCAGCAATAAAATATGCAAAAAGTTTACAAGAGGGAATATTATTAGAAGGTGGAGCAGCAGGACATATGGATCACCCATTTGATGATAGTGGATTAACATTTGGAGACTTTAAACAAATTATAAAATTAGGGTTATCAGGAAAATTAGATAGAGAAGATGATGTTACAGAAAAATTAGATGGACAGAATTTATTAGTAAGTTGGAAGGATGATAAGTTAATAGCTGCAAGAAATAAAGGTCAACTAAAAGGATTTGGTGCAAACGCATTAGATGTTAATGGTGTTGCATCTAAATTTGCAGGTAGAGGCAATATTAAAGACGCATTTGTTTTCGCAATGAAAGATTTACAAAAAGCAATTAAAGGATTATCACAAGCGCAGAAGGATAAAGTATTTGGTGAAGGTAAGAGATGGATGAATTTAGAAGTAATGTATCCTGCTTCTGCTAATGTAGTAAACTATGATGGTACTTATTTAGTATTTCATAATGCTGTTGAATATAATGAAGCTGGAATAGCTAAAAAAACAGATGCTTCTTTAGCTAGAATATTAGAAGGAATGATCAGGCAGGTTAATCAGCATGTTCAGAAGAAATTTACAATATCTAAACCACAATTTTTAACGGTATCTAAAAGTCAAGATTTTGCTAAAAGACAAAAATATTTTTTATCGAAGTTACAAAAATTACAGAATATTTATAACTTGAAGGATAATGATACTTTAGGTAAGCATCATGAAACGTATTGGATGGAATATATTTATAATACATCTAAACAGATGAAGTATAATATACCAAACAACGTTTTAAATTCATTGACAAAAAGATGGGCATTTTTAGATAAAAGTTTTAGATTAAATAATAAAGTTATTAAACATGAAAAGTTTTTAGATTGGGCTATATCAACTGATAAAAAAGATATGAAAAGCCTACAAAAAGATAATATTAAACCATTTGAAACATTATTTTTTGAATTGGGAGCAGAAATTTTAAAGAATGTAAGTGGATTTCTTGCTGCTAATCCAAAACAAACAGTATCTAAAATGAAAAGAGAAGTAGATGTAGCAATTAAACAATTAAAAACTGCAAAAGATGTTTCTAAATTAGATACATTAAAAAGACAATTAGAAAAGTTTGAGGCTATAGGCGGTTCAGAGGCAATAGTTCCATCAGAAGGAATAGTGTTTAAATATAAAAATAAAATGTACAAGTTTACAGGAGCATTTGCACCGATTAATCAAATACTTGGACTATTAACATTTGGGTAAATTATGGCTGGATATAGTAAAGAAGCAGAACGACAAAATGAAGCATTAAAATCCGTTTTACGAGGAGAAACTCCTGAAAAAAGAATTATGGTTGGATACAGTAGTGGGAAAGAACCAGAAAAACATGGTGATAAAATAGATCCAATAACTGATATCTTTAAAGATGCTAGGATGCCCTGGTTTTGTTCAGAATGTAAAAAAACAATGAAGATAAAACTTGATAATAAGATGTGGAGATTATATGGGCATTGTTTTGATTGTCAAGTAAAAATTGAAACTAAATTAAAAGCTTCTGGAGAATATGAAGAATGGGAAAAGAATAAGATAAAAGAAAATAAAAAATCTTATGTTAAGGATATGTTACAGGGATTAGAATCTTGGGAGAATGAAAAAATGCCTGGAATTTATAATTCAGTAGGACTTGTACAAGTTGAACTTAAAGAAGAACATTGGAATGCTAATAAAGAACATATAAAAAAGTTAGCAGAAGATGCTAGAAAATATTTATATAGTTTATTAGAGGAAGAGGATGGAGAAGAAGATGGAAATGGTACGCATAGATAGACAAGTATTTAATAGAGTATTGGATTTAATAATTAATTTAAAAGAAATAGCTAGAATATATCATGCAGATAATTATAAAGATTTGGAAGAAGCATTAGAAGTATATGATGAAATAGAAGAAGAATTGAATAAGATTTTTTATGCTAATATGGAATATGATTTTGATGAGTTATTAACAAGTGTTGGTTTAGTTAAACATGGAGAAGCATAATGAAAGGATTAATGAAAATAATTGGAGCTATTTTAGGTATCTTAGGTTTAAGTGCTAAAGCTACTGCTAAGAAAAAAGCTAAAGTTAAGAAGATTGATAAAAAAGTTAAACAAGTTAAAAAAGTAAAGGTTGAAGTTCAGAAGAAAAAAGCTACAGTTCAGAAAAAGAAAGCTGAAATCAAAAAAGCACAGAAGAAAAAACCTGTAAAGAAACCAAATGTAACTTCTGCTAAGAAAGCAAAAGCTTCATTAAAACGTAGAGCTAAAAGATAATGAGAAAGTTTTTAATACTATTACTACTATCAGTAGGATTATCTCAAACTACATTTACTGATGAAGAGATAGTTAACATTGAAAATGATTTTATCTATTTAGAAAATATGGTAGACTCATTAGCTTTTGAAGATAGTTTAAAAACTATGTTAGTTACTACACTTGAAGAAGAGCTTGAGTTAACTAACCAAGAACTTAAACTAACTAACGAACAACTTACTCTTACAGAGAAAAAAGTTAAGTTAGTTAAACCAAGTTGGTATGAAAATAAATGGTTATATTTTACATATGGAGCAATTTTAGGTGCTGGTATAACTGATATTTTTAATTCTATAAAAAATATTGTATTATAATGAACGAGCAAATACATAGAAGCAATCCGTCTTATAAGGAAATAATAAAGAAAGAGTATGTAAAATGTGCTGGAGATCCTGTATATTTTATAAAAAAGTATTGTGTTATTCAACATCCAATAAAAGGGAAAATACCATTTACTTTATATAACTTTCAAGAAAAAACTATAGAAGATATTATACAACACAGATTTAATATTATATTGAAAGCTCGTCAGTTAGGAATATCTTCTATTACTGCAGGATATTCTTTATGGATGATGACATTTCATAGTGATAAAAATATTTTGGTAATTGCTACAAAACAAGAAGTAGCAAAAAATATTGTAACAAAAGTTAGAGTGATGCATGCTAATTTACCTTCGTGGATAAAACAGAAATGTGTTGAAGATAACAAGTTATCACTTAGATATAAAAATGGTTCTCAAATAAAAGCAGTAGCTAGTGGTGAAGAAGCAGGACGTTCAGAAGCACTATCTTTGTTAGTATTAGATGAAGCGGCATTTATTGATAAGATAGAAACAATATGGGCAGCCGCATCACAAACACTAATTACTGGTGGACAATGTTTGGCATTATCTACACCGAATGGTGTTGGTAATTGGTTTCACAAAACTTGGATGGATGCTGAAGATGGTATAAATGATTTTAATTTTATTAAATTACATTGGTCTTTACATCCAGAAAGAGAACAAGATTGGAGAGAAGATCAAGATAAATTGTTAGGTCCTTCAATGGCAGCTCAAGAATGTGATTGTGATTTCATAACTTCTGGTCGTACAGTTATAGATGGTGTATTGTTGGAAGAGCAATTAAATATGTATGTTTGTGACCCAATAGAAAAGCGTGGAGTAGATTCTAATCTTTGGGTATGGGAGCCAGCAAATTATTCAAAGGATTATATAGTTTGTGCAGACGTAGCAAGAGGAGATGGAACAGATTATTCTGCATTCCATATTCTTGAAATGGAAACTTTAAATCAAGTAGCAGAATATAAAGGAGCGATATCTACAAGAGATTTTGGTAATATGTTAGTTAACATAGCTCAAGAATATAATGAAGCAGTACTTGTTGTGGAAAATAATAATATTGGTTGGGCAGCAATTCAACAGATAATTGATAGAGACTATCAGAATTTATTTTATATGTCAAAAGATTTAAAATGGGTTGATACACAAAGACAAGCATCAAATAAAATTTATAGGCAAGAAAAACAAATGGTACCAGGATTTACAATGTCTATGAAAACTAGACCATTGATTGTAGCAAAATTAGAAGAATTTTTTAGAGAGAAGCTTGTAAAAGTTAATTCAAAGAGGTTAATTGATGAATTATTTGTATTTATATATAACGGACAACGCGCAGAGGCTATGTCTGGGTATAATGATGATTTAGTAATTTCATATGGAATTGCACTTTGGATAAGAGAAACAGCATTAAGGTTGAGAGCAGAAGGTATTGAGTTACAGAAAAAATCATTAGATAGTATAAATTCGGTACATTCCGCTTTAGGACATAGTGTTTATACTAATAAAACTCCTGAACAAGAAACTTGGGAGTGGGAAATAAAGGAAAAGAAAGAAAGTCTTGAATGGCTTTTATAATTAAGAGGTAAAATATGGCAGATAAATCATTATTTAGTAGGTTACAACGATTATTTAGTACAAATGTAATTGTACGAAATGTAGGCGGAAAAAGATTACGTGTAGTTGATACCGATGAAATACAAGCTACCGCAATCTCTAGTATGGTTGATAGATATACTAAACTTCATAAGGGAATTGGATTAAGTGGTTATAGCGATACTGGATTAATTAAAACAATGCGATTAGGATTGTTTAAAGATTATGAAGCTATGGATTTAGATCCAATTATTGGTTCTGCATTAGATATCTATGCAGATGAATCTACAATGAAAAGTGAATATGGAGAAGTTTTAACAGTACAATCTAATAATGATAATGTTAAGCAAATATTAAATAATTTATTTTATGATATATTGAATATAGAATTCAATTTGTGGCCGTGGGTTCGTAACATGTGTAAATATGGAGATTTCTTTTTAAGATTAGAAATTGCAGAAAAGTATGGAATTACAAATGTTGAACCACTTTCCCCATATGATATTTCAAGGATGGAGAATACTGATCCAGAAAATACAGAATATGTTAAATTTGTACAGGAAAGTGGAGATCCACGTCATTCAGTTAGTGCAGTTAAAACTGAATTTGAAAATTTTGAGATAGCACATTTTAGAATGTTATCTGATACTAATTTTTTACCATATGGTAAATCTATGATTGAAGGAGCCCGCAAGATTTGGAAACAATTATCTCTTATGGAAGATGCTATGTTAATTCATAGAATTATGAGAGCGCCAGAAAAGAGGGTTTTCAAAATTGATATTGGTAATATTCCCCCAAATGAAGTTGACAATTATATGAATAAGATTGTAGATAAGATGAAAAAATCTCCTGTTATAGATAAAGCAACTGGAGAATATAATCTTAGATATAATATGCAAAATATAGCAGAAGATTATTTTATGCCAGTTCGTGGTGGAGATAGTGGAACGGATATTCAATCATTACCAGGATTAACTTATGAAGCAGTAGAGGATATAGAATATTTAAGAAATAAAATGATGGCGTCGCTTCGTGTTCCAAAAGCATTTCTTGGATATGAAGAAGGCTTAGGAGCAAAAGCAACACTTGCTGCAGAAGATGTTAGGTTTGCCAGAACAATAGAAAGATTGCAAAGAATCACAGTATCAGAGTTAACAAAGATTGCTATTGTTCATTTATATTCACAAGGATATACAGATTCAGAATTAGTAAATTTTGAATTAACATTAACAAATCCATCTACAATTTATGAAACAGAGAAAGTTGAATTGTGGAATAGTAAAACACAATTAGCATCATCTATGATACAAGATGGTTTAGTTTCTACAGATTGGATTTATAGAAATATTTTTAATTTTACATCAAAAGAAATTAAAAAACAGGATGAACAAATTATATTTGACTATAAACAGAAATTTCGTAGATCTCAAATTGAAAGTGAGGGAAATGATCCAGATAAATCAGGGCAATCACAAGGTACACCAGCAGATTTAGCTATGGGTAGAACTGGACACGAATTAGAAGATGAAGGTGGTTCACCTCCAGGTGGTTGGAATGGTGCTGGTAAACCAAAGGAACTTCCTAAATATGGTAAAGATGGTAGTGCAAGAGGTAGAGATCCATTAGGTAGTAATGATAAAAAACGTGCTACTAAAGGCGCGGGCCACATGGCATTAGCACATTATGATTCTCTGAAAAGTAGTCTCAAAACAATGGGTAAAGCTGGTATAAAATTGATAAACGAATCTGCAGAGTTGAAGAAAGAATATGATAGAGAATTGGATTCAACTAAAGATTAATAATGTATTTTTAACTATGAATATATTTATAGTTAGGTAATAACATAATAATTATTGGAGCATAGCATGGCTAGAGTAAAACACTCAAAATTTAAGAATATTGGCATTTTATATGAACTTTTGGCTCGTCAGTTAACAAGTGATGTATTAAGAGATAAAAAAGATGGCGTTGCAGTTGATATTTTAAAAGAATATTTTGGAAAAAATACAGAAATATCAAAAGAATTGGAATTATATAACATTTTACAAAATAAAAAGACTAATAATTCTAAAAAAGCTGAAGATTTGTTAGAAATAGTAATAGATGCTAGGAAAAAATTATCTAATGCTAGATTGAGAAAAGAAACTTATAATCTTGTAAAAGAAATTAAAACAGTATTTGATGCAACTGATTTTTTTAAAACACGATTACCGAATTATAGATTTTATGCTTCAGTATATAACTTGTTTTCAGATGCTGGTACTGGTAAAGAATTAAATCCAGTAACCAAATTAAATAGTAAATATACTATTTTAGAAAATATATCTTATAAGAAAGTTAAAGAAGAAGAAGTTGTTGGTGGAGAAGTTTTTAAAGAATTTAAAGAAAGTGATGTTGATGTTAGATTACTTACATATAAGAGATTGGTAGATAAATTTAATAGTAAATATTCTACTTTAACAAAAGAGCAAAAGGATATTCTTAAAAAGTACATTTATAATGTTTCTAATAATACAGAATTAAAAGAGTTTGTTACTAAACAATTAGAATCAATTAAAGTTGTATTAGAAAAATACGGTCCTAAAATTAGAGATAAAGTTACCAGTATTAAACTTAAAGGAGCTATTAGGAAGATTGATGAAATAAAACGGAAAAAGCACGTTGATGAAGCAACATTAACTTCAGTTTTACGGTATTATGATTTAGTTACTGAATTGAAGGAAATAAAATGAAACTAAGTGAATTTAAGAAATTGGTTAGAGAGTTAATTAAACAAAAGCTTAAAGAAGCAAGTGTTGCTTCTGCTACTCCAGGTTACATGACTCCAAATGCATTTAGTAGAAAAGATTCCAAAAAGAAAAAAATAAAAGAAGCAGTTGACGTTCCTGCATTAAGAGTACGGATGAAAGCAGAAA
>Ga0209554_1003369_pt1 | contig 10296 bp, 10 predicted proteins | sample MarorgKNORR_S2LV_5_FD_188221 | JGI IMG/M metagenome (GOLD analysis project Ga0209554, IMG submission 188221) | Marine microbial communities from the Southern Atlantic Ocean, analyzing organic carbon cycling - Bottom_A/KNORR_S2/LV (SPAdes) (version 2) | ecosystem: Environmental > Aquatic > Marine... | reverse complement strand
GTCTTATCGGCTCGCCGGGGATTCCTGGCGACGTATTCACGGCCCTCCCTGCGCCCGCCAGGAAGCCATCGGCACAACAATGATGGCAGGTCGGACAGGGCCGCGCTGTTCACGGCCTGGAAGTCAATGCAGGCCGTTTAAGTACGGGATCGCATCCATTTCCGGACATCCTCCACCCGCCACGCCGTTACACGTTGCGAGAGTTTGACCGGGACGGGGAACGAGCCTGCCTTGACCTCACGCCAGAGTGTCGCCGAAGAAAACGGGATAATATCCGGGATCAATTGGGCTTGGCGAACGTAGCCGGTTTCCGGAAGCCCACCGGGAGGGGAAACAGCCTTTGTCACGTCGTGTCACCTCATGAAGTAAGTTGAAGTGTCACGGGTTTAATGCGCAGGAAGCACTTGCGATAGGCGGCAAGGTTTAGAATACCCACCCGGCTGAATGCCGGACAGGGTGGGTAGGTTTCAAACGTTTAATCGACAGAAAGCCAGCATTGACGCGGGCTTAGAGGGTGGGAATGTTAACCACCAGGGGTCTTGGGTGTCGTCGCTCCACTCACCTTGGATTAGATTGTCACACCAGTCGAGCATCCTCAATGCCAGTAACGTGGCTTCGATCACCCAATATAGTTTCGATGGTGGGACGCGAAATCGTCGGGCAACGCATTTATTTGGAAAAACTAACGACGTTGCTGGCATCGACTTCGCCTACGCTCTGCATGAGGAATTTCGTCCAAACGTCGAATGCGTGAGCCTTCTCGTCCCGCAAATCATAGAGGTCGTAAACTTTGTCTAGGCCATCCTTAACCGAATGGTTCAGGCATGCACGGCGATCACGCGGCGAAATGCCTAGCCGTGAAAGAGAGGTCGAAAAAGTTCGGCGGCAATCATGAAACACCCAGTCCGTGACATGGCTATCGCGATCCAGATTTTCTTTCAGTCTTCCAAGGCCAGCGTACGGTTTTCTGCCGGCTACCGTGAATACGTAATCACCGGGATTAATGCCAAAATCCTCATAATGAGCCCTGAGCGTTTTTAGCTCATCAACTGTGCGGTCCAATAGGGGAACCAAATGCGCCGCCTTATTCTTGGTCCGCGAAGCCGGCAGGTTCCACTCGCCTTTTTCAAGGTCGAGTTCACTCCAAGCCATTAAACGAACTTCGTCACGACGCTGGCCAGTTAGGAAAAGCACACGAACGAAGCTACGCGCTGTTTGTGAGTAAGTGCTTGTGGCATCCCAGATTGCACGGATTTCGTCGCTGGAAAGAAAGCGGTCCCTGCTACGCTCCTTGAACCGCTTCTTCTTTCCACGATTGATAGAGGCGACTGGATTGACATCTATCCATTCGCGATCCTCGACGGCCCAATTGCAGAAAGCTTTGATTTGACTGACAACACGATTGACCTGAACCGTCAAACCTTCGCCAGTGAGGTCGTCCATCAGCTCCAGAACGTGTGCTCTGGTCAGCTCCGACAATGGAATGTTCCCGATCCTGCTTAGGATATGTTTATCGAATAGGCGTTCAGTCTGTCGCCAGGATTTCTGGTGCTCTTTGCAATGCCCCTCAATGTAGGCTCGCGCAGCCTGCTCCACCGTGCGCTCTCGGCGTTGATCCATTTCCGCCTTCGATTTGGGGTCAACGCCTTGCTTGGCCAAATTTCCAATCTCAAGGGACTTTTGCCGCGCTTCACTCAGCGCTATTGCAGGAAAGGTTCCCAGGCCGATGCGCTGGCGCTGGCCATTAAATCTGTAACGACAATCCCAGAATTTTGCAGTCTCGGAAACGCGAAGCGTTAGGTTCCAGCCGTTCGGGTTGGTGTCGGCGTATTCCGCTCGCTTGCCACGGGTTGTCTTTGCTGTCTGACAAAATCGGTCCGTGAGGTTTTTTCTCATCTGAATTTCCTACAGGGGGCCACTAGGGGGCCATATTCACCGACACTCAGTGATACCGGAAGATATGCACTGAGACTATCCTACAGGAAATTCTTATTGTTTTAAATGAATTAGAGAGCCACATGAAGAATAATAAGACGAGGTGATACTTTAGGACTCGTGACTCCCAGACGTGAAGCCTCCCTGTTAGATTGGGCCGGAACCTTTTGGTTCCGGCCCTTTTTTTTCACATATAGAGTTTCTCGCCTGCCAGGCCCTTATAGAGATCGCCGACGAACTCGGTGTAGCCGTTGTAGAGCAGGGTCGGCACGCGCTCGCCGGTGGCGAGGAAGCGCTCGCTTGCCTGGCTCCAGCGGGGATGGTCAACCTCGGGATTAACGTTCGCCCAGAAGCCGTACTCGTCGGCCGCCAGGGTTTCCCAAAAGGTCTTCGGGCGTTCATCGGTGAAGGTCATCCGGACGATCGACTTGATATGCTTGAAACCGTATTTCCAGGGCACGGCGAGGCGCAGGGGCGAGCCGAACTGCTTGGCCATGGGCTTGCCGTAGGCGCCGGTCACCATGAAGGCGAGCTCGTTGGTCGCCTCGGCGATGGTGAGACCCTCCGTATAGGGCCAGGGATACCAGACCTGGCGCTGGCCGGGAGCAATATCCGCATCCTTGAAGGTCTCGAAGGCGACATATTTCGCTGACCCTAAAGGCCGCGCATAATCGACCAGCGCCTTCAAGGGAAACCCCGACCAGGGAATAGTCATCGACCAGGCCTCGACGCAACGGTGGCGATAGAGCCTTTCTTCGAGCGACATGGCCTTGAGCAAATCATCGATGGCGACGGTCTTCTCCTGCTCCACCATGCCGTCGATGGTCACCGTCCAGGGCCGGATGACGAGCTGCTGCGCCGCCTTGGCGATCTGCTTATGGGAACCGAATTCGTAGAAATTATTGTATTTCGAGGTGATCTCCTCGCCGGTCAATTGCCGATCCAGGACGTAAGTTTCATTTCGCCCAACCGGATAGAGGCCGGCGCTCGGATCGGCCGCCGCGATCGCCGCGCGGGATAGAGATGCGGCCAGGGGTGCCGCCAGAATGGCCCCGGCAGCCACGCCCTTGAGCAGGCTGCGGCGGTTGAGGAAGACATCTTCAGGAGTCGCCAGGGACTCGGGGATTTCCCATCCCCGCTGCTGTCGAATAGCCATGGTCTCGGTTCCTTAAATTAGAGCGTCCAACGCAAATAGTGCCCCCACACCATGTGGTCGAATCAACTCCCCGTGACCTCCTCCTGCTTGCGCGCGACAAGAGTATAGCTGAGCGGAAGCTTCGCTTCGAGTCGTTCCAGATGACCATAGCTCAGCGACTGATCATGGTCGTATTCGGCGAAGCTCTCAATCGCCAGGCCGTTGTCGATGCAGGCCATGAAAATTTCCGAAAGCGTATGCTGGAAGGTATACAGCGGCTTCGATTCGTAGGACTCGCCATCGAAGTAATCAAGGCCGTCCGTATCGACCCAGGGATCCTGTTTGAAATAGGAATGTTTCCACAGGGGCGGATCGACATCGTCGAAGGGATCCCACATGGCGAGGATGGGATGATGCTCATAGACCAGGATGGCGCCGCCGGGGTGCAATAGCCGATCAACCACGGCGAAGAAATCCACCAGCTTCGGCATCCAGCAAAGCGCCCCGATGGTGACGTAGAGAATGTCGAAACAGGCGTCAAAGTGCTGCGGGATTTCGTGAATATCGCCGTGGTGGAATTCCACCTCCTGGCCTGCCGCCGCCGCGATTTGTCGCGCCTGATCGAGGAACTCATCGGCATTGTCGAAACCGACGCAGCGGGCAGCACCCAGGCCCTTCACCGAGACCAGCTCCTGGCCGTTATTGCAGCAAAGCTGGCCAACATCGCTGCCCGTGACGCCAAGCGCTTTGAGCTGGGCCGTCTCGATCGCATCCAGGCAGGAATGACCCGGCGCGGCAAAGTCGGCGATCAGCTGTTCCTGGTTGCGCGCTGCGTGCTTCGGCGCCGACTCGTTCCAACTCTCGCGATTTGCGGCGACGTATTGTTGCCGGGTTAGGCTCACCTGAGTTCGCCGCAAGCCCGCTGAATGCGCGCGCAGGCGTCTTCCAGAAGCTCGGTCGAGGTGGCGTAGGAGATACGGAAATGAGGGTCCAGCCCAAACGCCGCGCCATGGACCACCGCCACCCCTTCCGATTCGAGCAGGTAGCTGGCGAAATCCTCACTGCTGCTGATGGTGGCGCCGTCAGGCGTGGTCTTGCCGATCAGGCCGGCACAGCTCGGATAGACATAGAACGCACCCTGAGGCGTCGCGCAATCGAGGCCGGTCGCCTGATTGAGCATACCGACCACAAGATCACGGCGCTCACGAAAGACCTCGTTGCTCATGGCAATATAGTCCTGCGGGCCGTTGAGGCCCTCGACCGCCGCCGCCTGACTCACCGAAGACGGATTCGAGGTGCTCTGCGATTGAATCTTCGCGATCGCCTTGATCAGCGGCACCGGGCCGCCGGCATAGCCGATCCGCCAGCCGGTCATGGCATAGGCCTTGGAGACCCCGTTCATGGTCAGGGTGCGGTCATATATCCCGGGCACGGCGCTGGCAAAGCTGTGAAATTTAAAGCCGTCATAGACGAGATGCTCGTAGATATCGTCGCACAGCACCCAGACATGGGGGTGGCGCAACAGAACCTCACCGAGCGCCTTGAGTTCATCAATGCTGTAGGCGGCGCCGGTCGGGTTGCTCGGCGAATTGAAGATAAGCCATTTGCTGTTCGGCGTGATCGCCGCCTCGAGGTCGGCGGGCATAAGCTTGAAGCCGCTCGACTGGGGCGCCTCGACGATCACCGGCGTGCCCTCGGCAAGCTGCACCATGTCCGGATACGACACCCAATAGGGAGCCGGAATGACAACCTCGTCGCCGGGATCCAGGGTCGCCATCAGGGCGTTGAAGATGACATGCTTGCCACCCGAGCCGACGGTAATCTGGTTGGTTTCGTAAGTCAGGCCGTTCTCGCGTTTGAACTTGTCGCAAATCGCCTGCTTGAGCGCCACCGTGCCGTCGACCGCGGTGTATTTCGTGTCACCACCGGCAATCGCCTTGTAAGCCGCTTCCTTGATGTTCTCGGGCGTGTCGAAATCCGGCTCACCGGCGCCGAGACCAATAACATCACGGCCCGCCGCCTTGAGTTCGGCGGCCTTGGTTGAAACGGCGATGGTCGGTGACGGCTTGATGCGATCAAGACGGGCGGCGAGGATGCTCATGACGCTCTCCGATATGGAGCTGTGTGTGGCTAGAACTTATAGTACCGGCGGATAAGAATATCGAGCCGATTTACCCGCCTAGCCGATCTCAATTTCGCCGACGATCTCAGTGGCGCCGTCGAAACCTTCAAGGGTGATCACGGCGCGCGCGGTGACCTTGCCCTCGCCCGTAAGCTTACCTTCGGTCAGGGCGCCCCGGATGTTGTTTTCGATCTCGCGCTGGGCGGTGACGCCGACCTTCTTGAGAAACTTGCGAATCGACATGTTGAAACGATCTTCGTCCATGGTCATTCTCCTTTGTTCAGCAGTTGATTTTTACTCGTCGTCGGCTTTTTCCGGGACGTAACGAAACACCATTTCGCGCAGCGATACCAGACCGACAAGCTTGCCATGCTCGGTGACCAGGGCGCGGGACAAATCAAACCGGCTAAGCAGGCGAATAGCGTATTTGATATCCATATTGGCGTTCACGGCAACCACCGGTTTCGACATCACCTCGTAGACGCTGGTGCGATCCGGCGAGCGGTTCTCCGCAATCACCTTGGCGGCAATGTCCGATAGCACAATGATGCCGTATTCGTCGCCTTCGTGGCGGCGGTCGATGATCAGCGCCCCGACGTTTTCTCGGCGCATCATATCGAGCGCCTGCTGCACCGTGGCCAGGCCGTCGATTATGCCCGGCGACGGCCGCATCAATGATCGCACGCGGGTATATTCATTTTCGGTCATATCTGATCCTCTATTTCGCTGGAAATTATACCGATCTGCGAGGTCAAGCCGACGGCGTCCTCAATATCGATCTGAAAGGCGATGCCGCTGCCCGGCGATTCGTCGAATTGACAGGTTTCCGTCAGGTTTTCAAGAATCCCCCGGCTGAGATGGGCCTCGACCAGAAACAACACCATGTCGCGGCTCTCTTCCACATCGAGGCCGAGAAAGGTCTTGGCGGGCTTGAGGCCTTCGCCGCGCGCGCTGCCGATAACCGTCGAGCCGGTGGCGCCGGCGGCACGGGCGCAGTCAAGCGCGGTCTCGGTCTGCTCCACATCAACGAAAGCGATGATCAGTTTGAACTTCATGTCACATCCTCCTTGGGCTTGGCGCCGTCATCGTCCGGCCCGTGGGCCGCACGGCGATGGCGCCAAGCGCTGAATTGGGCATAGCCCATTACGGTAATCATTGGAAATAAACTGGCGAAAGCAATCAGGCCGAAGCCGTCGATAAGCGGGCTGCGGCCGGGGATGGTCGAGGCCAGGCCGAGGCCCAGGGCGGCAACCAGCGGTACGGTGACCGTCGAGGTCGTCACCCCGCCGGTGTCGAAGGCAAGCGGGATGATCGCCTTGGGCGCCAGCACGGTTTGCACGATAACCAGGCCATAGCCCAGCATGATGTAATAGGGCAACGGCGTGCCGGTGACGATGCGGAAGCAACCCAGGGCGACGCCCATGGAGACACCGACCGCCACGGCGATGCGCAGGCCCCAGGGGTTGACCGCGCCGCCCGAGACCTCGCGCGCCTTCATGGCGACGGCCATCAGTGAAGGCTCGGCGATGGTGGTCGAAAAACCGATCGTCGCGGCGAACAGATAGAGCCAGAAATAGTCATGCCACAGGATGATGGACAAACCGTCGTCCGGGTGGCCGTGGACGAAGGCGAAGGAGCCGAGCTGCTCGGCCATGATCTTGCCGATGGGAAACAGAGATTGTTCGAGGCCGACCAGGAACAGCGCCAGACCGATCACCACATAGATCAGGCCGATAACCGTACGGCGCAGGTTGGGCAGGCGCTCGCGCAGGACCAGCGCCTGAAATCCGAACAGCACGACGATGATCGGCAGAACGTCGATCAGGGTGTCCATCAGGCTATCGGCGATGCGTGGCAGGCCAGCCTCCATCAGAACAGCATCCCGTAGATCAGCACGAAGATCATCGGCATCAGGCTGGCGAAGGCGATCAGACCGAAGCCGTCGATCATCGGGTTGCGCCCTCTGATCGACGAGGCCAGGCCGACGCCAAGGGCGGCGACCAGGGGCACGGTGACCGTCGAGGTGGTGACCCCGCCGGCGTCATAGGCGATGCCGACGATCTCGTCCGGCGCGAAGCCGGTGATCACCGACACCAGGAGATAGCCGCCGATGATGAAATAGTGAATCGGCCAGCCCTTGACGATACGAAAGACGCCGAGCACCAGCGCCACCCCGACCGAGACAGCGACCGTATAGCGCAATCCGGCGGCGTAATTTGCGTGCGCCACCTCGTCACCGGCGATCAGCCCGGCCTCGACCGCCGCCGAGGCCGCCTCGCCGGCAACCGCGATGAGCGCCGGTTCGGCCACGGTGACGCCGAAGCCCAGGGCAAAGGCGAAGGCCAGCAACCAGGCCAGACTGCCCTTGCGGGCAAAGGCGGTGGCCATGGATTCGCCGAGCGGGAAGAGGCCCATCTCGAGACCCTGAATGAACAGCGCCAGCCCGATCATCACCAGCAGCAGCCCACCCAGCACCGTCTCCAGATTGGGAAACGGCTGCTCGAGCACGACGATCTGGAAGAACGCGATGACCAGAATAATCGGCGTCAAATCCCGGAGGGTGCCGAGTATCAATCGGCCGAATGGGATGAATCCTGCGAACATTGTTGCCAGCTCTAGCGGAAGATATAGATCGGGCTGGACCAGGCGAAATGGCCGTCCTCGAAGGTAACCCGCACATAGAGGGCGTTGTCCCGGTCATCGGCAAGCGTCATGCGCCGCTCCAGGGTGGTTGAGTAATGCGGGTTTTCGTCGGGCAGGCGGAAAATCCGAATGCGCCGGTCGATGCCGCCGTTGGCGAAGATGATCTCGTCGCGGCCGATGTCCGCAATGGCGATGTCCTGATTGACCAGGGCGGTGCGAATTTTCAGGGTTCCGGCCAGCGGATCATCAAGCAGCGCGTCGAAACCGCCGAAGCCGCCGGTGGTCAGCGCGCTCCATTCGATCCGGCCGGGCGCCGTCTGCTCGAAGCGCCGATCCTGGTTATAGCGGTTGATCGGGGTCAGCTTCTCAAAGCTGTTGCCGGTGATCTCGCCATGGCCGTCCCAGATAGTCTCGCGCCCCCGGCCTCTGTATTCGGAGCCTTCCCACAGAATACGGATGCGCCGCCCCAGGTCCGCCTCGCTATAGGGCCGAAAGACCTCCACGGTCTCAAGGCCGTTGCGGATATCGATACGCTCGATGGGCGAGGGGCCGTGAACATCGACCCTGAAGGTCACATCGGCGTCGCTGGAGCTGAGGATATCGCCCATGATAGCCTCAGAGGCTTTCTCTGAGGTGACATCGCCCAGTTTCGGATCATCGGAGAATTTCTTAGCCGGACTGTCGAACAGGGCGCGGGTATCGAGCAGCACACGGCTGCCCGTGGTGCCGTAATGGTGGCGCGCCTTCAGGCCGTCCATGATGCCGGCCCGGGTGAAGGCCGGCGCCAGGACGCAACTCAGCCCGCCGTAGGAGCCGAAGCTGGTAGCCCCCGGGTGCGAGGCGCCGGGCCGTCCCTTATGGCCGTCTGAATTGGACACGATGCCGACGCGATAGCCCTGCTCCAGGGCATCCTCGATCAACCATTCGAAGGTGCCCCAGGCGGAATGCACCTCCACCGCCTTCTCCAGACGCTCGTCATGGGCCATCTTGATGTCGGCATAGCGCCCGCCGATATGGGCGAACACGACGCAGTCCTCGCCGGCCAGGGCCTCGAACAGGTCATGGGCTGAATTGGCGTCCGTATGCAGATCGGACAGGTCTTCCACCAGGGCGTGGGACGAGCGGTGAATCTGACGTCCTTCGTGCATATGCAGGACGTTTCTGTCGCCGCCGAGCCCGGTGTTGCCGGACCATTCCCAGCCGGGGAAGACGATGAAGCGGTCGTCTTGCGTGAACTCGGCGGAAAGCTCGTTGAGCCAGGCCCAGAACGCATTGGTGATCTGGAAATCGTTGCCCTGATGGACGCAGATATCGAGGAACGCCTTGTCGCGGGCAAACTCATAAAAATCGCGCGCCGAATTGGTGCCGATGGTTTCTTCCGATTGGCCGTGCAGGTCTCCCCAATAGGGCAGCAGTGCTGCCTCGGGAACGAAGCGGCAGGGGTTCGAGCGCGCCACCGGAACGCCCTCGTTATCGAGCAGCTCGATAACCAGATCGCCGGCCTCCCCGACCACCAGCCCGTCGATTTCCAGGGTGAAGCAGCCAGGCTCGAAGCTGATCGACGGCGGCAACCCAGCGACCGCCATGGTGGCGCGCAAGGTGAAGGTCTGGTCGCAGAGATCGGACGGGTTGCCCCACCGATCCTCGCCCTTCATGCGCAGGCTGAACGGCTCGCCCGCGCGCCGCAGGGTCGGCATGATGGCCTTGAACAGCACCGGCGGCCCGGCGACGATGGCAATGGTCGGCTGGTCGGGCAATTCGGCGTAATCGCAGGTCGCGATGGCGTCGGTCAGCACGCGAAACTCGAAGGTCTCCTCACAGAAGGTCTGCACCCGTATGCCCGGCGAGCCCTGCCGCCGGTCGCCGAAACGCACGATGATCCGGTCGCCTTCGCGCAGATAGCCGCGCACCACCCTGATATAGAGGGTTTTGTCCCAGGGCCGGATGTTGTGCTTGCCGTCGTAATCGATATGCAGCACGGCGCCGTTGCTGGCCTCTACCGTGGTGTAGTTGGGCGCAGCCGGATCGCTGTGCTGGGGGCGCCCCATGTCGGAAGCGAAGCGGTGGACGACCTTGATGGAGCCGCTGTCGTCGATGCCGAAATAGCCAGCCGTATAGGTCACGGTGAATTCCTGAAACGACCCGGCCTCGAACCGCCCGGTGGGTGATACCGTGGCCGTCCCCATTTTCTCGGGCAGATATGTCGAATGCGGCATGTTACGACTCAAGAAGGTTTCTTCGCCCTCTTGTCCTTCGATATACTAAGGAATGAAATCTAGCATACGCCACTCACAAATAGCCCAAACCTTCTGCAATCCAGGGATCAATTTCGACCCCGGGGTCACGCTGATCGGCGCGCCATGAGCACGGCGCGCTTCGAGGACAAGGCGGTGTTGGTGACCGGCGCGAGTTCGGGCATCGGCGCCGCCGCGGCGCGCGCCTTCGGTGAGGCCGGGGCGGG
>Ga0209554_1003367_pt1 | contig 10304 bp, 10 predicted proteins | sample MarorgKNORR_S2LV_5_FD_188221 | JGI IMG/M metagenome (GOLD analysis project Ga0209554, IMG submission 188221) | Marine microbial communities from the Southern Atlantic Ocean, analyzing organic carbon cycling - Bottom_A/KNORR_S2/LV (SPAdes) (version 2) | ecosystem: Environmental > Aquatic > Marine... | reverse complement strand
TGACGCACACCATCGGCCAAGGCGCGCACCAGATCAAGCACGTCTTCGACCAGACCGGGCCGCGCCGCGCCGTGTTCGTCGAGGTTGGCGGCCAGCCTGTCGACCAGGGCGGTGCCGACGACCGCCGCGTCGGCCACCCGGACCACCGCCGCCGCGTCCTCGGGGGTGCGGATGCCGAAGCCGACGGCGACCGGGAGCGCGGTTTGCGACTTGATCCGCGCGACCGCCGCGCCGATCGATGAGGCGGTTGCGCTGGCGGCGCCGGTGATCCCGGTGATCGAGACATAATAGACGAAGCCCGAGGTGTTGGTGAGCACCTTCGGCAGGCGGGCGGCGTCGGTGGTCGGGGTCGCCAGGCGAATGAAGTTGAGGCCGCGCGCACAGGCCGCCAAGCAGAGCTCGTCGTCTTCCTCGGGCGGCAGATCGACGATAATCAGGCCATCGACCCCGGCCTCGAAGGCGTCGTCGAGGAAGGCCTGCTTGCCGTATCGATGGATCGGATTGAAGTAGCCCATGAGCACCAGCGGCGTATCCTCATCGCCCTCGCGGAAGGCGCCCACCATGGCCAGGGTCTTCGGCAACGTCTGGCCGCCGGCCAGCGCGCGCAGGCCGGCGACCTGGATCGACGGCCCATCGGCCATCGGGTCGGTGAACGGCATGCCGATCTCGATGACGTCGGCGCCCGCCGCCGGCAGGCGCTTGATGATCTCGAGGCTGTGGTGGTAATCGGGATCGCCCGCCGACAGATAGGTGATCAGACCGCCGCGCCCCTGCTCGGCCAGTCTTGCGAAGCGTTTCTCGATGCGGCTCATAGGCTCATCCCTAGGGCCTCGGCGACGGTGAAGATGTCCTTGTCGCCACGGCCGCACATGTTCATGAGGATAATATGGTCTTTCGCCAGACCGGGGGCGTAGCGCGCCACATAAGCCAGGGCGTGGGCCGGCTCGAGCGCCGGGATGATGCCCTCGAGCTTGGAGCAGAGTTGGAAGGCGGCGAGGGCCTCGTCGTCGGTCGCCGAGACATAGTTAACCCGGCCCTGGTCCTTGAGCCAGGCGTGCTCGGGGCCGATGCCGGGATAGTCGAGACCGGCGGATATGGAATGGGCCTCGGTGATCTGGCCGTCGTCGTCCTGCAACAGATAGGTGCGGTTGCCGTGCAGCACGCCGGGCGAACCGGCGCTCAGCGAGGCGGCGTGTTTGTCGGTATCGAGGCCATGGCCCGCCGCCTCGACGCCGTAGATGGCGACATCCTCTTCATCGAGAAATTCATAGAACAGCCCCATGGCGTTCGAGCCGCCGCCGAGACAGGCGACCAGGCTGTCGGGCAGCCGGCCCTCGGCCTCGATCATTTGTTCGCGGGCCTCGCGGCCGATCACCGATTGAAAGTCGCGCACCAGCATCGGGTAGGGATGCGGCCCGGCCACCGTGCCGATGATATAGAAGGTATCCTCGACATTGGTTACCCAGTCGCGCAGGGCCTCGTTGAGCGCGTCCTTGAGGGTGCGCGAGCCCGACTTTACGGTGCGCACCTCGGCGCCGAGCAGCTTCATGCGGAACACGTTGGGCGCCTGGCGGGCGATATCGACCTCGCCCATGTAGACCACGCAGGGCATGCCGAACAGGGCGCAGACCGTGGCCGCCGCCACGCCATGCTGGCCGGCGCCGGTCTCGGCGATGATCCGCCTCCGCCCCATGCGCCGGGCGAGCAGAATCTGACCGATGCAGTTGTTGATCTTATGGGCCCCGGTGTGGTTGAGCTCGTCGCGCTTGAAATAGATCTTGGCGCCGCCGAAATGTTCGGTCAGGCGCTGGGCGAAATAGAGCGGGCTGGGCCGCCCCACATAATGCTTGAGATAGCCGCTGAGCTCGGCCTCGAACGCCGGGTCGGCGCACGCCGTCTCATAGGCGGCCTCGAGTTCGAGGACCAGGGGCATCAGCGTCTCGGCGACGAATCGTCCGCCGTAGTCGCCGAAACGACCCTGCTCATCGGGCCCGTTCTTATAGCTGTTCGGTTCTTCCATGGATCTAGTTCCGCAAAACTCTACAACCCCGCCACATGGGCGAGAAAATCCTTGATCATGGCCGGGCTTTTATGGCCACGGCGGTCCTCCACGCCGGATGAAACATCGACCAGGCGGGCGCCGGAGACCGACACCGCCTCGGCGAGATTGGAGCTCTCCAATCCACCCGACAGCATCCAGGGCACCGGCCAGCTGGTTCCGGCGATCAACCTCCAGTCGAAGCTCAGCGCGTTGCCGCCGGGCAGCGCGCCGACCATGTCCGCCGGGGGGCGGGCATCGAACAGCAGCCAGTCCGCGACCTCGGCAAAGCCGCCCGCCAGGGCAATGTCGGCGGGCCCGGCGACGCGGATCACCTTCATCACCGGCACGGCGAACCGCTCGCGCAGGGCCGCGACGCGCTCGATCGACTCATCGCCATGAAGCTGGAGAAGATCGATCTCGACCGCATCGAGCACCGCCTCCAGGGCGTCGTCATCGGGATCGACGAATAACCCCACCCTGCATACCTCAGGCGGCGTCCCGGCGGCAAGGGCCGCCGCCAGGGAAGGCGTCACGTAACGCGGCGAAGGCGGATAAAAATTCAGCCCCATATGGCTCGCCCCGCCGGCGACCACGGCGGCGACCGCGTCCGGCGTGCTGACGCCGCAGATTTTCGCGGTGACTACCATGGTCTAGGGGGCGGATAAGCCGGCCATCTCGTCGAGAATGCGCCGCGCCGCCGCCGGCGGATCTTCCGCCCGGGTGATCGGCCGGCCGATGACCAGATAGTCGGCGCCGAGGCGCAGGGCCTCGGCCGGGGTTACGATGCGTTTTTGATCGTCGGCCGAGGACCAGGCGGGGCGGATGCCGGGCGCCACCAGCTTCAATTCGTCGCCGAAACTGTTTCGCAGATCGGCTATCTCATGGGCCGAGCAGACCACCCCGTCGAGGCCGTTGGCGAGGGCCATGGCGGCCAGGCGGTTGACCTGTTCGGACAGCGTCGGGCGCAGGCCGACGGCCTCGATATCGGCCTCGTCGAAACTGGTGAGCACGCTGATGCCGATGACCAGGGGGCGCCTGCCGTCGTTATGCGAGGCCAGCCGCGAGGACGCCGCCATGGCGGCGCGCAGCATCGCCGCGCCGCCGCCGATATGAACCGTCAGCATGAAGGGGTTGAGCGCCGCCGTTCCGCGTATGGCGCCGGCCACCGTATTGGGGATATCGAAAAATTTGAGATCGAGAAAAATCGGCAGGCCGCAGGCGGCGATCGCCGTGACTCCGGCGGGGCCATGGGCGGTGAAGAATTCGAGGCCAAGCTTGATGCCGCCGACCAGACCCTTGAGCGACGCCGCGGTCGTCACGGCGGTATCGAGATCGATCGTATCGATAGCGCATAGCAGCCGTTCGGCGTTGCCGTGGTTGGTCATTGTTCCCCCGCTTGCCCGTGCGTCGTTATAGCAAATATAGAGAGGCGCTGGAAAATACCAAAATCAGTCAGGCGGCATCCGCGGGAAGCCGCGCCAACCCGGTTTGGGATGAGTCGCCGGTATCCGCCGATGCCCGCATCCGCGACAGCTCGCCCTCGAGCAAGGCGATGCGCGCCTTGCCGAGACGCAAGCGCCGCCGAACACCGTGACCGGCGAGCCAGGCGGCGGCGGCGCCGGCGGCAAAACCCGCCGCCAGGCCGCCCATGGCGACCAGGTAAAGCGGCGCCGCGAAGACGAAGGGAAGCGGGTCCAGGCTGATCTCGACCGGGCCGCGATTGGCGATGGCGAAGGCTACCACGACGAAACCGAAGGGAATCGCCGCAAAACGACTCAAATGATTCATGGCTTATTCACTTCTTTGGCCCGGGCTGTGAGGTCGGTATCCCCTCTCCAGCCCATGGCATGACCACTCTACTTCGGCGCGTTGAGCCGTCCCCGAAGTTCCTTGCCGGTCTTGAAGTAGGGCAGGTGCTTGGCCGCCACCTGAACCGATTCGCCGGTCCGTGGATTGCGCCCGATCCGGCTCGCCCGCGATTTGATTGAGAAGGCGCCGAAACCGCGTAGCTCAACTCGTTCTCCCTGGGCCAGAGCGGCGGAAATTTCCTCGAAAACCGTCGCCACGATACGCTCGATATCGCGGTGAAGCAGATGCGGGTTATTTTCCGCTAATCGCAGGATGAGTTGCGATCTGGTCATGGCATTCCCTCAGATGCACCCTCAGAAGACTTGCCTCCCTGGATCAGTCCCCTGAAGATCGGACGGTTTATGGAGATGGAAGAACGACTCATCGATGTTTCCTTCCACCACGTAATTCACCAGCTTCCAGGGTGCCAGAGAGATATCAACCCGTCAAGGGTAAGCCTTTCTGGAAGCATCATTTTTTGCGAGAAGTCTCGCGCGCTGTCGAGCCAATCCCGGTTATCATGATCGACGCTCATGTCGAATACCGGCAGGCTTCTCGGAACATCCCGCTGGGATGCCAGCCAATCGCGGGCCGCGGATTCGGAGCCGATGGCGTCGATCAGCCCATTGGCCACCGCCTGGCGCCCGGTAAACACCCGGCCGTCGGCCAGGGCCAGGGTCGCGGACATATCGAAGCCGCGCCTCTCGGAGACCATCTCCATGAACAGCCCATGCATATCGTCGATGATCGCCTGGCTGGCGGCCCGCGCTTCGTCGGTCAACGGCTCGAGGGGCGACGGGGCGGCCTTGAGCGGGGCGCTCTTGATAGCCTCCGCCGAGATGCCGAGATTATCGAGCAGCCCCGTGATGTCGGTGGTCTGCATCATGACGCCGATGGAACCGGTGATGGTGCCGTGGCGGGCGAAGATCCGGTCGCTGGCGATGGCCGCCATATAGCCCGCCGAGGCGGCGACGGTCCCCATGACGGCAACCACGGGTTTGTTCTCGGCGACCTTGCGCAGGGCGTAGTAGAGCTGCTCGCCGCCGACGAAGCTGCCGCCGGGACTGTCGATATGGACGATGAGCGCCTTGATTCGTGAATTGTCGGCGATCTCTTCGAGCGCCGCCATGGTGTCGGCGTCGTCGAGGATGATGCCCTCGATGCCGTAGCGCACCACATGATCGCGCAGCAACTCGCCGTTGAACCGAGCGTAACCGACCAGCACGGCGACGACCAGCGAGACGATCGCCAGAACCCGCCACAGGGCGAGCCGGCGCTTGAGGCGGCGGCGGTCGAGCAGGAAATCGGGCTCAAGCGTCATCGCGCCCGCCGTGGGGCCATGGTTTCAGGCGTCGGTTTGCGCCGTATGGACACGAAGGTTTAATCGTCTTCCGCATCCTTCTTGGCGGCCGCCGGCTTCTTGGTCGCGGCGGCCTTCTTGGTGGTGGCGGCTTTCTTCGGAGCGGCTGCCTTCTTGGTGGCCGCCTTCTTGGTGACCGCCTTCTTGGCTGTCGTCTTCTTGGCTGTCGTCTTCTTGGTTGCCGCGGCCTTGGCATTAGGCTTGGTCGCCTCTTCCGCGGCTTCGGGGGCGTCCTCTTCCGCCGCTTCGGGAGCGGCGGCTTCCGTTGCTTCGGTCTCTTTCTCGGTCTTCTCGGCGGCCTCCGAGGCACGTTTTTCCTCGGCCTTGTCGATCGCCGCCCCGAGGATGTCGCCGAGGCTGGCGCCGCTGTCGGAAGAGCCGAATTCGGACATCGCCTGCTTTTCCTCTTGCGCCTCGAGGCCCTTGATGGACAGGGAAATGCGCCGCGTCGCCTGATCGATGGAGGTCACCCGGGCATCAACTTTTTCGCCCACGACGAAGCTTTCGGGGCGCTGATGGCCGCGGTGACGGGACAATTCCGCCTTGCGGATGAAGCCACGGGCGCCATCGACGGAGACCTCGATGCCGCCATCGGTGATGGCGGTGACCGCGCAGGTCACCTGAGCGCCGCGCTTGACGCTGGCCAGCGCGCCGGTGAAGGGATCCTCGGAAAGCTGCTTGATGCCCAGGCTGATGCGCTCCTTCGCCACATCGACATCGAGCACCTTGGCCTTGACCATGTCGCCCTTGTTGAAGTCCTTGATGGCTTCGTCTCCGGGACGGTCCCATGAAATATCGGACATATGCGCCATGCCGTCGATGTCGCCGGGCAGGCCGATGAAGATGCCGAATTCGGTGATGTTCTTGACCTCGCCCTCGACCAGGCTGTCGACCGGGTGGAGCTCGACGAAATTCTCCCACGGATTGTCGCGGCATTGCTTCAGCCCGAGGCTGATGCGGCGCTTGACAGGATCGACATCGAGCACCTTGACTTCGACTTCCTGGCTGGTCGAGATGATCTTGCCGGGATGGATGTTCTTCTTGGTCCAGCTCATTTCGGAGACGTGGACCAGCCCCTCGACGCCCGGCTCCAACTCAACAAAGGCGCCGTAATCGGTGATGTTGGTCACCCGGCCGATGAACTTCGTATCCACCGGGTATTTGACCTCGACGCCTTCCCAGGGGTCGGCCTCGAGCTGCTTCATGCCCAGGCTGATGCGCTGGGTCCCGCGATTGAAGCGGATCACCTGAACGTTGATGGTCTGGGCGATCGACAGTACTTCGGTGGGATGGTTGACCCGCCGCCAGGCGATATCGGTGACGTGGAGCAGGCCGTCGACGCCGCCGAGATCGACGAAGGCGCCGTAATCGGTGATGTTCTTGACCACCCCTTCGAGGATCAGGCCTTCCTTGAGGTTGGCGATCAACTCGTCGCGCTGCTCGGCGCGGGATTCCTCGAGGACCGAGCGCCGCGAGACGACGATGTTGCCGCGATGGCGATCCATCTTGAGAATAACGAATTCATGGGGAATGTTCATCAGCGGCGTGATATCGCGGACCGGGCGAATATCGACCTGGCTGCCCGGCAGGAACGCCACGGCGCCTGACAGATCGACCGTGAAGCCGCCCTTGACGCGGCCGAAGATGATTCCCTCGACCCGTTCGCCGCCGTTGAAGGCCCGCTCAAGCTGTATCCAGGCCTCTTCGCGACGCGCCTTTTCGCGGCTCAGAACCGCCTCGCCCTGGGCATTCTCCAGGCGATCCAGGAACACCTCCACCTGATCGCCGACCTTGATCTCAGGGTCCTCGCCGTCGGCGGCGAATTCCTTAATCGATACCCGGCCTTCCGCCTTCAACCCGACATCGACCAGGGCCATGTCGTTTTCGATGGAGATGATCGTGCCGGTGACCACCGTGCCCACGGTGGTGTCCGCCTTCTCGATGGATTCGGCGAACAATGCGGCGAAGTCTTCATCGCCGGCGTAGATTTCGTCGGCGCTTTCGGGGGTCGTGCTGTTCATTCTGTGTCCTAATATCCGCTTGGCCCGAAGAGGCCGGTTTCAGGCGGTCTTGATCGACCGTGTCCTGGGCTGCGCAGGCCTGACCCGGAAACCCATTAGGTCGGTCTCGGGGACATCTCTCGACGTCGTTTGGCGGGCGCATGATGCAAGAGCGCGACTCTATACAGAGGACGCGGCCATCCTGCAACCGATTATAGCATCATTGGCCGGTGTGAATCAGCGCCAGGGCGGCGCTGAAAGCGGCCTCGGCGTCGAGTTGGGATGTGTCGAGAACATGGGCGTCGGCGGCGGCCACCAGCGGCGCCACGTCGCGGCCCTGGTCGCGCGCGTCACGTGCCGCCATTTCACCCCGCACCGCCGCCCGGTCGGCGGCCTCGCCGCGTTCCGCCAGTTCCCGGCAGCGCCGCCCGACGCGGACCTCCAGGCTGGCGGTAACAAACAGTTTATGGGTCGCATCGGGGAACACCACGGTGCCGATGTCGCGGCCGTCGATCACCGCGCCGGGCGGGCCCTGGGCGAAATCACGCTGATAGCCGAGCAAGGCCGCGCGGACCTCGGCCTGGGGGGCCAGAACCGACGCCGCCCGGCCGACCGTCTCATGGCGCAGGCCGGAGGCCTCGAGATCCTCGGGCGTCAGGGACCGCGCCGCGGCCACGGCCCGGGCGGCATCGTTGGGATCATTACCGCCGCGCAGCAGCTTGGCCGCGACCGCGCGATAGAGCCGGCCGCTGTCGAGATAGCGCAGTCCGAGATGATCGGCGAGGCGGCGCGCGAGGGTGCCCTTGCCGGCCGCCGCCGGACCGTCTACGGCGATGACCGTGACGTCAGGCAATATTCGCGCCGAGACCGTTGAGCAGGGCCGCGAACCCCGGAAAGCTGGTCTCCATGGACGCCCCGTCGTCGATCGTCACCGGCTTCTCCGAGGCCATGCCGAGGACCAGGAAGGCCATGGCGATGCGATGGTCGAGGCGGGTCGCGATGGCGCCGCCGCCGGGCGGCGGGCCGCCGCGGCCTTCGACGACCAGGTAATCCTCGCCGGCTTCGACGCCGACGCCGCAGGCCGCTAGCCCTTCGGCCATGGCGGCGAGGCGGTCGCTTTCCTTGATCCGCAGCTCGGCCAGGCCGCGCATCACCGTCACCCCCTCGGCGCAGGCGGCGACCACCGCGAGAATGGGATATTCGTCGATCATGGTCGGCGCGCGCGACGCCGGCACGTCGATGCCCCGCAGTCCGCCGGCCCGCACCACGATATCGGCGATCGGCTCGCCGCCGCGTTCGCGCGGCTCGCAAAATTCGATATCGGCGCCCATTTCCCGCAGGCTGTCATAGAGACCGGCGCGCAGGGGATTGACCCCGATATTGCGGAGGATCAGTGTCGAGCCGGGGACGATGAGCGCCGCCGCCACTGCAAACGCGGCCGAGGACGGATCGCCCGGCACCTCGATCTTTTGTCCCTCGAGCTCGGGCTGGCCGGTCACGGTGATCGCCGCACCGCCGCCGTTGGCCGGCGCCAAGCGCAGCTCGGCGCCGAAATAGCGCAGCATGTGTTCGGTATGATCGCGGGTCGGCGCCGCCTCGATCACCGTGGTCTCGCCCGGCGTGTTCAGGGCGGCGAGCAGGACCGCCGATTTGACCTGGGCCGACGGCACCGGCGGCGGATAGACCACGGCCAATGGGTCTCTCGCGCCGATCACGGTCAGCGGCAGGCGGCAACCGTCGCGCGCGATGATGCGCGCGCCCATGCGCATGAGCGGCTCGGCGATCCGCCCCATGGGCCGGCCGTTGAGGCTTTCATCGCCGGTGAACTGACAGGTGATGGGATGGGTTGCGACCACGCCCATGAGCAGCCGGGCGGCGGTTCCCGCATTGCCCATCTCGAGCGTCGTCGCCGGCTCGCAAAGCCCGCCGACGCCGACCCCCTGGACCCGCCACAAGCCATCGTTGCCGCGCTCTACCTCGGCGCCGAGGGCGCGGAGCGCCCGCGCCGTGCACATCACATCCTGGCCCTCGAGCAAGCCGTGAATTTCGCTCTGCCCGACGGCCAGCGCGCCGAGCATGAGCGCGCGGTGGGATATGGATTTATCGCCGGGAACCCGCGCCTCGCCCGAAAGCGGACCGGCGAGGTTGGAGGTCAGGGAAGTCATGCGGCCAGCTTACTATACCTTTGGTGGGCGCGGGTAGGCTGGCGCGGCCGGATTCTGGAATATTCCGCAGGACGCGATTTCGCACCCCGCCTTAATTTTGCTTTTGACAGAACACCCAGGTCATGGATATTGGACAAACGGACAAAGTGACCGGCCGGCCGGTGCATCCTCCCCCGGCGGCGCAACGACAGGACCATAGAGCTGTGCCATGAAAAGGACAGTCGGTGAATAACACGAAATGGGGCGTCAAGCGGCAGTGCCAGGAATGCGGCGCGCATTCTACGACCTCAAGCGGAGCAAGGTGGTTTGCCCGAAATGCGAGGCGCCCTTCACGGTCGAGGCCAAGCCCAAGGTCAAGCGCGCCATCGCGACCCCGCCGAAGGCGGCCCCCCCTCGCACCGCTCAAGGAACTCGCCGAGAAATCCGGCGACACCGAGATGAGCGCCGAGGACAAGGTCCTCAAGGAGTTCACCGCCGATATTCTCACCGACAACAACCTCGCCGCCGACGATGACGATGACGAGGATGAAAACAGCTTCGAGGACGCCTCTGAACTCGGCAAGGACGAAGACGACATGGCCGAAGTCATCGACGGCGGCCGCAAGGTCGACGAGAGTTGAGTCCGCCGCCGATTGAGGCGAGCGCAGGAAGCGCCCCGTGACCGGGCGCGGGAGGCGCGGCCATGGCTGGGTGCGATTCCCCCTTGCGCTACGCCATCACCGCACCTAGTTTCCCTGCGCGGCGGGTCAACCCGCCCACGACATTCCGGGGCCGTAGCTCAGTCGGGAGAGCGCTTGAATGGCATTCAAGAGGTCAGGGGTTCGATTCCCCTCGGCTCCACCATTACATCTAATAGAACATTGAAATATAACAATTATTTCAACATTTCC
>Ga0209554_1003366_pt1 | contig 10305 bp, 7 predicted proteins | sample MarorgKNORR_S2LV_5_FD_188221 | JGI IMG/M metagenome (GOLD analysis project Ga0209554, IMG submission 188221) | Marine microbial communities from the Southern Atlantic Ocean, analyzing organic carbon cycling - Bottom_A/KNORR_S2/LV (SPAdes) (version 2) | ecosystem: Environmental > Aquatic > Marine... | reverse complement strand
CACCTTCACGGCGAACGCCAGGGCGAAGGAGAGGAACACCCAGCGGGCTGTCGTCGTACCCAGGCTCTGGGCCTCGGCCAACTCCACCAGGTCGAAGGTCAGGGGCCCACCGGTGGCGTCGGCGTGGAGGAACGCCAGGGCGAGGATGCCGATGAGCATCAGGGCCGAACCGGCCATCGTGAAGAGGAAGAACTTCGTGGCTGCGTACGCACTGTTCCCATGGCCCCAGCGGCCGATGAGGAAGTACATCGGAACCAGCACGACCTCGAAGCAGAGGAAGAAGACCATCAGGTCCATGGCGCAGAACACGCCGATGACGCCTGCCTCCAGCAGCAGCATCCAGGCGAAGTAGGCCCGGTCGTCGTGGCCCGGATCGACCGCCAGCAGCGCGATCGGAAAGAGGATGCCGGTCAGGACGATCAGGAACAGGGAGATGCCGTCCACGGCCAGCAGCCACTGGATGCCAAGGTCCGCCATCCATGACTGGCGGAACTCGAACTGCATGTCGGCCCCGCGGTCGACGTCGAAGGCGACCATCAGCCAGATGGTCATGGCGGCCACGACCATCGAGGTGGCCACGGCCACCAACTTCAGCAGTTCGGGGCGTCGGCGCGGCAGGACCGCCACCAGCAGGGCACCCGCAGCGGGGACAATGAGAAGAGCGGGGAGGACCGCGAACGAGACGTCTGTGGCCGCCGCCAGCACCGCCATCAGAACGACGTCCTTGAGAGGAACCAGAGAAGCAGGCCGACCGCACCCACACCGATGCCGGCTGCATACGTGCGCACCAGACCGTTGTGGAAGCGACGCAGAAGCCGTGCCTCAGCCTTGACCATGGTGGCCACGGACTCGACCGCGCCATCCACCACGGTGGAGTCGAAGTTGGCCGTGGCCTCGAAACCGGCCCGGCCGCGTCCACCCATGAAGTTCGACACCAGACGGTCGAAGCGCCAGGCCTCGGCGAGGATCGGCTGCTCGAAGACCGAGTGGTCGACCCGTCGCTGCAGGTAGGCGGCCACAGCCACCACTATGCCGACGGCACCACCGGCGACGGCGACGGCAGCGAGGATCCAGAGGGTGCCGGTCCCCACGGAAAGATGGACCTCGTTACCGAACAGGATCGGCTCCAACCAACCCTCCAGCCGCTTCGTGGCAGAAGAGAACGGCAGCTGTATGAGGCCTCCCAGCACGGAGAGGACAGCCAGCACGACCAGGGGCAGCGTCATGGTCCACGGCGACTCGTGCGGGTGGTGGTCAGACCTCGCTGCCACCTCGTCGGGCAACCGGTCAGCCACGGGTCCGACATCGGGTGCGCCGTACAGGGCGAGGGCGGGGATTTCGGGGCGTTCACCGGCAGCGGCCAGGATCCCGTCGCGTTCCGTGACAGCCGCTTCGTGGGCAGCGGTCGCCGCCACCAGGGCTTCGGCCAGGTCAGGCTCGTCGGTCGCACCCTCGACCGCTGTCGTGGCGGCCTCGAGGGCCGTAGTGGCGGCCACCACGGCCTCCTCGGCGGCGGCGATGGCAGATGCCCATGCCTCCTCGACCTCATCGGGCCGCGGATCGGCGTAACGGTGGCGCCCGAAGAAGGTGAGGATCACCAACCGGGTCATGTAGAAGGCGGTCAGGATGGCCGTGACCAGCCCGACGGCCCAGAGCAGGGGGCTCTCGTTCCAGGCGAAGGCCAGGATCTCATCCTTGGACCAGAACCCGGCGAACGGCGGAACGCCGGCGATGGCCAGCCACCCGATCACGAACGTCCCGGCTGTCACCGGCATGAAGCGACGCAGGCCTCCGTAGTGGGCCATGTCCTGGTCCCCGTCCATCCCGTGGATGACGGAGCCTGAACCCAGGAACAGGAGGGCCTTGAAGAAGGCGTGGGTGATCATGTGGAAGATCGCCGCCACGTACGCACCGCAACCGACCGCCAGGAACATGTACCCCAGTTGGCTGACGGTCGAGTAGGCCAGAACCTTCTTGATGTCGCGTTGTGCCACGGCGATCGTCGCCGCGAACAGTGCCGTGCCGGCGCCCGTCCAGGCAATGAGCGTCGGTACCCAGTCCGCGGCATCCGCGATGATCGGGTTCACCCGGGTCAGGAGGTAGATCCCGGAGGTGACCATGGTGGCCGCGTGGATGAGCGCCGAGACGGGGGTCGGGCCGGCCATGGCATCCGGCAGCCAGAGATAGAGCGGGAACTGGGCTGACTTCCCGATCGCCCCGACGAACAGCATGAGGGCGATGAAGGTCGCGGTCGAGGTGGCCACGGTGCCAGCCGCAGTGGTGTCCAGCACCTCCACGTAGGCAACGGTCCCGAAGGTGGCGAACGTCATGAAGATGGCGACCATGAACCCCCAGTCACCGATCCGGTTCGTGATGAAGGCCTTCTTGCCGGCCGAGGCATTGGCCTCGTCGGTGAACCAGAAGGAGATGAGCAGGTAGGAGCAGGCACCCACGCCCTCCCAACCAAGGAAGGTGAGGAGCAGGTTGTCGCCCAGCACCAGCATCAGCATTGCGAAGGCGAACAGGTTCAGGTATGCGAAGAAGCGGCGGAAGTCGGCGTCACCGTGCATGTAGCCGATCGAGTAGAGGTGGATCAGGGCGCCCACGCCGGTGACGAACAGGCACATGGTGAGCGACAGCGGATCGGCCAGGAACCCGACGTCGACGGTCAGGTCACCCGCCGGAACCCACTCGAACAGAGTGGTCACGGACCGGCGGTCGTGCACGTCGCGCCCGGACAGGTCGTAGAAGGCCCCTGCGGTGACGAGGAATGAGCCGGTGATCGCACCGGTGGCCAACCACCCGGCGGTGGGCTCGCCCAGACGGCGACCGCCGAACGTGAGGATCAGGAAGCCGGCCAGCGGGAACGCCGGAACAAGCCAGATGAGGTCGAGCATCGCCCTAGCCCCTCAGTACCGAGAGGTCGTCGACCGTGGCGCCCTGTCGGCGTCGCATGATCGCCACGACCACCGCCAGGCCGACCACCACCTCGGAGGCCGCCACGACGAGCACGAAGAACACCGACAGCTGCCCTCCCAGGTCACCAAGTGCGGAACCGAGGCTGACGAAGGTCAGGTTGACGGCGTTGAGCATCAGCTCCACGCACATGATCATGATGAGCGGGTTGCGACGGGTGAGTAGCCCGACGGCCCCCATCGAGAACAGGATGGCCCCGAGCGTCAGGTACCAGGAGGTGGTAACGACCATCAGGCGCCCTCCCCCGCGTCGTCGCCATCGGTCATCCCGGCCACGTCCGGCTGTCCGTCATCACCCTGCGGAGCCTCGTCGGCCGCAGATGCGACCACGACAACCGGGAGGGGTGCCAGCGGGCCACGCACCCGGCGGGCCAGCACGACGGCGCCGATGACCGCGATGGTCAGCAGGATGGCCGTCAACTCGACGGCGAAGACGTAGTCGGTGAAAAGAGACTCTCCGAGGAGACGGGTGTTGTCGGCGGCATCACCCAACGGCGTATTGGCGGCATGGGCACCGGTCGGGCCATCGACCGATACGAGCAGTGCGGTCAGGAGCATCCCCAGCAGGGAGGCCCCGACGATGGCCGCCACCGGTCGCTGCCCGACTATCGGCTCCACATCGAGGTTCTCGGAACGGTCCACCCCGAGCAGCATGATGACGAACAGGAAGAGGATGACCACGGCACCGGCGTAGACGATGATCTGGACGGCGGCCAGGAAGGTGGCGTCCTGGAGGACGAACAGCACCGACACCCCGAACAACGTCTGCACCAGGAACAACGCAGCATGGACCGGGTTCCGGGCCACCAGCACGCCGCCGGCGCCGACCAGGATGATGACGGCACTGATCAGGAATACGGCAGCATCCATCAGGCCGATCCCCCGTCCGCGGCGTCGTCCCCAGAGCCGTCCGCAGCGTCGTCCCCAGCGTCGTCCCCAGCATCAGCGGACTGGCCCACTTCAGGCGCCCGGATGCCGTAACCGAGTTCGCCGGACCAGGCCACCCGACCGGAGTAGGTCACATCGCCACTGGGTGACGTGGCCCGCATCCAGGCTGAGGTCATCTCGTCCTCTCCCTCACGCCAGTCCTCCCACGGGAGTTGGCGGGGGCGACCCGTCTCGGCATCCACCAGCAGTTCAGCCTTGGTGTAGATGGCGTCGGCCCGGTTGGTGAACGAGAACTCGAACAGCTTCGTCTCGGTGATGGCCTCGGTGGGGCAGGCCTCCACGCAGAGGTCGCAGTGGATGCACCGGAGATAGTTGATCTCGTAGACGAAGCCATACCGCTCACCTGGCGAAACCGGGGCGTCCTCCGGGTTGTCGGCGCCCCTGACATAGATGCAGTTGGCCGGGCAGACGCCCGCGCAGAGCTCGCACCCGATGCACTTCTCCATCCCGTCCTCGTACCGGTTCAGGACATGTCGGCCGTGGAGACGGTCCGGCTTGGCCCGCTTCTCACGCGGGTACGAGGTGGTGACCCGCTTCTCGAACAGCTTGCGGAAGGTGACGGCAAAGCCCCGGAAGTACCCCATCAGCCCACCACATCCTTCTCGGTCAGATCGGCGAGGGCATCCCTGCGGGCCTTCTGAACGGCGCCGTTCAGCAGCGCCGCTCCGCCGAGCAGAACAGCCACGCCGGCAAGCACCACCGGCACGATCGGCCAACCCAGGTCGTCAGCCACGCTCATCGTGGCGATCAGGAGGAACCAGCCGAGGGCCACGGGGATGAGGACCTTCCAGCCGAGGTCCATGAGCTGGTCGTAGCGGAGGCGCGGCAGGGTGGCCCGGAGCCAGACGAAGCAGAAGAGGAAGATGAAGACCTTCAGGCTGAACCAGAACACCGGCCACGCCCAGCCCATGGTGTCCGTCAGGATCGGGCCGGCCGGGCCGCCCAGGAACAGGGTCACGGCGATGGCCGACATGGTGATCACGTTCATGAACTCAGCCAGGAAGAACAGCGAGAACCGCAGCGAGCTGTACTCCGTGTGGAATCCACCTACGAGCTCCTGTTCCGCCTCCACCAGGTCGAACGGCGGACGGTTCAACTCGGCTGTCCCGGCCAACAGGAAGACGATGAACGGGACGATGCCCGTGGCCAGCACGTTCCAGCTGCCGGAGACCTGACGGGCCACGATCTCGTGCATGGACAGCGAGCCGGAGGTCAGCAAGACCGTCGCTATGGCCAGACCCAGGGCCGCCTCATAGCTGATCATCTGGGCGGAGGCCCGGACCGATCCCAGCAACGGGTACTTCGAACCTGATGACCAGCCGGCCAGCATCACGCCGTAGACGGCGACTGACGAGAGGGCCAGGAAGAACAGCACCCCGACGGGCGGATCGGCGACCTGCAGGTAGGTGGTATGGCCGAACCAGGTGACGGTGCCATCGCCGGAGAAATCTCCCCCGATGGGCACTATGGCGAACACCAGGAAGGCTGGCACCAACGACAGGTACGGCGCCAACTGGAAGACGAACCGGTCGGCCCGGTCCGGGATCAGGTCCTCCTTGAAGAACAGCTTGATGCCATCGGCCAGAGTCTGGAGGATGCCGAAGGGACCGGCTTCAGCCGGCCCGATCCGGTTGTGCATGTCGGCGATCAGCTTGCGCTCGAACCAGACCATGAGCATCACCGATATGAGCAGCAGCGTGAAGGCCAGCACCACCTTGATGAGCACGATGCCCAGGATGCCGAGGCCTATCTCACCATCCAGGAGGGGATCGGCGGCCAGGACCAGCGGAGCCGTCAGCGTCGCAACGGTCATCGCCGCACCAACTTCACGTCGGTGACGGGTGCACCTGCGTCGAGCAGCGATGCGACGTCGACACCCGGCTGGTTCACGAGTAGATGGACGGTCCCGGGAGCCACGTCGGCATCGGCCACGACCGGAACCTGGACGGTCCCCTTCGGACCCACGAGGTCGACCACCTCACCGTCGGAGATACCACGGCGCCGCATCTCGGCGGGATCCAACGCTGCGCGGGCACCGGGCACCAGGCCCGACAGGGAGGGGCTGTGGGCGACGAGGACCCCGGTGTCGTACATGGACCGCGTGGCGACGAGGCGCAGCGCCGAGGGCTCACGGGCGGGAACCACGGTGGGCTCCGGTCGGACCAGGGCCAGGCCGCCCTTGACCAGGATGCCCTCCGTCGAATCAGCGGCGATCGTCTCGGTCGAGAGGTCGGCGTGGACCGCGGAGACAGTTGACAACTCGGCCCAGACATCCTCTGACGACATGAAGCCGAGGTCGGTACCCAGACGGTCCGCCAGGTCCACGGCGATCATCCAGTCAGGGCGCGATGTGCCCGGTGAGGTGACCTTGCGGGCGACCCGGCTGACCCTCCCCTCCAGGTTCGTGAAGGTGCCGTCCACCTCGGTCGGCCCTGCTGCCGGCAGCACCACGTCGGCACCGGCAACCGTCCCCGTGGCGAAAAGGTCGATGGCGATCACGGTGCCGGCTCCGGCCAGTGCCCTCCGTGCCAGGTCACCACCCGGAACGTCGGCCAGCAGGTCTGCACCCAGAAGGACCAGGACGTCGACCTCGCCGTTCGCGGCGGCCTCCAGCGTTGCGAGTGTGTCGCGCCCGGTTGCAGCTGGAACTCCGGGCCATGCATCCGCGAACCGATCCGCATCGGCCAACGTGACCCTTCCCGGGAGGAGGCCCGGCGCCAGGCCCATGTCCATGGCGCCGTGCACGTTGCCGCGTCGCAGCAGGGAGAGGAAGCGGGCATCGGGAAGGTGGTCGTGGAGCGCCAGGGCTGCATCGACCACCGGACCGGCAGCCTCAGCCAGCGAGGAGCGACCCAGGAGAATCGTGACCGGACCGGTCGCCGCCGCCAGGAGTTCCCCGGCCCCGACCACGTCTCCGGTGGATCGGTCTGGTGGGCCTGCCGCGGATCCGACCCCGAACATGGCCGAGATGACCCCGGCGGCCTCCCCCGGCTGGACCCGCAACGAGTGGGCGGCATGGGCGGTGAGGCCGGTCCGGCGCTGCGTCAGCTCGATCAGGGTGGCACCGTCGTGGACGATGGCGTGGCGGAGACGCAGGTAGAGGGCTCCGAGTTCCTCCTTGGGATCCGGTCCCAGTAGGACAATGGTGCCGCCGGGGGTGCATGCCTCGTCGATGCTCGCCCGGGGCAACCCCAGGACAAGGTCGGCGGGAAGACCGTCGCCCAGTTGGGCATCCACGTGGTCGGTTCCAAGGACGCCCTTGGCGAACTTCGCCCAGGCGTACTGGGACTCGTTGGTCAGGCGGGCGCCACCAACGACTGCGATCCGGTCCGCCGGAGCGGAGCGGAGCGCCTCGGCTGCGAGGTCGAGGGCCTCGCTCCACGGCGCAGCCACCAGCTCGGCTCCATCGCGCGTGCGGTTCCCGAGGGCGTCGCCCCTCATCAGCGGCGTGGTCAGCCGGTCACCGTGGTCGTACGCCTCGAAGACGAACCGTTCCTTGTCGGACAACCAACCCCAGTTGACAGCGTCGGCGTCCACCCCCTGGAAGCGCAGCACCCGATCACGCGACGACTGGACGGAGATCCGGCTGCCGACGCTGTCCAGGGTGCTGGTCGACTCCACCTCCTCGAGGTCCCACGGGCGGGCCTTGAACCTGTACGGCAGGGCTGTCAACGCACCAACCGGACAGACCTGGACCGTGTTGCCGCTGAAATAGGACGAGAAAGGCAGGTCCGGGAACGTGTTGACCTGGGTCTGGCCGCCACGGGCCATGAAGTGGATGAGCTGGTCACCAGCCACCTCTCCGGCGAACCGGGTGCAACAATCACACAGGATGCAACGTTCCCTGTCCAGGTTCACGTTGCTATTCACCGCTATCGGCTTCTCGAAGTGGCGCTTCTCCTCGATGAACCTGCTCTCGCCGGGGCCGAAGGCCATGGTCTGGTCCTGGAGCGGGCACTCGCCACCCTTGTCACAGACCGGGCAGTCCAGAGGGTGGTTTATGAGAAGGAACTCGAGGACGCCGTCCTGGGCCTTGCGGGTCCGCTCGGATTCCGTCTCCACGACCATCCCGGGGGTGCACTCCAGCATGCACGACGGCTGCAGGGCAGAACCCCGGCCGGTATCCACGTCGACGAGGCACATGCGACACATGCCGACAGGCCGCATCCGGGTGTGGTGGCAGAACCGTGGGATGTAGGTGCCGTTGCGTTCGCAGGCATCGATGAGCAGCTCGCCCGGATTGGCGATCATCGTCTCACCATCGACCACGATGGACACCTGGTCCCCGTCCGCCTGCGGGCTCATGCGTCGTCCCCCCCTGCGGTCGACGGCGCAACCGATACCGGGATCGTGTCGCGCCGGGTGATCCTGGCCTCGAACTCGTGGCGGAACCTCCGGATGGTCGAGACAATGGGTGCCACAGATGAGGGGCCCAGCGGGCAGATGGTGGTCTGGCGGGGCGGGAAGGGCACGGCCTCGAGGCCCTCGGTGGCGTGGGCCGCCACCGGGTAGGGCCCGGGGCTGATGTTGTCACCCACGTCCAGGAGGAGGTCGATGTCGGACGGTCGTCCGTGGCCATCCAGGATCCGCCGGAGGATCTTCTCCTCCCAGCCGGTGCCTTCGCGACATGGCGAGCACTTGCCACACGACTCCCTGGCGAAGAACCGCACGAGACGGTGGCAGGCCTTCACAGCGTCGGTGCTGTCGTCCATGACGATGATGGCGCCCGAACCCAGCATCGACCCGGCGGCGCCCACATCGGCGGCCTCCAGGGCTATGTCCAGGTGCTCCTCGAAGAACCACGGCGCCGATCCGCCACCGGGGATGAACATCTTCAGCTCGTGTCCCTCACGGATGCCCTGGCAGAAGTCCTCGCCGTAGAAGAGGTCACGGAACGTCGTGACGCCCTGTTCCACCTCATAGACGCCGGGGCGCTTCACGTGGCCGGATACGGCGAACATCCGGGTCCCGGGGGAGGACTCGGAGCCGTACCGGCGGTATGCGGCGGCCCCGTGTTCAAGGATCCACGGCAGGTTGGCCAGCGTCTCGACGTTGTTGACGATGGTGGGCTTGCCGTACAGGCCGATGGCCGCCGGGAAGTACGGAGGCTTCAGGCGGGGCATTCCGCGGTTGCCCTCGAGGCTCTCGATGAGGGCCGTCTCCTCACCGACTATGTAGGCACCGGCCCCCCAGTGCAGGACGATGTCGACGGAGAAGTCCGAGCCGAGAATCTCGCGACCTACGTAGCCGGCGGCATAGGCGTCGTTCAGGGCGGTGGCGATCCGCTCCTGGGCGAGGGCCATCTCGCCCCGGACGTACAGGAAGCACTGCGACAGGCCGAGGGCGTAGCAGGCGATCAGGCATCCCTCGATGAGCTGGTGGGGGTCGCGCTCCATGAGGAGGCGGTCCTTGTAGGTGCCGGGTTCGCTCTCGTCGCCGTTGACGACCAGGTACCGGGGCCAGACACCCTCCGGGCAGAACCCCCACTTGACACCTGCAGGGAAGCCGGCTCCGCCGCGACCCAGCAGGGTCGCTTCGCGGACCTCGCCGTGGACGTCGGCCGGTCGCTTCGCCAGCGCGGCCTTCAGGCCCACGTACCCGCCGGTGGCCTCGAATCGGGCGAGCGTGTGGGAATCCTCGTAACCGAAGCGCGAGGTGACCAGCTTCGGCCCGCCGTTGTCGACGTAGCCCGCTGCGTGGGTGATGTATGTGGATCCCACGGTCACGCCTCCCCGGCCCGGTCGGCAGCCAGCCAGACGGGTGCACCGGTGACGTCTTCGGGAGCCTCCACACCGGCCCGTCGATCGTCAGGGATGTGCTGTCGGACCCGCCCGAGGGTGCCGTGCTCCGGCAGCTCTCCGTCGTCGCCGGCGGCTCCCCGGTGGATCGGGCTGCGGCCGGCCCGGATGTCGGCCACCACCTCGTCGAAGGTCCCAGTGGTCGCCCGATGGAAGAAGCGGTAGTTGACCGTGAAGCAGGGCGCCTCGGTGCAGGCGGCCACACACTCCACGTCCTCCAGGGTGAAGAGTCCATCCTCGCTGGTCCCGCCGGCCCTCACGCCGAGGCTGGCCTCGGCGTGTTCGAGCAGCTCCTCACCGCCCAGCAGCTGGCAGGACACGTTGGTGCAGACGTTGACCATGTACCTGCCGACCGGATGGAACTTGAACATCTCGTAGAAGCTGGCCGTACCGAACACCTCGGCCGGCGTGGAGCCGGTCAGTTCGGCGATCTGGGTCATGGCTGCGGGCGTCACCCAGCCCTCCTGCTCCTGGGCCAGGTGGAGGAGGGGGATGGCGGCCGAGCGGGCGCGCGGGTAGCGGGAGATGACCTCGTTGGCCAGCCGCTCGTTGTCGGTGTTGAAGAAGGTCACCGGTCGACCTCG
>Ga0209554_1003364_pt1 | contig 10307 bp, 8 predicted proteins | sample MarorgKNORR_S2LV_5_FD_188221 | JGI IMG/M metagenome (GOLD analysis project Ga0209554, IMG submission 188221) | Marine microbial communities from the Southern Atlantic Ocean, analyzing organic carbon cycling - Bottom_A/KNORR_S2/LV (SPAdes) (version 2) | ecosystem: Environmental > Aquatic > Marine... | reverse complement strand
CGGGCACATGAAGGCAACGAAGTTGGAATTCCAATCAAGGTGGTAGTAGACCCTGGAGATAAGATTGAAGAGACAGATCAATCCAATAACGAGGGTAGCACTCATTTCAAGGTTGTAAGGACCAAGGCCAGCAATCCATCTTTCTATATGGGTTTCTTGTCACTGACCGCAGCAGTTGGTGCGGCAGTCTTGTTGTCCACTTATTACCGTAACAAAGAAGACTTGGAAGATTAGATTCACAAGTCATTAAGGGGTAGATGAAGAAAGCCCTGACCGGCCCGGACATTAGGGAGCTGGTGTCGGAATGGCAGTATTTATTGGGTTGTAGATTGGAGCAGTTTGGACGGCCCAGTTCCAATAAGTTGATTCTGAAGTTTCGTAGTTCAAGAACTGGAACTGTTCGCCTTGTGGTCGATTTTAGCGGATGGGTCTATGTCACTAAGGAATCTATCAGTACCGAGTCCAATCAAGGTGTCTTCGTAAATTCTGTACGGAAGACAATTAAGAAGAGTCGTTTGGAATCTATAAGCCAGTTGAACGGTGATCGGATCTTGTGTCTTGGATTTATGAGAGGTGATGAAAGTCACACCCTGATTTTTGAGATGTTCCATAAAGGGAATGCTATTCTGTGCCGTGATAAAAAGATAAAAACCGTCATGCGTCAACAGAAATTCAGACACCGGAGTCTGAAACCGGGACTGGAATATCAGGCACCACCAGGTTTTAATCCATTTGAATCGGATTTATCCAAGTTCAGTGAGGTCATTTCAGGTTCGAAGAGGCCAATTGGAGCTAGTCTGACAATCGACTGCAATTTAGGAGGTGAGATTTCGAATTTGGTGTGTCATAGATTGGAAATAGATGTGAGCACTAAAGTCGAGCAATCCAAATTCCAAAGTATATATGACCAAGTACAAGCGATACTATCTGATAAGATTAGACCGTCCATATTTCTAGATAATGAAGGTAAGAATTTTACGGTATCATTCCTTAACTTGAGTCATTTAAGACAGGGCCCTCAATTTGATACGTTTGGTGAAGCCATAGAAACCTATCTTAATTCTCGAGAAGAGCCAGTAGTAATAGTTAAAGACAAAGAAGATATAAGGATTATCCGGCAAAAGGAAGCTATAGAAAATTATTTGTCTAAGGCCGAAAAAATGAGGGAAAAAGGCAACCTGATTTTTTCCAATGTAGGCCTTATAAAGAAAGCTATCAAAAATGAAAGAGATACCCTTTTAATTGAGAATAAAGAGATAAAGATTGATATTTCCAAGTCTCCTGAAGCTAATGCTTCTGAGTATTTTGATAAAGCTAAGGAAATGGAAAGAAAGGCTAAGCGTACTAGGGAAATTCTGGACACTAAACCGCTAAAGAAACCCAGAAGAAGGAAAATCAAGGCTGAGAATCTGGAGTGGTTCGAAAATTATAGATGGTTTATAACTTCAGAGGGAGAGGTTGCAATTGGTGGAAAGGATGCTACAACAAATGAAAGAGCAGTCAAAAAATACTTGAAAAATATGGATCGTTATGCCCATGCAGATGTCCATGGAGCTCCTAGTGTTGTGGTTAAGAATAATGGGACCCCACCTTCATCCGTCTCTATGCTGGAAGCTTGCCATTTCAGTTTAGCTTATAGCAAGGCCTGGGCAGCCCGAGTTTCGAGTGGACATTCCTTCTGGGTCGAGAGCGATAAAGTATCAAAGACCCCGAATACCGGTGAGTTCCTAGCTAAAGGTTCATTTATTATTAGAGGCAAGCGTAATTGGAATAAGAACTTGGAACTTAAACTGGCAATTGGATTGATTGATTATAATGGCATTGAGAAATTGATGGGAGGTCCAGTTATGGCTTTAGAGAATCAATCCAAGAAATATGCGGTTTTCAAGCCCGGTTTTACAGAACGAAAACAGCTTTCTGAGATTTTGTCAAATATTTTTGAGAGGGATATTTCTGAAATTGAGAAGTTATTACCTAATGGCGGTTTTGAATTAGTTAAATCCACTGGTATTGATATAAAATTGGAATAGGTGGTGCGGGGGGTGGGATTTGAACCCACGTACCACTAAGGACTAGGCCCTCAACCTAGCGCAATTGGCCAGGCTATGCGACCCCCGCTTTATGCGGCAGCGTCAACACCAGACATGAACTCGTTACAATGCTTGTCTAGCTCCTTAAGGGCTTGTTCTAGAGCCAATTTGGCTTTCATTGCGCCATTAGTTTCAAATTCAAAAACAAAGTGATCTTTCTTTGTGGATACTTTCATAGCCGATTGAGCGTCTTCATCATTCCACAACTTTTCCAATACCTTGAGGGCTTCGTGAGCATTTATGGGGTCCTCTATGACGTATCCCTTTCCCTTTTTCTTAAACTTACTTTTGCCAACAGCATCCAGAACTGCTTTTGAGCCCTTTCCAGAAGCTACAGTCAAAGTTGGCGCCTGATAGAATCTCGGAGCCACCACACACTGCCATTTTGCGTGTTTTCTAGCGTTTCCCATTTTAGCCTTGGCATAGACTAGAATTGCCTGTCCTTCCCCTAATTTTACGATTGGAACATTTGCATCAGGTATTATTAGTGAGTTATCACCACTAACAGGTTCCAGATCACCAGAATAAACAGTGCAAGGCCCCTGTTTATGGAGTGAATACATAATATCTGGCTGTTTGGAGTCATCATCTATGGAATTGCCAAAGGCTTCGATTGTCTTTTTGTCAGTAGGTATGGGAAGCATTCCAATTCTATGAGATATAATCTCATTGAACATCGCACTGGTTGATTCGTATTCACGTTCTTCTCCACTTTCTTCATCTACATAGGCTCCCAATGATCCCAGGTGAAAATCAACTTCATGTATAGCTAGACAAGGTACCATTGAAACTAAAGACCTCCTTACTGAATTCACAAACGAATAATTGACGTCTTTGAACTCAACCTGGGCGTAATAGTCTTCCATCTTCCTGACGTTTACCTTCATTATACTCTCCTCCCTCTTCTTCCACCTTTGGGTTTTCCACCATCATGAGGTATGGGTGTAACGTCATCAATTCTGGTTATGAGTATTCCAGCCCTTGCTAAAGCTCTGATCGCAGCCTGCGCTCCGGGACCTGGTGTACCTCCTCTCTTCCCTCCAGCACCTCTAAGTTTTACATGGACGTTTTCAATACCCTTTTCCTTCAAAGCATTTGCCACTTGTTTGGCCGCTAACATGGCTGCATGTGGTCGTGATTCTTCTCTCTGGGCCCTTACAACCATCCCCCCAGAACATTTGGCTATAGTCTCAGCCCCGGTTGAATCAGTAACCGTGATGATAATATTGTTGTGTGAGGCGAAAATGTGTGCTATAGCCCACTTTTTCATTATTTCTTCTCCACTGTGTCTGCTTTGGTTTCTTCAACCTGTTCGGATTTAGTTTTATCTTCAGTCTTAGCATCCTTTACAGTCTTTTCTTCAACCTCTTTGGATTCAGCTTTATCTTCAGTCTTAGCATCCTTTACAGTCTTTTCTTCAATCCCTTTCTCGTCCGCCTTTTCCTCTTCTACAGACTCTTCCATTTCATCATCATGTTTTTCCTGAATTCTAGGTCTTACTGGATGAAGATCACTATTCAGAGCCGAGGTTGGTGAATAAGATATATTCTTTTCTTGTAATTTGGTAACCAATATTCCTGGAACCCGGACTACTGCTCCATCTATCGATATATGGCCATGAACTATTAGTTGTCTTGCCTGCTTGACTGTGGATGATAATCCTTGAAGATAAACTTGAGTTTGTAGCCTGCGATCCAGAACATTTTCGGGCGTCATTATAAGGACGTCTTCAAGACCTGAATTTTGCTCTAACATCCCAAGGCGGTTGAGTTTGGCTAAAAGGAGGTTCTTTTCTTTTTGGGCTTGGTCATCACTGGAGTTAGCTGTTAGTTTCCTAGCTTGCCTCCGCATTTCTCTGACCTTCGTATTGGCTCTCCAAATCTCCCTTTTGTTCTTAAGTCCATACTGATGAATTAATCCGCTCTCCTCTTCTATTCTAACCTTCTGCCAAGGATGAGATGGTGTGTCATAGTGTTTACTGGGAAACTTGGGATCTCCCATGACTATGTTTGAGCCTCTTTCTTACGGCTGACACCCAAGGCTAGTCCCTTCCTTCCATTGGAGTAGGTCCTCTGCCCTCTAACCTTGTGACCAGACGCATGCCTTATGCCTTTGTAGGATTTGACCTTCTTCATTCGATTTAGATCTTCATCATGTATCATTTTCAGTTCAACACTAACTGGATGTAGATCATCCCCTGTGTCGTAGTCTTTCTGCCTGTTAAGCAACCAGTCAGGAACATAATCATTCAGATTCATTATCGCATTTTCAATATCCGCTACATTCTTATCGTCTAGTTTTCCAGCCAGTTTATTGGGGTCGAGTTTTAATTTCTGGACTATGGCATTGCTAATTCGGGGTCCGATTCCCCTAATTGAAGTTAAGGCATTTGCTAGTCGCTCTTCACCCGAGACATCGGAGTTTACTATACGGATTATGTACTTGAAATTTGAGTCGTCTGACATGTACCTCTTAGGAATAAAATCCAGTTGGCGCCATTCAGGCAGCCTATTTATATGCTTTTCTTGAAATAATCGACGATTGAAAGCATGGGTAACTATTAATATGGCATAACCAAATTGGAAACAGAAATGAAAAAGGTCACACTCCTATTACTGATTCTTTTCCTCGTTATGGGTGCTTCTGGAGGTTATGGCTATTATGTCATTGTTCTTGGAGATGATGCAGATGGAGATGATACTGATGACAATCCAAAGTCCAGTAGTCCTCCCATTGCAAGGATAAACCCCTCCAATCCGAAGATACAAGCTAATGAAACTATTCTTTTCTCTGCTTCTGATTCTACAGATTCGGATGGAGACACACTTACTTTCACGTGGATCTTTGAGGGAGATAGTGAACAATACAGTGGTGAGACAATCGAACGGACTTACCCTGATGGAGGTGATTTTTATGTCAATCTCCTGGTTACCGATTCAACCAGTTTGACTGATGAAGCTGAGACCACAGTAAGTGTGGTAGAGGACTATCATGGAGAGGCTAATGGATCTGTAGATGATGGTGAATCTGATGAAATAGAATTTCCGGTTAAGGCTACGGCAGTAAGTGTGCTGATAACCTATTCACTGGATGACCAGAGAATCACAGGGGCCGCATTTCCATCTTCTGTTACTCTGGTTCTTAATGATGCAGATGGTAGCGAATTGAGAAGAGAGGAAGGACAAGAAGAAGGTGATGGTTCCTGGTCATTTAGTAGTGATGATGTTCAATCCGTGGGACAATATGTATTCATAATTGAGGGTGAAGAAGGAACTATGGGATACGAAGTGGATATTGACGTAAAATACTAAATTTTTTCCAAAACCAGTATATTTCTCGTAAGTGATTTGTGTATATACCATTCGAATTGGTAGATTTTCTTGAAATTAGTGGTTTGTATTAATTCCGGATTAGAAATAGCTATTACAATTCTTTTTCCTTTTTCCATCGATTCCGAGAAAACATTCATGGCTCTCTGCAAAAGTTCACTGACCTTCTCACCTCCCGTACTACTTGCGATTCCATATGGTGGGTCCGTAACAATCGCTTCAAAGCCTTGATTCTTTGATTCTTCTACATCTCCTTTCTTAATTTTCCCTTTTAATCCAAAATATTCGAGGTTTCCCCTTGAATTCACAACCATCTTTTCCAGGAGATCAATACCTTTTGCTTTCATTCCCATATCCGCAACTTCGATTAGGATCCCCCCAGTGCCACAAAAAGGATCAAGGACAGTATCATTTGGCGAACAGTTAGCAAGGTTCACCATCGACCTTGCTATTCTGGGGTGAATACTTATGGGAGAAAAATAAGGTCTGTACCTTACATGATGTTCCAGACAACTTTTGTAGGATGTCGTTGAATTTTCTTCAAGAATAGAGATTATTGTTTTTGAACCGGTATAGACAAGTATCTTTACGTCAGGATTCTCTAGATCAATTTTATTCTCGATTGGTATTTTTTGTCCAATCTTGATAGCTATTTTTCTTTCTGAGATCACATTTCTACAAATTTTGCGTACTGCGAAACTGCTTTTTCCCAGATTTAGAGTTGGTAATTGTTCTATGACCTTTCCAATATTCTTTTCTTCAGATGAATGTATGATTCTAGAGACCCGTTTGGTCATACCCAATCTTTGAATAGTTTTTAGTACCAATTTCTGTGAGGTCTTAATTATGATTATTTGACCTTCTTCAAAATGCGTTTCGGGATTATACCTCTCAGTTTTCAGTAGCTCCAGAGCCTCAATCTTGGCCAATTCTTTATTCTCGCCACCCAATTCAAACAAGTATTCGCTTGCCACTGGACTCCAATAAAGTTGTTTTATAATGTTGTGTGCACCTTGCAATTTGTGAGAAGGATAGCAAGGAAGTTCTTGTCTCCAATCTACAAGTTGTACGAGAAGAGATTATTGAGTCAGGTTCGTAAAGGTCCAATACCTAATCATTTAGCAGTGATTATGGACGGTAACCGGAGATATGCTGAGAGTCTTGGCCTGCACCCTAATGAGGGACATGTCAGAGGAAAAGATACTCTGGAGAATTTATCAGATTGGTGTCGGAACCTAAACATTCGTTACTTGACAGTTTATGCATTTTCATTGGAGAACTTCAAACGCGATGAAGAAGAACTTGAGGCATTGATGGATCTTTTCGAAGAATCTTTCAGAAACGCTGGGGAAGACCCCCGTGTCCATAAGTACAAAGTTCGAGTTAGAGCTCTGGGGCACCGTGAGTTATTGCCAGATAGAGTAGTTGAAGCTATAGAATATGCAGAGTCACGGACTAAGGATTACAAAGATTACAATTATAGTCTGGCGGTGGCTTATGGAGGGCGGCAAGAGATAGTCAGGTCAATGAAAAAGATTGCCGAAAAAATAAAAAGTGGTGAAATTGATACTGATCAGATTGATGCAGATTTGATATCCGACAATTTATACACTAGCGATTTGCCAGATCCGGATTTGATATTGAGAACTTCAGGTGAAGAAAGGGTAAGTAATTTTTTGTTATGGCAATTAGCCTATTCCGAATTATATTTTGCAGATGTTTTCTGGCCTGAGTTGAGAAAGATTGACTTCTTGCGAGCAATTCGTTCTTTTCAGCAGCGCAAGAGGCGCTTAGGACACTGACAACAATTTTTAACGGAGTGTCTTATACAAGGTAGCATGTTAGAGCGTTGTGCACGTCTTCCAATCGATAGCCCAAGGCCAATAATAGTCATTGTGATGCTGCTGACGCTTGTTGCGTCCCCTTTACTTTTAGAGGTTGAATTTGTAACTGATGTGCAGGCATTTCTACCCCAATCTGAGGAAGTGGATACCTACGACAAAATAACGGATCAATTTGGAAGGGATTCTAGTGTAGCTAATCTGTATATTACACCACTGGGAGGCAATAACGTCTTGACCATGCAGAACCTGGCAGATGTTCTTGTGTTACACCAGGAATCTTCAAAGATTACCGGTGTCAAGGATGTGCTATCGGTTGCCGGTTTCTTCAATGAGGCACTGAAAGATAGTGGGACCTCATTAAATGAGATTAATAGCGAAAGGTGTGTTGAATATGAGGATTCTAATGGTAATGGACAATATGAATCCGATGAAGATTGTTATTATTCTAATTGGGATAGGGTCTGGGATTCTATAAAGTCCTCAAATACTGAAGGGAATTATACTTGGGCTGATGTCGATTTTGTTGCCGATGTTCTCATAAATCGTGATATGAATATGAATAATTTTGTTCTTCCTGAACGTAATAGGACAGCTCCAACGGCAAACTCAACAATCATTATGATTAATCTGGAACCTGATTTGACGACTCAACAAAAAAAGGAAATTGGACAAAAGATCAGGATTCTGGCCAATAACCACAATTATGAGTCAGGAACTGATATTCAGGCTGAAGCCTTCTCAGTTCATCTTCTCGCCTCCGATGTTGATGAGTCAACACGAGAGACTAATTTGCTAATGGCAATTGGCATGTTTGTTGTTACGGTTGTTCTTCTGTGGCTTACGTTCAGACATTGGAGCTATGTTATTCTACCAATAGTCACATTGGTAATTTCGGTTATCTGGACATTCGCCTTTGGTGTTCTGATGGGAATCACATTTACAGCAATCGATGTGGCTGTTATACCTCTGGTAGTAGGTTTAGGAATTGACTTTTCGGTTCACATAAGCCGTAGATATCAAGAGGGCATAAATGCTGGAAATTCAGTAGAAGAATCGCTTCTTGATTCCCTGACCCATACAGGAAGGGCGCTATCTTTAGCCGTAATCACAACGGTAATTGCCTTCCTATCTGGGATAAGTGGAGGCGTCGGCCCTGTACGTGATTTCAGTTTGCTATGTGCAGCAGGGGTCTTTTCGTCATTTATCCTGACTATTTTGTTTTACACATCTCTAAGATATGTTTTAGATTCAGGTTCGGAGCAAATGACTTCAGTTGTCTCAGGGTCTGAACTAATTGAGAATACTATATCACGGGCTTCTGAACTGGTAGACAGCCATCCTCAGGCCATAGTTTCAACGGTGGTGATTATCACACTCCTGGCAATAGGAGGCGCTTCTCAGATTAATACTTCGTTCACATTAGATGACTTTCTTTCGGATGATCTGGAAATAATGGTTACAGCTGACAAGATTCAGACTGAATTTAGAGGAGCCAGCTATTCCCAATCCCAGATACTAATAGAGGGCCCAGTAGCAACCACTACCTTTTTGGATGGTTTATATGAATTCAAAGAAGGGGAGCAAGGGGTATGCCCATCCAACATCGCCAATTGTGGCCTGAATGATGATAGATATATTATTCAGGTAGGCGCCGAGGCCCGTCTTGAATCAGTTCATGAACTTGCTCAGAAGGCCATAGATTCTGAGAAGTACAATGTGGGTCATGGTAATAATTCGACCCATGAATGGATTTTCACCAATTTCTTTCAAGTAACTCCGGGAAAGGTGATTGAAGTAAGTTGGAACAACCAACAGTCTTTCGTGTCTCCGTCTTTAGAAGTAAAGGTTATCTGGTATCAAGGGAACAATCAGGTTGGTTCTAAGAGGCTGGATAGCATGTCTTTGGATTCTGATATGTCTTCCTCTTCTAAAGCTTCAACTATAGTGCCTCCAGGAGCCGACAGCGCCAGTGTCAAATTCACCCATCTTCAGGACAGTTCATCAGATTCTCTGGTCTATGGTTCGGCAGTTCATGATTCTGAAAAATATATTTATGTTCAATCATTACAGTATACTTTTAACCTTACTTATCAATCGAAATCCTTCAGCCAGACTGATGACTCAGATGTGAAGAATCTATATGACTATCTTTACCAAAGAGACCTTGATATTGCAGATTCTTTCACTGGTGAGTCATATTCGGATAAAATACGTCATGTTCTGCATAGAGATGAAAATGGCCAGTACACTTCATCGGTAATCAGGGTCTTTATTGGGCCCGATACCGTTCATGACCTTGATAACGATGGCTTGGAATTCATGCGGGCTGAGCTTAAGGCTAATGTCCCCTCCAGTATGAGTGATTACAAGATCAGCTTTACGGGAGGTCATATTCTGACAAGTGTTACAGTTAATGAGATTCAGTCTACTCAGATCAGCTCAACTCTGACTTCTATTGTCTTGGCAGCTATCATAATGATTGCTATTTACCGTAATTTTGGTATGGCAACTCTGGCACTCTTGCCAACCGTTCTGGCAACAGTCTGGATTATGGCAACAATGACTGTCCTAGGAATAACTCTCAATGTGCTTACGGTGATGGTAACTGCTTTGACGATAGGTCTTGGAATTGATTATGCAATCCATATTGTAGAGAGATTTAGAGAAGAAATAGAGCATAAGAGTGAGAGGCAAGCGATTCAGACTACAATCAAGCGTACAGGCTCGGCATTGCTGATTTCAGGTCTTACAACTGTTTGTGGTTTTACAGTTCTGCTTCTGTCCCCCATGCCTCTGGTGCGAAACTTTGGAATTATAACTGCAGCCACAATTGTGTACTCCGTTCTAATCGCGATTTTTGTTCTGCCCAGTCTAATCTGGACCGCAAGCCGAATAAAAGAATGGTATTCTATTCAAACTTTAGATTAGTTTTTCTTTTGCGTCTCTTTTCCCATAGATCTCTGGCCAATTGACGCATGTCTTCTACTGAGTCCGATTCATCCACTATCTCAGCACCTAACAGAGTCTCCACTACATCTTCTAGA
>Ga0209554_1003363_pt1 | contig 10310 bp, 11 predicted proteins | sample MarorgKNORR_S2LV_5_FD_188221 | JGI IMG/M metagenome (GOLD analysis project Ga0209554, IMG submission 188221) | Marine microbial communities from the Southern Atlantic Ocean, analyzing organic carbon cycling - Bottom_A/KNORR_S2/LV (SPAdes) (version 2) | ecosystem: Environmental > Aquatic > Marine... | reverse complement strand
ATTTTTCTTCTTATTTACACCTGACACTGCGATATCGCAAAAATTAGATACCGATGGAAAGCCAATCACACATGGCAAGGCATCAATTATAGCTCCAACGGACAGTAGAGTTTCTTTTACTGGTGCTGAAAAGCATGAAATTGTCACTTGGAAAAGGCGTCTGCGTGACAACGGTATTCCTCAGGAACAAATTCGATTTAAAAACGATACTTCGCTGAGTTCTGGTCCAACATCAATTTTTTTAGAAACTGCCACCACCATGTACAATGAACGAGTGACTGAGCTCTTCAATGATGATGACTGGCTTTTAAAGCGCGCAAAACGCCGAATAAAAGATATAGATATTCTTGTTGATCTTAAAGAAGGCTCCAACACTGGAGGCAATTTCAAGTATCTTATTGCCGGTGACAAATCTAGTCCATCTGATAAGTGTCTATTCGCTCAGCAATTATTTACAGCCGTCGAAACATCGGCTCCAGGCGCACGATTTCGAGACGGTTTGAGTTATTTATATTGTAGGAAGAACACATCTGAAAAAGAGCTCCTCGAATATTACAATTTCATCCGTATTATTAATAACTGATTTGCCAAATGCGCTAAGACCGTATAGAACGCGCCTAAATCTAGAATTTGCACTTTGCATTTAGGGCGTTTGCAGACTATATAAGCGCCAATTATTAGCGGAAACGGAATTTAGGTAATGGAAACGGTAATTATCGTTGTTCACTTGTTATTGGCATTCTCCATGATTTTTTTGGTGTTGATCCAGCAAAGTGAAGGTGGTCTTGGTGGCATGGGCGGCGGATCCTCAGCTGGTGGCGGCATGGGTGGTTTTATGACCGGTCGTGCTACAGCTAATTTGTTGACCCGCTCGACAGGCATTCTTGCGACCGGGTTTTTCATGACCTCCATGGCGTTGTCAATTATGGCGGATCAGGGCCGTGAAAAAGGCTCAATTCTGGATCAAAAAGCGCCACCGGCGAATCAAACCACTGTTCCGGCGACGCCATCTGTTCCATCGGTTCCGAACGCGCCGAGTAAATGATAAAAAATCCTTTAAAATCAAAGATTTGTAAAGAGGCGGCAGAAATGTCGCCTCTTTTGTTTTCACCCTCTCATTTGTTTGTATAGACTGTCGGTCCATGACGCGATTTATATTTATTACAGGCGGCGTGGTTTCCTCTTTAGGAAAAGGCTTGGCTTCGGCGGCCCTCGCTTCACTCCTTCAAGCCCGCGGCTTTAAGGTTCGTATCCGTAAACTAGACCCCTACATTAATGTCGATCCCGGCACGATGAGCCCGTATCAGCATGGCGAAGTGTTTGTGACCGATGATGGCGCGGAAACCGATCTCGATCTCGGGCATTACGAGCGCTTCACCTGCGTTGATGCCAAGCAAAGCGACAATGTGACAACAGGTCGGATTTATTCCGACGTAATTGCCAAGGAAAGGCGTGGAGAATATCTCGGTGCGACAATCCAGGTGATCCCGCATATTACAGACGCGATTAAGAACTTCACCGTTTCCGATCTGGATGATGAAGACTTTGTATTGGTTGAGATCGGCGGTACGGTGGGTGACATTGAAGGATTGCCATTCCTGGAAGCCATCCGGCAACTCGGCAATGAGCTTGGCCGGGAAAACACGATGTATATCCATTTAACATTGTTGCCCTATATCGCAGCGGCAGGTGAGCTCAAAACCAAGCCTACTCAGCATTCGGTCAAAGAGCTATTGAACGTCGGCATTCAGGCGGATTTACTGCTGTGTCGGGCGGACCGCGAAATTCCGGAAGCCGAGCGCCGCAAAATCGCATCGTTCTGTAATGTTCGGGTCGAATCTGTTGTTCCGGCGCTGGACGTTAAATCGATTTATCAGGTTCCGATTAGCTATCACGAGCAAGGCCTAGATGATGAAGTATGCCGCCATTTTGGTCTGGATGCTCCCGAACCTAAATTGGATGATTGGCAGGAAGTTGTACAGCGCGCCACCGCTCCCGAAGGCGAAGTCTCCATCGCGGTTGTTGGAAAATACACAGGTCTCCTCGATGCGTATAAATCACTCGCTGAGGCATTGGCCCATGGCGGTATCGCCAACAATGTCAAAGTGAACCTTAAATGGCTGGAATCTGAGATATTTGAAGCCGATGATACCATTCATCAACTCGAAGATTGTCACGGTATTCTTGTGCCGGGCGGCTTTGGAGAGCGCGGCGCCGAGGGTAAAATTCAAGCGGCTAAATTCGCCCGCGAGCACAATGTGCCGTATTTTGGTATTTGTTTTGGCATGCAGATGGCGGTTGTTGAGGCGGCGCGCAATCTTGCCGGGCTGGAAAAAGCAGGTACAACAGAATTTGGGCCTTGCGAGGAAGCCGTCGTTGGTTTGATGACCGAATGGGAAAAAGACGGCACTGTCGAGCAACGAGATGAAGAGAGCGACAAAGGCGGCACCATGCGCCTCGGCGCTTATCCCTGCACGCTCGGTGATAACAGCCGCGTTAAGCAAATTTATGCCAAAACTGATATTAGTGAGCGCCATCGCCATCGCTACGAAGTCAATATGAGCTATGAAGGCAAGCTCGCCGAAGCGGGGATGATCTTCTCAGGCAAATCTCCTGACGGAATTTTACCGGAAATAGTCGAAATTCCCGCTCATCCGTGGTTTATTGGCGTGCAGTTTCATCCAGAGCTCAAATCTCGCCCATTTGAGCCACATCCGCTGTTTACGGACTTTATCCGTGCTGCGGTTGATCAGTCTCGATTGGTATAGTGCATTATGACTTCCCCAAAAACCGTAACCGTTGGCCCCTATACGATTGGCAATGACCGCAAGATAACGATCTTAGCCGGGCCCTGCGCCATGGAAAGCCGGGCGCATGCGCTCGAAATGGCGTCAGCGCTGAAGGAAATAGCTGATAAATACGATATTGGCATGATCTATAAGTCTTCCTATGACAAAGCCAATCGTACGAGTGTCGCCAGTGAACGCGGAATTGGTCTTCGTGAAGCAATGCCAATCTTCGCCGAGGTCAAAGAAACCACAGGGCTGCCAGTTGTGACGGATGTCCATACCGCAGAAGATTGCGTCGCCGTTGGAGAGGTTGTCGACGTCCTGCAAATTCCGGCGTTCCTTTGTCGTCAAACTGATCTACTTATTGCTGCCGGAAATACCGGTAAAGCGCTCAATATTAAAAAGGGGCAATTTCTGGCACCCTGGGATATGGCAAACGTTGTCGCCAAAGTTGAGAGCACCGGCAACACAAACATCATGCTCTGTGAGAGAGGAGCCAGTTTCGGCTACAACACGCTTGTATCCGACATGCGATCACTGCCGATCATGGCCCAAACCGGCTATCCGGTGATTTACGATGCAACCCATTCCGTTCAGCAACCGGGCGGCCAAGGTTCAACCTCAGGTGGAGATCGGGAGATGGCTCCTGTCCTGGCAAGAGCCGCTGTTGCTGTTGGTGTTGCGGGTGTTTTCATGGAAACCCACCAAGACCCGGACAATGCACCGAGCGATGGCCCAAATATGATATATTTGAACAAGTTAGCCGGTGTCATTGAGATGCTATTGGAAATTGATGTCGTTTCTAAGAAACATCCTATAACTATCTAATACTTAAGGATTTAAATATCTATCCTATAATCAACGGATAGATAGGTTCTATGAGGCTATCACCGTCCTTTAGATTATCATCGCGCAGCACCTTAGCTGTTCCTAGACGTGTGATCCGCGCACAAAATTCAACGCACCGCTGTCCTGAGTTACTTCGTCAAGGGCTAACCAGAACTATATCACCTGATTGCCACGAATCGGCCAAAATGGCTGATCATTATGCCAAGGAGTAGGGTTTTGCGTGCCGGGCTCTTTTACAAATAGCTGGTCGTAAAGCAGGTTGATGCGTTGTGACTGGAAAAATTGTCGCGCCAGATCAGGTAAATCAGACTTTAGGCAATAATCATGAAACCCAGGATCATTTTGCCAAATTCGTAAATTACCGTGAAATTTGCCGACATTATCCTTTGCTTTATAGCCATGGTAAAAAGGGCCAGGGTTGGCGATATCTTTTTCAATAGATTCATCCAATCTGGCCAACCATTGCCCATTGATGACACCGCGAAGAACGGTGACGCCATCATCATTAAAAGCTTGGCGTTGTTCATCGGTAATTTTGAATTGGACGTCCTCTTGAACTGACATTTTGGACCTTTCGATTAAATACTTGTTTGCAGTCATATTCTGAGTAAGACCTTTTATAAATTCAAGTCCTTATTTGACTTGGAGCTTGCGCAACGAGGAGGCACGCGGTAATAACCCGCCATCTTCTACACGGTATCCAAGGAGCGAATTAATGACCGCAATTGTTGATATTCATGGCCGCGAAATTATGGACTCCCGGGGTAATCCCACGGTTGAAGTCGATGTTGTCTTGGAAAGCGGGGCCTTTGGCCGCGCGGCAGTTCCTTCGGGCGCATCAACCGGCGTTCATGAAGCTGTTGAACTTCGGGATGGTGACAAGGATCGCTTCGGCGGCAAGGGTGTTTTGAAAGCATGTGAAAATGTGAACAATGTCATCTTCGAAACGCTGGTCGGCATGGAAGCTGAAGACCAGGTACATGTCGACCAGACATTGATCGAGCTTGACGGCACCGAAAACAAATCCAATCTCGGCGCTAATGCGATGCTCGGCGTTAGCCTAGCAATTGCCAAAGCGGCTGCCGATGAAGCAGCTTTGCCGCTCTACCGCTATATTGGCGGAACCCAGGCAAAATTATTGCCGGTTCCGATGATGAACATCATCAACGGTGGCGCGCATGCGGATAATCCAATCGACATTCAGGAATTTATGATCATGCCGGTCGGCGCTGACAATTGTGCCGAGGCCATCCGAATTGGCGCAGAGGTCTTTCAAAACCTCAAAAAAGGACTTCAGGATGCCGGCCACAACACCAATGTCGGCGATGAAGGCGGCTTTGCCCCTGGCTTGTCGAGTACGGATGATGCCCTCGGCTTTATCATGAAATCCATAGAATCCGCAGGTTACAAGCCCGGCGACGAGGTCATGCTGGCGTTAGATGCTGCCTCGAGTGAGTTTTACAAAGATGGCAAATACGAGATGGTGGGCGAAGGCAAAAGCCTGGATGCTGGAGAAATGGCGAAATACTACGCCGATCTCGTCGCGAAATACCCGATTATCTCCATCGAAGATGGCATGGACGAGGACGATTGGGACGGCTGGAAGGTCTTAACAGACGAAATCGGCGACAAATGCCAGCTTGTCGGTGATGATTTGTTTGTGACGAACCCAAAGCGCCTGGCTGACGGTATAAAACAAGGCGTCGCGAATTCGATTTTGATCAAAGTAAATCAAATCGGCACACTCACTGAGACCTTGGAAGCCGTCGAAATGGCACATAAAGCGGCCTATACTACGGTAATTTCGCACCGCTCGGGAGAAACCGAAGACGCGACGATCGCCGATATCGCGGTTGCGACCAATGCCGGGCAGATCAAAACTGGCTCACTATCGCGTTCGGATCGCCTCGCAAAATACAATCAGCTTATTCGAATTGAAGAAGAGTTGGGCGCCGCCGCCGAATTTGCTGGAAAATCGATTTAAAGGTAGCTAGCTGGATTACCGGGTCAAGCCCGGTAATGACGAGATTTCCATATAATCTACCCCGGGGTAATTAAAATCCTGAGAATTGTGTGTGTTATCAGCGGGGTCTGTCATGCGCAGACTTGATCCGCGTAGATGTCGGACGCCATTTGGCGCGCAGCGATGGGATATTGATCCCGAATCCGGCCAGATAAAGCACACCAGGCGCAATCTTTGCTTGGCCGTTTCGAATTCTAACCGTGCAAATGGCGCTCGGGTGGTTCTTTGGCCGTGCAACGGAGGCACCAACCAACGATGGATTTTAGCGTCAAACGGCCCGATAAGAAGTGCGCTCAATGGCAAATGTCTTGATGTATCTAAAGTTAATCAGTCCGCCAAGCGCGCCAATGTCCACATGTGGGACTGCCATCTTCGCAAGAACCAGCAATGGGAAAAAGTGAGAGTTCCAAGTAACGTTAAAAAGAAAAAACGTGGCAAAATGTTCGTCCCCAAAAAGTGATTAACCTTATCTAAAGCTTTCAGAATCATAGTCGTTTTCATAAAACAGGTCGGCAAAAAAGTTGGGCTAGAATATTATGGGACGGCAAATATTTCTCCACACAAGTTCACCAGGGAGAATATTCCATCCCTCATTAAGGTAATGCATTGATTCTCCTATAGAATTAGGAGGCCTTGTCGACGAACGCGATATGGCAAGGGCTTTGCATAGTAATTGGCAGAATACCAATTGGGGGACCATGAAAGTCCTGACTGAAATACGATTACGCTCCGGCTTCATTATTGGGCCAGTTTTGAGTGTGTGCTTAATAGTCTATATTGCCTACCATGCGGTTCAGGGCGATAGGGGTCTTATCGCCTATTGGCAACTGACCAAACAGGTCGTTCAAGCCGAGGACATTCATTTACGATTAAGCCGCGAGCGCCAACTTATTCAAAACCGCGTAAATCTCCTAAATCCTCATACGTTGGACCGTGACATGCTCGAAGAACGGGCACGATTTATGTTGGGCTATAGCTTGCCTGATGAAATCGTCATTTTCAGGCGGTAGAGGATAGGCAAATGCTTGCGAAAACGCCCGAGCCACCCTATTACAGCGTTATCTTAGCCTCCGAACGCACGGAGGTAACACCCCAACGTTCAGCCTACGAGATCATGGCGTCGCAGATGTTAGACATGGCTGCCCGGCAACCCGGCTACCTTGGCGTTGAAACCATCGAAAATGAGCTCGGGCACGGGATTACGGTGTCTTATTGGGAAAGTTTGGAAGCGATAAAGGCGTGGCGCGATCATGTTGATCATCAGGCTGCGCAAAAACTCGGAAAAGAGGTTTGGTATAAGGCCTATACACTTCGCATCGCGAAAGTCGAACGCGCCTATGAATTTGAGAAATAGACTGCGGTTTTTGGGTGAATCGAACAATTTAGCTCTACAGCGGTGTAGCCTTTATTAATCCAGGTCGGATATACTTATTGCACCATGACGATGTCATCACAGGAAATATTTATCCCCAGGGAACCATTATCCGGTCGATGGATTTGGAGCGGCTCAGATAAATTCTCTTCCGACGATTGGGTATCGGAGTTTTCGAGCGCGGAAATTACGGAAATAGCGCATGCCACGGAAAAGGCGCATGGCAAAGCACTCGACCAACTCACGCCGGATTTATTCCCACTTCCGACGCTAAGTAAAAAATTGTCATTAGTAGAACGAGAACTCGCAATTGGTGCAGGCTTTGTGCTGCTGCGCGGACTTCGGTTGGAAAATTACACCGAGGATGAGATTGAAACACTGTACTGCGGGATAGGAGCCCATCTAGGCGTCCTCGTTTCTCAAAGCCAGGAAGGCGATCGTCTGGGTCATGTAATTGATCGGGGCGGCACCGACCGTTATTACACACGCGGCGGCGAGTTGGAATTTCACATGGATCCCGTGGACGTCGTTGGTCTGCTGTGTTTGCGTGCTGCCGTCAAAGGCGGCGCCAGTCGAATTGTAAGTGCGATGGCGGTGCACAATATTATATTGCAAGAGCGTCCTGATCTACTGCGTCTTCTTTACCGTGGGTTTTATAACAGTGGACGCGGGTTTGGTGAGGAAACCACGGACGTTCGTGTGCCAACTTACGCATCAGGCGCAGATGAAATTGAGTGTTATTACTTGCCAATAATTGTACGACAAGCTGCAGAAGAAGGCTTTGCGATTTCCAGAGATGAGCAAGAAGCATTTGATTTTGTCGGCGAGGTGGCCTCCCGCCCAGGTGTCCATCTTGATATGAATTTCCAGGAAGGAGACATCCAATTTCTAAATAACAGGACCATCCTGCATGCCCGAACTGACTATGTTGATCATCCGGACCCGGCACAAAAACGCCATCTTCTACGGCTTTGGCTGGTTATGCAAAATTGGCCACAACGGGCGCAAGCGATGGATTTTCGGACAACAGGTGACCGCGCCGGCGGCGGTATTCAGCCCGCGAACGTCAACGACTAAGAGATATCCGACCTCACTCCAAAGGCAACATGATGTAGTCCCGGAACGACTGACGTTCAGACAAACGTTCGTACCAGGATTGGACATGGGGTAAATCTGGGCGCGCCATTTCTTTCTCGGGTAGGGCATAATAACGGTAGGCGGCGCAGCCTGTTGGTATGTCACCCATCGAGAACTGATCGCCGGCAATATAGGCGCGGCCATCTAAAAAATCGTTTAATAGAGCCATTTCCTGGTGGCAGACTTCGATGTTTTGAGCAATCGTCTCCATATCCCGGTCCTCGGGCTTAGTTCGTATGAGGCCCCAAAATACCGGACGCATGCAACTCCAAAGATCGGTCGCCTGCCATTCCATCCAGCGTTCAGCCTCGGCCTGGGCTTGCGGTTCAGAAGGACAAAGTCCTCCTTCGGGATATCGATGAGCGAGATAGCGCACAATTGCGTTTGATTGGCGCAAGATAATACCATTGTCATCAATCGTGGGAATCTGCGCAGCTGGATTGAGCTCCCGATATTCGGCTGAATCGATTGACCCGACAGTGCCGTCTTTATCAATCCAGTCAAACTCAAGTCCCAGTTCGCCCAAGGCCCAAACAGCTTTTTGAACATTTATCGATGATATCCGGCCATACAATGTACGCATAAAAATTCCTACCACGTGGTGTTAGTCAATTTGAAGCAACATTGTTAAGCGCTCTCGAGGATTTTGCCAACAGCCTTAAAACCACTTCAAAAATGTCGCTTTTTATCCACAGGGCAGTGCCCGTTTGTTGCGTTAAAATACATGCGTAGTTGTCATAAATTTCAGTGAAATATACCATTTAATCAAAATACAGTTAATTACAATTTTATTATTGCAAAACAATGGGTTCGGGTGCAGCTTATACGCCATATCAATTGAATTATGTGCGATTACGCCCATATCATAAAGATCGGTTGATCGCGCGGTGTCGAGGGAACGGCGCCAAAAATACATGTAAAAAAATGAAATAAATCAAAGGGATAATTCATGGCGAAAGAATCCACAAAACGCAAAGCCAGCAAGAAAGCAACATCCGAAAATCCAACAGCCAGTCCCGAAGAACTCCTCCAACATTACAACGATATGCTGCTGATTCGCCGCTTTGAAGAAAAAGCCGGCCAGCTTTATGGCATGGGATTAATCGCCGGCTTTTGCCACCTTTATATCGGCCAGGAAGCCGTCGTGGTTGGTATGCAAGCCGCCGCAAAGGAAGGCGATTCTGTTGTCACAAGTTATCGCGACCATGGACACATGCTGGCAACCGGCATGGAAGCTAAAGGCGTCATGGCTGAACTTACCGGTCGCCGCACCGGCTATTCAAAAGGCAAGGGCGGCTCGATGCACATGTTTAGCCGTGAGAAAAACTTCTTTGGCGGCCATGGCATCGTTGGGGCGCAGGTTCCGATTGGTACCGGGCTCGCATTTGCGCATAAATACAAAGAAGATGGTGGCGTTTGCATGGCCTATTTTGGCGATGGTGCCTCGAACCAAGGCCAGGTCTTTGAGAGTTTTAATATGGCAGCGCTTTGGAAACTGCCTGTTGTTTATGTGATTGAAAATAACCGCTATGGCATGGGAACATCGGTAAAGCGCGCCTCGTCAAATGAAGAACTGTTTTCCAGAGGCGGAGCTTTTGGTATTCCGGGTGTTAGTGTCGACGGTATGGACGTTCTGGCCGTCAAAGAAGCGGGTGCAAAAGCACTGGAACATGCACGTTCCGGCAAAGGGCCGTACATACTCGGCATGCAGACGTATCGTTATCGTGGACATTCGATGTCCGATCCGGCCAAGTATCGCAGCCGCGAAGAGGTCAGCAAAGTGCGCTCTGAAAGGGATCCGGTTGATCGCGCGCGCCAGTATATTCTGGATGCTAATGCCGCCGATGAGGACGCGCTCAAGAAGATAGATGCGGATGTTAAAGCAGTGGTTTCAGAAGCTGCGGAATATGCTCAGCAAAGTCCGGAACCGGACCTTTCCGAATTATACACCGACATTCTTGTCGAAGCGTAGCCAAAAAAAAAGAGGGAAAAACAATGGCCAATCAAGTACTTATGCCCGCGCTTTCGCCAACGATGACCGAAGGTACACTTGCCAAATGGCTTGTGAGCGAAGGGGATGCCGTTCAATCGGGCGACGTTATTGCGGAAATTGAAACAGATAAAGCGACGATGGAATTGG
>Ga0209554_1003361_pt1 | contig 10317 bp, 3 predicted proteins | sample MarorgKNORR_S2LV_5_FD_188221 | JGI IMG/M metagenome (GOLD analysis project Ga0209554, IMG submission 188221) | Marine microbial communities from the Southern Atlantic Ocean, analyzing organic carbon cycling - Bottom_A/KNORR_S2/LV (SPAdes) (version 2) | ecosystem: Environmental > Aquatic > Marine... | reverse complement strand
CAAAACCTCGAGATCAGGTTTAATAATGAAGGTTTAGTTGAAATATTGGATGAACTGAATAACAATCAGGAAAAGAATGTATCCCACAGTAAGACTCCTGCTACCTTTACAAAAGGCGGCAATATATTTACAGTAGAACAATGCCTTATGGATCTGGCAAACCTTTCTGAGCGCCAATTCAAACGAATTAGATCCATTAAAACGTTAAAATCCGTTTTGTCCGGTCTCCTTCTAAGAAATAAAATGATCAATGATGCTGAAAATCTTGGTCTCCATAGAACAGATAAGTTTCAAGAGAATTTGAAACAGGAGTATACATCACTGATACTAAAGGAAGTGATGAACGACATAATCATTGATTCAGAATCTGTGAACTGGAAAAATGAATATTTCAAGTTTCGAAATGGTTTAGCTGTTAAAAGCAAAATATCTATCGATAGTACGCAGGTGAAATCCTTTCCAATGGTCATGGAAGCATCCCTATGAGAATAACCCGGTATATAATTTTATTGTTATTAATGGTACACTTGCTTACTGCCGGAACTACTGGAAAACTCACGGGGCTCATTTCGGACAAGGATTCAGGTGAAGCACTTATCGGCTGTAATGTTATTGTGGCAGATACTGACCTGGGTACAGCATCAAATGAGTCGGGTGAATATTTTATATTGAACATTCCTCCGGGACTCTATACCATAAAATTTTCCATGATTGGATATGAGTCACTTATTTTACAAAATGTCAATGTTTCCATAGATAAAACAACTCGCATAAATGTAACTCTGGGGACTGAAGTTATTGAAGGATCTGAAGTGGTAGTCATAGCTGAAAGAAAACTGATCCAGTTTGATGTAACCCAGTCTGAAGCAATAATCACTGCGGATGAACTGGACGTTATGCCAATAACAGAAGTCAAGGATGTTATAAGACTTCAGGGAGGCATTACCCAAGACGCAGGCGGCGGTCTCCACATGCGCGGTGGAAGAAGCAGCGAAATTTCTTATATGGTGGATGGGGTACCTATGACCGATTCCTATGATGGTCATATTTCTGTTCAGATAGAGAACAATAACATCCAAGAATTGCAGGTCATCAGTGGCACCTTTAATGCAGAATACGGTCGAGCACTGACTGGTGTAATCAACATAGTAACCAAAGATGGTGGAAATAAACTCGAAGGATCAATGAATATATACAGTGGAGATCATGTTACCAATGATCCGATATTTTTAAATCTTGATTCTTACACACCAACAAATGATTACAGCATCTCTGCAAGCCTGAATGGTCCCATCATTCCTGGGCGACTTACATTTTATTCTTCTGGCCGAATAAATAGGTCCCGTGGTTGGCTATATGGTATGCAAACATTCACCATGTATGGAGACACCGTTTTTACAGATGAGAATAATAATGGATCCATGGATGAAGATGAACAAACAGAACCGCCAAGCTATAAAAGCATGAACTGGTTTAGGGCCTGGTCCACACAAAATAAATTGACCTTGCGAATATCGCCAGTCACAAAGTTTCGACTCAATTCAATTATCAATTCTAGTATCTCCCAGGGATATAATCATGGAAGGCAAATGGCCCAAGACGGGAGAAAAAGACACTTCAATAAAGGACAATTTTCTGGTTTGAATCTCTCTCATTCATTCTCAGCCATGTCCTTTATTGAGATCAATGCATCCCAGTACATTCACCGCAATGAATCATATCTTTATGAAGATCCATTAGACTCTCGTTATATCACTCCGGATAGTTTATTCTGGGCTCATATTATTGGATATGTTCCCCAGCATATCCAGAATGAATTTGGTGATGGTGTAAACTATTTCCCACAATATACCTTGAGCCGATGGGGTGTAGATACTGATCGGTTCATGAGAGAAACTAAGACTCAGAACTTTAAACTTGATTATACAAATCAGGTTAATACGTATAACCAGATCAAGATAGGTGCAGACCTGACTCGCCACCTGCTCAGCCTGGATAGCTATGCCCTATTAGATTCATCCCAGGCAGATCAAGTATTTTCTCCGGTGATACCCGAGGTAGGAAGTTTTAACCGCTCTACCTATGAATTCAGCCCTGAAGAATGGTCTTTTTATTTCCAGGATAAAATAGAATACGGTGACATGATCATTAATGCAGGATTTAGGTACGAGACCTTTGACCCTAGATCCCATACCCCTAAAAACATCCATGAACCTTACATCCAGGATCCAAGAAATCCAGCCCTCGATACTCTTTCAATGGAAGAATTGGAAAATTTAGACTGGGGTTCCATGTGGTATTCTGAGATTGATAGCGCTGGAAACACGATCAACCATGCCTATTCTGAATTTTATGAACGGTTTAATGACCAGCCTAACCTGGCAAATAAACGTGGTTGGTGGAAAAATACCACAAGCAAATCACAGTTGAGTCCCAGGTTTGCAGTTGCTTACCCAATTTCCGATAAAGGTGTGATCCATTTTGCCTATGGTTACTTCTTTAAAATCCCGGACTTTTCCCTTTTATATAACAACACTGAATACAAGCTGACAGAGACCGGTACCAATTTCGGCATTTTTGGTAATCCAGACCTGAAACCGGAGACAACCATCAGCTATGAACTGGGTCTTCGGCAGGAGATTGGTTTTAGGACAAAAATAGAAATCAAAGGATTCTACAGGGATGCCCGTAACTACGTAACCAGTGGCATACCCATTGACCTTGGAGACGGTAAATCCTACTACGCCTACGTCAATAAGGATTACAGCAACTCCAGGGGTGTCATTCTTATGTTGTTTAAGCAATTCAACAACTACGTCGGCTGGCAGTTTGATTATACCTTCCAGATTGCAGAAGGATCCAACTCAAATCCGAATGAAGAATTTGGAGCAGTTCTGGCGGGAAAAGAACCAACCCGATCCATCATTCCTCTGGATTGGGATCAAATGCATAATTTGAATGGTTCAGTTACTACTGCATACAAAGGCTGGGGACTCAGTACAATTTTTCAATACGGGAGCGGCTATCCATATACTCCTGTCATCACCAATTATGAACAGCAGGGCGCAGTCCTTTCTAATGTACTATTAAGAAACAGTCGCAGGAAGTCCAGCACATTCAGGATGGATGTCAAATTCTTTAAAAATATTAGAATAGGCAGTTTAAATGGTAGGGTCTATATCAATGTGTATAATCTGACTGATCGGAGAAATCAGAATTATGTTTATGCTGATTCCGGCAGTTCGGATGAGACTATAGAAAAAAACAGGGCTGAGATTATTTCGCCTTTTGAACCATTGAGGCCTAATACACTGGACCAATTTTTCAATCGACCTGACTGGTATGATGAGCCCCGGGAGATACAGTTGGGATTACAACTCGCATGGTAAAAAGATTAAACATAATTGTTTTCCTTTCTTTATTGTTGGCCCAGTCGGGTGAACGCGGAGATCCCGATTTTAGGCGGTCTACCAATATCGATGTAAATAAAGTGCGTACTACTATTTTTAATTATGGTATCACAGGAAGAACAGGTGCAAATCCTGGTGAAATACCTTACGAATGGCCTGTGAATTCGGGGCAACACTATATTGCCATGACTGCCTTAGCAGTAGGCGCGGAAGTCACGACAAATGAAGGAGAAGTTCGGCCCCTAGTCACAATCCCCTTTCGCTCGGACCAGTCTGGTAATTCAATGGCCTGGGAACCTGTCCCCGGTTATTTAAACCCAAATTCACAAAAATTAGCCATCAGCGATGATGAAAATACCTGGCCAGATACCTGGCCGGATAAAATGAATGATGAGAGCGATCCGGGCTGGGCTGGCTCATGGAACGGCTACTTTGGTAAGAATCAGTACAATGCTCAGCAAGAGATATATTACAAAACATCAGATGACAGGAACTATATCCTAGGAAATCCTTATTCCCCTGACACAACGGATCTGAGTCGAAACGGTGCAGGACTATTGACAGGAGTTCGCGTTTTGGAATGGAAGCAGATCCTGATCGAGGACGTGGTCTTTATTTTGCATGAAATACAAAACGATGGTTCATTTGATTATGAAAAGGTATCTTTTTCGATGTGGCTGGCGGACCTGGTCGGTGGAGATGGCGACTCTGGCGATGATACGCCAGATTTTGACCTGATCTATGATGTGGCCTGGTCCATGGACAGTGATGGTATAGGGAACTCTGCCTTTGGTTCCGACCTTGTTGGTGTCGCCGCCACTTCGTTCATTGAAACTCCCGGCAATAATGTTGACCGAATCGACAATGATGGAGATGGTGAAGAGAATGGTCCGATCATAACCGAAGATTTTATTATCGATGAGATTTTAGGTAATGCCATTGATGATAACGGAAATGGGCTTATAGACGAAAATATGACCCATGTCCCCTTTGGCGATCAGACTGGTGTAAGCTATGCTGATAAAATTGATAACGATGAAGACGGAGAAGAAAACAGTCCTTTAATTACACAGGAAATGATCAATGATGTATCATCTCAATGGAATATTTGGCCTTCACTGAATGATCCTATTCAGGACTCAATCATTCATATTATCGGTTTGGATGAAACAGACATTGGTCTCCCCTACGCTGATGGGATTGATAATAACGCCGATCCAGAAGACCCCTATTTTCTTGAATACCCTAATGGCCTGGGGGCAGACGTTAATTCCCCTCTGGTTGACAGCGCTATGGTGCAAGCAGCGATCGAAGATCAATGGAAAAGGTACTCGGTACCAAACACCGATATTATATTATACGACGTATCCTATGAAGACATTGGCAAACCCTATGCCGACGGTGTAGACAATGACGGTGACGGCGCCATAGATGAAGGCATAGATGAAGGCATTGATGAAATGATAGATGAGTCACGGGATGATTTTATCGATAATGACGGGGACTGGGAATCATCTGACGACGTAGGAATCAACGGTGATGAATCAGGTGGAATGGATGCAGGCGTGGGTGATCAAATGCCTACATCAGGTTCCGGTACGGGATTCCCCGGCGAACCCAATATTGATAAAACCGATGTAGCAGAGTCGGATCAAATGGGGCTTACTGCTGTTGGATATGACCCGGCTGGTTCTATTCCAATATCAAGTGATGGCTATCTTTGGCTGTTTTATATGACACCCGGAAGTTACTGGCAGCCGCCCGCAGGTGGACAGCCCCCTGGAGACTACGACCTGTTTGTCACTTCGGGATTTTTTCCCCTCAAAGCAGGCCAAACTGAACGGATCGCCATGTCTGTTACATTAGGTAATGACGTAGCAGATGCTTTGAGGAATAAAGCGGTAGCTCAAACCACCTATGATTTTGATTATCAATTTGCCAAGGCACCTGATCCGCCCAATGTTACAGTGGTTTCTGGAGATGGTTCAGTTACCTTGTATTGGGATACACGTGCCGAACAATCCAAGGATAAATATATGAGCGAGATCACCAATGGTGTCGACCTCTATGATTTTGAAGGTTATAAGATTTATCGAGCCACAGATTTTGAATTCAATGATGCGTATACCATCACTGATGGTGAAGGAAACCTGACGTTCCTGGAACCCTATATGCAGGATGGTGAAAAAGCTCAATGGGATCTGGAAAACGGCAAAACAGGTTGGCACCCAATCGATCTGAATGGTATCAAATTCTACCTGGGGGATGATACCGGCCTGCAGCATTCCTATGTGGATGATAATGTTGTAAACGGTCAGAGATACTATTATGCTGTGGTTTCTTACGACTATGGCGGGGATCTATCAAATGACATTATTCCCAGTGACTCACCTATGCGGCTGAGAGTTAATTCATTAACTGGGGAAATAGAATTAGGACCCAATGTGGTAGAAGTAACTCCTTCCCCTCCTTCTGCCGGATACAATGATGCTGAATTTTTGAGTGATACCATAAATCACATCAGCGGAACGTCTAGCGGCAGAATTTATTATGAAATAATTAATCCTATGAATATAAAAAGCGACCACACTTATCAGATAACGTTTACAGATACGATACTGCCAAACCAACAGGGGCCTGCCGGCTATGATACAGTAACCACTAAATCTTATTTTCTTGTTGATGTTACTGACCCAGAATACCCTGATACATTGGTTAACAATGAACATGAACTCCAAGCAAGTGATGGGCAGGTTATTGATGGATTTAGGCTGACATTTAATAATGTTGACGAATTAAGATACAATGAAGAGAATTCACACTGGTCCAGGGACAGCATCTGGACATTTAATTTTTTCAGGTATGCCACCTTTAACATTGTGGGTACCAAACTTCCATATGATTATAGGATCATATTTACTGAAGAGCAGTCTGATTCATCTATTGACCTATGCATGAGGTATCTTCCAAACACTACTATCTGCTACCCTGGATTCTTGTATGCTGGAAAGCAAGTTAATTTTAAGGTAGAAAGACGAGAATCACTAACTGGAGTGGACTCAATAGACTGGGTTAAGATTCCTATTGGTTTTATTGACATAATACCTATGGGTGAACCCGATGGGTATTTTAATGCCGATGGACAAAGGGAAAGCGACTGGATTGTATTTATGGATTATGAAGATGATAACGGTAATCCATGGCCGTCCTGGGCTTTTTACCTGAATCTTCATCCAAACGATTCATTGTTGATTTACAACGAACCACAACCAGGTGATACGGCAATGATAATTGTTGAAAAACCGTTTCTCCCAGAAGATATTTACCAATTCACAACTGTTTCTCCCTACATCGATACCCAACAGGCAAAAGAAGATCTTGAAAAGATCAAAGTCGTTCCCAACCCTTATTATGCCACCACTGCATTTGAGGGACAAAATACGTTTACATCAGGTCGAGGACCCAGAGAGATCCAATTCAGAAATCTCCCTCAGGAATGCACTATTCGTATCTTTACCATATCCGGAGAGTTAGTTAAAACAATTCATCATTCTGAACCCATCAATTTTGGTACAGGTAAATGGGACCTGCTCACAAAAGATAATCTTACCGCAGCCTATGGAATTTATGTATATCACATAGATGCATCAGGCATTGGTGAAAAAATTGGTAAGCTGGCCATCATTAAATGACAAGAATCCGTACTATATTATTTTTCTTCTTGTTGTCTTCTCTTGGGTATTCTGTTGATAAAACAGGTACCACGGCAGCAAAGTTTTTATCAACCAATATTGGTTCAAAAGCCGTTGGCATGGGGGGCGCTTTTACAGCTCTTGCCAATGATGGTTCAGCCACGTACTGGAACCCTGCAGGGATTGGATTTAATCACCTTAGAAATGTGTATGTGAATCACTCAGACTGGATCGCAGATATATCATTTGATTATTTTAGTGTATCCATACCAATTAAGAGTAATCAATTTTTTGGAATAAATATTACTTCAGTTACAATGGGGGATATGGAAGTAACCCGCTACGGAAATGAGGACACTGGCGAAAAATTTTCTGCAACTGACCATGCATTTGGGTTAGCCTATGCCCTGAACCTTACAGATCGGTTTTCCATTGGCTTTAATGGGAAATATATTCAAGAAAAAATCGCAAATAGTAAAGCTAGTGGTATCGCACTTGATATTGGAACACTTTTTGAGACACCTTATGGCTTCAGACTGGGAACATCTATTAGCAATTTTGGGCCAAAGATGAAAATGACAGGTGATGATCTTCTTGTTGCTGTCGATGTAGATGAGTCTATCCACGGGAACAATGAAAGTGTCACTGGTTTCTTAGCAACGGATGAATTTGATTTGCCCCTGATGCTCAGAGTTGGAGTATCTGATGATATTCTTCTTGGACAGTTAGCCAGTATCACTTGGGCGATAGATGTAAATAGTCCCAATGATAATTCAAATTATATTAATGCAGGTATGGAATTAGGTATATTCAATGACCTTATTACCTTCAACATAGGGCTTAACTCAATGTTAATGAATGATAAGGAAAAAAATTACGCCTATGGTCTTGGAATTAGTCCTCATATGATGAATAGCAAACTCAATATTGTATATTGTTTTGAAAACATGATTAACTTGGGAAACACTCACCAATTAAGTATCAATATTAATTATTAATCCTAAAAAAAAATTATTTTGATTATTAAAATAATAGTCCGAAATTAAAAGTGACTCACGACTGAGTTACTACACTTACAATGCATTATTAAGGGAGAAAAAGAGATGAAAACAATGATATCTTTAGCAAGAGTAATTTCAATTTCGTGTATTTTTATGTTTACAATGGCTTTTGGAATAAGCGTTACGTTCCAAGTCGACATGAATAATGAAACTGTAGATGCAAATGGCGTTCATATGGCCGGATCTTTTCAAGGCTGGGACCCTGCAGCAACAGCATTGAGCGATGATGATGGTGATGGAATATATTCGATTATCGTTGATACTCTCACTCCGGGAGCAACCTATGAATACAAATACATCAATGGTAATGCCTGGGGACAGGATGAAACTGCCTTTGGTGGAAATCGTTCTGTAGTCATTCCTGACACAAATACAGTGTTACCTCCCTATTGCTTCAACTCGCTCATTCTCTGTACGGAGGTTTACGTTACTTTCAATGTTGATATGTCTTTTGAAACAGTTTCCGATGCTGGTGTACACATTGCGGGAAGTTTCCAGGGCTGGGACCCTGCAGCAACAGCATTGAGCGATGATGATGGTGATGGAATATATTCGATTACGCTACCACTGACCAGTGGTGATACTGTTGAATACAAATACATTAATGGTGATGCTTGGGGACAGGATGAAACAGCCTTTGGTGGAAATCGTTCTTTAACTGTTGGTGATGATGATATGGTATTACCTAATTATTGTTTTAACAGCCTTGAACCCTGTGAATATGACTCCGAAGGGGTGTGGGTGACCTTCAAAGTTGATATGTCTTTTGAAATTATTAATTACACAGATGGCATCCATATTGCCGGTTCCTTCCAGGGCTGGGACCCGGGTACGATTGAATTATCGGACGATGATGATGATATGGTTTATGAAGTAATGTTGGATATCCTGGAAGAACCAGGTGATACGGTGGAATTCAAATTTATTAATGGCGATGAGTGGGGAGAAGATGAGAATATAGGTAGTAATAGAATGCTTATAGTTCCAGAAACTGCTACGATACTGGATGCCCCTTGTTTTGGAAGTTCTGATCCTTGTCCTGATCCGCCTGCATCCGTAGAGGTCACCTTTGTTGTAGATATGCAATATGAACAAGCATCAGTAAACGGTGTCCATATAGCGGGAGGCTTTCAGGGTTGGGATCCTACAGCCAGTGAAATGACAGATACAGATGGTGATGGCAAATATGAGATAAATTTTACGTTTGCACCTGGTGAAGAATTGCAGTATAAATTTATTAACGGCAACGACTGGGATTCTGCAGAAACAGTCCCCGATGAATGTGTTACTGATGGAAACCGCACCTGGGTCGCACCAAATTTCAACCGTCCCTATGAAGTCTGCTATGAAATGTGTGAAACTTGTCCGGCACCTCCTGTAACCAAAGCAGTCATTTTCTCAGTGGATATGTCAGAATGGCTGGATGAAGACGGTGCAACAGGTATGCCGGTATTCAGTGTAGCCCGCGGAGACCAGATGCAAGTCCGAGGCGGTTTCAATGGCTGGAACTGTGATGATCCTGCTGACTGCGAAATGACCCGTACACCAGGGACGAATATTTTCAGTCTTGCCGCTACCATAACAGATGGTCCGTATGACGTACAAGAATATAAATACTACATGCAACATGATGCATCATCCATAGAACTTTTTGAATCAACTTATGGAGAGATGTATAGTGATATGGGTTGGGAAGATTCTCCACAATTTGGAGGCGCTAACCGGGTCTTCACGTTAGGAGAAGATGATGGTACGGGTTTATTAGAACTAGAATTATCAGGCTATTACGATCTTCCTGCTGGTGCTGTAATACCCGCTGGACAGGAAGTCGACGTTACCTTTACGGTAGACATGACAGGTGCTGATGCAGATGGATTTAGTGCAGAAGACACTGTTTCTATAGTGTTAAAAGACAAATGGCTTAATTACCTGCAAGGGTTAGGTGATGGTAGTACGCATGTGGCCACTGCGAATGGTGATGGCACCTATTCTGTCACGGTAACATTTACTGGACCTTTTCCATGGCATATGATCTATACCTGGAGCTTCTATGATGTGGATAATGTTGCTGATATAGAAGAAGGCGGTGGGTTTGGTTTTGGACGCTATCGTGCTCGGTATCAACACGCTGATGCAGATAATAATTGCGCATGG
>Ga0209554_1003360_pt1 | contig 10317 bp, 11 predicted proteins | sample MarorgKNORR_S2LV_5_FD_188221 | JGI IMG/M metagenome (GOLD analysis project Ga0209554, IMG submission 188221) | Marine microbial communities from the Southern Atlantic Ocean, analyzing organic carbon cycling - Bottom_A/KNORR_S2/LV (SPAdes) (version 2) | ecosystem: Environmental > Aquatic > Marine... | reverse complement strand
CAACCCGTTGCAGCTCCGCAGCCCCAGGTCGTCCAACCATACGCCCAACCGTACGCTGCCGCCCCGCTTCATCCGCAGCAGCCGATGATGGCCGACGCGGGGCAAGCGCCGTTGATGTCCCAGCCAGGTCAACAGCCGGTGCAGGTGCCGCCTATGCAGCCAGCGGTCGTGCCGCAGCAACCTGTCCAACGACAAATCAGTCCGCTATCCGCGTTCAATAAAGCACCAGCGCAACCGCGCGATCTACGAGAGATCGACATGCGACCGCCGGAGCAACCAGGCGCACAGCAGCCGATGGTTCAGCAAGCTGGGCCCCCAACAATCCGGGTGATCTTCGAGGTGCAGCACTTCGGTAACATTGAAGTGTTCTACCACGATGTCATCGTAAATGAAGGTTTCGTCGTCCTGGTGTTCGACACACGGCACCAGGGCTCCACCAAATACTTCCCGCCAACAGCGCAAGTCGAGAACGCGCAACCGTTGGCGATGAACATTGCTGGCACGAATGAGGTTTACCTCCTCCACACCACCGGAATACAATACGTCCACGAAATGCGTGAGTATTGTGTTATGATGGTAGAGCGTGCCGGCGTACTCCCCGAGGCATAACCATGGCAATGGAAAAACAAGGCGTGGTTGATCCCAACCGCACCAACGATACCGAGAAGACATCCGGCGAGAAGCAGGCGACGGGCAGTAAGACCGCCCAGACCAAGCGGCTCGACGACGATTTCACCAAGCGAGCAGCCGACAAAGCAGCGGACGGTTTGACGTCAAACGGTTCCTAATTACCGCGCTTTCCAGGAGGGAACCGAATGCCTGCTCCCACTCAAGGGGGTTTGTCGACTTCCGGCAAATTCAATAAACCAACCGAACAGTTTCCTGATCCGTTCTGCGACATGGCCTCGTTGGCGATGCCCGAAACGATTCAGGATGCTTTGCGTTGGTGCGAGTACATCCTGATGGCGAACGGCCCGTACCGTTCCGCCGTCTCTCGCGTTATCAGCTACTTTCTCACGGACATTGAGATCGTAGCGTCTGGCGGTGGTGACGGCGAAGACCGCATCGGCCGCGAGGAGAAGCAAAAGTACCTCGACTTCCTCAACGATACACTGGGGATCAAGAACGTCCTTCAGACCGTGGCCCTCGACTACCTGTGCTACGGCAATAGCTTCACGACCCTGCTTGTCCCCTTCCGCCGCTACCTGTCATGCCCAGGTTGTGCGTTAGAGCTGCCGTTGAAGAAGGTCTACAACACGCCGGACTTCAAATTTACTTGGTCCAACTACCAGTTCAACGCCTCGTGTCCTCACTGCGCATACACAGGCGTCTGGAAGCACATCGACCGGCGATCGGGCGAGAGTGGCCAGATCAAGATCAAGCGTTGGTCTCCACACCAGATGGACATCCTCTGGGACCCACACACCGATGACACCAGCTTCATCTGGCGAATTCCAGATGACTATCGGAACCTGCTACGCAAGGGTCACCTGTTCCATTTGGAGCGGGCGAGCTGGGAGATCGTGCAAGCGGTCAAGAACAACCAGGCCCTGATGTTCGACCCGGACGTTGTCTACCACATGAAGGAAGAAGCGCTCGCTGGTATTCGCAACCGAGGTTGGGGCATCTCGCGTGTGTTGGCCAACTTCCGACAGGCTTGGTACGTCCAGGTCCTGCACCGATACAACGAAGCGATCGCTCTCGACTACGTGATTCCGTTCCGCGTGATCACGCCACAACAACGTCCAGGCCAGGGCGGAGAGATCAACGATCCGGTCCTCAACATCAACATGGGCTCTTTCACGAGCCGTGTGCAGAACATGCTGAAGAAGCGACGCCGCGATCCGGCTGCGTGGAACGTCCTCCCATTCCCGATCGAGTACCAGGCTCTTGGTGGGGATGCGACCCAATTGGCCCCGAAGGACCTGTTGGAACTGGGCATGGATACGCTACTTAATGCCATCGGTGTCCCGATCCAGCTCTACAAGGGTGATCTCTCAGTGCAGTCCGCACCGGCAGCTCTACGGCTGTTCGAGGCGAACTGGAGCCACCTTGTGCATAACCTCAATCGTTTCCTCACCAAGCTCGTGGACAAGGTCGCACAGATCATGTCTTGGGAGCCAGTCAGTTGCCGCTTGCAGCGAGTGACGCATGCAGACGACCTCAACCGCCAGATGGCCAAGCTCCAGTTGATGATGGGTGGCCAGATCAGCCGCACCACGGGACTGGCAAGCGTGGGCATCGAGTTTGGCGAAGAAGAACGTCGCAAGCTGGAAGAAGAACGGATCACGGCCGAAGCCACCGCGGACATGCAGGACGAGCTGGAACAGTCAGCTCTCATGGACGAGATGGCCATGCCGCCGCAAGACCCAGCAGCAGCTGGTGGTATGCCTCCTGGCGATCCAGCAGCAGCGGGAGGGATGCCACAGATGCAGGGCATGCCTGGCGCAATGCCTGGTGGCGGAATGCCACCGCCGGCTCCTGGTGGTGCTCCGGCACCGATGGGACCGATGGGTCAACCGATGGGACCTGGCGGGGCAGCTCAGTCGTTCGCGGCTGGTCAGCCTCTGATCCCGAACAAGCCAACTACTCCCGACGAGATGATGGGAATGGCTGTCACGCTTGCCCAGCAGGCGATGGCTATGCCCGAGTCGCAGAAGGACAGTTTCCTGATTCAGTTGAAGAAGGAAGACAACACCATGCACGCGTTGGTGAAGTCGCAGCTTGACGACATGCGTCAGGATGCGCAGCAGCGTGGTGGTGAGATGTTGATGCAGCAAGAGTATGGCAAACAGGCGGGCGTGCTGGTGTATCCACCAGGCCAGTCGCTGCGGTCGATCATTTTGGACTGAGGCAAGATGTCTCTCCTACAAGCCCAGGGCTGGTCTGATGTTGAGTATCCATCACGGGAGGACCTTTCGTGATCCGAGGAGCTGCTCGCTATGGTCCCAATTGGAATCGTCACCAGGAACAGGGTGGCGTACCTCGATGTCACACTGAGGAGCTTGTCTGCTACAGCACTGCCTGATGACGTTTCCGTTACGATATTCGACGACAGCAGCAATTCCCGTACATCCGCCAAATACTACAAGACCAACGGGCGATGCCAGGTTGAGCAACACTGGCCTACCGGGGCAACGTGGAAGACCCTGGGCCTCGGCATCATCAACGACAGCGACATCCTGCCTAAGGGTATCAAGGGCGTCGTACCGGTCCACAAGCTCGGCGATGCGCCACTAGGCGTCGTCAACGCATCCTGCGAGGCCATCCGCCAGTTGTTCGCGGCCAACCCAAAAGCACCTGGCGTGATCCTGCTTCAAGACGACGTGATCTTCAAAGCGGATTGGTACGCGACGCTGTGTCGTACTGCCAAGACTCCAGCGAACTTCGGGGGGCAGAAGCTCGGGTTGTTGGCGGGGATCAAGCTCAATACCAAGATCACCTGGCCCAAGGAACCAAAGCCAGTGCTGGCCTCAGGGATCACGGCCCAATGCCTTTACATCTCCCGAGCAGGTTTCGACGCGCTAACAGCGACGTACTTCGGGAAGAAGCATAAACTGATGAAGCGGTTCGACGACACGTTGCGGAGGGCGATGGGCAACAACGACCTGTGGGCGGGAGTGATTTACCCGTTCGTCTGTCAGCACTTCGGGGTCAAGTCACTTGTTCGCCCGAAGAAAGGCTGGCATCAAGGATCAAGAGGGAGAGTGGGATATTACGTTCAACCACCGTACGAACTGGCGGACGTCATCAGGCGGTTTAAGGGATAGCTGTGATTGGAATCTGCACGCGATACAGCCGACACGAGGCAACGTATGCGGCAATCCGACTTGCGAACTGGGCATCAATGCGTGGGCAAGATGTTTCACTATTCACAATGACGGAGAGGCCGGGAGGGATCAGTCCGATATGGGACAAGCGTGTGATCGTCAACCAACGGGACATGTTATTCGCCGACTGGGTGCAGACGTGCGACAAGGTCATCTGGACTACGACGCCACCCGTTGCACAGATCGAGTGGGTGAAGCAGCAACGCAAGCTCGCCTACCTGCTGGTGCTGTGGCACGAGCTGACCGTCGATGACCGCCCGGCCATGGTAGCAGCCACTCGCTGCATCTGTCCCAGCGTGGCCTCGGCCGATCTGCTGCGCAACTGGGGTCTCCGCAATGTGACGGCCGTCCCGTGGGATTGCGGAGAGCCCGTGTTCACGAAGCCATCGCAGTACCAGGTCAAGACACCAAACATCCTGCTACCACTCTACGACGGCAATGCTCGCCGCACCGAACTGACCGCGATCGAGCTGGTGGGGCGGGCGATGTACCGCAATCCCGATGTCACGTTCACGGTGGCGTACAACTCATCCACGATTGCCAGTTGCGGGTCGAGGCGTCTCAGGCAGCTCAAACGGGCATTCAAAGGGCGGCTGACCCTACAAAAAGGCATTGCTCCCCGAGACCACCCCCTGCTATACCAGCGTCATGATCTGACGCTGTGGCCGACACACTACGAAAGTACGTGTATGATTGGGCTTATGTCCGTTACGATGGGCACGCCGGTCCTGGCCTTCGGGTTCCGGCCCACACTGGAAGTCCTGCACGACATGAACGCGATCATCGTCAGGACGAACGGAGAACAAACGAATGACATGGGTTGTCCCCGCGTTGTGCCAGATTATGCGATGATGGATGACCTGTTGAATCAGGCCATTGCCGACCCCGAGTACTTGCAAGAGCTGCACAAGACCGTATTGCGTGGAGTGCTCGAACGGCGTAGCTTATTTGATCACCAGCTGTCCCAAGTCTTCATCTAACATTGGCAGGATGGCCTTCACCAAGTACGATATGTGAGAAGGAGAATCAAGATGAGTGCGATCGAACATCGAAAACGACTTGCGGAACGACAGGCAGCTGCTGGTGGAACTGGCGCAGTTTCCAGATTCAGCCACCAAGAGAACATTGGCACGCACACTGCCACTGTTGCCCCCGCCTCAGCTCCACCACCGGAGCGCGCCGCGGTAGTCGAAACACCCGCAACCCCCGTGGTTGAGAACGAAGGGGCCACGGTCGACGGCCAGGCTCCTGATACCGGTATTGAAGTGGCTACGACGCCCCAGGAAGCAACTGGAGCACCCGCAGTCGTACCACAAGACCCATCGCCAGCGGATGTGATCACGCCCGAGCAGATGCGTCTTCAGGCCAATACTACGGCCCAGGCGTTGGCACAGCTCGACACGGATCAGTATCAGCAGGCATTGACCGATCTCGAAGGCAGCAACCCGACGTTGTATGCCTGCGTGGTCGACGAACTCAACAACATGAATGCTGATTCAGAATCTCAAGAGGGCGACGGATTTGACCTCTCAGGTATCTCTGGCGATCAGCCAACACAGGAATAACAACCGCCATGAGTACAGATGGACCGAAGAAAATGACCGACGTGGCAACGGGCGACCAAGGCCATACCGGGGGAGCCAAGCCAGCTGCACAACCAGCAGCGGCTGCACCGCAGCAACCAGCTGCCGCACCCGCCCCTGCTCAATCACCAGAGCCAGCGCCGGAGCCGGAGCCGGAGCCGGAGCCACCTGCCCCCACCCCCGCGGCATTTGAGCTCGATCTCGACGATCTACCAGAGAGCCCGGATCAACCATCCAGCTCCGAGATTACGGATAACTTCGATCACCCAGTGGCCTACAAGTTTGCCTTCATTGGTGTTGGCCAGGCCGGTGGGCGTATCGTAAAAACTTTCCAGGACCTTGGCTACAACAGAATCTGTGCGGTCAACACGGCCGTGGCAGACCTGTCGGAGCTGAAGTCATTTCCTGCGGGAGCCAAACTTGATGTTGGCGAACAACAGGGGGCTGGGAAGGACCCGGCGACGGCCGCACGTATCGTCCAGGGCAAGGAGGAAGACTTCTTCGATCTCTACACCCGATGTTGGGGTGACGAGGTTGATTATGCTTTCATCTGTTTGTCCGGTGCGGGAGGGACGGGTGCGGGAGCCTACGCCAAAGCGGCAGAAGTCGCTAAGAACTACATGCGGTCAAAGAAACGACCAAACCGCGTGGGAGTGATCATGGCATTACCGAAGGATTCGGAGGGCCAACGAGCTGCCAAGAACGTGCTCTACTCGATGCGGACGCTGACGAAGCTCAACCTGAGTCCAATCATCTTCATCGACAACGAGCGGTTCAAGGAACTCTACGGTACCAAAGTAGCCGTGCAACAAGAGAAGCCTGCGTCCAACGCCAGCACAGCGCAGTTGCTTCACACGTTTAACCGATTGGCTGGGACCGAGAGCGAAGACGTGGGCGGTACCACGTACGATCCTGCCGACTTTAGTCGGTGTCTCGATTCCGGCGTAGTTGCCTTTGCTGCCACGACGATACGGCAGTGGGCGTCCCCCTCAGACATCAGTGGCCCAATCCGTGATCAGCTGAAGCGCAATGTGCTTGCCAGCGTGGATTTGACGAAGGGGACAGTGGCTGGCCTTTTGTACGTGATTAGTGGCGCAGCCTGGGATGGACCAAACCCAGTCACGGTCGGCGACTTGGATCACGGCACCGAGATGATGAATCGCATCCTTACTCCGAAAGATTCGGCGGTGTTCCCTGGAGTGTATCCAGCGAGCGGTAAGGCAGGTATCAAGGTCCTTGCAATGGTAGGTGGGCTCCCGTATCCCACGGATCGTATCAAGGACCTGGCAGAGAAAGCCGGGGAGACTCGGGACTCAGTAGCGGACTTCCTGGGCGTATAAACGTCACGCACTGTTCATCTAAGACGGATGCCCCGGTACCGCCTGGGTATCCGTCTTTTGGTAACTAGGCATGATTGAAGTAGATATACCAGATCGAGAAGTAACCAGCTTGTTGCCCCGCGAGATGTGCAATGAGATTATCCGTCAATCGTTTGCAGCAGAGGGATTCCAGCTGCGAGAACCAAGTACGCTCAGGTACCGGCTACATATTGAGGAGGCCCCTGAGCAGATTATCCTGCATATAGATCAGCCGGTTAAAGCAGAGCTTCGAGGGAAATGGACGCACCCACAGCTCACCACGATGGTGTTTGACTTTGCCGAGCTGCACTTGCAGTTGGCAGAAGATCGTCAATGGCCTTTGATCCCATTATCCCAGCAACCATCGGGTTCCTCATCCTCGCAGGCATCATCGTCTGGCGGTATTGCGTCTTCGTTGTTCGACGTGGTTCCGAGCGGGCATCCAACGCAACCAGCAGCACCACCCACGTACCCGAGGCCCCGCGAGAGCCGGTCGATCCTCCTGGACGATTAGACGAACCGTTCGAGGAAGAAGACTTCGAGGACGACTCATCCAGCAGCCGCGCTGCGTGGATGTGGGACTACCCAACGGAGCATGACTCTAGCAACTCGTCCTCTGAGTCGGGACCGCCTCACGACTACGACTTCGACGCGTTGCAGTTGAACTCCTCAACCAACTTGTCGACCGTGGGTATCGACTACGCTGAAGTGCTTGCTGAGCGAGGTATAGAGCTGGACTCATCCGAGTGGGCTGGTCAGCAGATCATCGGACCCGATCCCAACATCCAACAGATGGTGGCTGGGCACCAGATCGCAGGCATCAACCTCCCCAACACCACCAAGGCAGCGTGGTCAGCTGAGGACCTGTTCGTGCAGCAGGCTGACATGCGGACGCACGACAACGGGCTCCAGCAGGTGCTCAATGCCCTGCACCGTGCCGTAGGGACATGGGCTGGTTGTGAGGACGTGTCGCTGCGTGACTACCGCTTCGTGATCAACTTCGCCAGGATGGCCACGGCGGATCACAAGCAGTTCGTCGTGAAGATGAAATCCCCGATCGAACAGAAGCTCACCCTGACACTGCGGATGGACCCTGGTAGCATGCAGGTTATCTGGGTGTGTTGGTATGACGGGCAAGAATTTTCCGTCCCCCAACGGACATTACCCGAGGTGGAGATTCAGGCGTACCCGCCCATTGGCCCAGGAGCACGCGAAGAACGTGTGATCGAGTTCCGCGATGACTGATAATAGCAACAAACTATGGCTCCCAGATGATCAACCCGACGAGGACGAGATTGCACTCTACGCAGAGGCAGAAGCGGCCGGCGTAGCCAATCTCCGCAGCCGCGAGGCCCCTGCTGATGCTACTGCGGCATTGGAAGCACTGGCCAAAGCGGTCATTGGCGCGGTAAGATCAGTGGACCTTGATCACAACGTGGGAGAATTCTTTCAATCCATCAAGGTCGTCTCGTATGGGACTGGGCGATTCAACCTCGTGGTCGAGTCAGCTCACCTTGATGTGGATCAGAACCGTTTACGAGCTGTACTTCAGGATGCCATGGCTGACGAGAGCTACGGCAAGGAACTGCGGCGTATTGAGATAGGAGACAACAATGAACCAACCAGCCCAACCAGTGGACCCAACGGCGACGGGCCTGGGGATCAGTGCGGACCCGCCGGAGAAACCCCGTGACGTGTTCGACTTCGTGTATCGCGAGTTGCTCAATGAGCCAAGCGACACGGAGCCCAACATCTGCGACTTCATTGATCTGGCTCGCAAGATGTTCTCTGAGAACCAAGTGGTCGGCACCGATCCCTTGGGTACTGGTCTTTCACTGCGGTTCCAAGACGGCTCCGTGATTCCTTTCTGTGATGTGCCCGGCGGTATGGACGGCGTTGGCGGCGAACCTGGATCAATATCGGTTGCGAGGCAGCATCTGCCGCGTGGTGCCGATAGTGGCAAAGGGAAGACCATGTCATCGCCGAGCTGGGGAGTTACCAAAGGTGAGAAACCGGGAAGCTAGGGACATCATCCTCGAAGGGCCGATGCCGGACCCGTTGCCACCAGCAACACCACCGGCCCCACCGGGGCTTGACCCACCACCACAATACGACGTCATACCAAATTTCGGAGGAACTGCGTTGGAGCGCGAGGGTGCAGCCCGGGACGAGCTGCATGCGGAGGCGGACCGGATCAGGGAACAGGCACGAGGCGAATATCCGGCGTCTACGGTGGCAATCCTCCGCGGCCTCGGCTTGCAAGAACCAGAGCGATCTGCAACAGAACCACCACCAATTGGGCAACCTGTTGATATTCCATCCCCACAACAGGATGCCCGCCAACGCCTGAACCTGGTCATTCGGCAGTTCATGCACGCGTACGACGGGGACTTAGCATTTACAATTCGAGCAGTTGTTGACGCGATCGTCGCGTACGGAGAAGACTGCGGGCTTGATGTAGCAGATGCAGGCCGCCAGGTGGTTGAGCAGATGCAGGATCATATATCGCGAGTTGACAACCCAGCGACTTCAGCTGTATCATCAGCAACTCAGGAAGACCCAAATGGAGACAGAAACGAAGACGCCGCAGATTCACGCGGTGCAGATGCTGGCGAGAGTCATCTTCACAGACGGGAAGATCGGAGGTATGATGCTTCCACCGGCCGAGCTAGACCCGACCTCATCGACTTCTAATGTCGATCAGGCTACGCGGCTCATGGATGGCCAAGCGGGTACGATCAGGGATTTTCTAGGCGAGATCGGCCCGGTTCAGTTGCACGAAGCAGCAACCGACGAAATTAAACAGCGACGAACAGAGGTCCATGACCGGGCTGACGACGCACATGAAGCTAACAGGCGTCGGGATGACAAACGTGCCGAACATAGCAACGGTAGTGGATCGGCTGAATAGTGCCGTCCGTCGTGATTGGAAAGCTATTCACAACTTGGTTGAGTCACGCGTACTCACCAACAACCAGATGGCTGACCACGAGTCAATCATCGTTGTGCCCAACGAAGGGGCGCAGGGAACTCAATTCCTCCTCGGGCTTCTCGGCATCATCAACGGCATCGCTCGCGAGACCAACGATGACCCACCTATCGAAGCCCTCTTTTCTGACGACCACCACGAGCTAATAGCATTCAAGCTGCGGGGCGACGAGACGCCCGTGGTTGATCAACGTGCTGTCCATGCTGCGGACTTACAAGAAGGCCGAGCGTATCGGGTAACCGATCGCGTTGGCACACGCTGGGAGGGCCAATACACGGGCGCTGGTCAACCAGGCGGTGAGCAGGGAATCCACCTTCGTATGACGGATGGAACGACAGCTCTGATCTATTTCCATGATGCCGCCCAAATCATCTACGCTTAGGAGCGACCACACACAATGAAGACCACATGCGACGTACTGAAGAAACTCGGCCAACTCGCGCAATCCAACATCGCGTCGACGTCGGGTAACGACGTTGACCCTTTCATCGCTGCCGAGTGCAACGATCAGGGCTTGCTCGTCACCGCCATCGACGAAGACGGCCTGCGGCATCAGT
>Ga0209554_1003359_pt1 | contig 10318 bp, 9 predicted proteins | sample MarorgKNORR_S2LV_5_FD_188221 | JGI IMG/M metagenome (GOLD analysis project Ga0209554, IMG submission 188221) | Marine microbial communities from the Southern Atlantic Ocean, analyzing organic carbon cycling - Bottom_A/KNORR_S2/LV (SPAdes) (version 2) | ecosystem: Environmental > Aquatic > Marine... | reverse complement strand
TGGATAGTTTGTTTGGATAGGTGGTACAGCTTGTATAGGAAAGGATCCACATAGCGTATGTCTGGAGAATATCAAAACTCGTCTGAGTATATTCAGCATCACCTGACTAATTTGACCTATGGGCAATTTGCCGATGGCCAATGGGGCTGGGCCCATGGGGCGGAAGATATTGCTGAAATGGGATTTTGGGCGATCAATGTCGATACTATGTTCTGGTCGATTTCCCTGGGATCATTGTTCCTGTTCATCTTCACTATGACAGCACGTAAAGCCACGACAGGCGTCCCGGCTGGACTTCAGAACGTTTGTGAGATGGCGGTTGAATTTGTTGAAAATAATGTCACACAGGTTTTTGGGACCCGACCCAATCCGATTATCGGTCCCTTGTCGTTGACCATACTCGTCTGGGTCTTTTTGATGAATATGATGGATCTGGTGCCTGTGGACTGGATCCCCTTCCTGACAAGTGCGGCGGGTATCCCTTACATGAAGGTCGTCGCCACAACTGACCCCAATGCCACCCTGGGCATGTCGATTTCGGTATTTATTCTGGTGCTTTATTACAACTTCAAGATAAAAGGGCCGATCAAATTCGCTGCGGGTCTGGTGACCCATCCAATCCCGCACTGGAGTATGTACTGGTTCAATTTCATTCTTGAAATCGTTGATATGATAGCGAAGCCGCTATCTCACGGTTTACGGCTCTTTGGTAATCTCTACGCCGGGGAGATGATTTTTATTCTGATTGCTTTATTGCCTTTTTGGGCACAGTGGGCGCTGTCGCTCCCCTGGGCAATCTTTCATATATTAATCATTGTTTTACAAGCGTTTGTCTTCATGATCCTGACCATTGTTTATTTGAGTCAGGCTCATGAGGTAGACGAACACTAATTTTTTTTGAAAAACGACTTATAAAGCAGGAGTAACTCATGGAACAGTCGCTTATCTTAATTGCCGGTGGAATCCTGATGGGATTGGGCGCCATTGGTAGTGGCGTTGGCATTGGAATTTTAGGAGGCAAGTACCTGGAAGGTGTTGCCAGACAACCCGAACTACAGCCTATGCTGATGACACAATTGTTTATCTCGCTGGCATTGGTTGATGCGGTGCCCATTATTGCAGTGGGCATCTCGCTCTATATGATATTTGCGCTATAAATTCACGCATGACGTTTAACCAGACTGAGGTGAACTGTGAATATTAATTTGACCATGCTCGGGCAGGCGATTTCGTTCATTCTGTTTGTCATGTTTTGCATGAAATACGTTTGGCCACCGCTTACGACCATTATGAAAGAGCGCCAGAAAACGATCTCGGAAGGGTTAGAGAACGCTGCAGCCGCTGAAAAGCAACTGGAGCAAGCCAACGAAGCCGCGGATCTGGGATTGGAGGAAGCCAAAAAACAGTCAGCAGAGCTAATCGCCCAGGCGAGAAGCAGGGCAACCCAGATAGAGGAAGAAGCCAAGACGAAAGCAACCGAGGAAGCCGAACGTATAGTAGCCGGCGCCCAGGATGAGATTGACCAGGAAATAGGCCGGGCCCGTGAAGAACTTCGGGCGAAGGTTGGTGCACTGGTGGTCGAAGGTGCTGAGAAAATACTCGAGGCATCCATTGATCGGTCAGCACATGGAGCCATGCTATCTAGACTCGCTGGACAACTGTAGGGCTAACAATGGCTGAAGCTGAACTTTTTACCATCGCCAGACCTTACGCTCGCGCCGCATTTTCGTACGCGCTTGATCAAACCGACGGATTGCCTACCTGGTCTACAATGCTGAAGAATCTGGCGAGCGCTATTGCACATCCTACCGTTAGGGACGCGCTCGATAGTCCGTTGCTGACAACCGAAGATGAAACGGCACTGTTAGTGCAGCTGATGGCTGACGAGCTTAATAGTGACGGTGAGAATTTCATCGGCGTACTGGCTGAATATGGTCGACTGGCATTACTGCCAACTATTTCAGAAATGTTTGAATTGTTGAAAGCGAATCACGAGAAAACCATGGAGGTTAAAGTCGTGAGCGCCTTTGAAGTGTCGGAACAGGAAAAATCTGAATTGGGTAGTGCGCTTCAGAGACTGTTGCAGCGGGATATCGACCTTGAAACCACCGTGGATAAAGCGCTGATTGGCGGTGTAATAATTAAAGCAGAAGACACGGTCATCGACGATTCCGTGAGAGGCAAGTTGGCAAAATTATCGCAAGCATTGAATTAGGGAACCTCTGATTAAGAGGATCGTCAGAACAATTGGTCCGGCATACCGGAAGAGGCGAGCGGAGTAAGATCACGACACTGACGCGGTTATGGCGGAAATAGTGATGCGGCATAACGACCTTAATCAGCCGTTTGCAAGAAATTTAGAATAACCGGGAAACCTCGAAATCAGAAGTTCCCTGGAGTACAAAAAAGAATTTAACTTTCCTTTGAGGAACAGGATATGCAACAACTGAATCCTTCCGAAATTAGCGAGATCATCAAGCAACGGATTGAAAAGCTGGATGTCTCATCTGAGGCCAGAAACGAAGGCACCATCGTCAGTGTATCTGACGGTATTGTGAGAATTCACGGCCTGGCGGACGTTCAGAACGGTGAAATGATCGAGTTTCCCGGTAACATTTTTGGATTTGCACTAAACCTTGATCGGGACTCCGTTGGTGCCGTTGTATTGGGCGACTATAAAGGACTCCGGGAGGGCGAGACGGTACGGTGTACCGGCAGAATCCTGGAAGTTCCAGCGGGTCCTGAATTGCTGGGTCGTGTAGTCGACGCTCTGGGCAATCCCATCGACGGTAAAGGCCCGATTAATGCCAGCACTTCATCGGCGGTCGAAAAAGTAGCGCCCGGTGTCATTGCCCGGCAACATGTAGACCAGCCAGTGCAGACAGGTCTCAAGTGTATCGATTCCATGATACCTGTGGGTCGTGGTCAGCGGGAGTTGATTATTGGTGACCGCCAGACGGGTAAAACGGCGATCGCCATCGACACCATCATTAACCAGGCAAAGTCCGGAATTAAGTGTATATATGTTGCCATTGGCCAGAAATTGTCATCGGTGGCCAACGTGGTACGGACACTTGAAGAGCATGGCGCGATGGAAAACACCATTGTCGTCGTTGCAGGCGCTGCTGATCCTGCGCCCATGCAGTATGTTTCCGCATATTCAGGTTGCGCAATGGGGGAATATTTCCGTGACCGCGGTGAAGACGCCCTGATCATCTATGATGATCTAACCAAACAAGCCTGGGCCTATCGGCAGGTGTCTTTGCTGTTGCGTCGACCGCCCGGCCGAGAAGCCTATCCTGGTGACGTGTTTTATCTGCACTCTCGACTTCTTGAGCGAGCCGCCCGGGTTAATGTTGATTATGTAGAAAAGTTCACCAATGGTGAAGTTAAAGGCAAGACCGGATCATTGACCGCATTGCCTATCATCGAAACCCAGGCTGGAGACGTATCGGCATTCGTTCCGACTAACGTCATTTCCATTACCGATGGCCAGATCTTCCTGGAAACCGACAAGTTTAACGCTGGCGAGAGACCTGCTATGAACCCGGGTATCTCGGTATCTCGGGTTGGTGGGGATGCCCAGATGAAGTTCATGTCCAAGATCTCCGGTGGTATCAAGCTTGCGCTAGCCCAGTACCGGGAATTGGCGGCCTTTTCGCAATTCGCATCTGATCTTGATGAAGCGACCAGAAGACAGTTAGAGCATGGTGAGCGCATTAACGAGCTTATGAAGCAGAAGCAGTATGCGCCGATGACTGTCGCTGAAATGGGCGTTGTGCTTTATGCAGCAAATGAAGGCTTCCTGCAGGATGTTGAAGTAGAGAAAGTGCTCGATTTTGAAGCCGCCCTTGTTTCGTATATGAATTCGCAACATTCAGATTTTATGAACGAAGTAAATACTGAGGGTGCCTATACCGATGATATTGTGGACCGAATGCAAAAGGCAATCGAGACATTCAAGTCCACACAGACCTGGTAATTAGGGCTCAAAACTAACGAGAAAACTATGGCGAACGCCAAAGAACTTCGAAAACAGATTGGTAGTATTAAGAACACGCAGAAAATAACCAGCGCGATGGAAATGGTTGCTGCAAGTAAGATGCGTAAAGCGCAGGAACGCATGGCGAAAGGCCGACCCTATTCTGATCATATACGATCGGTAATTGGTCACGTTGCTAACGCTTCGCCGGAGTATCGCCATCAGTTCATGGTTGAGCGTGATGTGAAACGGGTCGGTTACATAGTAGTCACGACAGATAAAGGCTTATGTGGCGGTCTTAATGTCAACATGTTGAAAAGAGTTGTTGTTGAATTAAAGACCTGGTCGGAGCAGGACATTGAATATGACCTTTGTCTGATAGGTAACAAGGGCACACAGTTTTTCAAAAGCTATGGTGGCAAAGTGATTGCATCCAGCAGTCATGTGAGTGAAACGCCGCAGATCAGTGACCTTATAGGCAGTATCAAGGTAATGTTGGACTCGTTCGAAGCAGGAGATGTCGACAAAATCTTTCTGGCGAACAATGTGTTTGTAAACACCATGACACAAACACCGACGATCAGGCAGCTGGTGCCATTGGACCCTGAAGAAGATGAAGGCTTGAAACATCGCTGGGACTACATTTATGAGCCTGATGCACGCCAGCTTGTCGAAGGACTGGTAACACGATTTATTGAATCTCAGGTTTATCAGGCTGTTGTTGAAAATGTTGCCTGTGAACAGGCTGCAAAAATGGTTGCCATGAAAAGTGCGACTGACAACGCGGGCGATTTGATTGATGAGCTGCAGCTCATCATGAATAAAGCGCGACAGGCGGCGATTACACAGGAATTGTCGGAAATTGTCGGTGGTGCAGATGCGGTTTAGCCGCATGAACTGGAACAAACAAAGGCAGTTTAAACGTGGACGTTTAAACTGGGATGAACAAAGGTCGTTTAAACAAGTACACGTTTAAACTGAGGTAAACAAGGTCGTTTAAACAAGTACACGTTTAAACTGGAATGACCATAGAAATAAGCGAAGAGGAATAGGAAATGGGTAGTGGACGTATCGTATCGGTCATTGGTGCGGTGATTGATGTTGAATTTCCCCGGGAAGAAGTACCCAGGATTTATGACGCACTGACTATCGATGAAAATAATCTCACTCTGGAGGTTCAGCAGCAGCTGGGCGACGGTGTCGTCCGAACCATCGCGATGGGATCATCAGAGGGAATCAGTCGTGGCCTGGCGGTATCGGATACCGAAGCGCCAATTTCTGTGCCCGTGGGCGAACAAACCCTGGGCCGGATTATGGATGTCCTGGGTAATCCCATCGATGAAAAAGGGCCGATCAACGAAACCGAACGAATGCCCATCCACCGTGCGCCTCCCAGATTTGACGAACAGGCGGGCGGAAGAGATCTGCTTGAAACGGGGGTTAAGGTCATTGACCTGATTTGCCCGTTTGCCAGAGGCGGTAAGGTTGGATTGTTCGGCGGTGCTGGTGTCGGCAAGACAGTAACCATGCTTGAGCTGATTAATAACATCGCGCGGGAACACAGCGGCCTGTCGGTTTTTGCCGGAGTCGGTGAACGTACTCGAGAAGGTAACGACTTCTACCATGAAATGCAGGAAGCAGGTGTTATCGACAAGATCTCGATGGTGTTTGGACAGATGAATGAGCCGCCCGGAAACAGGCTGCGGGTCGCTTTGTCTGGTTTGACCATGGCAGAAAAATTTCGTGACGATGGTCGAGACGTCTTATTGTTCATCGACAATATTTATCGTTACACGCTGGCCGGAACTGAAGTGTCTGCGCTGCTGGGCCGGATGCCTTCAGCGGTAGGTTATCAGCCCACGCTGGCTGAAGAGATGGGTGTACTTCAGGAACGTATTACCACGACCAAAGATGGCTCCATTACCTCCATCCAGGCGGTCTATGTGCCTGCGGATGACCTGACAGACCCGTCACCGGCAACTACCTTTGCCCACCTGGATTCGACGGTAACCTTGTCACGTGATATTGCCTCACTGGGTATTTATCCGGCAGTTGATCCACTGGACTCAAGCTCACGTCAGCTTGATCCATTAGTGGTGGGCGACGAGCACTACAATGTCGCGCAGGGTGTACAGAGTATCCTGCAGCGATACAAGGAACTGAAAGACATCATTGCCATTCTGGGAATGGATGAATTGTCTGAAGAAGACAAATTGACAGTCTACCGGGCACGTAAAGTCAGCCAGTTTTTCTCCCAACCTATGCATGTCGCCGAAGTTTTCACCGGCCAGCCAGGAGTTTATGTATCACTATCCGATACGATTCGAAGCTTTAAAGGTATTTTGGACGGTGAGTATGATGCTCTGCCTGAAGGTGCTTTCAGTATGGTAGGCAGTATCGAACAGGCAGTTGAAAAAGCCAAGACACTCTAAGTAAACACGCTTTGCGGAATTAATATGGTATCAACAGTTTTTTGCAGCATCGTCAGCGCCGAAGAAGAAATTTTCGCCGGCCAGGTCGAAATGGTGGTCGCGTCAGGCACGATTGGCGAGCTGGGTATATTACCGGGCCATACACCGCTCTTATCCGGTGTAAAACCGGGACCTATTCGTCTTATTCTTGAAGGCGGTGAAGAAGAAGTGTTCTTTGCCTCCGGTGGATTTATCGAGGTGCAACCCACGTCGATCACTATTTTGGCCGATACAGCGTTGCGTGCTGACGATCTGGATGAAGCAGCCGCTCTCGAAGCCCAGAAAAAGGCGGAACAGGAACTGTCTGATCAGCGAGCTGATGTTGATTTTGCCAGGGTATCAGCTGACCTGCAGGAACAGGTGGCCATGCTTCGGACGATCCAGAAAATCAGGAGCCAAAAGAAATAAGGAACGTCTGATTAAGGTCGGTATGCCGCATCACTATTTCCGCCATAACCGCGTCAGAGTCGTAATCATCCTCCGCTCGCCTCGTCCGGTGTGCCGGACCACTTGTTCTGACGAAAATATCCTCTTAATCAGAGGTTCCAAGTCCTCACCGATGTCATTTAATTGACAAAAGGCGGCCTTGGCCGCCTTTTTTGTGCCCGGGTAAAATACGGGTTTAAGGGAAGCTCTGACTAGTTCCTAAGGTAAACTCTACTTAATGACTGAATCACTCGAAGTATGCATTCTTGCAGCTGGACTAGGCAGCCGGATGCGATCGGAAAAACCAAAGGCACTTCAAACCCTGGCCGGGAAACCGATACTCGCACACCTGCTTGCATCGGTTGAAACCTTGCACCCTGCCCGTATCCACGTTGTCGTTGGTCAGGGTGCTGACCAGGTACAAGACTATTTTGCTCATCGGAATGACATCAATTGGGTATTGCAAAAAGAACGGCTGGGAACAGGTCATGCCATGCAGCAGGTTGCACCGCACATTGACCAGGATTGTCAGGTGTTAATGCTACTAGGCGATGCACCATTGATCCGACCCGAAACTTTGCGCGATCTGGTTTCAAACTCGTCGGACCTGAGTGTCCTTACCGTTGAACTGGACGATCCGTTTAATTACGGAAGAATTATCAAAGAAGGTATCCAACTTGTGAGTATCGTCGAGGAAAAAGATGCTGATGACGAACAGAAGTCTATCCGCGAAATCAATACAGGCGTAATGGCGGCCAACGCTGACTTGTTGAAGCGTTGGTTGAAACTCTTGCGAGATGATAACGCGCAAAAAGAGTACCTACTTACAGACATTGTAAAACATGCCAATGAAGGTGGTTCATCAGTTGAAGCCTGCAGATCAGATGATCCGATGGAGGTCACTGGCATCAATACATTTTCCCAGTTAGCAGAATTGGAGAGAAGCTTGCAAAACAAAAATGCAGAACAGCTTATGGATCAGGGTGTTCAGGTGATGGATCCGGCGCGATTGGATGTACGTGGGACGCTTAAGGTCGGTCGCGGAGTCACCATAGATATCAATGTGCTGTTCGAAGGCGAAGTGAGCCTGGGTGATGATGTGACGGTTGGACCCAACTGTATTGTAAAAGACAGCCGGATAGGCGCGGGCAGCACCATTAAAGCTAACTCGATTCTGGATCAGGCGATTGTAGGTGAGCACTGTTCTGTGGGGCCTTTTGCCAGATTGAGGCCAGGTACATTGCTTGAAGATAGTGTGGCAGTCGGTAACTTTGTTGAAGTGAAGAAAAGTATACTGGGGCGCGGCAGCAAGGCGAGTCATCTTGCTTATCTCGGTGATGCGACCATTGGTGAGGACGTGAACATCGGCGCAGGCACTATCACCTGCAATTACGATGGTGCGAACAAGCATGAGACTCATATTGGCGATGCCGCATTCATTGGCTCTAACTCGTCGTTGGTTGCGCCGGTTAGCATTGGTGCAGGCTCGACCATTGGCGCAGGCTCGACCATTACCAGGGATGTTGAACAGGGGACACTTGCGCTCGGCAGAGGCAAGCAAAAATCGATTTCACACTGGCAGCGGCCGGTGAAGAAGTAAGTTCAGGATAGGAAAGTTTATGTGTGGAATAGTGGGCGTGGTTGCCAGGCGTGAAGTCAGCGAAATCCTTCTCGAGGGTTTACGAAGACTTGAGTATAGAGGTTATGATTCTGCGGGCATCGCAATGCTGGATCATGGAGGCAAGCTCCAGCGTATCCGGCGCTTGGGTAAAGTGTCTGAACTGAGTGAAGCCTGCAGACAGAACCCGCCCGCGGGATATTCAGGCATTGCTCACACCCGTTGGGCGACTCACGGCATACCCAGCGAGCAAAATGCGCACCCACATGTATCGACGGGGCTTGCAGTCGTTCATAACGGCATTATAGAGAATCACGAAGAACTGAGAGCTTCATTGGAAAAGAAAGGCTATATCTTCGAATCGGCAACAGATACAGAAGTGATCGCCCACCAATTACATGAAGAGCTCAAAGGGGCGAGCAGCTTGCGTGATGCCATGAATAGACTTCTCGATAAACTCGAAGGTGCTTATGCGGTTGCAGTGATCGATGAAAACAACCCCGGTAAACTCATGGCGGTCAGGCTCGGCAGTCCACTGGTCGTAGGTCTGGGCATTGGTGAAAACTATATCGCCTCTGATCCCCAGGCACTAAGACCGGTGACAGACCGGTTTATCTTTCTTGAAGAAGGGGAATTGGTTGAGGTGACCGAATCGGAGATATCGATTTTTGGTCACAACAAGGCAGCAGTCGAGAGCAGGACGATTACCCTGGATGAACGTCAAGAGTCGGCAGACAAGGGAAAATACCGCCATTACATGCAAAAAGAAATTTTTGAGCAACCAGCGGCAATCGAACGAACCCTGTCCGGGCGAGTGGGCGACAAGCTGGTGTTCACTGACGCTTTCGGTGTGGGCGCTAAAAAAATATTCAAAGAAACCAGGGCTATTCAGATTGTTGCCTGTGGTAGTAGTTACTACGCTGGACTGGTTGCCAGGTACTGGTTCGAGCAGTATGCCGGCCTTCCCTGCCAGGTTGAGATTGCCAGCGAACTCCGGTACCGGCATACAGCAGTTTTGCCGGGCACCTTGCTCGTCATACTATCCCAGTCGGGTGAAACCGCGGATACACTGGCCGCACTGCGTGGAGCGAAGGACCCTAATTATCTGGCGAGCTTATGCCTGTGTAACGTCCCTAACAGCTCGGTGGTACGAGAATGTGATCTGGTTTTGATGCTGCAAGCGGGTGTGGAGATATGTGTCGCATCGACAAAAGCCTTCACCAATCAGTTAGTGGACTTACTGATGCTGGTTGCGGCAGTTGGTCAGTACCATGAAATGACCGAAGAGACTCACAAGGAACTGGTGCAAGCATTGCTCGATCTACCGCAACTGGTGCAGGAAACACTGAAGCTGGATGCAGCCATTCGCCAAATTGCTGAACGATTTGTGGAAAAACGACATGCACTGTTTCTTGGTCGCGGCAGTCATTATCCGATCGCTCTCGAGGGTGCACTGAAGCTGAAGGAAATCTCTTATATTCACGCTGAAGGTTATCCTGCGGGTGAATTAAAGCACGGACCCCTGGCCCTGGTGGATGACGATATGCCAGTCGTGGCCGTTGCCCCGGGAGATGAGCTGATTGAAAAACTGAAATCAAACCTCGAAGAAGTCCGCGCCAGGGGAGCCGAGCTGTTTGTGTTCGCTGACGAAAATGCAGCCTTGACGCAGCAGCCCGGCGTGACCATCGTCAAGTTACCCGCTTGCTCAGCCATGGTTTCCCCTATCATTTACACCATTCCGGTCCAGCTGTTGGCCTATCATGTCGCTGTGTTAAAAGGCACGGACGTGGACCAGCCCAGAAATCTGGCCAAATCGGTGAC
>Ga0209554_1003347_pt1 | contig 10343 bp, 9 predicted proteins | sample MarorgKNORR_S2LV_5_FD_188221 | JGI IMG/M metagenome (GOLD analysis project Ga0209554, IMG submission 188221) | Marine microbial communities from the Southern Atlantic Ocean, analyzing organic carbon cycling - Bottom_A/KNORR_S2/LV (SPAdes) (version 2) | ecosystem: Environmental > Aquatic > Marine... | reverse complement strand
CCGCGCATCAGCTGATACAATTTGTACAGGATGTACGCAACAAGCGCGATCTCAAGAAGATCGACCAGTCGAATCGGTATGACCCAGGGAATGAGTGTCACGGTCGTTCTGTAAAAGTAGCTTGTCTTAAGGCGTTCGTGCTGAACGCATTATACGGTATCTAATTCCCTCCTGTGCGCATGGTTGCATCAAGGGCGGATAAGAACTGGAAAGTCGCGGCAACGTCGTGTGTGCGCACGATTGTCGCCCCCCCGATGACGCCGAGTCCCGTGACAGCGAGCGATCCTGCCAGCCGCTGATCTACCGGTGCAATATCGTCTCCTTTTCCCACAAGTTCGCCGATCGTGCTTTTTCTTGATACTCCAATAAGTACCGGCGATCCGAGGGCGACGAGGCGGGGTATTTCGGCGATTAATCGCAGATTGTCGGCTGTCGATTTTCCGAATCCGAATCCAGGATCCAGAATCACTTGCCGGCACCCCGATTCACTTGCGATATCACGCGCTTCCGAAAGCTGATCCAATACAAGTCCCACAATATCATTTGTCTCGGCCACGTGGGGCATTTCGCCGGGATTTCCTACCGAATGCATCAGAATGAGAGGCACGTTCGCTTCGGAGACGATCGCTGCCAGACTGGGGTCGAATCGAAGGGCCGTGATGTCGTTCACCATGTGCGCTCCGGCGGCGAGTGCTTCTCTGGCCACGTCACTTCGAAACGTGTCGACTGAAATCCACAGATCGGGCAGGGAGGCGGATACGCATTCGATTACAGGAATAATTCGGTCCATTTCCTGAGCGGCGCTTATCAGCGCCGCTCCCTCTCCATACGTTTTTCCGCGAGGTCGCGAGGATGCACCTCCGATGTCGATCAGCATCGCGCCCTGCTTCGACATATCTACCGCTCGCGCCAGGGCGAGTGCCGGGTCCAGGTATTTCCCACCGTCATAAAACGAATCGGGGGTAACGTTCAAAATCCCCATGACGTGGGCCGCGCCGTCACGGGTTGCCCGACAATCCAGTTCAAGATTGCCTGAGCGGAGAATGAAGGGACTGTTACTCATTCAGTATTGGCAGGGGGTGCCATCAGCGATGGTGCGGGAAAACAAACGAGAACTGCAGTCGACACGATTTCGCCATAACGCAGTAAAGCATTAAAGATAGTCAGGAAACTGGTGCATTCAGGATTACAAGGAGGCCTCTAGCCAGGTTAAACTAATATTCCAAAACCCGACCTGGCCTGTTCCAAGGCTAATCTGAGCGGAAACTAGCGGTGTGCGATTGCCTTTTGCTACCTTGGTAGTGCACCCGTTCTCCGCAGTATGTCACTGACACTTTCAGATTTCGACGAATCGCGCTGGCCTCCTCCGGTCAGTCCGCTAAACGTTGTCCGAGCATTCCTCGAGAACCCCGTCGAAACGCAGGTGGGTCTGCTGCGCAAGCTCATGAAGAAGGCGGCGCGCACAGAATGGGGAGCCCAATTCGGCTTCGAGGATATTTCCCGCTCGACAGACCCCGTAAAACTTTATCAGGAACGCGTGCCCGTTCACCAGTACGATGATTATCGAGAGGATGTCTCTCGGGTCCGCTCTGGAGAGAGAGATATTTTCTGGCCTGGTGAGTTTAAACACTTCGCGATCTCCTCCGGTACCGCTTCGGCTGGAAAGATCATTCCTCTCTCTACTGAGATGCTGAACCTGAACCGTCGGTTCACGCTGTGCGTCGCCCTTTCGTATTTCGACTCAATCGGCGATCCGAGCTTTCTTTTTGGCAAACTACTTTCAGTGCCCGGTCGAATTGAAGAGGATCCAGATCATCCCGGAACGATGATAGGAGAGGTCTCCGGTCTGCAGTATCTGGTGGCCCCCTGGGCTGTCAAGAAGTTTTATCAGGCGGTTCCCCAGGACATTCTGTTCTTGCCCAATTGGGAGGAGAAGCTGGATGCGATGATTGAGCACACCCACGAGATGGATATCAGGGCGATCGCCATGGTACCCTCCTGGGCTCCGATCCTCTTTCGAAAATTGATAGAGCACCATAATCGAGTCTGGAACACGAGGGTTACTACGGTAAAAGAGATCTGGCCCAATCTGGAGGTGTTTTTTTCCGGAGGAGTTGCCCTCTCCTCATATCGCACTCTGCTCGAATCCAAGATTGGCGGCCCCATCGACTTCGTAGAGAATTATGGTGCATCTGAGGGCTATATCTCGTTTCAAGATCAGCCCAATGTGGTTGACATGCTGTTGCATCTCGACACGGGTGTGTTCCTCGAATTTGAACCCATCGATGGATCCGGGCCGAGGGTGGCGATCGACAGTGTGGTTACGGGGATTCGATATCGAATCTATGTTTCCACTTGCAGTGGTCTTTGGGGCTACGAAGTGGGAGATGTCATCAAGTTCACGTCGATCTCCCCTCACCGCATCGTGGTGGCCGGGAGGACGAATGAAATGCTGGACAGCTACGGTGAGGCGGTTTATGGAGACGAAGCCAGAAAATCCATCCAGCTTGCAAGCGAAAAAACGGGTGCGAAGGTGATCCACTACCACGTTTCGCCGCTTGCTCTATCAGAGAACTCCATGCCCGGGCACGAGTGGCTGGTAGAATTTGAAACACCCCCAGACGATATACACCTCTTTGCTGCCGTCATCGATGGGCATCTTCAGGAAGTCAATCGACATTACGTGATACGAAGAGAATCTGAGGCATTTCGGGCTCCCAGGATCTCAATAATGAGTCGTGGGACGTTTTTTGAATGGCTCCAGCAGACCAGAAAGAGGGTGAGCGCTCAGACAAAAGTACCCAGAATGAGTGAGGATCGAAAAATAGCTGACGCCCTTTTGAGAATTTCGGGAAACAATACGTAAACAGATGATATAAAGGGTTTTAGAACCGGGTTCTCGGGGAACAACCACCCACTACCCGCGTGAACGGGAGCCGCTTTTAAAAGCGGAACCGCTGCCACTCGGTTTTAAGGTTGAGTTTGAAAAGGCCGAATCTGCTACGTGGAAGATGCCAGAGAAAATCGCTACTAAGAATTAGGATAGAGGAAGGGGAGTATGTACGTCCCACGCCAGCAAAGAATGCTGGATCAGTACCTGCAGGAAATAGGTCAGATCCCGTTACTAGTGCCGCAGGAAGAAGTTGATCTCGCGCAAAAAATTAAGAAAGGCGACCAGGACGCGCTGCATCGTTTGACCAGAGCGAACCTGAGATTCGTCGTTTCTGTTGCAAAGAAATATCAGGGTCAGGGTCTAACTCTGGCGGACCTGATCAATGAAGGAAATTACGGATTGATCAAAGCCGCTCAGCGTTTTGATGAAACCCGTGGTTTCAAGTTCATTTCGTACGCAGTGTGGTGGATTCGCCAGGCGATTCTTCAAGCGCTCGCCGAGCAGAGCCGCGTCGTGCGTTTGCCGTTGAACAGAATTGGAACGATTTCCAAAATACGTAAGACCAGTGCGAGACTGGCGCAGGTTCACGAACGCCAGCCCACTATCGAAGAGCTCGCTGTCGAGCTGGAAGTCGACGTAGACAAAGTACGTGAGGCTCTTCAGCATACGGGTCGCCATCTCTCAATGGATGCTCCGTTCAACGAAGACGATGACAACAGCCTGCTGGACGTTCTTCCGGATGACGGAGACACCAAGCCGGATGATATGCTCATGGACGAGTCGCTCAAGATTGATATTGAGCGTGCCTTGAGCCTGCTGCATCCACGCGAGGCAGAAATTACACGCCTGTATTTCGGTATCGGACGCGAGCATCCGCTCACGCTCGAAGAGATTGGACAGCGTTTCGACCTCACCCGAGAGCGTGTCCGCCAGATCAAGGAAAAGGCACTGCGAAAGCTGCGTCAGAAGCACCGCAGAGAAGAACTGCAGATGCACATCGGCTGAGATATCCTAGCGATCTTTTAAGGGCGGCTTCCGGACTCGGAAGCCGCCCTTTTTTATTTCATACCCTGGAGCCGATGCAGGCACGTGGCTGGCCTGGTGTTGATCGACAGCTATAAGCTAGTGCGCTTGAAAGCCGTTCTGTTTGCTCTGGCTGCAGGGTTTCTTGCGGCGACAGTGTCCTATTTCCTGAATGGGTGGCTGTTGCAGGGTTCTGGTCTGGTTGACTCCGATTATTCTAAATACGTAGCGCCGTTCACCGAAGAAGGGTTAAAGTGTATTTGGGTTGTGTACCTGATCTATTCGGATCGCGTCGGTTTCACAGTGGATGCTGCAATTTTGGGTTTTGGAATCGGAGCCGGATTCGCGGTCGTTGAAAACCTGTATTTTTTGAGTGCTCTGGACGCAAGCACGCTGACCTGGATCATCCGCGGTTTCGGGACGGCGATTATGCATGGCATGACCACGACGGTATTCGCCATCATATTACAATCGCTTAAGCAACGGGAGAACGGAGGCCGGTGGACGGCATCGATCATCGCTTTTGCAATGGCCTACCTACTGCATTCGGCGTACAATCACGCCATCTACCAAATCCCACCCCTCATATTGGCGGCATCGCTCATTGTGATCGCTCCGATACTGATTTCGCTGGTGTTCACTCAAAGTGAAAATCAGACTCGCACCTGGCTCGGGACCGGTTTTGACACGGATCAGGAGCTCATGAAGCTGTTTATGAGTGGGGAGTTTTCGAAATCCAGGATTGGCGAGTACCTGACATCGCTAAAAGAACACTTCAAAGGCACGATAGTGGCGGATATGTTATGCCTCGTCCGAATACGTGTCGAGCTTTCAATTCGAGCGAAAGGACTACTGATGATGCGAGAAGCAGGCTTTGAGCCTAAACCTGACGAGGTTATCCGGGCAAAATTCGAGGAGATGGCCTACCTGGAGAAAGCCATTGGGAAAACAGGTTTGCTCGCCATCGAGCCCATATTGAAATGGTCCAGCCAGGACCTGTGGCAGCTCAACATGCTGGCTGAGCAATAGGTCAGGATCTTACTCGAACAATCCCGCCAGTCGATTGATGGAGCTGGTCCACCCCTGAAGATGCCCATCCCGAATTTCGAGATTGGGAAACTGCTCGTGGGTAACGATGACTTCTGTGGCACCATCCATGGCAACAAACTCGACGGTGACCAGGGTTGCAGTATCCATTCGGATGTCGTCTTCGCGCCAGTCCCACGTGTAGATGAGTTTAGACGGGCGACTGATTTCTCGGTAAACCCCGTGCGCGGTGTGTACGCGTCCTTCGTCATTGATCATTTTGATCTCATATTCGCCGCCCACCATCAGGTCAACTTTGCATTCAATACGCCCAACTCCTTCCGGTGCTGACCATTTCGACATGATTGAAGGCGTGATCCAGGCATCGAAAACCTCGTCTTGAGGGGCGGCGACTATTTTGGAGACGCGTAGAACAGTGTCGGTTGTTGTGCTCAATTTGATTCCCTCCCGGAATGTGTTGTATCTGGTGTGTTTTGTTTGTCGAAGTAACTGGCAAGCTGATCGAGTTGCTGCTCCCAATACTTTCGGTACCACTCCACCCAATCTGCGGCACCCTTCATGGGTCGAGCGTCGAGCTGGCACCTGCTGATGCGGCCGTCGCGCGTCCTGCGCACGAGTCCGGCCCGTTCCAATACTCGCAGGTGTTTCGAGATAGCCGGTCGCGACATCTCGAAGGGCTCGGCAAGAGTACCGACGCTTGCGGGGCCGTTTGCGAGTTTCATCAGAATGGACCGCCTGGTGGCATCAGAAAGGGCGCCAAACGTCAGGTCGAGATGATGTGCATTCGTAACCATATGGTTACCAATATAAATCAATAAATGGCTTCCAGCAAGGGTCCCAATGAAAAAGAATGACAGAAGCTTGTAGGTAGGGGATGCCACAAGCGCTAGCGAGGCGGCCGTTTGTGCGGGTGGGAGCGAACCAATCTCTTCGGGGATCCGTATCTTCGCTGCACCAATCCCACAGAATGATGTCTTGGATAAAAAACGCGTTGATCGACCTGGCGATAACCGCTGTTATCGCAATCTTTTATTTCAACGGAGCCACATGGGGATGGTGGATTATTGTCATCTACACCCCCTTGATGGTGTTGTTGAAAGTATTTGCGCTCTCAGGAATTGCCAATGCGGTTCAGCGCAAGGCCGATGATGTCCCGGTTTGGTTCTACCACCTGTTGTTTGGAGCGAACGTGGTTTTACTCATGTTATCAAACCTTCTCCTTCTCGCGGCAGGCTGGGCAGCAATATGGGTTCTGTCGACAATTGCTGAGTCCAGGCGGCCCAGAAGCAGCAGCAAAGCGTAAGGCTGTATCAGTTCGTGCTGACCAATTACTATACACTTCGCGCGCTCGTTCGCGAATGGCATCCTCGGCTCGTTGGCGCTTCGCTCATCGACTCCTATTCCCAGCACAAGGGAAGCTTGATCCTCGTTTTCGAGGAGGGAAATGGTGAAACCTGGTCGATAAATATTTCTATCCAGGCGCCGAACCGACACTTTTTCATGTACGGCGGCTCAAATCGGTCGAGAAAAAATGTCGTCGATCAGTTCTCGTCTCTGAAGGAGGCAGTTCTGACGGATGTATCCATTGCAGACGGGGATCGGCTGATCACCTTCCGGTTCGAGTCGGGTTCCGCGCTGGTGGTTGCTGCATTCGGTCCGAAGGCGAATGTATACCACATCGACCAACATGGAAATCTGGTAGGCACGTTCAAGGGGACCCAGACCCGGAGTGTACCCGAGGCAAGAGCGATTACAACACCTCTCGGGGCAGAGGATCTGAAACGCGTGTTGCAATCTGGAAGGTCACTGGACGCCGCCTTTCCACTGTTTCCCGCTCCCCTGATGTCGGAAATTCGCTCCCGGACTGGAGGAACTGATGATCCGGTACAAATTATCGAGGCGGCGCAGCACATCACCAGCCTTCTCGATGAGCCTGTGCCCAGAATTTACTGGGATGAAAACAGGAAGCCCCTTCTTTCAATGATTCCTCTCGGACGGGAATCTGATCGAGAGGAGCGGTTCGATACGGTGGACGAGGCAGTCAGAATATGTGCCCGTCGAAGGCTCGCGATCGGTCTTTTTGAAGGTACCTACAATCCGTTGATCCGGATGCTGAGGAATCGCCGGGACCAGGCGGATCGGAGTATGAAACGGGTGGAAAATGAACTCGGCAGCCCCTCCAGGGCAGACAAGCACGAGCATTTTGGACATCTGCTCATGGCACAGCCCCACCTGGTAAAAAACGGCGCGCCTGAAGTCCTCATGGCTGATATACTGAATGACGACTCGGAGGTACTGATAAGACTCGACCATCGTCTCAATCCGTTCGAAAACGCTCAGCGCTATTTCGAAAAGGCAAAAAATTCGCGTGCAGCGCGCAGTTCTGCCGATGAACGCCTGAAGGGACTAAAGGAAAAGAGTGCAGATGTTACCGACTTACTGGAGACGGCGTTGGGTCTGGATACGGTAGAGTCTGTGAAGACATTTCAGGCCAAATACGCCTCCAGACTACAATCGCTGAAATCTGCGCCCGATGATCCCGATTCTGTGCCGTTCAGGAGGTATACACTGGCCGATGGTTATGAAGTCTGGGTCGGTAAAAATGCGAAACAGAATGATGAGTTGACCCTCAAGGTCGCCCGAAAGTTTGATCTGTGGCTTCACGCAAGAGGCGTCGCTGGCTCGCACACCGTCTTACGCGTCAAGGGGCGGACCGATACGCCGCCGCGGAGGATCCTCGAACAGGCCGCGGCCATTGCGGCCTGGCACAGTAAGGCCAGAACGAGCGGCCTGGCGCCCGTGATCATCACTCAACGTAAATATGTCAGAAAACCTCGAAAAAGTTTGCCGGGAACGGTAATCGTGGAACGTGAAAAAGTAATTCTCATCGAACCCGGTCTTCCTTCTAAATAGGGCTACCGCGGCTCGAAAATCCCCCGTAACTTCGGGCCGACTCAATTCATTCCTGAATCAATAGCAGCATGACCTGGTGGGAATCAATTCTTCTTGGACTAATTCAGGGCCTGACTGAATTTTTACCCGTGTCTTCCTCAGGACACCTGGTTCTGGGCCAACATTTGCTTGGATTGAACTCGGGGAACGGTGATGTTTTGTTCGAAGTCATGGTTCATTTTGGCACTGTATTGAGTGTCGTTGTCATCTATCGAACACGCATTGCCAGGCTGATTGAAAGTTTTGCTCGAACGTCTGTTCAGCCCCGCATCTGGGGCAGTGCGTATCGAGAGGACGAACAGTTTCGCATGGGTGTTCAGATCCTGATAACCATGATTCCGACCGCATTGGTCTACGTGCTCTGGGGAAGCGCCATCGAAGCGGCATTTTCGTCACCACGGCTCGCTGCAGGAATGCTCATTTTCACGGGGGTGCTGCTCACGTTGACCCTGCTCCGGCGTAATCCGAAGGGGTCCATCACCGCCGGGAAGAGCCTTCTGATTGGCCTGGCACAGGCCGTTGCCATGATTCCGGGCATATCTCGCTCGGGCGCGACCATCTGCGCCGCACTGTACCAGGACGTAGAGCCGGAAAAGGCGGCGGATTTCTCCTTCCTGATGTTGTTGCCCATTGTTGTCGGCGCGACTCTACTGAAGGTATCGATGGCTGTTGGCGAGGCGGGGGCGGCGAACTGGCCGGTGCTGATCGCTGGAACCATCACTGCGTTTATCTCCGGTATCCTGGCCATTCGCGTCGCGCTGGATTTTGTTCGCCGCGGCCGCCTTCACCTCTTCGCCGTCTACTGTTTCACCGTTGGAGGCGTCGCGCTCTGGCTCCTCTAAAGGGCGCCCGACCATCGATGATTTGTTCAGTCGATCCAATTGGGTCGACATCGTCGTAATACGCCTGTTTTGACCCTTTTAGACGGATTTGGCGTCTCATTTTGATAAAAAACCCCTTAAGAATTGAGGTTTTCACCCGATAAGCTAATGGTGGCTTGACCATTCGAGGTCATCGGCACACGCCAGATTCTGACAAACCATCAAATAAAGGGCTTTCAAATGAAGTATCGCATATACGTCGTCGATGACGATAGGCACTATGCTCGGATGCTGAGCTACCGCCTGGACAAGAATGCGAATTATGAGGTGAAGGTCTTTCACGGTGGCGAAGAGGTGCTCAAAAACCTTGATGAAAAGCCCGATCTCATGTTGCTCGACATCATGATGCCGGGTGTCGATGGGGTCGAAGTGCTCCGCCAGATGACTACCCGCATGCCGGAAGTCCCTGTGATTATGGTCTCTGCTCAGGGTGTCATCGATACGGCCGTCGAAGCGATGAAGATCGGGGCCTACGACTACATCACGAAAGGACAGGACGATCTCGTCAAGCTGGACGCAATCGTTCGAAACGTGTTGGAAAAGGTTTCTCTCGAGCGAGAAGTCGAAAGCCTTCGCAGTGAGGTCAGCGAAAAGTATCAGGTCAAAGGCATGATTGGTGAATCACCGGCCATGCAGCAAGTTTATCGGATGATTCAGAAAGCCACGCGAGGCGATCTGACCGTTGCAATTCAAGGGGAAAGCGGAACGGGGAAGGAGCTTGTGGCCAAGGCAATTCACTACTCTTCTGGCCGAAAACGCGGGCCGTTTATAGTAGTAAACTGTGCTGCGATTCCTCGTGACTTGATGGAAAGCGAATTTTTCGGACACGAGAAAGGATCGTTTACGGGAGCACATGCTCGCAAAATTGGTAAGTTTGAGCAGGCAGATGGCGGCACGATATTTCTTGACGAGATCGGCGAGTTGGACCATGACCTGCAGGCGAAACTGCTGCGTGCTCTTCAGGAAGGTGAACTTACCCGCGTCGGCGGTAGTGAAACGATAGAATTCAGTGCCCGCGTAATCAGCGCAACCAACAAGGACGTAGTCCAGATGATACGGGACGGCAGATTCCGTGAAGACCTCTACTACCGTCTCTTCCAGTTTCCAGTACCGCTTCCACCACTCAGAGAGCGCGGACAGGATGTTCTCCTACTCTCCAACTACTTCTTCCGGGAGTACTCGCAAGCTCATCCCGAATTCAAGGGCATGAAGATATCCTCGGCTGCAAGACGCGCAATCGAAGCGCACCCCTGGCCCGGCAATGTTCGGGAGCTGAAAAGTGCCATCGAGCGAGCCATTTTACTCTCCGATACACCCGAAATCGGCGTCGCCGATCTGATGATCGCCAACATCAATCCGATTTCTCCGTGGGCCGAAAGAATGACACTTGCGCAGGCCGCCGAGACAAGTTTCAAGTCGCCGACTCCCCGGGTAGCGCAACCTCACTCCCCCTCAGTCAGTACACCATCGTCTGAAGACGACCTGAGAAACCCTGTTTCCCCGGAAAGCCCTGTTTCATTGGAAGACGGGGAAGGTGGAATCGTTTC
>Ga0209554_1003346_pt1 | contig 10343 bp, 9 predicted proteins | sample MarorgKNORR_S2LV_5_FD_188221 | JGI IMG/M metagenome (GOLD analysis project Ga0209554, IMG submission 188221) | Marine microbial communities from the Southern Atlantic Ocean, analyzing organic carbon cycling - Bottom_A/KNORR_S2/LV (SPAdes) (version 2) | ecosystem: Environmental > Aquatic > Marine... | reverse complement strand
GCGGGATACCGCAAGATAAACATGAAAAAATATTTGATCCGCTTTATCGGCTTGAGAACCATGTTAAAAACTGTATAGATGGTGTTGGCGTTGGGTTGACCGTTGTCAAAAAGTTTATGACGATTATGCGTGGCCGGGTTTATGTGGAAAGCAAACTCGGGGGCGGAACCTGTTTTACGCTGGAATTTGAAAAGTGGATCGGTAAGGATAGTGTTTGAAAACAATTCTCCCTTGTTTCCCCGTACAATTTTATTTTCGCTCCATGATGGACTGCAGGATTGCTCAGTATTGAAAAAATATATTTTACAATTCATCCTGGCTGTTTTTTTTATTTTGAGCCTGGGTTGTGGACAGGGTTCTCAGGAATCCCAAAGCTCCAGGCTTGTCATTGCCATTGACGCGACGTTCATCCCGATGTCGTTTTTAAATGACCGTGGAGAGCTGGATGGGTTTGAAGTTGACCTGATTAAGGCGGTAGCAAATAGTGCCGGATACGACTATGAATTGGTAAATGTGGAGTGGGGTGGATTGTTTGGAGGCTTGATCACTAAAAAGTTCGATTTGGTTATCAGCTCAATAACGATTCTTGAAGAAAGAAAAAACCGCATGGCTTTCAGTATTCCTTACCTGCAAAGCGGGGTTGCTGTGCTGGTCCGAAAAGATATCCAGAATGTCGACAACCTCGAAGACCTTGCTGAAGTTAAGGCCACGGTCGGAGCCCAGATCAACACGACCTCCTATTATTTTTTGCAGAAATATGATGGAATCAAAGTCAAGACCTATGAAAAATTTGGCCATGCAGTTATCGATTTGGCCAATAAGGGTAACGATGCCGTGGTCGGGGACTCGGTGCAGGTGAATTATTATTTTAACAAAAATAAGCAATTAACCCAAAACACCCGATTTCTGGGTTCCAGACTGACCTCGGAGTATTATGGTATTGTTTTGCGCAAAGATGATATTGAGCTGAAGCAAAAAATAGATGCAGGTTTGACAGCGCTCCTTAAAAACGGGACGGTTCAAAAACTGCATGACAAGTGGAACCTGGGGGATTTTGCCGGAGTGCCTTTGCCCGAATAGTAACCCTCTAATTGGGGGGAAGGTGTGCAGGCAGATTCAAACCCTCCTGTAGAATCGGTGCCGTTAAAACCGGATTCTCAAAAAATATTGATTATTTTTTAGTCTTGCAGGTTCTGTCGAGAATGAAATAGACAGGGCAAAATCCGGTGAAGGCACTTTGAACAAGCGTGACTCCCAACAAACCAGGTACCAGCAACCAAAGCGGGTTACTCCATTGGCCCAACGCAACCCAAATCGTCACAACCGCTCCGGCAATTCCGTCATGGATACGTCTTTTAGTATTCATAAAAGCCCCTGACTCTTGGTTGGTATATTTTAATATATTTATCCTTCATCGGCTAAAAATTTTCCATGAGTGCCGGAATCGACCAGAGGCAATGGAGAGTGCGAAAAATCAGTCTATGACTAGTGCTCCGGCGATACATCCGGTAAGGACTGTTGCGAGAAAAGCAGTCCATAAGGCACGCCCTCCCATCACGGTGATGTCCTGAGCCCGGGATGGTACCAGCGCGGTCAGGCCACCAATAAAAATTCCCATGCTGGCAAGATGTACAAAACCACACAACGCATAAGTTAAAATGGTTACCGATCGCTGGCTAAACGGCACTGGGTTGGCAATCTGGGCCTGTGCCAAGGCAAAGTAAGCTGATACTTCCGTTTCTATAAACCTTGAACCTAAAATTTGGCCTGCCAGTTGCCATTCTTCGGGTCGCAGTCCGAGAAGGGCGGAAAAGGGTACGGTCAGCCATCCCAGCAGGAATTGCGCGGAAATGTTTTGTCCGAATGATTCAGCGAGCGCCAGATCCAACAAAGCTTCCAGCCCGAGTACCACGATTAATACGGTGGCGATTCCCACAGCCATTTTAACACCTTGCGATCCTCCTGTTAACAATGCGGCCATGAAATTAGAGGATTTTTCGGTATCCGTATCGGTCTGCGGCAATTTCCCCAGGGTTTCCGGTATCTTCTGCTCGGGCAGTGAAAGTTTGCTGGCGATAACGGCGCAGGGGATAGATATCAAGGACGCGGAAATCAGATGGCCCGCGATTTGGGGGAAAATATCGTGCAGGGCGATGATATAAATTCCCATAACAGTGCTGGCCACTGTTGCCATCATGCAGGTCATCAGGGTGAGCAGTTCGGAACGGGTCATCTTCATGAGGTAAGGCTGAATGGTCAGGCCCGATTCGATTCCAACAAAAATATTTGCGGCAGCGGATAAGGATTCTGCTCCAGACAGGGCCAATAGGCGGTAAAAGATGCGGGCGAAAAATCGGACCACAGCCTGCATGATTCCCAGGTAGTACAGTCCGGAAATTGCCGCAGAAAAGAAAATTACTGAGGGGAACACCTGAAAAGCAAGGATGAATCCTATTGAGGCGGAGCCATCTGGCATGGTTTGCCCCGGGCCGAGGGCAAGAGGCCCAAAGAGGAACAGTGCTCCTTTTTGGGAAGCGGTGAGGATGGCTACCAGCACATCATTGCCCCACTGTAAAGCGGACCGAGACCAGGAAACCCAAAACGTTAGTACCCCTAAAACCCAGGCTAGCACCACGCTACCCATGATGGTTTTTACATTGATCTTTTGCCGACTGCCGGTAGCCCAGGCAATGAAAGCCACCAGAAAAAACCCGGTAAGTGAAATTAAACGATAAATGTTTTCATCCATGATGTGAGAATGTGGGGTTCGTTGATGGGTGACAAAAATGGTGCCGGACCCGAATCATGTTTTTGGGATGGGAGAGGGATCCGGGTTCTTGGGATTCTGCAAATGGGATTGGGCTCATGAGTCCATATCCATGAAGGATATGAGGCCTACAATTTTTCCGTTTTGGGTTACGGCGTAATGGTAGATTTTGTTTTCGACCATCTTTTGCCGTGCTTTTTCCACGGTAGTGTTTGCATCAAGAGAGCGAATGGGTTTTGACATAACGGTGGAAACGCTGACCTTGGCAGGGTCAATATTTTTTTCTAGTAACTTTATAAGATCGGTTTTAGTGAAAATGCCTGTATATTCTCCCAGATCTTTTATGAGTAACACGTCTACTCTTTGAGAGGACATTTTCTGTACTGCTTCCTCCACATTGGTATCCGGGTGGACAGAATGCACGGCCTGCATGATTTCCAGGATTTGCTTATCAGACATTTATTGTTCCCCAGTTCTGTTTTTTTCCGGACAACTCAATTGGGCGCTAGATTACCATTAACATGAATTTTTGAAAGTATATATAATATTGATTATGGAGATATCCTTTCTGTATTGGGCAGGATATTATACTAGGAACTATCTACTCATTTTTTGAGTAAAACGAAGCTTTGAAAAAGAGATATTTCATTATTTTACTGTGGTTTTTTGTGGCCGGGTTATTTTATCTTTGCCTGCAATCGATTGACTTGGATCGGGCATGGATCGAATTTTCCCGGGCGGACCCTTTCTGGTTATTTGCGGCTGTTTTTTTCAACGCCTGCATTTTAGGGGTTTGGAGTTCGCTCTGGTATTTGCTCCTGCCAGAAAAATGTTCAGTTCCTTTTTCCAGGATATTTCAAGCCAACTCCTATATGTCTACATCCTGCAATACCATTCCCTTCCCGGGGGGGCATGCGGTGGGAGTTGTGGCTTTGGCCCGAAGAGCTGAGGTGGGGCACTCGGTAGCCCTGTCAGTATTGGCACTTGATCAGCTCATGGAAGGTTTCGCTAAAACTTTTGTTCTGACTTTGGTGGTAATTTTTGTTCCCCTACCGGAGCCAGTGGGGCAGGCAATTCTGATTTTTGTCGTTGTTATTGGCTTTTTTGCTTCCATCATGTTTTACCTTGCCCATAAGCAACCACGCGTTAAAGAAGGCACAATATCTTTTATAGACAAGATCAGGAAATTTGTATCACGTTGGTCCGTTCATCTGGAAATTTTAAGGGATGTACGAATTTTCAGTTTTGGTCTTCTGTTGGCTCTTTTAATGATGTTTGTCCAGACTCTGGGAATTTGGGCCGTCCAAAAAAGTCTGGGCCTTGATCTGCCTTTCTGGGCTCCCATACTGGTCATGGGTGCGTTGAACCTGGTGACAGTCTTGCCTATTACCCCCGGAAACTTTGGCATTTACGAAGGAACTGCTTTCCTGGCCTATCAATTTTATGGGCTTTCCTCCGAGTTGGCTTTAAGCCTGGCTTTTCTGCAACACCTTTGTTTTCTGATCCCCATGGTGGGATCGGGTTATCTGGTTCTTTTGTTTCTGACTTCTGCTCAAAAGCAAAGCCTGTCAGAAGAAAAATGGGTTCCCGACGAAACTTAGTAGGGCTTTCCAGCGCAACGAAAATAAACGGATAACGTAGATCGTCTCACCCATTTTTTCATTAATTGTCCTTAAAATGTTTGAAATTTAACCTGTTATTTTTTCACACTTGGGTAGTGACCTGTAAGAAATGAACCCATTAATGCGGGGTCACGATTCGCCTTGGATTGATAAACGCTCCTTAAAGTTAGGCTCGCAATGTTTTTGATGTTATACTCCGCTCCTAATAACAGGGTCGCGGGTGTCGGTGTGAAACGGTATATGAGCCTCTTGACTTGATTCGTCAACACAACGGATTAAAGGCTTATTCTGATTTTGCGCGCTAAAAAACTTGGCAGAAATTCGGGCTCAGGTGAAAATTGGGAAGGTTTGTTGGGGGACTTGATTGGCCTTGCCGCTAAAAATGTTGGAGGTTACTTGTTATGGCAGAGGGAAAAGTAAAGTGGTTTAACGATAGTAAGGGTTATGGGTTTATTGAGTCTAGTGACGGAGAAGATTGTTTCGTCCATTTTTCTGAAATTCAAGGGGACGGTTTTAAGACCCTTACAGAGGGCCAGGCGGTCGAGTTCGAGAAGAGCATGGGTCAAAAGGGGCCTCAAGCATCCAAAGTAATACCCAAATAAATTTTGTTTGAGATTAAAAACCGGTGGAGATTTTACTCTGCCGGTTTTTTTGTCAATTTTCATTGCATAAACAAGTTAGCTTCTCCGTATTGCCAGGGGGTCGGATAGGTTCTCTCACCTACTGCAAAAGTTTACGCTGAGTCCGCAAACACTACGAATTTTCTGCCAGCACTTTTTCTACCTGCTCCCAAACCTTGTCCACCGTTATGCTTCTTAAATGGAATTCCCCCGGTTCCTCAACTTCTTTCCGATCAATTTTTATGAGCCGACATAAATGATCGGGGATTTCATGCGGACCGGAACCAATGGAGCAAATGGTTCCAAAAAGTGCTACAACCGGAGTTTTCATGGCAAACCCGATATGCATGGGGCCCGTGTCGGAAGTTACCATGAGCCCGGCCTTTGAGATTATGCTGGCGTTGACAATAAGAGGCTGGCTACAAACTCCCACTACACGGGAGGAATTGAGTTGGTTCAAGATATTAAGGCTTTGTTTTTTTTCAGCCGGTCCTCCGCCTAAAATTAATTTCCAGGGTGTTGTCTTGAGGATTCGCTTTGCAAGCTCAGTGAAACGATCTGCCATCCATCGTTTTCTTTCTACCGAAGCGCCTAAATTTAGATAAATATATTTCCCGGGACTGAAATCATGAGCATCTAAAAACTGTCGCGACTTATCCAGTGTGGCCTGATTGAAATAAATTTCCATCTGTCCCCCATCTGCTTTCACGCCAAGTTTCTCCAGCATGATCAGCCTTCTCTGTATTCCATGAAAGGGGGTATTAATCTTGACGTGATGTGATCCGGGTGCCCAGTCAAAATCCTGGTGATACCAGATGGACGAGGAACGAAACCAGGGCAGTATCCGTTTAAAATTGCGGTTGGCATGAAAAATTAAAATAGCGTCATAATGCCTGCCAAACAATTGAATTCCTAAAAAAGGCTGGCGATACCATTGTTCCCGATATGTAAAAATTTGGTTCAGGTAAGGATTGAATTCGAATAAAGGTTTCCAGATCTTATTCACAACCAGATCAATCTTCACTACCGGAAATGTCTTCTTCAAGGCCCGGATACCCGGAGTTCCCCAAAGGCAGTCACCCATTCCAGTAGAGCTAATTATGAGAACTTTTTCCATTTTTAATGCGGTAGTTTTTTCCTAACTCTAAATTTTTGTTTGGAATTGGCCGAAATACGGGTTTATGCGACTTCACTAGTTTTCGAAGCGATGATGAACAGATTGAACCCATATCCTGCTAGATCAAACAGGGGGCCGAAATAGGTCAACGGACTGACGGTGTTTTTAAGATCACGTTTGACGGAGAACCATAATTTTCCGAGTTCGTCTTCCGGCTTGTTACCTTCCCGGAATGGTTGGGTGCCGCTACGATTGAAAAGGCCTTTTTTGGCCTTGTTGGTTTTTATATAGTCGATTTTAAAACCGGTTTTTTGTAAAAGTTGCTCTAGCGAATTTCTCGAAAAAAAATAGATATGTTGTTTTATCCCGTAACTCAACCATTGTTCTTTAACAAAAATCGAATTTTTAACATTTGGGGTCCAGATTACCAGAAGCCCTCCAGGTTTTGTGGCTCGATTGATTTTTTCGAGGCAAGCCAAAGGATGCCTGAGATGTTCAATCAGGTCCCACATTGTCACAACATCGAAAGTTTCAGGTTGAAAGGGCAGAGAGTTATCCAATGATCCCTGGTGTACTTGATGAAGGCCGAGGTTTTCCTGGGCATATTTAACATATTCGGGTAGCATTTCGAGCCCATGCCCTTTCCAGCCTCTATCCAAGGCATTTTTCACAAAAAAACCGGCCCCACACCCTAGGTCCAGAAGATTTCCTTTGTCAGGTTTGAAAGTTTCGATAAGCTTTAAACGGGAGTGATAAAGCTTTGAAAAAGACTCCTCCCTTTTTTGGCGCTCAAAAATATATTGTGAAAAATACCCTTGGCTCGGATCCTCACCGACCATCTCAGACAGATAAAAATTTTGCATGGTAGCGGGATCGGGTAGAGGATTGACAAATTCCAGGTGGCAATGTTCGCAACGGACAATGAGAGAGTTATCCTCCCGGCAAAGGATAGGGTGGAATTGGGTATTACCACAGCATTCGCAGGGCACACGTTGCGAAAGTGTGGATTGAAAAACATTGTCTTTAGAATTCATCTTTTGGATATCGCAGATTGAGGCACTGGAAAATCGAGGGAGCTATTCTGCAATATCCTGGATCACTCTGACCAAAAAGCCAAGGCCCTCCTTTTTCTGTTTCCAGAAAAGCACCACTCCAGGATATCGGATGACAGAGTAGATTATTTAGTGTTGCTTTGCAACCTTGCAGAGTGCTGGAGAATGGTTACAATCAACTATGACTTTTTGTGTAAATAGTTTTGCGGTGGTAGGGTGGGGTCCAAGGCAGGAGCTTGATTTCAGGAACTTAGTGGTAATATGGTAGGCTTAGGCTTTTGCGGCTACAAAACCTCATTTTCTCTTACGATTCGAGCCAAAAGGGGAAAAGATTATGGGCATATTATTGAATGAACTGTTTTATTCGCCAACTCAAAAACCAGAGGTGAGGTCATGACAAAAGGTGCTTTCACACCCAATGCAGGAGATAGCATTATTGTGCGTTTGAAAATTGAAGGCCAGACTCAGGGACTTTCCCAGGTAACAAGCCGAATCGCAGAACTCAACGGGCATATTGGGGCGATAGATTTGGTTCGTCCTCTTTCCGGAGGGGCTTCGATCCGGGACTTCAGTATCTATACGTCAGGGGCGGATCACGGTGAGGAAATTGTTGCGGCATTGAAAAAGGTGAAGGGCGTAGAGGTCATTCACTTTTCCGATCGCACGTTTCTTATGCACTTGGGGGGGAAGATAGAAGTCACCAGCCGGCAAACCCTGAAAACTCGGGATGACCTTTCCATGGCCTATACTCCTGGTGTGGGCCGGGTTTGTACTGCGATTCACCAGAATCCGGAAGAGGTGTACAAGTTGACGATCAAACGCAACACGGTTGCGATTGTGACCGATGGTACAGCGGTTCTTGGGTTGGGCAATATCGGGCCGCAAGCCGCAATGCCGGTGATGGAAGGTAAAGCAATGCTATTTAAGGAATTCGCCGGGATCGATGCTTTCCCAATATGCCTGGATGCCAAAAACGCTGATGAGGTGGTTGCCGCTGTCCGCGCCATTGCTCCTGGTTTTGGCGGAATCAACCTTGAGGATATCGCGGCACCCCACTGTTTTGAGATTGAAAAAAGGTTGCAAGAAGAACTGGATATTCCGGTTTTCCATGATGACCAGCACGGAACGGCGGTCGTGGTTTCCTCGGCATTGATCAATTCCTTGAAGCTTTTGGGCAAAAAACCTGAAGATATCAAAGTTGTGGTTCTGGGTGCTGGGGCGGCGGGGACCGCCTGTACTAAAATGATCAAACAACTGAAAATAGATAACATCATTGCCTGTGACCGGAAAGGGGCTATTCATAAATCACGGGATGACCTCAACGAGGCCAAACAATGGTTTGCGGACAATACCAACCCTGATGGGCTGAAAGGGAGTTTGCAGGAAGTCATTGCCGGAGCCGATGTGTTTCTCGGTGTCTCGGGTCCCCGTCAATTGAGTGTTGAGGACATTAAAAAAATGGCCAAAGATCCAGTGGTCTATGCAATGGCCAATCCGATTCCAGAAATTTTGCCTGAAGAGGCTGGGCCTCATGTGGCGGTCATGGCAACAGGCAGAAGTGATTATCCCAATCAGATCAATAATGTTTTATGTTTTCCCGGCCTCTTCAAGGGGGCACTGGATTGCTTGGCCACACATATCAATGAAGAAATGAAAATGGCCGCGGCGCATGCGATAGCGGATTGTATTGCCCAGGACCATTTGCAACCGGAATACATCATTCCAAGCGTGTTTGATACCAAGGTGGTGAAGAATGTGTCCGCCGCAGTGATTAAAGCCGCCAGGGAAACCAATGTGGCGCGCGGTAGAGGTAGAAATAAGTTTGATTAGATTTCCCCTGTTAAAAGTTTTTTTTATTTTGCTTTTCTCGCCTTCAATACTTCGAGTATGAAAACAGTTCTTGCTTGGTGCTTCAAAAAAATTACCTACCGATACCCCGGGACCCTGCTGATTCTGGCAATCCTTTTAAGCGGGATGTCCGTTTATTGGGCTAGCGGCTTGAGCTTCAACCCCAGGATGGACAACCTTCTTCCCCAGGATTTACCGTTAATAAAAGAATTTAATGAAGTTGTTGCCAAAACCGGAGGGTCGGGTCCTTTGGTGGTTGTTCTGGAACAGCTGAATCCCTTTCAGGCTCCTGAAGTGATTGGCAAGCTTGCCCGCGCTTTGGAGAAAGTACCCGGAACCCATTTTGTGGATTCAAAAATACCCGAAGAGTTTTTAAATCACCGCCAACTCCTGTTAATGCCCCGGACAGATCTGCTTCGCCTGGAATCCCTGGTCGAGGAAGCGGTTGACTATGCCCGGGGTCAGTTCGGCGGGTTTTTCGGGGAAGATGAACTGTTCAATCCGACCAAGCTTCAAACGCTTGCTGATCGCTATCATATCTTCGAAGATATTAGGCCCTATCATAGGGGAAAGCGGAAGAGAAATTATTATATCTTTGTCCAACCAAAGGGGACGGTTACCGACACAGATTTTACAGAGCAATATATCCGACTTGTTCAAGAGGCGATTGACCAGACAGGACTCGAAAAGGATACCCCGGATCTGGTCATCAATCTTACCGGTTCGCTGATTGTGCGGTTGGAAGAAAACCAGTTTATCCAAAGTGATCTCAAGAAGTCAGCGGTGCTCGCGGCCCTGCTAGCAAGTTGTATTATCCTCATCTACACTCGATCCTGGTTTTCCATACCGCTCATCATTTTTCCCTTATTGTTGTCGTTGACTTATACGTTCGCGTTAACGCGTCTGTTCATCGGACACTTGAACGTTATTTCAGGTTTTCTGGTGGCTATATTAATGGGGTTGGGAATTGATTATGGGATTCATCTTTATATTCGCTTCAAACAGGAACTCCTCAAAGGAAAAACCATTGCTGAGGCAGCGGAACTGGTTGTGACCCAGGTAGGACGGTCAGGGCTTATAGCGATGTTGACAACGATAAGTGTTTTTTCAATTTTAAGTTTCTCAGATTTTCCGGGTTTTTCAGAGTTCGGAAAAATTGCCACGCTGGGTATCGTCTGCGCTTTTTTGAGCTACTATTTCATTTTTCCGGCGCAGGCATTGTTTTATGACAAAATCCATTGGCTGAGGAAACCTCGGCCCAGATTGTTCACTTTTAAAATTTCCAACCTGTATTCCACCACGCCCTATTTCCTTTCT
>Ga0209554_1003343_pt1 | contig 10348 bp, 4 predicted proteins | sample MarorgKNORR_S2LV_5_FD_188221 | JGI IMG/M metagenome (GOLD analysis project Ga0209554, IMG submission 188221) | Marine microbial communities from the Southern Atlantic Ocean, analyzing organic carbon cycling - Bottom_A/KNORR_S2/LV (SPAdes) (version 2) | ecosystem: Environmental > Aquatic > Marine... | reverse complement strand
AAGCCTAACCGATGCGGCTCGCATCGCCTGCGGCTTCCGACCTCACCCGGGAATAAGCGGACACGATCTCTATGGGTCTCTATTATTGCTCCTTGGTATTACCGCCGTTGTCTGGCTGCTATCTCTGGCGCGTCTTGCGGTGTACAGATTGAAGGCGAGAGGGATTTCGGAGGAAGCCGGGCCATGCTGTCGCGCGCGAGCGAGCATAAAAGCGACGTCATAGACGCCGCTGTCGCCCAGCTTTATGAGCGCCTGGCGAAAGACGACGCGGGCCATCTCGAAGGGTTCATCCGCCAATATTACAACGACGTGGCGCCGGAAGATCTCACCGGTTTCAACGCCGACGCCCTCTATGGCGAGGCGCTGTCCATGTGGCGCTTCGCCCAGAAGCGCAAACCCGGAATTCCCAAAATCAGGGTCTATAACCCGCGCCAGGAGGACCACGGCTGGCAATCCACCCATACGATCATCGAGATCGTCAACGACAACATGCCCTTCCTGGTCGATTCGGTAAGCGCCGGCCTCAACCGCCAGCAGATCGGGGCCGGCGTGGGCAGCGCGCTGACCGTGCATTTGCTGATCCATCCCATCCTGCGCGTGCGGCGCGACAAGGCCGGCAACCTGCTCTCGGTGATCGACGACGATGCGGCGCCGGTGAAGGGCGAAATCTCCGAGTCCCTGCTCCATATCGAGGTCAGCCAGCAGTCCTCGAAGGTGGTTCTCAAGACCATTCTGGAGAGCCTCGATCAGGTTCTCGAGGACGTTCGCGCCGCGGTCGAGGATTGGCCGGCGACGATCGCCAAGATCAATCAAATCATCGATGCGATCAGCGCCGATCCGCCGCCCTTGCCGGCCGCCGAGGTCGAGGAATCCAAGGCGTTTCTCGCCTGGATCCGCGACGACAATTTCACCTTCCTTGGCTATCGCGAATATCACCTGGAGCGCGGTGACGACGGCGATTATCTGCGCCTCGACGAAGCATCCGGCCTCGGGGTGTTGCGCAACGTGTTTCCCGAATCACGGATCCGCAGCAACACGGCGTTGACCCCCGCGGTGAGCCGCTTCGCCCGGCGCAAGCAGCTTCTCATCATCACCAAGGCGAACACCCGCGCGACGGTCCATCGGCCGGTCTACATGGACTATATCGGCGTCAAGATCTTCGACGGCCACGGCCGGGTGGTCAGCGAGCGGCGCTTCCTCGGGCTGTTCACCTCGGCCGCCTACAACCGCAACCCGCGCGACATTCCCATGCTGCGCGACAAGGTGGCAACCGTACTGGCGCGCTCGCCCTTCCCCGAGAGCAGCCACAACGGCAAGGCGTTGCAGAACATTCTCGAGAGCTACCCGCGCGACGAATTGTTCCAGATCGACGCCGACGAGCTGTACCAGATCAGCCACGGCATCCTGCATCTCGAAGAGCGTCAGAGAATTCGCCTGTTCCTGCGCCGCGACGATTACGCGCGGTTCTTTTCCTGCTTCATCTACGTGCCGCGCGAACGCTACAACACCGAACTCCGCAAGCGCATGGAGGCGGTGCTGCTGAAATCCCTCAACGGCACCTCGGCGGAATACACCGTGCAGCTTTCCGAGGCGGTGATGGCGCGTATCCATTTCATCGTCCATACCCCCTACCGGACCACGGACGTGGCCCATGCGGACGGCGACAACGTCCGCGGACGGCGCGCCGAAGACACCGACGCCATCGAGGCGCGCCTCGTCGAGACCGCCCGGCTGTGGACCGACGATCTCAGGCAAGCCTGCATCGAGCAATGGGGCGAGGGCGACGGCCTGGCGCTCTATAGCCGCTTTCAGGAAGCCTTTCCGTCGTCCTATCAGGAACTCTTCGGCGCCAATTCGGCGGTCGACGACATCGTAAAAATCGAGGAACTGAGCGGCCCCGACGACATCGCCATGAAGCTCTATGCGCGCATCGACGCGCCCCAGGGCCTGCTTCATTTCAAGGTCTACCGCCCGGGCGACCCGGTGCCCCTGTCCGATATCCTGCCGATGCTCGAGAACATGGGCCTCAAGGTGATCGAGGAAGCCTCCTACCGCATCGCTTGTTCGAGCGATCTGGAGGGGGTGTGGATTCACGATTTCAGCATGATCAGCCGGCGCGGCGTCGAATTCGACGCGGTCGGCGTCAAGGAAGCCTTCCAGGACTGCTTCGCCAAGGTCTGGTCGGGCGAGGTCGAGGACGACGGCTTCAACGGCCTGGTCATCGCCGCCGGGATGACGTGGCGGGAAGTGGCCATGCTGCGCGCCTATTGCAAGTTCAGGCTCCAGGCCTGGAAGGCCTTCAGCCAGCCCTATATGGAAGAGACATGCGCGCGATACCCGGACATCACCCGGCGCTTGATCGAGCTGTTCATGGCGCGCTTCGATCCGTCCCGCGAGAGCGGCCGGGCGGCGGCGGTCAAGAGCCTCGATCAGACGATCGCGGCGGCCATCGACGCCATCGACAGTCTCGACGAAGACCGCATCCTGCGCCGCTTCCACCTGCTCATTCGCGCGACGCTCCGGACCAATTACTTCCAGAGGGCGGAGGACGGCGGCGCCAAGCCCTATATTTCCTTCAAGCTCGATTCCCAGGCGATCGACGATCTACCCCTGCCGCGGCCCTGGGTCGAGATCTTCGTCTATTCGCCCCGGGTCGAGGCGGTGCATCTGCGCGGCGGCAGCGTTGCCCGCGGCGGCCTGCGTTGGTCGGACCGGCGCGAGGACTTCCGCACCGAGGTGCTCGGCCTGATGAAGGCGCAGATGGTCAAGAACGCGGTCATCGTGCCGGTCGGCGCCAAGGGCGGTTTCGTGGTCAAGCGGCCGCCCGCCGAGGATGGCCGCGAGGCGCTGATGGAAGAGGTGGTGGCCTGTTACAAGACCCTGATCCGCGGCCTGCTCGACATCACCGACAACCTCGTCGCCGGGGCGGTGGTGCCGCCCCCCGAGGTGGTATGCCACGACGCCGACGATCCCTATCTGGTGGTCGCCGCCGACAAGGGAACGGCGACCTTCTCCGACATCGCCAACCGGGTCGCCATGGACTACGGCTTCTGGCTCGGCGACGCCTTCGCCAGCGGCGGCTCGGTCGGCTATGACCACAAGAAGATGGGGATCACCGCCCGCGGCGCCTGGGAATCGGTCAAGCGCCATTTCCGCGAACTCGATATGGATATCCAGACCACGGACTTCACCTGCATCGGCATCGGCGATATGTCGGGCGACGTGTTCGGCAACGGCATGCTGCTGTCCAAGCACATCCGCCTGATCGGCGCCTTCAATCACCTGCATATCTTCTTCGATCCCGAGGCCGACGCGGAGAAGGGTTATAACGAGCGCCGCCGCCTGTTCGCCCTGCCGCGCTCGAGCTGGAACGATTACGACGCCAAGCTGATCTCCAAGGGCGGCGGCGTCTACGAACGCCGGGTCAAATCGATCAAGGTGACTCCCGCCATGAAATCCGTCCTCGGCGTCGAGGGCGAGCAGGTGACGCCGAGCGAGTTGATGCGCGCCATGCTGGTCGCCGAGGTCGATCTGCTGTGGAACGGCGGCATCGGCACCTACGTCAAGGCGAGCGGCGAATCCCATGCCGAGGTCGGCGACCGCGCCAACGACGGGCTTCGCGTCGACGGCCACGACCTGCGCTGCCGGGTGGTCGGCGAGGGCGGCAACCTGGGGCTGACCCAGGGCGGCCGCGTCGAATACGCGCTTCACGGCGGTCATATCTATACCGACGCCATCGATAATTCGGCCGGTGTCGATTGCTCGGACCACGAGGTCAATATCAAGATCCTGCTCGGCGATGTCATGGCGGACGGCGATATGACCGCCAAGCAGCGCGTCCGCATCCTGGCGGAAATGACCGACGAGGTCGGCGCCTTGGTGCTGCTCGACAACTACCGCCAGACCCAGGCGATCAACGTGGCCCTGGCCCAGGGAGTCGGGCTGCTCGAAGGCCAGGCCCGCCTGATGCGCGAGTTGGAGCGCGCCGGCGAGCTCAACCGCGCCCTCGAGGGCCTGCCCGACGACGAGACCCTGGAGGAGCGGCGGAAGGCCGGCGGGGGACTGACCGGCCCGGAATTCTCGGTGCTGTTCGCCTATAGCAAGATGACGCTCTTTCAGACCCTGCTCGCCTCCGATCTGCCCGAAGACCCTTATCTGGCGCTCGACCTCACGCGCTACTTCCCCGAACCGATGCGCGAGCGATTCCAATCGGTCATCCACCGCCACCGGCTGCGCCGCGAGATCATCGCCACCTCGGTCACCAACAGCATGGTCAACCGGGTCGGCGCCGCCTTCATCAGCCAGTTCAACGAAGCCCATGGCTTCGCCCCCAGCGAGACCGCCCGGGCCTATGCCATCACCCGAGATTGTTACGGCTTGCGGACTCTCTGGGCGGCCATCGAGGCGCTCGACAACAAGGTAGCGGCCTCGGTGCAGACCGCCATGCTGATCGACGTCGGGCGGCTGGTCGAGCGCTGTACCTTGTGGTTTCTGCGCAATCGCCCGCAGCCCCTCGACATCACCGCCGCGATCGACGCCTTCGCGCCGGGGATCGATATCCTGGCCAGGGACCTCAAGAAGCTGATCAGCCCGAGCCGCGCCAGTATCGTCGCCCAGGCGGTGGCGGATTATGCCGGCCAAGGCGTGCCCAAGGCCCTGGCCCGCCAGGTCGCCAGCCTCGGGGTGCTGGTTTCGGCGCTGGATATCGTCGAGACGGCGCGCGCCAACAAGCTCGCGGTCGAGGCGGTGGCGGGGGTCTATTTCGATCTCGGCGACCGTCTCGGTCTCGAATGGCTGCGCAACAGCGCCCGCGGCTTCGCCGCCGACTCCCATTGGCAGCACCAGGCGGTGGCCGCCATCATCGACGATCTCTATGGCGAGCAGCGCGTCCTCACCGGGGCGGTGCTGGCCGCCAAGGGCCGCACGTCGGTGTCCGGCGCGGTCGACAAATGGCTCGACGCCAACCGCTCCCCGGTCGATCGTAACCGGCGGTTGATCGACGATCTCAGGAAGGCCGATATCCAGGATCTCGCCATGCTCACCGTAGCCAACCGGCAGATTCGTGTGCTCGCCGCCGGTTGACGGGGACGCTTGATGGCGGCGCCGACCGGTCGCGCCCGCGCCGCTTGGTGTCTGTTCGACTGGGCGAACTCGCCCTTTCCCACGGTCATCATCACCTTCGTCTTCTCGGCCTATTTCACGGAAGGAATCGTCGGCGATTCGGTGAAGGGCGCCGCCCTGTGGGGCTACGCCATGGCGGCGAGCGCCTTCGCCGTGGCCGTCCTCGGCCCGCTGCTGGGCGCCGTCGCCGACTCCGGCGGCCGGCGCAAGCCCTGGCTGCTGGCCTGCACGGCGGTCACCGTGGTCGGTGGCGCGGCCTTGTGGTTCGCGACGCCGGAGCCCTCGAATGTGCTGTGGGTGCTGGTCTGCGTCGCCCTGGCCAACGCCGGGTTCGAGCTCGGCATGGTGTTCTACAACGCCATGCTGCCGGGGATTGTCAGCCGGGATCGCCTCGGCCGGCTGTCGGGATGGGGCTGGGCGCTGGGCTACGCCGGCGGCCTCGCCTGCCTGGTCATCGCCCTGTTCGGCTTGGTTCAGGCCGAGCCGCCGCCCTTCGGTCTCGACCCCGCCGGCGCCGAGCCGGTGCGCGCCGTCGCCCCCCTGGCGGTGCTGTGGTTCGTGATCTTCGGCTGGCCGCTGTTCGTGATGGTGCCCGACAATCCGCGCGCCGGCTTGCCCGCCGGGCAGGCGATCCGGCGCGGTTTGGCCAGGCTATGGGAAAGCCTGCGGGCGCTGCGCCGCCGGGGCTCGGTGCTGCGCTTCCTGATCGCCCGCATGTTCTTCATCGACGGGCTCAACACGGTCTTCGCCTTCGGCGGCATCTACGCCGCCGGCACCTTCGGCATGGCGCTCCCCGAGGTCATCCTGTTCGGCATCGCGCTCAACGTCAGCGCCGGGCTGGGGGCCTTCGCCTTCGCCTGGATCGAAGATTGGATCGGCGCCAAGCGGGTCCTGGTGATCTCGATCAGCGGCCTGCTCTTGGGGGTGGCGGGCGGCGTTCTGGCGCCCAGCGAACCCTGGTTCTGGGCCGCCGGATTGACCCTCGGCATCTTCATCGGGCCGACCCAGTCGGCCAGCCGCTCGCTGATGGCGCGCATGAGCCCGCCCGGCCGCGAGGCCGAGATGTTCGGCCTGTTCGCCCTGTCGGGACGGGTCACCGCCTTCGCCGGACCGTTGCTGGTGGGCTGGGCGACCCTGGCCTTCGACAGCCAGCGCGCCGGCATGGCGACCATCCTCGGCTTCCTCGCCGTCGGTCTCGTCCTGCTGCTGCCGATGGCCGAGCCGGATCAGACTCCCGCGCCGTAGCGGCCGCGCCCCCATCAATGGCGGAAGTGGCGCATTCCGGTCATCACCATGGCCAGGCCGGCGCCGTCGGCGGCGGCGATGATTTCGTCGTCGCGCTTCGAGCCGCCGGGCTGGATGACCGCCGTGACGCCCGCCTCGGCGGCGGTCAGCAAGCCGTCGGGGAAGGGGAAGAAGGCGTCCGAGGCGGCCACCGAGCCGATCGCGCGGCTGTGCGGCTCGCCCGCGCTCTCGGCCATCCCGGCGGCCTTCCAGGCGGCCATGCGCGCCGCATCGACGCGGCTCATCTGGCCGGCGCCGACGCCCACGGTGGCGCGGTCCTTGGCATAGACGATGGCGTTGGATTTGACATGCTTGCACACCGTGAAGGCGAACAGCAGGTCGGAGATTTCGGCGTCGCTGGGCGCGCGCTTGGTGACCGTGGTCAGATCGGCGGCGGTGATTTGCCCGGAGTCGCGGCCCTGGACTAGATAGCCGCCGGCCAGGGATTTCACCGTGAGCCCGGAGGCCGCAGGGTCGGGCATGGCCTCGGTCAGCAGCAGACGCAAATTCTTCTTCGCCGCTAGGGCCGCGCGCGCCGCTTCGTCGGCCCCCGGGGCGATCACCACCTCGGCGAACAGGGCCGCGATCAATTCGGCGGTTGCGCCGTCGAGCGGGCAGTTGAGGGCGATGATGCCGCCGAAGGCGCTCACCGGGTCGCAGGCCAAGGCGCGCTGGTAGGCCAGCTGCGCGCTGTCGGCGACGGCGACCCCGGCCGGATTGGCGTGCTTGATGATGGCGACGCAGGGCTCGTCAAACTCGGCGACCAGCTCGAAGGCGGCGTCGGTGTCGCCGAGATTGTTGTAGCTCAGGGCCTTGCCCTGGACCTGCTCGGCGCCGGCCACGCCGGGCCGGGCAGCGCCGCCGGCATAGACCGCGGCGTTCTGATGAGGGTTTTCGCCATAGCGTAAAAGCTCCCGCCGCGTCGCCGATATGATCAGCCTCTCGGGCAGTGCCTCGCCCGCCTGATCGGCGAACCAGGCGGCGATGGCCGCGTCATAGGCTGCGGTGCGGGCGTAAGCGATGCCGGCCAGGCGGCGGCGCAGGGCGTCGCTGGTGTTGCCGTCGCCCGTCGCCATGTCATCCATCACCGCCTGATAATCAGCAGGATCCACCAGCACCGTCACATGGCGGTGGTTCTTGGCCGCCGAGCGGATCATGGCAGGGCCGCCGATGTCGATATTCTCGATGCAGTCATCGAACGGAGCGCCCTTCGCCACGGTCGCCTCGAAGGGGTAGAGATTGACCGCCACCAGATCGATGGGCGCGATGTCGTGCACCGTCATGGCCTCGCTATGGGCCTCGCGAAGCGCCAGGATGCCGCCGTGTATCTTGGGATGAAGGGTCTTTACCCGGCCGTCCATGATCTCGGGAAAGCCGGTGTGGTCGGCCACCTCGACGACCGCGACCCCGGCCTCTCGAAGCGCCTTGGCCGAGCCTCCGGTGGACAGGATTTCAACCCCGCGGCTCTCAAGAAAGCGGCCGAATTCGGCCAAACCACTCTTGTCGGAAACGGAAATTAGGGCACGGGTAATGGGCATAATCGTAGCAGTCTCCAGAAACTATTCTCTGTCGGTGGTTATTGGGCAACGCCCATGCGCGCGGTCTCGTCGAGGGCTGCATAGGCGGGAACGATACGGTGGATCAGGGCGAAGGTTTCCGCCGTGCGTCGCGCCTGGGCGGCGGCGGCAAGTTCGGTGAGCAAGCGGCGCAGCTCATCCAGATCGGCGGCTTGCGATGTCGCCAGAAGCACGCCGGCGTGGCTGGTCGGCACCATGCTCTCGTCATCGTGGAACAGGTCTTCATGCATTTTTTCGCCGTCGCGTATGCCGCTGTATTCAATGGCGATATCGTCATCGGGGCGCAGGCCGGCGAGGCGGATCATCTGGCGGGCGAGGTCGTCGATCAGCACCGGTGTGCCCATCTCAAGCACATAGATATCGCCGCCACCGCTTCCTGAGTCTTCAATGGCCGTGGCCTGCAGGACCAGCTCCACGGCCTCGCGAACGGTCATGAAAAACCGTGTCATATCGGGGTGGGTCACGGTGAGCGGGCCGCCGGCGGCAAGCTGGCGCTGGAACAGGGGGACCACCGAACCGGTCGAGCCCAGCACATTGCCGAACCGCACGGTGACGAAGCGGGTGCCGCCGCCGCCGGCGCCGAGCGCCTGGCAATAAAGCTCGGCGATGCGTTTTGTCGCCCCCATGACGCTGGATGGATTGACCGCCTTGTCGGTCGAGATCATCACCATGGTCTCGATGTGCGCGGCGCGGCAGGCGTCGGCCAGATTGCGGGTGCCGATAACGTTGGTCAGCACCCCTTCGTTGGGGTTGGACTCGACCATGGGAACATGCTTGAAGGCGGCGGCATGGAACAGAATGTCGGGCTTTTCCCGGTCCAGTACCTGCTCGATCCGCTGAGCATCGCGAACGTCGCCGAGCACCGCTTTGCGCGACAACGCCGCATGACTCCCGGCGATATCGCCGTCGATCTGGTAGAGATTGAATTCCGAATTGTCGAACAGCACGAGATGAGATGGGCCATAGGACGCGACCTGGCGGGTCAGCTCAGCGCCGATGGTGCCGCCGGCGCCGGTGATCAGCACCCGCTTGCCCTCGATCAGGGCGCCCATGGCGGGCCGGTCGAGAACCGTCTGCGCCCGGCCCAGCAGGTCCTCGATGGCGATCGGGCGGAGCTTGGCGGCGTCCTCGATCTCGCCGCTCTGGAAATCCGTCAACCTCGGCAGGCGGGCCAGGGTCAGCCCCAGCTCGTCGGCGGCATCGAGCAATTCGCGGACGGTCTCGCCCTCGATCCGCTCGCTCAGCAGGAGCCGTTGCGGCCGCTCGCCCTTGCGGGTCAGTTTTTCGACCACGGCGGTGACGTCGCTGATGGCGCCGATGATGCGCACCCCGTGAATCTGGCCGCCGATGATGTGACGGTCATCGTCCAGCGCACCGATCACCCGATAGGGTGCCTGGCCGCCATCTCGTCCCCCGGCGCGCGCCATTTCGCGGATGAACATCTCGGCGGTGTCGCCGGCGCCGACCAGCAGCACGGGGATGCGATTGCCCGAGCTTTCTCCCGTCGCCCTAGCGAGGGCCCAGCCGATGCCGCCGTCCTTGATCATGCGATAGAGGAAGCGCGGCCCGCCGAGCAGGGCGAGCAGCACGAACCAGTTGATGACCACCGCCGAGCGCGGATAGTCCATCAGCCGGGTGGCGAGGAACAGCAGGGGCACGAACACCAGGATGGCCAGGCTCACTCCCTTGGTCAGGGCGATCAGATCGGGCAGGGAGGCGTACCGCCACAAGGCGCGGTAGAAGCGCATGCGCCAGAAGACCAGGCCGCAGACCACGGTGAACAGAACAGTGCCCTCGGCCAGAAAATCACCGACCTGGTCCATCATGGCGTCGCCGAGGCGCAGATAAAGCGACAGCACGAAGGACAGCGCCGCCATGAACAGATCATGGAGCGCCGCGACGACCGGCCTCCTGAACCCCCGTTTAGTCACGGATTGTCTTGCCTTCGGGCATAATCAATAGTCCTCACTCGATCCACGAAAATACCACAACACGCCGATCACCGACAGCGCCCCGATGGCCAGGGAGATCAGGGGGCTAGTCAGGCTCAGCAGAGCGGCGCCGATGAGCAATAAATCGAGGGCTATCACCGTGGCGACCACGCGGACCTGGCTGATCCCCCGGCGGACGGCGCGCTGGTAGTAATGCTTCCTGTGGGCCTGCCAGACCGGCTCGCGGCGGCGCAGGCGGCTTGCCAGGGTCAGGGTGGCGTCGGCGAGATAGTAGAGCGGCAACAGCAGCGCCGCCGCCCAATAGCCCTCGGCAGCGGCGCCGAGCAGCAGCCAACCGATGAGATAGCCCAGGGTGACCGAGCCGACATCGCCCAGGAAGATACGCGCCGGGTGCCAGTTCCACGGCAGGTAACC
>Ga0209554_1003336_pt1 | contig 10363 bp, 11 predicted proteins | sample MarorgKNORR_S2LV_5_FD_188221 | JGI IMG/M metagenome (GOLD analysis project Ga0209554, IMG submission 188221) | Marine microbial communities from the Southern Atlantic Ocean, analyzing organic carbon cycling - Bottom_A/KNORR_S2/LV (SPAdes) (version 2) | ecosystem: Environmental > Aquatic > Marine... | reverse complement strand
TTCCTCAGCCACGCCTGGAGCCGGATGCTGCACGGGCAGACCCAGTACAACCCGCCCAGCCGTTTCCTGGACGAGATCCCGGCTGACCTCATGGTCGATGCGGAGGGCAGCCGGAGGGCCGGTTCCGGAGGCAGCCGCAGGGCTGGTTTCGGGGGTGGAGGAGCTGGCACCCAGCGCTCCGAGACCGGTGGGTCGGATGGCCGCACCTGGTTCGATCCGGTACCACCGCGCCACGGCCGGGCCGGGGCTGAGCCGGAGGGAATGGTGTTCGGTAGCGGTCGCGGTGATCAGGTCCGGGACCCGGGTCCGTCTTCGACAATGGCCCACGAGCTGGGCCTGAAGGTCGGCGACGATGTGGTCCACCGGGCGTGGGGCGATGGTGTCGTCCTGGCGGTGTCCGGCGAGGGTGACCGGGCCGAGGCGGTGGTCCGATTTGCCGGCAGGGGCGACAAGAGGCTGCTTCTGGCATGGGCTCCGCTGGAGCGTCCGGAAGACGGTTGACGGGCCGCCTGGGCGGTCCGCTGGACCGGCCATGGCCGTTACGCTTCGACGGTGGCCGACCCCTCTGGGTCGGTACCGGCCCGTGTAGCTCAGTCGGAAGAGCGATTCACTCGTAATGAATAGGTCCGGGGTTCGATTCCCCGCGCGGGCTCGTCCAGAGAAGATCCGTTCCATCCGGCTGCGTGCCGCCGTGGGGCGGCCGACCCCCTAGGATCCTTCCCATGAACGTGCTCGCAGGCGTCATCTGGCACTACTGGATGGCCGTACCTCTGGCTGCGGGTGGCATCGCCCTCACCGTCTCCACCGTGGTCGGCTACTTCCAGAAGGTCTCAGCGACGCGCTACCCGAAGCGCTGAGCCCGTCGCCGGCACGGTCCGGCGACCCTGCCTACCGCTGATGTCCGAGATAGTCCCCGCCTTCGTCGATTGGGATCTGGCTGAGCGTGTCGCCATCAGGGTGGCTGATCGGGCGCCGTTCGGCGGTGCCCACCATCTGGATGGCCTGACGGCCGAGTTCGATGACCACACGGCCCGGGCCGAGGATCTGGTCGAGGCCACCACGGGCCTTCGTGCGCTGTCCGGTGATGCCCGTGCCCGTGTGGTGGGCCGGGCCGACTGGATCCGGGCCAACCTGGCCTCCCTGCAGCGACTGCTCCGTCCGCTCTTCGTGAGGATGGCCGACGACCCTGACGACGAGCCGTCGATGGCATCAGCCCGCCTGGGTGCGCTGGAGCTGGGGGCGATGCTGGGTTGGATGTCGACCCGGGTGCTGGGCCAGTACGACCTGCTGGTGCTCGAGGACGAGGCCGCCGAGGATCAGGACATCGTCTACTACGTGGGTCCGAACCTGGTGGCCCTGGAGCGTCGCTACGCCTTCCACGGACCGGATTTCCATCTCTGGCTGGCACTCCACGAGGTGACGCACAGGGCTCAGTTCATGGGCGTGCCGTGGATGCGCGAGCACTACCTGGGCCTCGTCAGCTCACTTCTGGATGGCGAGGATGCAGGATCGTTCGACCTGGTGGCCGCTCTGCGGTCCACCATGGATCGGCGTCGGACGGGTACGGCTGACTCGGGTGGAGGCGTGCTGGGCGCCATCTCGAGTCCCGGGCAGCAGGCCACCATGGATCGGATCGGCGGTCTCATGAGCCTCCTGGAGGGCCATGGTGACGTGACCATGGACAGGGCCGGTATCGGCGTCGTCACCGGTGCCGACCGGTTCGCCAGGGTGATGTCGGATCGTCGACGCTCCGCCTCGGGTCCCAGGAAGCTCTTCCAGCGCCTGGTCGGGCTGGAGGCCAAGCTGGCCCAGTACGCACAGGGTGAGGCCTTCATCGCCGCCGTCGAGGCGCACGGTGGCACGGTGCTCCTGGACCGGGTCTGGGAGCATCCCGACCATGTGCCCGATCTGGTCGAGATCCGCCAGCCCGGGCTGTGGATCGACCGGATGGTGTCCCTCCCGGTCGAACCCCCGGTGGGTTGACCGCAGTCGTGGTCGCACCGGACCGGACACCCGCTGTGGGTGGCGTGCCGGTCGTCGAGTTGCTGGAGCGGTGCAACTTTCCCCCTCCGGGTACGGAGGTGGACTGTGCCGTCTCCGGTGGAGCGGATTCCACTGCACTGCTCGTGCTCGCCGTCGAGGCTGGTCTGGTGGTCACCGCCTGGCACGTCGACCACGGCCTCAGGCCCGGGTCCTCGGCTGAGGGTGAGGTGGTCGCCCGGCTGGCGGCCAGCCTGGGTGCGGCTGCACGGTGCGTCGAGGTGGTGGTGGTCGACGGACCGAACCTGGAGGCACGTGCCCGTGACGCCCGGCGGGCAGCCATGCCCCCCGGCGTGCTCACGGGGCACACGGCCGACGACCAGGCTGAGACCGTGCTGGTGAACCTCATGAGGGGGGCCGGTGTCCCGGGAGCTGCCGGTATCGGTTCGCCTGATCGGCGTCCGCTGCTGGCCCTGCGTCGCCATGAGACCGTGGCCCTCTGCGAGACCCGGGGCATCCAGACCCTCGCCGACCCGATGAATGACGACCCACGGTTCGTCCGCAATCGCATCCGGCACGAGGTCCTGCCTCTTCTGGCCGACGTGTCGGGACGCGATCCCGTCCCGCTCCTGGCACGCCACGCGATGCGCGCCACCGAGGCCAGCAACCTTCTCGCCGGCCTGGTCGTCGACGTGGATCCGACCGACGTCCGGGCGCTGGCCGACCTGCCCGATGACCTCGTCCGGTTGGCGCTGCGTGGATGGTTGACCAGGGGGGCTGACGGCCTGCCTCCTGATTCGGCGTCGGTCGACAGGGTGCTGGACGTGGTGCGTGGCCGGATACGTGCAACGGAGGTGGCCGGCGGCCACAGGGTGGCCCGCTCGGCAGGTCGTCTCTCCCATGGGCACCTGTAGGGTCGCGGCCATGGCCAGCGAACCAGGGGCGTCCCTCTCCGCGGGCGGGTACACCGTCGGTCGGGTCCTCATATCCGAGGACGACCTGCAGGCCAGGATCAGGGCCCTGGGCGAGGAGATAACCGCCGATTACGCCGGTCGGGCCCCGTTGCTCGTGGGGGTGCTCAAGGGTGCCTTCATGTTCATGAGCGATCTTTCCCGGGCCATCGACCTGCCGGTGGAGTTCGACTTCATGGCCGTGTCGTCGTACGGCCACTCCACGCGTTCATCTGGGGTGGTCCGCATCGTGAAGGACCTGGACATCGACCTGGCTGATCGTGACGTCATCATCGTCGAGGACATCATCGACAGTGGCCTGACGCTCAACTACCTGCGGCGCAACCTGCTTGCACGCAACCCGGCGAGTCTTGCGGTGTGTGCCCTGCTGGTCCGTGAGAACCACCGGGTGGACGAGGCGATCCTGCGCTACGAGGGGTTCAGGGTCCCGTCCGACTTCCTGGTGGGCTACGGGCTGGACGTCAACGAGCGGTTCCGGAACCTGTCCGATATCCGGGTGGTCACCACCGATGCCGACGCTGCGAACGGCGCTGGGGCCACATGAGCGACGACACGGTTTCCGATTCCGGAGGCTTTCAGGTGGATCTGGGCCGCATAGAGGCCGCTGTCTCCGAGATCCTCGCGGCCATTGGCGAGGACCCCGGTCGTGATGGCCTGTTGGAGACCCCTGCACGGGTGGCCCGCATGTACGCCGAGGTGTGCAGCGGTCTCCATGAGGACCCTGCGGCCCATCTCATCAAGACCTTCGACGTCGATCACGACGAGATGGTCATGGTTCGCGACATCCCGCTCTACTCCCTGTGCGAGCACCACCTCCTGCCGTTCTTCGGAGTCGCCCACGTGGCCTACATACCCCGGATGGGCGGGATGATCACCGGCCTCTCCAAGTTGACCCGACTCGTCGACGGCTATGCCCGGCGCCCCCAGATCCAGGAGCGGCTGACCTCCCAGGTGGCCGGCGCCATCCAGGACACCCTCGATCCGCAGGGCACGCTGGTGGTGATCGAGGCCGAGCACCTCTGCATGTCGATGCGCGGCGTACGCAAGCCCGGGGCCATCACCGTCACCTCCGCCGTCCATGGCGTGTTCCGCGACGAGGTGTCGACACGCCTCGAGGCCATGCGGTTCATCGAAGGCCGTCGCCGCTGATCCTGCGGATCCCTCGGATCGGTGGTTTCCGGCCGCCACTAGGGTCGGTTCCATGTCCGTCCTGACCTCCGACCCCGGTTCGGTCGCCCCGGCTCCGGAAGATTCCGGGGGCCTGGTGATGGGCGTCCTGAACGTCACGCCCGATTCCTTTTCCGACGGTGGGTGCTTCCTGGATCCCGTTGTGGCCGTTGCCCACGGTCGACGCATGATCGCCGAGGGGGCGGCGATGGTCGATGTCGGCGGCGAGTCGACGCGTCCGGGAGCCCAGCCGGTGGGGGTCGACGAGGAGCTGTCCCGGGTGATCCCGGTTCTGGAGGGCCTGGCCGACCTGCCGGAGGTCCGTTCCGGGTCTGTCCGGATCTCGATCGACACCCGTCATGCGGAGGTGGCGCGTCGTGCCGTGGCCGCCGGTGCCGGCATCATCAACGATGTCAGTTCCACCCTTGGCGGCGTCGCCGCTGAACTCGGGGTGGGTTGGGTGGCCATGCACATGCAGGGCGATCCGCGGACCATGCAGGAGCAGCCCTCGTATGACGACGTGGTGCTCGAGGTGCATGACTTCCTGGTACGGCGGGCTGTGAGAGCGGTCGAACAGGGTGTCTCAGAGGTGTGGATAGACCCGGGAATCGGGTTCGGCAAGACCACCGCCCACAACCTGGAGGTCATGGGCCGCCTGGGCGAGCTTGTGGCCACCGGTTGGCCCGTTGTCCTGGGTGTGAGTCGTAAGAGGTTCCTGGGGGACCTCACGGCCCGGAGCGATCTCGGGACCGCCGCAGGTCCCGTCGACGGCCATCTGGACCCCAGTGCACCCGACGATCGACGGGAGGCATCCGTGGCTCTCGCCACATGGGCCTTCCAACTGGGCGTTTCGGTGGTCCGGGCCCATGATGTGAGATCCACGTTCCAGGCGGCAAGGGTGGTCGGTCCACCCGGATCTCGGGCACGATGACAGGCGTGCTGGAGAACCGCTATGGCAGGAACCCGGAGGAGGGTCCGTGAGGGGCAAGTGGGCCAGGGGGATCGTGCCCCGGTCGTTCATCTGGATCATCAAGGACCGCATCGCGATCAGCGAACGTCCCGGTGGCTGCGGAGACGTCCATAGACGGGTCCGACGCCACGAGGAGATCATCTGGATCCGTGAGAACGGCTTCGACACGGTGCTCTCCCTGCTGGCCAGCGACCACAACCTGCACAACTACGACGAGTTGGACATGGCCTGGTCCCACATCCCGTTCGGTGGTGCCGGGGACGGCGCCCGACGCCTCGTCGACGTCCTCCGGCGGATCGACGAGCTGACCACGGACGGCCGCCGGGTGCTGGTGCACCGCGAGGAACTCAACGACGTGGTGTGCGGCCTGATGGGTGCATACCTGCTGAGGGCTGGTCTGGCGCCGACGGGACCCAGGGCCATGTCGATCGCCGAGCAACTGACCGGCAGACCGCTGGGTTCTCCCGGCAGGGCGATCGTGGGGCTCGTGGCCCCACCGGACGAAGAGAGCGCCCGTTGAGCGACAGGATCGAGTTGCGGGGCCTGAGGGTCACGGCGATCTGCGGGGTGCTCCCCGAGGAGAAGGCCCGTAGGCAGCCGTTCGAGGTTGACCTGGACGTGCACACCGATCTGGGTGCCGCATCGCTGAGCGATGACCTGGCCGACACCGTCGACTACGGCGCCCTGTGCGCCCTGGTCGCCGGCATCGCCGACTCCGAGGCGTTCGACCTGCTGGAGCGGTTCGCCGGTCGGTTGGCGCAGGACGTCCTGGCTGTAGCCGGGGTCGACGCCGTGACGGTGGTGGTCCGCAAGCTCCGACCCCCGGTGCCGGAGGACCTCGCCACCAGCGCGGTTCGGATCCACCGCACGACATGAGCCATCGGGCCCTCCTGGCGCTGGGGTCCAACATGGGTGATCGGTGGGCGAGCCTGGGAGGTGCCGTTGCAGGCCTCCCGGACGTGGTGGCGGTGTCGCGGGTCTACGAGACGGCACCGGTCGGGGGACCGGACCAGGGGCCATTCCTGAACTGTGTGGTCCGGCTGGAGACCGATCTGGGTGCCCGTGCCCTGCTGGATGCCGCTCAGGAGTGCGAACACCTGGCGTCGCGTCAGCGTGGAGTCCGCTGGGGGCCGCGGACCCTGGACGTGGACGTTCTCTGGGTGGATGGTCAGACGGTGAGCGAACCTGACCTGGAGGTGCCGCATCCCAGGATGTTCGAGCGTGCCTTCGTCCTGGTGCCGCTGGGCGACGTGGCCCCCGATCTCGTGGGCGAGGTCCCGGATGATCAGGGGGCGGTTCTGGCAGTGGGTTCGTTGGATCCGGTGACCGGGATACGGGGGGACTGAAGGGTGTCGGTGTTCAGGGTCGTGGGTCCGGGTCGGGCCGGTAGGTCACTGGCTGTGGCGCTGTCGGCGGCGGGCTGGGAATCAGCTGGGCTGCTGGGCCGCGATGACGACCCCGTAGCGGCGGCGAGCGGCGTCGACCTGCTGGTGCTGGCCACCCCGGATGCGGCCATAGCCGAGGTGGCGGCCCGGGTGCGTCCGGTCTCCACGACCGTGGTGGTGCATCTCTCCGGGGCCACCGGGCTGGATGTCCTGGAGAATCACGTCCTGCGTGCGTCGCTGCACCCGCTGGTGTCACTGCCGGATGCAGAGGTCGGAGCGAAGCGCCTGGTGGGTGCCTGGTTCGCGGTGTCTGGCGAGCCTGCGGCCATGGGTCTCGTGCAGCGCCTGGTGGATGACCTCGGCGGCCGTTCATTTCCGGTGGCTGATGGCGACCGGGCCACCTATCACGCCGCTGCAGCGGTGGCCTCCAACCACCTGGTGGCGCTGATGGGCCAGGTGGCCAGGCTGGCTGACGTCGTGGGCGTACCACTGGAGGCCTATCTGGACCTGGCTGCCGGCTCGCTCGACAACGTCCGTGAGGTGGGCCCGACAGCAGCGTTGACCGGCCCGGCGGCGCGTGGCGATGAGCAGACGGTGGCCGCCCACCTGGCAGCACTGCCTGCCGACGAGCGCTCGACCTACCGTGCCATGGCCGCCGAGGCCCGCCGGCTTGCGGGTCGCCCCGAACCCGGTGCCGCAACGTGAGCATCGAGGTGGTGGCCACCCGTGCGGCACTGGCCGAGCGCCTGGACGCGGTGCGTTCCTCGGGAGCGTCCGTCGGTTTCGTACCGACGATGGGCTATCTGCACGAGGGTCACGGGTCCCTGGTGGACGCGTCGGTGGCCTGCAGCGACCTGACCGTCGTGTCGGTGTTCGTGAACCCGCTCCAGTTCGGTGCCGGTGAGGACCTGGATTCCTATCCGAGGGACCTGGATGCCGATCTTGAGCTGTGCGGGTCGAGGGGGGCTTCGCTCCTCTTCCACCCGGGGGTCGAAGAGGTCTACCCGGAGGGCCCGGCCACGGCGGCTGTGCCGATCGGAGACGTGGCCCTTCCGTTGGAGGGGGAGAGGCGTCCCGGGCACTTCGCCGGGGTGGCCGAGGTGGTGGCCCGGCTGCTGCGTGCGGTGGGTCCGTGTCGTGTCTTCTTCGGCCAGAAGGACTTCCAGCAGCTCCAGGTTGTGCGTCGGATGGTCGTGGATCTGGGGCTTCCGGTCGAGGTCGTGGGTTGTCCCACGAGTCGTGAGGACGATGGCCTGGCCAGGTCCAGTCGCAATATCTACCTGACCGCAGCGGAGCGGCTGGCTGCCGCTGTACTCCACCGGACCCTGCAGGCGGGCGCTGCGGCGGTGGCTGTCAAAGGGTGGGACCGCTCTGTGGTGGAGGCGATGATGGCGGACATGCTGGCTGGGGAACCGACGGCAGCACCGGAGTACGCGGTGGTGGTGGATCCGGACACCCTGCTGCCCGCCGGGTGGGAGACGTCCGGTCGGAACCTCCGGGTCATGGTGGCCTGCAGGTTCGGTCGGGCCCGCCTGATCGACAATCTCGGCGTGGTGGCGGGATGACGCAGACGGATGCGCCTCTGGATCTCCTGATCATCGGCAGTGGGGTGGCCGGTCTCTCAGCCGCAGTACGTGCAGCCGATCGGGGGCTGGCGGTGGGTGTCCTCACGAAGGGCGAGCTCGAGCAGTCCACGACCCGCTGGGCCCAGGGCGGCATCGCCGCGGTGCTCGGCGGCGATCCCGACTCCACGGACCTGCACCTGGCGGACACGCTGGCCGCTGGCGTGGACCTCTGCGATGAGGCGGCGTGTCGGATCCTCGTGGACGAGGGGCCGGCCCGGGTGCTGGAGTTGATCTCCCTGGGCGCGGTGTTCGACCGTGACGAGGGAGGTGGGCTGTCCCTGGCCCGCGAGGGTGGTCATTCCACCGCCCGGGTGGTGCACGCCGGTGGGGCGGCCACCGGCGTGGAGATAGAGCGTGCCCTGGTCGCCGCGGTGAGGGCGACCGCTGCGGTCCTCCTGGAGCGCTGGTTCGCCACCGACCTGGTGGTCGAGGACGGGTCCTGCGTGGGCGTCACCGCCGTCGACGTGTCGGGTCGGGTCCGGACCGTTCGGGCCGCCCATGTCCTGCTTGCGGCGGGTGGGGCCGGGCAGTTGTTCGAGGTGACCACCAACCCGGTGGAGGCGACGGGCGACGGTGTGGCGATGGCGTTGCGTGCAGGGGTTGCGGTCACCGACCTGGAGTTCGTCCAGTTCCATCCCACGGCCCTCCACCATCGTCGTATGCCCCGCCCGCTCCTTTCGGAGGCACTTCGTGGCCACGGGGCGGTTATCCGTGACCATGACGGTGAAAGGTTCGTTGACGAGCTCTCGCCACGCGATGTCGTATCGCGTGCCATGACACGACGGATGCTCGATGCCGGCGTGGATCACCTCTGGTTGGATGCGACGGGGCTTGCAGCCTTCCCGGCGAGGTTCCCGACGATCGCCTCCGCCCTTGCCGAGCTGGACCTGGATCCCGGCTCGGACTGGCTTCCCATTGCCCCGGCCGCCCACTACCTGTGCGGTGGTGTGGTGACCGACCTGGTCGGCGCCACCACGTTGGATGGCCTCTGGGCGGCGGGTGAGGTGGCCTGCGTAGGGGTCCACGGTGCGAACCGTCTGGCGTCCAACTCACTTCTGGATGGGATGGTCTTCGGCGCCAGGGTGGTGGACGCCGTGGATGCGGGCGGTCGTGGGCCGTCGGCCACCGGTGTCATGAGCCATCTCCGGGAGCCTGACGGGGCTGGAGATGACCAGGTCTCATGCACCCGACTGGCCTTCGAGGCACCTCTGGTGGGTGGTGGCGACGGTGACCCCGCGGTGCTGCGCCGGGAGTTGCAGCGGGCGATGAGCCGTGGTGCAGGGATGCTTCGCAGTACGGACTCGCTCAGCACGGTGGTGGACATCGTGGCTGATCTGGCGGCACGGGCTCCGGACCCCTCGACCGGTTCCGACGCCGCCGAGCTGGCGAACCTGCTGACGGTCGCCGCTGCCCTGACGGCCCTTGCAGCGCAACGTCGTGAGTCCCGTGGTGCACACACGCGTGAGGACTTTCCGGACACCGACGTTGCATTGTCGAGACGGATCCTGGTCCCACCGGGGCAGGCTTCCGACTCGTGAACCTCCCCATCCCAGATGACCTGGTGCCCGTGATGGCGGAATACCTGGCCAGCCAGGTCGGAGCCGTCACGCCACCTGCCGCGGTGGTGGCTGATGCCGTGCGGCGGGCACTCCAGGAGGACCTGGAACCTGATGGCGACCTGAGTGCCGCCCTCCTGCCGGTCGATTCGGTGGCGGTGGGAGCCATCGTGGCGCGCTCCGGAGGCGTCCTGGCCGGCTCGGCGTGTGCCGAGGAGGCCTTCCGGCAGGTCGACCCGTCCATTGCCGTGGTGTGGCATCTTTCCGACGGTGGGCGTCTCGCCCCCGGCGACGTGGTGGCCGATATCCGTGGCCCGCTGCCGTCGGTGCTGACCGCCGAACGCACAGCCCTCAACTTTCTCTGCCGTCTCTCCGGCATCGCAACCGAGACCTCGCGCTGGGTGGCTGCTGCTGACGGAGGCGCACGGATCTGGGACACCCGCAAGACCACGCCCGGCCTTCGGGTGCTGGAGAAGGCCGCGGTGCGGTCCGGTGGGGGCGTGAACCATCGGCTGAACCTCAGCCACTGGGTGATGCTGAAGGACAACCATCTGATGGGCATCGACATCGCCGGGGCGGTTGCGGCTTCCCGAAGACGCTGGCCGGGGCGTACCGTGCACGTCGAATGCGAGACTCTCGACGAGGTCCGTGAATCGCTGGAGGCGGGCGCTGATGCGCTACTGCTCGACAATATGACACCTGCCCGGAT
>Ga0209554_1003335_pt1 | contig 10363 bp, 8 predicted proteins | sample MarorgKNORR_S2LV_5_FD_188221 | JGI IMG/M metagenome (GOLD analysis project Ga0209554, IMG submission 188221) | Marine microbial communities from the Southern Atlantic Ocean, analyzing organic carbon cycling - Bottom_A/KNORR_S2/LV (SPAdes) (version 2) | ecosystem: Environmental > Aquatic > Marine... | reverse complement strand
CACCCCACCGCCTGTTGGGGCCACTCACCTTCGACCCAATGTGTCGAGCGGGAGCCCTGTATGCGCGCGCGGTTGATGGCGATTTCGCCGGCGGTGATGGTGTGTTTCGCGGGGCTCGGCCTCGTGACCACGGCGCTCTACGCCCAACTGCTCGCCTTCGATTTCGTCCGCTACGACGATCTCTTCTTCGTGGTGGAGAACGCGCGAGTGAAGCAGGGACTCACGCCCGGCGGCTTCTATTGGGCGCTCACTAGCGGGAGCCTCGCCAACTGGCATCCGCTCACCTGGCTCTCGCACATGCTCGACGTCGAAGTCTGGGGCATGAACGCGTCGGGACACCACGCCACCGCCGTCGGCTTGCACGTGGCGAACACGCTGCTGCTCTTCGCAATCTTGCGGGGCATGACCGGCAGCGCCTGGCGCAGCGTCGCGGTGGCCGCGCTGTTTTCGTTGCACCCGCTCCACGTCGAATCCGTGGCCTGGGTGTCGGCACGCGGCAACCTGCTCTCGAGCTTCTTCGGGCTACTCGCCATGGCGGCGTGGGTCGCTCGCGTGCGCGGTTTCGAAATGCTTCGACTGGCCGCTGGCCTGCGCGTCTCGACCCGCACCCTCGCGGTGGTCGCCTTCGGGCTTTCGCTGATGGCAAAGCCCATGTGGGTCACGCTTCCCTTCGCCCTGCTGCTGCTCGACTACTGGCCGCTGGGTCGGCTGCGCGGCGGACCGGAGCCGGTGCGCAGCGACGCACCTGTCGTGCGCCACTCGGTCTTTGAATTGGTACGCGAGAAGGCACCGCTCTTCGCACTCTGCGCGGTGTCGGCGATCATCACCTACAGCGTGCAGGCGCGCGGCGGAAACATGGGGACGAACGGCGAAATGCCGCTGGTGTTGAGGCTCGCCAACGGTGTCGTCTCCTATGCGCGCTACCTCGGAAAGACCCTGTGGCCGAGCGAACTCTCTCCGCTCTACCCCCACCCCTATATCATCGGGAGCGGCGCCGATCCCTTTAGCGCGTGGCAGATCGGCGGCGCTGCGTTGTTGCTCGCCGCACTCAGCGCGGGGGCGGCGCTGCTCTGGAAGCGTCTTCCCTACGTGACCATGGGTTGGCTGTGGTTCGTCGGGACGCTCCTGCCGGCCATCGGCTTCGTGCAGATCGGGATGCAGGCAATGGCGGATCGCTACACCTACATCCCGTTGATCGGCCTCTTCGTAGCGGTTGTCTTTGGGCTCGGTGATCTGGCAAGACGCCTCGGTCGACACGGCCCCGCGATCGTGGGTTCGGCGTTGGCATTGGTGATCGCGATTCTCGGCGTCGTTTCGCACCAGCAGTCGCAGCACTGGCGCGACGCTCACGCGCTCTCGAGTCGCGCCGTTGAAGTGACGCCGACGAACTCGGTGATGCTCGTGGGGCTCGCTGCCAGCCTTGCCGAGCGCGGCAACGAGGCCGCCGCCATCGATCTCTTCCAGCGCGCCCTCGACATCCATCCGAACTTCGGTCTGGCCCATGCGAATCTCGGGCGGATCCACAAGTCGCGCGGTGAAGCGGGTGCGGCTCTTGCCGCCTACCGCAAGGCGGTCGAAGTCGATCCCCTAAACGCTCTCTTGCACTTCGAACTCGGCCGCACGCTGGCGCAAATCGGGCTCCTCAAGGAAGCGGTCGAGAGCTTCGAAGCGACGCTCGCACGCGTCCACGGCCGGCCGGGCGAGCCCCGCCACGCCGACATCTACCTGATGCTTGGTAACGCCTTCCACCAGTCGGGAGAGGTGACGCGCGCGGCCGCGCATTATCGCCGGGCTCTCGCGGCCGCGCCGGAACGCGCGCCGGAATTCCGCCTCTGGATCGAGCGCGCCGAGCGCGAGCAGCGCCTGGCCGGTGGCACGCCGCGTTATGCGCGCCGTGCTGCGCGGGCGACCGCCGCTCCTACGCGTTTCACGATGCCCGTGACACCGATCTCCGCCCGCCCGGTGCGCTTCTAGCTTCTGCGCCTTCGTAGTCGCGCGACCCCCACCGCCGGGCCCAGGGGCGTGGGGGGTGCCAGGGCAACGAGCCCGACACTCGCCGCCGCGAACTGCAGTGCAGCGGCCGCGGAGATCCCGGGCTCGGGTGCGGGGGTCGCGACGCGTTTCGCCGATTTCGCGGACCGCGAAGGTGGCTGCGGCGTCGGTATCGGTGGCGGCGGAACGGCGTTGCTGGCTGCCCGTGCGCAGGTGCTCGAGGGCGACTTCGGCCGGGTCGAAGGCGCGGGCCTCGGCGGCGGCGAACACCGGGATTCCCAGCGCACCGATCAGGCACAGCAGTGTAGGAGCAGCAAGACGCATCGACTTCAACTGAGGCTCATCGCGGCGCGGAGCCACTACGAGGGGAAGGTAGCCCACGCCGGCAGAGCCCCGAAATACGTTCGCTACGTTCCGTTGTTACGCGCCGCTGCCTCAAGCACACCGAGGAGTTGATCGAATGATCCTCAAGACCCTCCAGCGAATCGTCGCCAGCGAGAAGTGGATGCGTCGGCTCTCGCCCGCGATGGGTCCGCTGAATCCCTTCTTGCCCGAACATCGAGCCGACCCCTTCGCCAACTGGAACCGCCTGCGCGAGGAGTCGCCCGTCTTCTACAGCCGGGCATTCGGGGCCTGGTTCGTCACGCGCTACGACGACTGTCTCGAAGCGCTCGCGGGGGGTGCCCTCTCGTCCGACCGCAGCGCACTGCCCGTGATGGGGATGGTGCGTTTCTTCAACCGCAACGAGCCCGAATTTCTCGGCTTCATGCAGCGGAACCTGCTGATGCTCGAGGGCACCGAGCACCGGGGCTTGCGTGGCCTGGTTAGCAAGGCCTTCACGCCGAGGCGCGTGGCCGCTTTGCGCCCGCGGTTGGAGGCGCTGGCCGACGAACTCCTTGACGGGCCCGCCCGCGAGGGCCGCATGGAGTTGGTGAACGACTTTGCCTACCCCTTCCCGGTCACGGCAATCGCCGAGTTGCTGGGTGTCCCCAGCGAGGATCGTGGGCGCTTCCACGCCTGGACCAGCGATCTCGTGCAGTTCCTCGACCCGTTCCAGGGAAGCGACGGCCCCGAGCCGATGCGCCGGGCGACCCGCGAACTCTACGCCTACTTTCGGCCGCTTCTCGCTGAGCGTCGCGCCGAGCCCCGCGACGACTTGATGTCGGCGATGATCCAGGCCGAGGAGGACGGGCGGCAACTCAACGAGAAAGATCTCCTCGCACTGTGCGTGTTGCTGCTCGCTGCGGGCCACGAAACCACCGCCAACCTGATTGGGAACTCCGTCGTCACCCTGTTGCGAAACCCCGACGAGCGCAAGCGTCTCCAGGAGGACGACTCGCTCTGGCCCACTGCGGTGAACGAGTTTTTGCGCTTCGAGAGTCCGATCCAGTTGACCGACCGCGCGGTCCAGCGCGATTGCGAATTTGGGGGAAGGGTGTTCAAGAAGGGCCAACTCGTGGCGGTCGGCCTGGCAGCGGCCAACCGCGACCCGCGCCAGTTCGAGGATCCGGACCGTTTCGATGTCGGACGCACCCCGAATCAACATCTCGCCCTCGGACACGGCAATCATTTCTGCCTCGGGTCGCAACTCGCGAAGCTCGAAGCGGAAATCGCACTCTCCGCCCTGCTTCGACGCTTCCCGGACTTCAAGGGTTCCGCCGATCCGCCCGCCTGGCGGCGCTCGATGACGCTGCGCGGGCCTGCCGCGCTGCCGCTGGAGTTCTAGGCCCGAAATCGGGAAAATCGGGGACGGGTTTTCTTTTTTTCCTTTTGTCCTATTCCGCCCCGGGAGCGGTCCGGGCCCCATTCGCGACGGCGGAAAAGGAAAAAAAGAAAACCCGTCCCCGATTTTCAAAGAAAACCCGTCCCCGATTTTCCGTCCCCGATTTGGATCCCGTCAGACCAGATCGAATTCGAGGGCGCGCCAGAGGTAGAAGCTGCCGAGGCTGCGATAGGGTCGCCAGCGCCGCGTTAGAGCGAGCACCTCGTCGGGACGCGGGCGCTCCGGCAGTCGGTGCATCCGCTGCAGCGCGTTCTGGATCCCGAGATCGCCCACCGGTATCACGTCGGGCCGGGCGAGTACGAAGATCAGGAACATGTCCACCGACCAGGGGCCAATCCCGCGAATCGGCAGCAAGCGCTCGGCCACGCCTTCGTCGTCGAGCCCGGCCATTCGATCGAGGTGAAGCGCGCCGGTCAACACCGCGCGGGTCAGATCGCGCACACTGGCGACTTTCTGGCGCGAAAAGCCCGCCGCGCGCAGGTCGGCATCGCGCAGTGCATCGACCCGTTCGGGCGTGACCCAGCCACCGCAGGCCACCCGAAAGCGTTCGTAGACGCTGGCCGCGGCCTTTGTCGAAACCTGCTGACCCACGATCGATCGACACAGCGAGGCGTATCGCCCGCGCCGCGGGACCAACTCTCGCGGTCCGACTTCCCTGATCACGCGGGCGAGCTTCGTGTCGACGCGCGCGAGGTGTTTCGTCGCCTTGCAGTACACGGGGGGCGGGTTCTCCAGCTAGGCCCGAATGCTAGCGTTCGACCGGGCGCGCCGAGGGGATCGGCGCGCGCGCATCTTTCGCGAGGACTCGATGCTCGAATTGTGGCTGATGCGACACGCCCATTCCGAAGCCGGGCGCGAGGTCAACGATCGCGAACGGCCGCTCAGCGTTCGCGGGGAGGCCTCGGCGGCTCGCATGGGGGCGCACTTCTGCGAGCGCGGTTTCAGCCCGGCGCGCATCCTTTGTTCGTCCGCCGCCCGTGCGCGAGATACCTGCGCGGGCATGGGCCCGGGCTTCAGCGATCATCCGCACGTCGACTTCGAGCCGAATCTCTACCTGGCGAGCCCCGAAACCCTTCTACAAGAGATCGAGCGCGCCGACCGCGCAGTGCGGTCGCTGCTGCTCGTCGGGCACCTGCCCGGGCTCGAAGACCTCGCTCTCGCTCTGGCCGGCCAGGGGCCCGCACAACTGGCCGCGCAGTCCGGCCTCGCGGCGGGTTTCGAACCCGCGGCGGTGGCTTGCTTCGAGAGCGACGCGGAGTCCTTCGCGGCCATCCGGTCCCATCCGGCAAGACTGGTGGGCTTTGCCTCGCCGACTCGCCTCGCCGCGGAAGACATCCGCTAGGTCGGTGACGGATCCGTTGCCGACGCCCGCCGCGATCGATCGCCTTGCGTGCCGGGACGCCGATCGACGAGGGCGGGCAGCCACTTCGCCGGGCGCTGCGTTGCTAGAGTCGGTGGTCCGCTAGGAGGGGACGAAGTGAGACGCCTATGGACCGCGCTCAGCGTGGGACTCTTTGCGGTGGGCGGCGCGAGCCTCGCGCTCACCGTCTACCTGTGGGTCGGCGATTGGCCGCAGCAGAGCCGCGAGTTGGTGGATCACCTGCGCTCGGTGGCGCGAAACACGGGCGCGCCCCCGCAGCCGCTTCTGCAAAATGCGCGCGAGCGTGAGCGCGTCTCCCTCGACGGCACCTGGCAAGCGGTGATCGACCCCTACGCTCGCGGCGAGCTTGGCGGGCTCGCGGCGCGCGCACTCGAACCGACTTCGCCAAGCGACCTTGCGGAGTTCTCCTTCGCCAACGGCCTGACGCTCGAGGTGCCCGGCGACTGGAACACCCAGGATCCGAGGCTGGTCTTCTACCAGGGAGTCGTCTGGTACAAGCGCCTCTTCGACTGGCAGCCGCGTGTCGGCGAGCGGGTTTTCCTGCACTTTGGTGCCGCCAACTACCGGGCTTCGATCTACCTAAATGGCCTGCTGGTGGGTGAGCACGAGGGCGGCTTCACCCCCTTCAACTTCGACGTGAGCGAAGGCTTGCACGCGGGCGAGAACCTATTGGTGGTGATGGTCGATAATCGAAGGGGCGCCGACGACGTTCCCACCCCGATGACCGACTGGCACAACTACGGCGGGCTCACACGCGAGGTTTCGGTCTTGCGCGTGCCCGAGGTCTTCGTTCGCAGCTGGCAGATCGGGCTCTCCGCGGACGGCTCGCGTATCGAGGGTTGGGTCGAGCCCGTTGGAATCGAAGTCGGCGCCGCGGTGGAGTTGGCGGTTCCCGAACTCGGCATCGAAGAGAGCTTCGCGGTGGGCACGGATGGACGCGCCGTGGTTTCGGTCGAGGCGCTGCCCGAACGCTGGTCGCCCGAAAACCCGAAGCTCTACGACGTCGAACTTCGCGCCGGGGGCGACCGGGTGCGCGACCGGATCGGGTTTCGCACGATCGCTGTCGAAGGCGGCGAAATCCTGCTGAACGGCGAGCCGATTTTCTTGCGCGGCATCTCGATCCACGAAGAGCGTCCCCTGGGCGGCGGTCGGATTCACTCCGAAGCCCAGGCCGCGACGACCCTCGGCTGGGCGCAGGAGCTTGGGGCCAACTTCGTTCGCCTGGCGCACTACCCGCACGACGAGTTCATGCCGCGGTTGGCCGACCGCATGGGCCTTCTGGTCTGGGAAGAGATCCCTGTCTACTGGCAGATCGATTTCGAAAACCCGACGACGCGGCTGCGCGCCGAGCGCCAGCTCGGCGAATTGATCGAGCGCGACCGCAATCGCGCCAGCGTGATCCTCTGGAGTCTTGCCAACGAGACACCCGAGGGCGAAGCGCGCGATGCCTTCCTGCAGGCGCTGGCCGATCTTGCGCGGGCGGAGGATCCGACACGCCTCGTCACGGCGGCGTTGCTGACCGGCACGGATGCCCTTACGGGTTTTCTCTTCTGGGGCTACCTGCCCGCGGTCGCGGGGATGGATACGACCCCCTGGGTCTTCGACGTGCAAGATCCGCTGGCGGAGATGGTCGATGTGCCGGCGCTCAACGAGTATTTCGGTTGGTATTACTCGGGCGCGCTCGCGATGCTGCTGCCCTGGTCGTCGCACCACATGCGGCGGGTGATGCTCGACGGCATGGAGTCGATTGAAATTCGCACACCGCTGGGGAAGCCGCTGATCGTCTCCGAGTTTGGGGCGGGCGCAAAGGCGGGGATGCACGCGCCCGCCGGCGAACTCGCCGTCTACACCGAGGAGTACCAGGCGCTGGTCTACGAGCGGCAGTTGGCGATGCTCGCGAAACAACCGCAGCTGCGCGGGATCAGTCCGTGGATCCTGAAGGACTTCCGCGCGCCCCTGCGGATGTACCAGGGTGTCCAGGACTACTGGAACCGCAAGGGGCTCGTCTCGGAGCGCGGCGAGAAGAAGCTCGCCTTCCACGTCCTGCGCGACCGCTACATCGCCGACTGGCCCCACTAGCCGGGGAAAGCGGGGACGTTGTTGCTTTGTTGCCTTCTCGTCGCGGTGAGAAACGACCACCGACGAAAAAGCGGGGACGTTGTTGCTTTGTTGCCTTCTCGTCGCGGTGAGCAAAGACCACCGACTCGACGTTGCGAGAAGGCAACAAAGCAACAACGTCCCCGCTTTTTCCGGGGAACGGGGGCGGGTGGGGTCAGAGGAGTTCGAAGTCTTTGAGGTCGGGGGTCGCCATCATCGACTCGAAACGATCGTAATCCCAGGGCCAGCTGGCCGGCACGCCGCTCTTGTCGATGTACCAGCTCTTGCAACCGCTGGCCCAGATGGTGCCCTTCGTGGCCTCGACCATCTCGGCGAAGAAACGCTCGGTGGCGTCGGCACGGGCCGCGACCTGGCGCGCACGGCCGTCGCGCAACACTTCGATCAACTGCATCACGTAGGACAGTTGGGTTTCCGCGACGCCGATCAACGAGAAGTTTCCCACCGGGCTGTAGGGGCCCACGAGCATGAAGAAGTTCGGAAACTGCGGCACGGAGATCGAGAGGTAGGTGCGGTTCGACTCCGCCCAGGCATCGTCGAGGCGGATCCCATCGCGACCGATCACCTTTGTCGGGCGGATGAACTGGTGGGTCTGGAAGCCTGTGGCGAGCACCAGCACGTCGAGGGGGTGCAGGCGACCGTCCCGCGTTCGCACGCCCGTGGCTTCGACGCTCTCGATGTCCTCGGTCACGAGTTCGGTGTCCGATCGCTGCAGCGCCTCGTAGAACCCGCCCGCCACCACCAGCCGTTTGCAACCGGCGCGGTAGTCGGGCGTGAGCTTCGCCTTGAGTTCCGGGTCGGCGACCTTTTCGTCGAGATGCGCACGGCACGCCGTCTCGACCATCGCAATCGCCTCGGACTCGGCGTCGACCACCGCGTGCGAGAAGTTGGTGATGAAGCTCTTGTTGAGTTCGCGGTAGAGGTGCTGGCACAGCTCCCTATCGTCGCGGAACCGGGCCTTCTCCTCCTCCGAGTAGACGGGGTTCTCCTGGGGAAGCACCCACTGGGCCGTGCGCTGAAACAGCGAGAGGTGCGAAGCGCGGCCGGAAACGGCGGTCGTGATCTGCACACCCGTCGATCCGTTCCCGATGATCCCGACGCGCTTTCCGTCGAGCACCGTGCTGTCGTCCCAACGCGCGCTGTGGAAGCAGGCCCCCTCGAAACGCTCGAGCCCTTCGATCTCGGGGGTGCGCGGGTGGTGGAGCACGCCGGTTGCGGCGATCACGACGTCGGCGTGGTCGACTTCGCCGTCCGATAGTTCGACTTCCCAGCGAGCCCCGTCCCATTCGCAGCGGACGACTTCGCGGTCGTAGCGGATCACCTCGTCGAGGCCATACTTTCGGACCATTGCCTCGAGGTAGTTCTGGATCTCGGGGCCCGGCGAGAAGAGGCGCGACCAGTCGGGATTCGGTTCGAAGGAGTAGCGGTAGACGTGGGAGGGAACGTCGCAGGAGAGGCCCGGGTAGTGGTTTTCGCGCCAGGTGCCGCCCGGGCGGTCGGCCTTCTCGTAGATGACAACGTCGGCAATCCCGGCTTCGCGCAGCTTGATGCCCGAGAGGATCCCCGACGCGCCGGCGCCGATCACCGCGATGCGCAGGGCGCGCTCGCCTGTCGCTGTTTTTTGACTGGGCACGGCTTCGCTCACAGACCCTTGGTGCGCGGCGGAAGGTTGGAGAAGACAGGGGCGCGCTTTTCGGATTTCGCCGCGAAGGCCTCGGCCATTTCCGAAGTCTGCATCATGCCCGCATTCCAGGTGGCGATGTGCCGGAGCCCGTCGTCCACGCTGTGGTCGCGGGAGTGGAGCAGCATTTCTTTCGATCCCCAGACCGCCAGGGGCGACTTGCTTGCGATCTCGCGCGCCACCTGCATCACGCCCTCGAGCATGGCCTCGCGGTCCGGGTACACCGCGTTCACCAGACCGACCTCGAGGGCACGCTCTGCGGGCAGGCGCCGCCCGGTGTAGGCGAGCTCGCGCACCAGGCCCGAGGGAAGCAGGTGCGGCAGGCGTTGCAGCGTGCCGACGTCGGCGGTGAGCCCGATGTTGATTTCCTGGATGCAGAAGAAGGCGTCTTCGGTGGCGTAGCGTACGTCGCAGGCGGAGACGAGATCGACTCCGCCGCCGACGCAGGCCCCCTGGATCGCCGCAAGAACCGGCATGCGCGCCTGCTCGAGACAGTTGAAGGTCTCCTGCAACTCGAGGATGTGACTGCGCGAGGCGCCGCGCGCGTGGGCCCCTTCGAGTTTCGCGGCGGGCCGATCGGCCGAGGTGAAAACCGCGAGGTCCATCCCCGCGCAAAAATGGCGCCCCTGGCCCGAGATCACCAGCACGCGGGCTTCGCCGCCTTCGTCGAGGGCGCGCACCGCTGCAAGAAACTCGCTCCAGAAGGCGCGATTCATGCTGTTGAAGGCTTCGGGTCGCGAGAACTCGAGGTGGGCGACGCCGCCTTCGACGTCGAGTTCGAAGCACGAGTACGACAAGGGGGAAACCTCCGGGAGGCCGCGGGCGGCGGCAGCGGGTCGCGCGGGCGGGATGATAACCGAGTTGGCAGATTCGAAGGCAACTCCGGCACGCGCTCGTGATGCCGCGCGTGGTATCGTCCGGCGTCGCCCGGTCGCCTGTCGGATCGTGCCCAAGGCCCGGAGAGGAGTTCGAAGCCATGCCCGAAGCCTGGATCATCGACGCCCTGCGCTCACCGCGCGGGCGCGGCAAGAAGGACAAAGGGGCGCTCAGCCAGATCCACCCCCAGCGCATCATGGCGCAGGTGCTGCAGGGCCTCGAGAAACGCGTGGGCTTTGACCCGGGCGAGGTCGATGATGTGGTGCTTGGCTGCGGCTCGGGCAACGGCGACCACGCCCACGACATCGCGCGCATGTCGGCGCTCGATGCCGGTTGGCCCAACACCGCCACCGGCGTCACCCTGAACCGCTTCTGCGGGTCCGGGCAGCAGGCGGTGAGCTTCGCCGCCATGGGCATCATGGCCGGCCAGCAGGATCTGGTGATCGGAGGCGGCATCGAATCGATGTCGCGCCCGGCACCGCTTCATGCGAAGGGCTTCCACGCCAACAACGACCATCTCTTCGCGATGCACCCG
>Ga0209554_1003332_pt1 | contig 10368 bp, 5 predicted proteins | sample MarorgKNORR_S2LV_5_FD_188221 | JGI IMG/M metagenome (GOLD analysis project Ga0209554, IMG submission 188221) | Marine microbial communities from the Southern Atlantic Ocean, analyzing organic carbon cycling - Bottom_A/KNORR_S2/LV (SPAdes) (version 2) | ecosystem: Environmental > Aquatic > Marine... | reverse complement strand
GTTCGCGGCGATACTGTCTACGACGGCCGAATTGTCACCACTCAACGACTTGAAGCACATTACTTAGCCGGTGGCAATATATTAGCAGTGGTGGACGCACTAGTTGCTGCCGATAGTGCTGGCATCGATCTCGAATTTGATCAAGCCGCGGCTATCGACCTTGCCGGACGCGATGTCGTGGACGCTGTTCGTACCAGTGTCGAACCTAAAGTCATTCATTGCCCCGACCCAGAACGTAGCGGAAAAACATTTTTAAGTGCTGTCGCTCGTAATGGCGTCGAGCTGAAAGTACGAGCTCAAGTTACCGTGCGAACCAATCTGGCACAATTGATTGGGGGCGCAACAGAAGAAACAATTATTGCTCGAGTCGGTGAAAGTATCATCTCCTCAATCGGATCCGCCACTGGACATGCCGCTATACTTGAAAATCCAGACATGATCACCAAGGCAGTACTAGAACGAGGGTTAGATTCACAAACCGCTTTTGAGATTGTCTCGATTGATATTGCCGATGTCGATGTCGGCGAAAATATCGGCTCCCGATTACAAGCAGATCAGGCGGAGGCTGACACACGGGTCGCGCGTGCTGAAGCTGAACAACGTCGAGCAGAGGCTATCGCCGTTGAACAAGAAATGAAAGCAACTGTCGTCGCCAATCGGGCCAAACTAGTACTCGCGGAAGCCCAAGTGCCGCTGGCCATGGCCACCGCGTTCCAAACCGGAAAAATTGGGTTCGCTGAAGGATCTCCATCGTGACTAGATGCCTCGTTCTGACGATTGCAACTGTGATCAGCGGGCTGTCATCGGCAACCATTCAGGCACAACAACCGACCGAAAGCCAATTGGCGTTGTTGAAGGTTTTTCACAGCGAGTTTGTCGCGCTTGGACCCGACACCAAACACTTTAACAAGACATTCCAAATGGGCGGCGGCAAAACTGCAGCGTCGCTTGAACAACCCCAACACAGCGTAGCCATCGCATATAGCTTTTCCGTAGCTCGCTACGAAATTCCGCAAAACCTGTGGGAAGCGGTTATGGGCAGTAACCCTTCTAAATGGAAGGGCCCCCGAAACTCCGTTGAAATGCTCTCCTTTTCCGAGGCACAAGATTTTTGTCAACAAACAACTCTCTTGATGAGACAGGCAAAGTTGATCAAGGGAAACCAAGTCGTTCGTTTGCCGTCAGAAGCCGAATGGGAATATTTCGCTCGAGCGGGAACGGAAACAATCTATAGCTTCGGTGAGTCCGCTGACAAACTAAATGACTACGGCTGGCATACAGGAAATGCCGCTGGCAACGATCCCCCAGTCGGTGCAAAAAAGCCAAACCCCTGGGGACTCTATGACATCCACGGGTATTTATGGGAATGGTGTTTGGACACCGGGCACAATGACTACGATCAAGCGCCCTCAGATGGCTCCGCCTGGATTGCCGCTAAGAGTAAAACTCGCATCGCCCGCGGCGGGAGCTGGAAAGATAAGCCGCTGAAGCTGACTAGCAGCTTTCGTTTTATCGTTCCCGCTGACCATCAAGACGACGCACTGGGGCTACGCTGCGTATTGACTGCTGAAAAATAGCTCTCGTAATAGGAAACATCGGGGATTTGAAATCTAAACCATTTCAATCCATAATAATTTCCGCTGGGCGTACTCGCTACGACTCGCGGTGTTTACTTCTCTCTGCTCACCAAAAAGCTATTACTATGCGCAACATCTACCACTATCTCCATGTTCTGACACTGCTTGTAGCGGTGCTCTTCATCACCGGCTGTGATTCCGACGAAGAAACGCCGCCGCCGCTATCACCAATTGTTATAGATGCCCCTACGGCGGGAAATGCAGAAGGTACAACAGATACTCCGAGCACAACACCAGTAACGAACATCCATGGTAGTAACTCAGCGGATACTTCGGTTATCCTAGATGACTTCCAATTCGCTGTTCTGGCTCGGCCCACGAAAATCATGACGTCCAAACTCGTCGCTCCAATCATGGAAGCAATGTTGTCCGCCGCCCCAGGCAATCAAAATCCACTAAGCCAATTACAAGCCCAGACGGGGATTGCTGTTACTCAAATCGATCGAGTGTTGGTGCTCGGTAGCATTCCCATTCCGGAACAAAATGACGAACCTACTATTTATGAGCAGCAAGGGAACGCATTTGAACCCATCGAAGCAGCACCGGCAGATGAAAATCAACCTGCTCCTGAAACCACCGTTGAGCCCGCGCTCGACGATGCCGATGATAAGAAACCACCCACCATGAAGTATGGAGCTGTTATTACGTTAATCGACGACGCGAATACGGAATCACTCATCGCCAGGTTAAAGGAAGGTGGGTTTGAAGTGACAACGGTAGACGGCAGGGACATCTGGCAAAACAGTCTTTTCGAAGAGTTTGCCGTTCACATCAAAGATAATTCAACGATCATGTTGGGGTCGAAACCTGAGCTATTGCAAATGGTCGCTGGCAAAGGCGGTGATAACGCACTAGCTGAGCTCGTCTCCTCTCTGAGCGGAGATAATCTGCTTGTTGTCGCAACTGAAACAAAGTCGATTTTTGACTCCGTCCCAGATTGGGCATTCGACGAACTTTTCGCCGAGACTCCTCTGATTGCACCCGTAGTCGCTTTCATGAACAAAGTTAGTTCATCGGCGATTGCCATCAACCCTGATTCTGACACTCCCATCTTCATCGAGCTCATGACACCCGATGAAGAAACGACGATCGACGTATTTACACAGGTTAATTTCTTTGCTTCGCTTGGAAAAAGCCTGTTGCCAAATCAAGTACTGCAATTTGAAGCCAACCCCAATGCCGAACCAGAAATGATTGAGGCACTAAAGATGGCCAACACACTTGTGCAAAACCTTAGTGTGACGAAAACGGACAACACCATTACGGTTTCCTTAACAACCAATGGCGAGTTACGTGCACAATTTATTAAGTTCATTAAGATGGGGATTGCACATGCCAAAGATGGCAGCACCTTGGAAGTGCCCGAAAGCATCCCACAATAACATGTTTGCAATTTCCACGCTTTCTATGTTTCGCTTTCCACGGGAACGATTGACCAGGATGAAACTATCTACCATCGCCGCTTGTTTTTTGGCTGCCTTATGTTTGTCCACCTCTGCTGCTGACCACACATATAACTGGTCCGCCACGCACTCGCGAACTTGGGCTGGTTCCGACTTTTGGGCGAATCGTTTACAAGATTGGGCAGTGCGTGATGGCCGCTTGGAATGCATTGCTGACCAATCTCGACTCGGCGTTCGCACCTTGCATACACTGACACATCGATTAAACGATCAAACGGGACGACTTCAACTAGAAATAACTCTGGGCCTAACCAATGAAAATCCAGCGACCGTAAACCCGCATGGATTAGCTGGGTTTCTAATCGGGGTCGGCGGTGATTCCATGGACTACCGAGCGGCCGCGATCGTCCACCAATACCGTGGCCCGGGAGCTGGAATACTCGCGGGCGTACGCCCCAACGGTTCTCTGGTCATCCAGGATTTCGAACAACTCGGGACTCTACAGTATGTCGCCGACGTTCCCAGCGGCACGTTAAACCGTGAGAAATGGAAGATCGTCGATGTTGATAGTATTGAAACCGGATCACCAGCCGCGAATATCCTCGACGGCAATGACAATACAATCTGGCACACGCAATGGAAAACAGCCAAGCCTAAACACCCGCATCACGTGACGATCGATATGGGTCAGGCAAATGTGATTAATGGCTTTGCCTACCAGCCGCGGAAGAGCAACGTTAGCGGACGTATCCTAAAATACGCATTTTATATAAGTGCTGACGGTGAAACTTGGGGCGACCCCATTGCCACTGGTTCGCTGCCTGAAGGCGGTGAACTCCAGCAAGTAGCCTGCAAAACCGTCAAAGGCCGCTTTCTGAAACTCGTCGCGCTTTCATCGCATTTGGATCGACCCAGCACCGTGATGGCCGAATTCTATGCCTTGGGACAACAGGGTGCTGCTATCAAACCCGCTCCCCCTGTCGTAGATACACTGGCCGGACACCGTTTACGATTATACGGTTTCGTACGTCCAGAAGAAGATCAGGCAACACTCACACTCGACTTGATCAATATTGCCAGTGGCGACGTCGTCCAGAGCCTCTCTTACAAAACGGCGCCCACTCGTCTTATTGGAAACGTGGCACTTGTATCACACCCTGGTCAGGCATCCGCCGCTCATCCTGGATGTCGATTTTGGTTTCAAGATTGGCAATTGCGTGGAAATAAAATATCTGCATTTTCGCAACGCGGCTTAGGTCCCGTAATCGGAGCACAACATACAATAAGTCGCAATCGATTGAAATTGACAGCGCAATTGGCGCCAATCGGTGCAGACGACGTTCAAGAAACGCATTTAGAGATCCAACGAGATGACCACTGGGTTCGTGTTGCGACAACTACGATCATTGTTCCCGGCTATACCGCACCGTTTGCGATTGATAATTGGGAATCGAATAAAACGACACCCTATCGAGTGGTCTATGAAACCCGCGATCGCAGCGGTCAGTTACAAACCTCGGTGTTCGCGGGCACGATCCGTCGAGATCCGGTCGACAAACAACAAATCGTCGTCGCTGGCTTTACGGGTAACCACAATGTCTCGCACGGCATCGGACGCGAACCGTTCGACTGGCGAAACGGCATGTGGTTCCCTCATCAAGAGATCTCCGACCACGTCACCGCACACAAACCCGATGTGTTGTTTTTCTCCGGCGATCAACTTTACGAAGGTCGCAGCCCAACGTTCCCGGATACTCAAAACATCCTCTTAGATTATCTCTACAAATGGTATCTCTGGTCGTGGGCATACCGAGACCTCACTCGCGACATTCCCACCGTGACGATCCCTGATGACCACGATGTCTTTCAGGGAAATGTGTGGGGCGAAGGTGGTCGCAAGGCAGTCCGAGATCATTTTGGTGGATATGTACACCCAGCCGAGTTTGTGAAGATGGTCGACCGTACTCAAACTAGTCATTTACCTGATGCTTACGACCCCACAAAAATCGATCAAGGCATCGGCGTGTACTATACCAGTATGACCTATGGCCGCATTAGCTTTGCTATCCTCGAAGACCGCAAGTTCAAGTCTGGCTGTGCCGGTCGGCTACCTCCAACCGGAACGGCTCGACCGGACCATATTAACAATCCGGAGTTTGATATCTTGAAAGCGGACGTCCCCGGATTAAAGCTATTGGGCGATCGACAGCTGACATTTCTGGAGGACTGGAGCGGCGACTGGAAGGGAGCCGATATGAAAATGGCGCTGTCTCAGACCATCTTCGCTAACATGGCTACACATCATGGCGGGGGCTTGCAGTACTTGATCGCCGACCTAGATTCCAATGGTTGGCCACAAACGGGCCGCAATAAAGCGATTAGTGCTCTGCGTAAAGGATTCGCATTCCACCTAGCGGGAGACCAACATTTGGCAACCATCGTGCACCACGGAGTGGAAGAACATAACAATTCCATTTGGTCCTTTTGCGTGCCCTCTATTGCGAATTTTTACCCGCGGATGTGGCAACCTAAAATTGCTGGAGTAAATCGTCCCCCAGGAGCACCGACGTGGCAAGGTGAGCATTTTGACGGCTTTGGTAATCGAGTGACTGTTTATGCGGCAACCAACCCTGGGCCAGACATGGGTCGAGAACCTAAGGCGTTGCACAACGGTATGCCTGGATATGGAATCGTCATCATGGATAAAGGTAAACGAACAATAAAAATGGAATGCTGGCCCCGCTTCGCTGATCCAACTGACCCCGCAGCGCGGCCCTATCCTGGTTGGCCTAAAACAATTAACCAAACCGATAATTATCTACGTAAAGCCGTCGCGTTCTTACCGACGATTGAAACGGATATCGATAACCCAGTCATTCAAGTTGTTAATGACAAAACAGCAGAAGTCATTTACACAATTCGCATCAACGGTCGGCAATTCCGCCCCAAAGTCTTTGCCGCAGGAATATATACCATCGTTGTCAGTGAGCCGGACAAAGGTTGGGCTCAATCGTTCAAAAATATCAAAGCGATGCCAGGTGCCAATGGGAAAATTGCGGTGACTCTCACCCCTTAGTCTTTTGTCTGAGGACCATTTACAGCAAATTCCATAATCCGTATTGCCCATCCCTGACTTCGCGCGTCGGTGGCCTCGCTAATCCGTACTGTCAAAACATGGGAACCCGCCTTCAGGTCTTCGGCAAAAACAACGGTTCGTGGGTAATGGAGGCCTCGGCTATGACGGTGGTAAAAATTAACGCTGCGCCATGAACCACCATCCACCTGTACTTCCACCACTCCGGCAGCGGGGCCTGCTAGAACAAAAGCTCCCATAAACGTGCCCTCAAATGTAATACGAAATTCGCTCTCTGGTTTTTGACCGTGGAGCAACGGTGCGCCGCCAAATCGATTACGAAAACTTCCTTTGATCTCTTTCCAGGCTGGCTCCGAAAACCGCCAACCCGTTCCCCGCTGAGCTTTTTGTGGACTGATAAAATGCCCGTCCACATAGCTCTCGGCGTCCAACAGAGACGCCGCCTGAAAATGGGGTGTGATCCTGGTCACTGGCTTTTCCCACCCCTGCTGCAGTAGTTTGACCAGCATCGAATGACAAATCGCATTCCCGTAAGGTTTCGGATGCACTCCGCCATACATCGCCCAAGTCGTTTTTTTTGCATCAATTAACTGGGTAATTTCACTGCATAGATCATTCGTAGAAATGCGATGATGTTTGCAAACCGCATTATGTGCCTCCATGGATACTGGCATCTCACCTTGACGAAGTCGGTCCATCATCCCTGGATTGGCAAAATGCGTCACAATGATATCCGCTTGCGGATTATGTCGACGTACATGAGCAATCATCCCTTCCATACCACGTACGGCATGCGCAAAATCAAATCCCGCATCCTGATCATCATTTACAGCAAACTCGATAAACAACAAATCCACCGGACCTTTCGATAAGACGTCCCGTTGTATGCGGAACGCAGCGGTCATTGAACATGTCGAGGCAATGCCAGCATCGGTAAAAGTGAATTGGGTTGCGGGAAATTGTTGCTGTAAATAAGCACTCATTAACGGCCGATATCCGTTCATTTCGGTAATGCTCCCGCCGATAAAGGCGACATGTCCCCGCTTGGTAGACTCAAACACAAACTTGCTATTGGTCAACGATCCCCGCAGGTGATAATGATCATCCGAAACATCAGGCAAGTCCTCAGCGACAACACTCGTCGCGAGTGTCAGCAAAGTAACGCACATAATTTGAAGATAGGTCATCAGGCAATGATTTCGTTGACAACTCGGGCGGCGGACACGACCAGTTTTTGTTCCTGGCCGTTATGTAAATAATAGAGTTCGTTATGGTCGAGTCCAAAGAGATGCAACAGGGTGGCTTGATAGTCATTGGGGGTTACTATATTTTCCACAGCCCGATGTCCGACATCATCTGTGTTGCCATAGGTCATGCCACCTTGAATCCCACCTCCGGCCAGCCAGGTGCTAAAGCCCTGACCATTATGATCGCGTCCGCCCGTCATCGGATCCCCTTCCACAACGGGCAGTCTTCCGATTTCACCGCCCCAATGCACAAGCACCTCATCCAGCATCCCCCGCTGTTTAAGGTCTTTTACTAATCCTGACGAGGGAACATCCGTCTTACGGCAAGCGCTGGGAAGTGTACTAATCAGGTTGGTATGGTTATCCCATGGCTGCCCTGAATGAAACAGTTGCACAAACCGCACGCCACGTTCCACCATCCGTCTAGCGATCAGACAGCGCGTACCATAATCCCGCGTGACCTCTTGATCAATTCCATACAATTGTTGTGTCGCTTTGGTTTCCTGAGCAATGTCGAGGGCTTCGCGGGCCGAATCCTGCATCCGTGCCGCCAGTTCGTAACTGGCAATCCTCGCCTCCAAATCATGTTCACCTGGGTGTTTATCCAAATGTCGCCGATTGATTCGATTGAGGAACGAGAGATTGGAAGCTTGGACGGTTCCTTGCAAATGTGCCGGCGCCGCCAGGTTGAGAATTCGCGGTTCTTTAGGTCGCAGAACCGTTCCCTGAAATAAAGATGGCATCCAACCATTGGACCAGTTATGTGTGCCGTCCACCGGCGTTCCCGCCGGATCGGTAAGCACCATATAAGCGGGTAAGTTCTGAGAGACCGAGCCCAGTCCATAGGTGATCCAACTGCCCAGTGATGGTCGGCCAGTAACCCCAGCAATACCAGAATTCATATAGCGGATCGAAACCTCATGGCCATTATGGCCCGTATGCATCGAACGAATCACACAAACATCGTCCACGATGGAGCTCAGACCGGGCAACAGCTCCGAAATCTCTGTGCCACATTCACCTCGTTTACTGAATTTGAAACTGGAGCCCTTCAGCGTCTTTGTCGCGCGTTTAATAAAGCTAAAGCCAACATCGCCGTCATAAGTTTTCCCATCCAACCGCGTCAATTCCGTTTTGGGATCCATGAGGTCCATGTGGGCGGGACCGCCATGCTGAAACAATGAAATCATCGCTTTGGCTGTTGGCAGACCATGCGGTTTGCGCGGCCGCATATCAAAAGTGACGGGCGCCTGCTGTACATTCTTGGGTACGCCCAGCAACTTTTCTTCGCCCAGCAACGTGGCCAGCGCGACCATGCCCACGCCCATCGCATTTTCCGACAGAAAATGGCGGCGATTTAATTCCACGTTTGTTTTGGAGGGCAACATCTTTTACTCGATATATAAAAACTGGTTAGATCCCAATAAGGCCTGGCAATAATTTGTCATCGCCTGGGCTAAGGGAGTCTTATGGTCTTGCCTGCGTAATAAAATTAACTGTTCGCGAATGAATTCGATCGACAACTGCAACTCCTGCTCGGTCGCCCGCCGTCCATAGGCTAACAGCCATCCATAAGCCAGCTGCTGACCGACCGTGGCCTTTTGTTCATATGCATTCGGCTCCAACAGTCCATGAAAATCCGTTGTCGATTCCCATGAACGATTGTCTGCGGGCTCCCGACCTACAAGCGAAATCTCATATCGATTGGCATAGCTATCGGAGGTATGTGATCCTTGCGCATCAACGACTGCATCAATAATATCCCCCACTTCCACATCCACCGTCAGGTCGTACGCCTGAGTTGAATTATGAGCGCTCCACCTACCCAGTAGTCCGCGACGACTGCTGATCATGGTTAAGCGGATTCCATTTCCATTATCGGTTGCATGGCTCAACGTCCCTTTGATTTGTAGTTTTCCCTGAACAGGCGACGTCCAGCGACGGATCGGATGGAGTTGGGGCAAAGCTGCATGACCCCCGGTCGCGGATAGAAATGAAAAGGACGTGACTTCGTCCGGCAACATTTCACTACCACTCCACCGTCCTTTTCCAAAATAGGGGAAGTCCGTAAATTCAACCGTTGGGATTTGATCTCCCTCCGCTTCAGCAATCGCTCCATACCCGTACCGCCAAGGATTCAAATTCACAATATCGCTATCCTCCGCGCGAAAGGCGACGGCCGCCACCTCTGCCAACGGTATTTGCTGAGCGGCTTCCTCGTTCAATCGTTCAGCAAACGCTTTGGAAAATCCGAGGATGAATTCACTATTCATCAGCATCAAAGATTGGGTCGCGTCTGTCGAGTGTGTACGATCGGTGCAGTTTACTTCCATAACCGGTGCATCAAAGGATTTAAGAATAGCGACAGGTTGAGTTCGTCGTACCTGCAGGTAGATACTACGGCGCTGCGACTCCCCGGTAATCACGATCTGACCCGTGGCGTCCGCGCTAACTTCCACCGCGCGGCCAAATTGTGTGTAATCCAGTCGGCCACTAACGGCAAGAATTGAATCGCGAATCGTCTCGGCTTCCAAGCGATGAACGGGAAAATGGGAATACAATTGGTTGGAGCTATCAACACCATCGGCCTGCGGCGTACGACGGGCTTGTTGCCGATAGACGGTCGACGTCATGATCTTGCGATGCAGTTGCTTAAGGCTCCAGCCCTGGGACATAAATTCGTCCGCCAACCAATCTAACAGCTCGGGATTGCTTGGTTTCGTACCGAGTTTCCCAAATTCGCCTGTCGTGGAAACCAAGCCTGTGCCAAAATGTAACATCCAAAATCGATTGACAAGTACTCGAGCAACCAAGGGATGGCGGCCACTCGTTAAGTACCGTGCATAGGCTAACCGACGTCCCGACGAGGGCAAACTCGGGTCGTTATCGATAATCTCCAAGGGACTGTCTGCCGCGGTCGCTACCGTCAATCCGCCCGGCTTAACCTCATGTTGCGGCTGGCGATAATCGCCGCGATAAAACAACAA
>Ga0209554_1003331_pt1 | contig 10369 bp, 7 predicted proteins | sample MarorgKNORR_S2LV_5_FD_188221 | JGI IMG/M metagenome (GOLD analysis project Ga0209554, IMG submission 188221) | Marine microbial communities from the Southern Atlantic Ocean, analyzing organic carbon cycling - Bottom_A/KNORR_S2/LV (SPAdes) (version 2) | ecosystem: Environmental > Aquatic > Marine... | reverse complement strand
AAAGCTCCAAGCGTTGGCACGAACCCGGCGTAGCGCTTTCCATCGTGGTTCAGGACAGCGATCTCGGTATCAGTCGCGGTCATACCACCATCCCCGTTCGCATACGTACCGAACCGGGTGGAGACGAGGAGATGATCGGTCTTGTAAGCGGAGGCGCCGGCAAAGGTCTTTTTATGGCGGAGATTTCCACCGCCCTTGGCATTGCCTCCAAGGGGGATCGTATTCTCCAGCTCAAGGGCAATGATGTTGTGACCGTCGATTATCCGGAGGAATTCAAAAAGGAGTTCCGCTTCCACATGCTCGGAACGAATGAAATTCACATTGCCGCCGATGCTGATTTCGATGCCGCCAGCAGTCTCGTCATTGAGGATGGAGACGCGGACGAATCTTTCACCGATGAACTTTTGGCTGATGACAAGAAGGACGACGACGAATTGGAATTGTCATCGGAAGGGCGTCCCACCAACCAAATAAAACCTGGTAACTTTATCTATATGCGCGTTAAGGACGCCGATCGTGATCTCACCGACGGAGTGGACAAGTCTCTCGTTAAGCTCGAAGCCACCAGTGGCGATTCCGTTACCGTGGAATTACAGGAAACGGCCCCTAGTTCGGGGATATTCCTCGGTCGAGCAAAGACGGGCGAATTGCCAGCAGGCGCTCTCGCCAGCGATGTTTCCATTGGGAGCAACCCTCTCATGTCGATTGACAAGGACGTCGACTCCGCATGGATAAGCGAACCCGACGGCGCCACTCCCAAGTGGCTTATCGTAGACCTCAAGGACGTTTACGACGTCACAGACGTAACTATTCGCTCTCCCAGGCAACCCGTGCCGACCAGCACTTGGACCTATCGAGACGCCAAGGGCCAAGATCACGCCCTCTCTTTAGGTGACGATGGTTCCTACGAGGCTAAGCTCGGCGATGCAGTCAAGAAAGGCAAATGGAGTTACGAGGGCGCTGAAGACCGCTTTACCCTTACGCCGGTTGAAGGTAATGCCACCGCCATGATTTTCAACTCGGACACCGGTCGTTTCGAAGTTGAATCGAACGGCAATCCTCACCTTCGCGACGGGCGTCTGGAACGAGGGAATCAAACTCCTGTACGCATGCGACTTCGCGGTAGTCATGACGGTCGATTCTGGTATGAATTGGCTCGTTTCCCTTCCGAACCTGAAGCCAAGGATATGGGCTTGGGCAAAGGCAAGATGACTCGTCGGGTTTATATATCTCCGGGGAACGCCAACTTACATTCTTGGGATGCCTTTGCTACCCGTCTTGACGGTCGTGAACCGGAGGAAACCATGGAGGTGTCCGAGCTCGATTGGATGCTTTCCCCGGAAATTGCGGAAGAAGGCGGGAAGAATGCGAAGAAGGCTCGCGTGGTTGTCTGGTCCGGTTTGTATGCGCAACCCAAAGCGGGTGCCACTAGGTTCAACGTTTTGGCAGACAATGCGGCCATAATGGTCAATGGGAAGCTAGTCCTTCCCGGTGATGGAAAAGTAATCCGAAAAGCTCGAACGGTGGATGTTTTTCTCGAGGCCGGTGCTCACGAGTTGACCGTTGTCGCCTATGTTCACAATCCGCAACTAGGCGCAATTGTCACTCGTGCCCGTGAAAACCCCAATGTCGAGCAGATCGCCATTGGCGCTTTTCGTCCTGCGGACTTTGACTTATCCGGAATCGATCTTGCCGAGGATTCTAAAAAGGAAGAGCAAAAGGTAAAGCTTGCGAAAAAGGGTTCCAACTGGAACTTCTCGATTCCACCTGCTCACATCCGGCATGTTGAGATGATATTTGATGAGTACGTTGGCCAATCGTTGGCGATCAACCAAGTCGAAGTCAAAGCCGGGGACAAACTTTTGGTGCCAACGGAGGCGGACGTTTTGGCTATGGCCGAAAACGACGTGCTCGAAATTACTGCAGGCGATGTAGTTACTGCAAGTTACGTGGACGAATTTGCCCGAGGAGGGTTGAAGAATCGACTGCTCACCAAGACTCTTACGGCTACCTATTACAATGCCAAAATCCGTCCCATCAGCTATGAGTTTGTCCGATCCGGAAACGGACAAGTTAACCAGACGCAGAAGGATTTGATGCGTATCGATCCGGGCGAACGAGTCGTTATCGAGGTTACCGATTACGATATGGACGTCACTGCCGAGGTCGACAAATTGATCGTCGAGGTATTCCGAAACTCCGATGCTCCCATGCGCCTCGAAGCCATTGAAACCGGTGAAAATACGGGCGTCTTTCGGACGGAGGTCGATACTTCCGCGGAGGAAGAGGAAGGCAAACTCACCGTTTCAGTCGGAGACCGTGTTAACCTCCGTTACGTCGATCCGCAAAACACCTTTCCCGGTCATTCCTTTGCTAGAGAGGGGCTCGTTTTCGTTCGTCAACCTACCGACGGAGCAGTCCGGATCGTGGAGACTCGCTATATTCGTTCTACGCTCGGAAAGCCCAAGGCCACTTACCTCCCAAGGGGCGAGGAGTCCGATGAAGTGGTCGGTTTTGCGTACGAGATGCCCCTTACTGTCGAAGTTATCGATCCCGATGCAGCAAAAGATAGTCTTTCCACAATACGAGTGAAGGTGCTCGTCGGCGAGGGGAACTCATCTCGTGAGGCCATTCTTGAGTGCGAACTCTCGACATCCTTTGGGGAAGCGACCACTGCTCCTCTTGGTTTCACCAACTGGCCGCTATACGAAGGTCGATTCGTGGGGCAGGCCTTGCTTCGTCTTGGCGGTTCGGGCAGTCCCGAAGTTATTCCTGCGGGGGTTGATGCTCCCAGAAATCTTTCCGGGGGTCTGGTTGCTCCCGAGGAAGAAATAGAGTCCGATGGACCTGATCTTACGGTGCGAGTCGTAAACCTTTCTGGAGCGGATTTAGTCACGGTTGGCTATGAGGACGTCGAACGTCCGGATGAGACAAATGGGACAATCCTTAGTTCAAAAGGCAAGATGGTTGCGGATGGTTCTCTCGCGATTACCGGTCCCGAGTACGAGGATTCCGCAGAACTCTTGTATGTAGGAGAAAAGTTATACCTACGCATCATCGACCCCGATCGTGACGTCTCCAATGAGCGAGATTTTGCCGAGGTGAAGATTGAGACTAAACTTGGTGAGAGGGAAACCGTTACATTGGAGGAAACGCTAAGCCACAGCGGCGTTTTTACCGGATCCTTTCGCCTCACCGCAGTGGAAAATCCAACTATTGGCAACCTCGATGAAAATGTCTCTATCGAAACTTTCTTCGGCGATCTTCTTTCCGCGTCTTACCATGATCCTGCAGCCAATACGGAAGAAGGTTTCCTTGTCGTTACTTCCGAGTCCGCCGTCTCCATCGGAGCCGATGGCATCATATCTTCTTTCAGCAAGGTTTTCGCTGATGAAGAGCTTGCCGTGCGTACCCAGTTTCACATTGCGGAAAGTTATTTCGAGCTCTTCAAGAGTCACCGCAAGTTGGGTCGTGAAGAAGAGGCTGCTCGCGACTTAGGGCACGGTCGTCTCGCCCTCAAGCAGCTCGTAGAGGATTACCCGGATCCGAAGTACGCTCCTCGGATGAACTATCTCCTCGGACAATTTGCTCAGGAACTGAAGGAATGGGGAGACGCCATTGAGGCGTACGAAACGATTGTCAGGAATTTCCCCGAACACCCCCTTGCCGCTGATGCACAATACAAGTTGGCCCAAGCTTATGAGGAGGCGGAACGTTTTGACGACGCCTTGGAAGCTTATGTTACCCTTGCTTCCACTTATCCGAAGAGTCCCCTGATCGCCAACGCCATGATTCGCATTTCCGAGTATTTCTACAAGCGTGAGGTGTTCGACATCGCCGCTCAAGTGGGGATCAAGTTCATTGATCGTTTTGAGTCGCATCAATGGTCTCCCAAGATGGCATTCCGCGTAGGTCAGTGTTACTACAAGGGAGAGGACTATGTCGATGCAGCCACGGCCTTCGATGATTTCGTCAAGCGTTTCCCCGATGAAAAGCTCTGTTCCGAAGCTCTTTTCTGGGGCGGAGAAAGCTATCGGATGGGTAAAAACGTACCGCTCGCTTTTCAACGTTACAATCGATGCCGCTGGGACTTCCCCGAAAGCGATGCCGCCAAGTACTCGCGAGGGAGATTGGCCTTGCCCGAGATGCTCAGACAGTTCGAGAAGGAAGCCAATCTCGACGAGTAGTTAATTGCTAGAAGCCCAAAATATGACTTTCCCTATTTTTCTCGCACAAGCCGCCGAGACAAACGCCACCGATGCGAACGCGACGGATGCCAACTCCTCTGTCGCTGAGACCAATGCCACCGCCGTTGCCGAGCAAGTCGCAGAGGTAGTTGCGGAGCCCACTTGGTTGGAGCTCGTGATGCAGGAGGGCGCCATCGGCTTGCTCCTCGAAGGTGGTTTCTTTATGTGGCCCTTGCTCATTCTGGCGATCGTTGGCTTGGCGGTTGTGATCGAACGTTGGCGTAGCCTCAAGATGTTGGACTCTGACGGCGAAAAGCTTCGGCAAGAAGTAATCGACCTTCTCTCGGACGACAAGCCGGAGGACGCCCTTTACCTATGTGAAAGCGAACGTGGTCCGGTGGCCGCTATACTTTCCAATGGTCTTCGAAAGTATCTCGTTCTGAAAAAACTAGGACATGATCAAGCCCAGATTGAAGATCAGGTCGTTAAGAGCATGGAAAATTATGGCGTTCATGTTGTCGCGGCCCTTGAGAGACACCTGCCCATTCTCGCTACGATTTCCAGCGTTGCTCCCATGCTCGGTTTCCTCGGGACCGTGCAAGGTATGATCGTGGCCTTTTCCGATATCGTCGAGAAAATGGGCGAGGTGAACATTGTCGAAGCCGCGGCTTCAGGTATTCAGGTTGCGTTGCTCACCACATGCTTCGGTCTCATCGTGGGCATCCCCGCATATATATTCTTCAATTACTTCACCAGTATTATTAACGGTTTCGTTCTTGAGGTCGAGGGCACTGCGGCGGAGCTCATAGAAGTGGTTACCGTCCGTCTGACTCTTGATCGTCATGAAGATCAAACGAAGAAAGCCAAAAGTCCCACCCATCGGAAGACTGCCGCGAAGGTAAGCGAGAAATGAAGCTCCGGCGGAACAAATTGTTGGTTGAACCTCCTGCCGGCGCTTCCAGTGACATAGCTTTCATCCTAATCATCTTTTTTCTTGTTTGCGCATCTGTTCAACCCGAGCAAGGCCGACCCCAGGTAATTCCCAAGAGCGAGGAAGAACCCGATAAAAAGAACCAAAGCCAGAACCCCGAAGTGGAGCTAACTCGAACCGCCGTCATCTTAAATGGCGATCCCGTCTCCAACAAGACTTTTGCCCCTCGCTTGGCGAGTGTGCTCGCTCGAAAGGAAAGGAAAGCGGATAAGATAGTCGTCCTGAAATCCCACAAGGACGTTTCGTACGAACGTTGGATAAACGTAACGGGACTTATCGAGAAAGCCGGTGGAATCGTCACGCTCCAAATCGAAGAGGAGCAAGTACATATCGTAAACTGAAACGATGAAAATTCCCAAACGCAGTTTCGAGGCATCGGTTCCCTCCATGGCTATGGGCGACATCGCCTTCCTTTTGCTAATATTCTTCGTTATTCTAGCTCGTGCTCAAGATGATAGCCATCTTCGTTGGGAACCCGCAGCTGAAGAAGAGTTGGAGCAGGCGAAGAACTATAAAGCCAGTGTCGTCATCGACGTAGATAACAAAAGTTATTTGAATGGTCGTCCGATTGCTCAGGGCCAATTGGCCGCCGCTCTCGCTGATCTTCTCGGAAACGCGGAACAGAATAAACGCACCGTTTTGCTTAAGGTGCATAAGGATGCAACCGCCATCCACTTCGAGCCCGTCATAGAGGCCGTCAGTAAAGCCGGCGGCGAAATTCATCATGTGCTCGAAAAACGGAGAAAATAGCCGAGAAACTTTTTAAGGAAACCAACGAAACCATGAGTGAAGAACCAATTGTAAAACCTGTCATGAGCCCCAAAAGAGATATTGAGCGTCTTGGGAAGAACGGACAAGCGGTGGTCGGCGAACTCCGTGAATTCCTCGCAAACCTCAAAGGAAAGAGCCCAAAGGAAATGATGGGAGCCGTGGCCGAGAGTCATCTTGGAAAAAGCTTGGTCTCGGCGACCGTGTTTATGGCTGTTCTTCTTTTCATTCTTTCTGTCGTGCCTTTTTACCTAAAGCAAAATCAGGAAGCTGAAAAGCTCGCCCGTGATGAGACGCCTTCTGCAGGTGCCTCGTCAAGCGAACAAGAAAAGGAATCCGAGTACGAACCGGAGGCAGGCGATGCCGGCGAGAAGCCACTCACGACTCCCGAGCAATCTACAGCCGATGCATTGGGTATTGGCGAGCAGAAGGTCGCGGACCCCAAATCCAACCCTCTCGACTCCTCTGGCGAGGACCTGCTCGACGGTCTCGACGACATTTGAGCCGGCGAATGCTTGTCTCCGTTCCATGAGCGAAGCTGAAACGGTCTCACGATCCCTTCGTCAGCCGATCGTTCTTACCTCCATTTTAGCGGCAGGTTGGTTCTACCTTTGGTTTGATTGGCTCTCCCTGTATCAAATTCCTGCCGAGATACAGCGAGTCGGGTTTGCCGCGACGGTTTTGCCCGTTGGCTGGTGGCTTCAGCGAGCCGGGAAAGAAAGTCCGCTGGTTCGCAACGCCATTTACAGTTTCTGTATCTTCCCCATCTGGCACTTGTTTACTTTCGCCTTTTACGAAATGGGGTGGATGACCCTTATGGCAATGGCGGCGCGGGTTGGGCTCTGCATAACCTTTGTTACGGGTTTGGGTTGGACTACTTTTTGGGTGGAGCGTAAGTCTCGTACGCTGCAGGTTGCCCGATTGGAGAGTTCCGGAGCATTGGCCAGAGTGGGTCCGCTTCAGTCCATGCACGAGTCGGTAGCAGGCGTGGCAAAGGATTGTCGTATTTGGAACCCGTTTGACATGGATGCATGGTTTTATGGCCGCCAAAGGCAAAAACTTCGTCAGTCACTCTCCGTTCTCTTTGGTTATCTTATCGTTTTTATCCTTATCGTTTTGCTCTTGTTACAGGCGGCGGGGTGTCAAGAGCTATACGAAATGCCTGCCGGAGGAGGGGAGCAAAAGCAGCTTCATCAGGTGGTCAAGGTGCAGAAGGTGATAAAGAAGAAGTTCATCATCAATCCTCTCAGTTCCGTCATATTCAATCCTCCGCCCCTTGATGAAATAAAGCTTCAACTTTTGGAGATAACCAAGCATGCCTACCAAGTAGGTTATGGAAAAGGAGCCGGGGCCGGTTTCTCCGGCGGAACGAACAGGGGGAAGGTTCGCTTCATCAGGATCGAATACTCCGGAGGCGACTGGGATCAGGGAATTGACGCCGATCTCAACATGCTCATTCAATACAACTTGCGGACGCAGCATAAAATCGCCGAACGTCCTGAAACCCGAAAGGTTGCTCAGCTAAAGAACTTTCCGGTCGGGAAAAGCCCTCCCGTGGTTTACCTGACGGGGCAGAAAAACATCAGTTTAGGCAAAAGTGAGACTGATGTTCTTCGAGAATATTTGACCGAAAAACACGGCATGTTGTTTGCCGACAACGGCGGCAGCGCCCACTGGGGAAACCAGTTCAAGGCTTTGATGGGAAGAGTTCTTCCGAATATATCCTATATTAGAGTTCCTCTTGACCATCCCATCCACCGCGTGCCGTATCCCATCCCCTTTTTGCCTTACGTTGCGCCGCATGGCGGAACGGATGCATTGGCATGGGTGGTGGACGGGCGAATTGCCGCGTATTATCACCCCGGCGATATTGGAGACGCATGGGGGGACGATCATGCGGGGGTGCCTACGCCAATCTGGGAGGCTTGCTATCAATTGGGAACAAACATTATCTTCTATGCTCACGCGGAGTACAACAAATGGCTGGATTCACGAAAAAAATCAGATTGATTCTCACTACCGCTTTATTGTTCGGCAGCTTGGTTGTGGAACAATTATCTGCTGCACGTCTTGGCTATCTTGAGCAAATGCCGTTGGAAGCATTCGCGAAGCTCCGTGAGATAGAGCGCTACCAGCTGAAAATTGCCGAGAAATTTTATCTCTCTGGTGATTACAAGGCCGCGGCTTCCGAATATGAAAAATTTCTTACACTCTACGAACGCAGCGTAGGAGGATCTTACTCCTTGCTCATGTGGTCCCACTGTCAGATTAAGCTTCGTTTGGTAAACACTGCTGTTCGAGAAGGTTTCAAATCGGTAATCGATTACTGGCCCGACAGTAACGAAGCCATTCTCTCTACATTCATGATTGGCAATTGCCATCTCCTTCAAGGTGAACCCAAGAAGGCCGAGAAGGTATTCGAATCAGTGGTGATCGACTATCCCAAGCATTATCTGACAACTCTTGCCCGAGTTGAGTTGCTCGGTATATCTGCCACCCGCAAGGACGAGGAACGGCAAGTGGAACTTTGGACTGCGATTGCCTTTAAGACCGCCAAGACAAAGGAAACAGCGCCTCATCGTTCCATGGCTTCCCGTAGTCTGGCCATGTACCATTTTCGAGAAGGTGAATTCCCAAAGGGAGTTGAAGCCCTCAAGGCTTATTTCGAGAAGGATAATGCGGAACTCCTCCGTTACACTCACGAGATCGGAGCCAGTGCCGCCGGACAGCTTTTCCGAACCGATGCGACCAAGGCAAGGGCTGCGAAGTTAGCCGGGCAAGTGATCTCATTTCTTGAAGAACGTCTTCCCGCCGATATCTCAAGGGATAAGTCCAAGGCGCAGGCTCGCGACGTCCTTGGTCGAATCGCAAGCATTCACAAGACTCTCGATAGAGACAAGGAGGTCATAGCTGCCTATGAACGAATGGGCAAGATTCTCGGCATGGACGATGGAATCCTCGGAGATATCGCCGCTTGGCATAAGTCGAAGAAACGTATGGACCAAGCCCGTTCCGTCTATGGTCGTTATGCCGACAAGGTGAATGGCCGTCGAGCTGTCGCAGGTTCTTTTCGCGAGGAAAAAAAGTACGAGGAGGCCGTTCGACATTACTTGGCGCTTGTCGGTCTCGACAAAGAACGAGAAGCGACTTGGCAACAGGACGTCGTTTCCACATGGCGGGAAGCTAGTCAATGGGACAAGGCGATTGCCACTTACCGAAATCTTCTTACGGTAGACCCCGATCGCCATTCCGGTTGGAACTGGGGTATTGCCGAGTGCTACGAAAAAAAGGGACAGTGGCCTCAAGCTATTCAGTCCTACCGGCAAACCGATAATTATCCCGAAGGCTATTTCCGTATGGCCGAATGCAATCGCCACCTTAAAAAATGGACCGAGGGGCTCGTTCTACTTAACCAGGCAAAATCTCACGAAAACGTAGCCGACCGAGCGCAGCACCGAATCGCCCAATTCTACGAACTCGCGGGAAAAAAAGAAAATGCCATCAAATCCTTCCAAATCACTTGCAAGAAGTACCCAAAGAGCAGGTACGCCAGTATTTCTCACGCTCACTTGCAGACCAAGTACGGCATCAGTGTCACTCTTGGTGGCGCTACCGACAAATAAGTAAAGCGTCTTGGTTACTAGTTCGTTTCTTTTTGGTTGAGATTACTTACGCATGCCTTTGCAAAAAGCTTGTGTTAAGGATTGTGGTCTGGTGATCGCAGTTCCAACGACAACGCAGAAGGCTCCTCCGTTTATGGCTTCGGCGGCTTGCTCGGGCGTGGAAATTCGTCCCTCGGCGACCACTGGAGCGGAGTCTCCTAAATGACGTGACAGTCGCTCTACCAAATCCAGGTCGGGACCATCCGGTATTTCTGTGGAATCGCCGACGTAACCCGAAAGCGTGGTGGAGACTAAGTCGAATCCCAACTCGGCGGCGCGAACTCCTTCCTCGTAATTACTTACGTCGGCCATCAGTAGGGAGGCGCAATGAGCCTTCGCCCCCTGGACGATCATTTCTAGGGTTTCTCCATCGGGTCGCGGACGCGAGGTGGCGTCGAGAGCCACGATTTCCGCGGTCGTATCAGCTACTGCAATAATGTCTTTCAATCTAGGGGTAATAAAGACCTCGGAGTCGGGGAAGGTTCGCTTCCATATGCCAATGACAGGGACTTTCGTTCGTTCCCGGATAGCCCGAATGTTCTCCGGGCCGTCGGCGCGTATGCCGACTGCTCCACCCGCGACTACGGCTTCGGCTATGGCTGCAAGTATGTCCGGATCTTCCAGGGAAGGCGAGGGCGCCGCCTGACAGGATACGATCAAACCTCCCTTGAGTTGAGCGAGTGTGTCGTGCTTCCCAATCATTGCAGACACTGAAATTTGCGTGTTCTAAGAAAGGATGTCGCGGACGATCTTGCCGTGCA
>Ga0209554_1003329_pt1 | contig 10370 bp, 12 predicted proteins | sample MarorgKNORR_S2LV_5_FD_188221 | JGI IMG/M metagenome (GOLD analysis project Ga0209554, IMG submission 188221) | Marine microbial communities from the Southern Atlantic Ocean, analyzing organic carbon cycling - Bottom_A/KNORR_S2/LV (SPAdes) (version 2) | ecosystem: Environmental > Aquatic > Marine... | reverse complement strand
GAGGCGGGACTCGACCAGGTCGGCGAGGGCCGCCACATCGCCGTCCGCTACGGTGACATCGGCAAACCCGGCGTCGCGCGCCGTCGCCGCCGTCGCCGGGCCGACGACGAACACCACCAGATCGCGCCGATCAGTCTTGTGGGCCAGGGCGCGCGCCCCGTTGGCGCTGGTCAGCAGCAGGGCCTGGACATCGTCGAGATCGAGGGCTGGGACCGGCGTGGGGATAATCTCCAGCAGAGGCTCGATCAGCGACTCGATGCCGCGCTCCCTCAGCAGGGCGGCAAGCGCCTCGGCGTCGGGCCGCGGCCGGGTGATCAGCACGCGCATTTCTTAGGCGTTATCATCGAAGAACCCCGGCCCGGCCAGGGCGCGCAATTCCTCGCCGGCGTCCTGGCCGAGGGCGGCCGCATCCGTGGCCGCGCCCCGGCGTCGGGCGCGATGGTGCTCCGAGCCGTCGGGCCGGGCGATAAGCCCCTCGAAGACAATCTCATCACCCTCGATAAACCCATAGCCGGCAATCGGGGTGCGGCAGGAGCCGTCGAGCACGGCGAGAAAGGCCCGCTCGGCGGCCACGGCGACTTCCGTCTCGGCGTGGCTGAGGGGGGCGAGAAGGGCGCGGGTCGCGTCGTCGCCCGTGCGGCATTCGATGCAGACCGAGCCCTGGCCCACGGCGGGCAGCATCTGGTCCAGATCAAGCGCCACGGCCTTGGCTCGTTCGACCATGCCGAGGCGTTTCAACCCGGCCAGGGCCAACAGGGTGGCGTCGACCTCGCCGGTTTCGAGCTTGGCCAGGCGGGTCTCCACATTGCCGCGAATCAGCACAACGTCCAGATCCGGGCGGCCCATGAGAAGCTGCGACTTGCGGCGCAGGGAGGCGCTGCCCACGGTCGCTCCCTGGGGCAGCTCGTCCAGGCTGCGCGCCGACTTAGCGATCAACGCATCGCGCGGGTCTTCCCGGGGCAGCTGGCAGACAATGGCCAGGCCGTCGGGCTGCCAGGTCGGCATGTCCTTCATGGAATGGACCGCCATATGGATTGTGCCGTCGAGAAGTGCGGCCTCGATTTCCTTGGTGAACAGACCCTTGCCGCCGATCTCGGACAGCGCCCGGTCGCGCACCCGGTCGCCGGTGGTGGTGATGACCTCGATGGCAAGCCGCTCGGCGATCTCGGGATGGGCGGCGGCCAAATCCCGCTTCACGGTTTCCGCCTGGACCAGGGCGAGCGGTGAGCCGCGCGTACCGATCAGTATTTTTGCATTCTGGTTCATAGGGCTTTGAGTAAAGTATGGCGCGCGGCGTGAAAAGCGATTATTGCGATGGCCTTCACTTGGAGTTGCCATGATTGTTCTCGGTATTGAAACCAGTTGCGATGAAACCGCCGCCGCCGTAGTGCGTTATGATGGGGTGCGTGATGACAGTGTGGTGCTGGCGGATATCGTGCGCTCCCAGCTCGACGAACACCGCGCTTACGGCGGGGTGGTGCCCGAGATTGCCGCGCGCGCCCATATCAGCCATCTCGACGGGCTGATCAGCCTGGCGATGGAAACCGCCGGTATCGGGTTTGACGATCTCCAGGGGGTTGCCGCCACCGCCGGGCCGGGGCTGATCGGCGGGGTCATGGTGGGGCTGACCACCGGCAAGGCCATCGCCGCCTTCCACGGCCTGCCGCTGGTCGCGGTCAACCATCTCGAAGGCCATGCCCTAAGCGCCCGCCTCGGCAAGCAAGTGGATTTTCCCTATCTCCTGCTCCTGGTCTCGGGCGGCCACTGCCAGCTTTTGATCGTCGAGGGTGTCGGGCGCTATGAGCGCCTCGGCGCCACCCTGGACGATGCGGCGGGCGAGGCCTTCGACAAGACCGCCAAACTGCTCGGGCTGGGCTATCCCGGCGGGCCGGCGGTGGAGAGTGCTGCGGCGCGCGGCGATGGGTCGCGCTTCGATCTGCCGCGCCCACTGAAAGGCAGGCCGGGCTGTGATTTCTCTTTTTCCGGGCTCAAGACCGCTGTTCGGCACGCGGTTGAAGCCCTGCCCGGTGATACGATTTGCGCCACCGATGTCGATGATCTGTGCGCCGGCTTCCAGGCAGCCGTCGGTGACGTGCTGGCCGACCGGGTTAAAAACGCTATCGCCCTGTTTCGGGCGCGGCACCCTGCGGGCGGCACCCTGGTGATCGCCGGCGGGGTCGCCGCCAACCAGGCCTTGCGCGCGCGCCAGGCATCTGTGGCGGCGGACGGTGGCCTGGCCCTCGCCCTGCCGCCGCCCGCACTCTGTACCGATAACGCGGCGATGATCGCCTGGGCCGGCATCGAGCGCCTGCGCCTCGACATGACCGACGGCCTGGACGCCAGCCCCCGGGCGCGCTGGCCGCTGGATCCCGACGCGCCGGCGGTGAGCGGAACCAATCATAAGAAAGGCGGCAAGCGATGATTGTGGTGATCTTCGAAGTGACCATGAATGACGGCAAGGCGGATGCCTATTTCGAGCTTGCCGCCAGCCTCAGGCCCGCGCTCGAGACAATTGACGGCTTCATCTCGAACGAGCGCTTCGAAAGCACCGCCACGCCGGGCCGCTATGTCTCTCTCTCCACCTGGCGCGACGAAGCAGCGGTGGCGGCCTGGCATGCCCAGCCCGATCACGGCCTCGCACAAGTGCGCGGCAAGTCCGAGATTATCGCCGATTTCCGCATTCGCGTGGCCTCGGTCCTGCGCGACTACAGCATGGCAGATCGCACAGATGGATAAGCGGTTGCTGCTGGGCAGTCTCATTGCCCTGGTTTCGGCCTCCAGCTTTGCCATGAATGTCACCCTGTCGAGGATGGCCTATGACGCGGGCAGCAATATCCATGCGCTCAATGTGTCGCGCACGCTGTTCTTCCTGATCTGCCTCGTCCTGTGGCTGCGCATTACCGGCCAACCGATGGGGCTGCCGAGCCGGGCCCGCCTGGCCAGCCTGGGGCTCGGGCTTTTGCTCTGTGTCGAGATGTACAGCCTGCTCGGGGCGATCATTTTCATGCCCGTCGGTCTCGTCATCGTGGTGATGTTCTGCTACCCGCTGATGATCGCCGCTTGGTCCTGGATACGGGGCGTTGAGCAGCCCACGGTGGTTGCCCTGATCGCCATGCTTGCCGCCTTTGCAGGCATCGTCCTGGCCCTGGGCGGCACGGCGGACGCGCTTGATTGGCGCGGTGTCGCTCTGGGTTTTTGCGCGGCCCTGGGCATGGTCGGCCTGCTGCTGGTCGGCGCACGGGTCATGGCGGCGCACGACAATCGGGTCGTCATGCTGCATATGACGGTGATGGCCGGGGCTGTCATGATCGTGCTGTTAGTGACGTTGACGGATCTTGCCTGGCCGCAAGGTGCTGTGGGCTGGTTCGCCTTCGTCGGCTCCTGCCTGCTTTATGTGGTGGCGACCATCTGCCTGTTCACCGCGCTCAATATGATCGGCCCGCTGCGCACGGCGATCATCGATAACAGCTCGCCCATATGGGCGGTATTTTTTAGCTATCTGCTGCTTGGGGAGGTGCTGACGGTGACGCAAACGATTGGCGCCGCCCTGGTGGTGGCGGCGCTGATCGTGTTGCAGCTCGCCCAGAGACGACGCACGCGCAGCCTACCGTCCGGCGCTGCTGCCGCCGTCGATGGCCAGGGCTGAGCCGGTGATGAAGCGCGCCTCATTCGAGGCCAGATAGACGATTGCCAGGGCGATTTCTTCAGGCGTGGAGATGCGCTTCAGGGGGGCGTAGTTGATCACCCGTTCCTCGGCGGCGGCGGGGTCGCGGGATTTTTCGATGCCGTCGCGGCGCACCATGTCGGTGTCCACATAGCCCGGACAGACGCAATTGACCCGCACATCCGGCGCCAGGTCGAGGGCCATGGCGCGGGTCATATTGACCACGCCGCCTTTGGAGGCGCAATAGACCACCAGGCGATGCTCGCCGATCAATCCGGCGTCGGAGGCCAGATTGACGATATTGCCGCCGCTTTTGCGTAAGGGCTCCAAGGCCGCCTTGATACAGAAAAATGTGCCCTTGAGGTTGACGTCGAGGGTCTCATCCCACAGCGCTTCGTCCATCTCCTCAATCGGGCCGCTATGGCCGACTCCGGCGCTGTTGACCAGAATATCCAGGCCGCCGAGGCCGTCTATGGCGGCCGCCACCGCCGCCTCACATCCGGCCACCGTGCCCACATCGCCGGGTGCCGAGACCAGGCCATCAACGCCCAGCTCACCACCCAGTTCGTTTATGGCCTTAGCCACGGATTCTTCAGAGCGGCCGTTTACGGCAACCCGCGCCCCGCGCTCGAGGAACGCACTCACCGCTGCCCGGCCGATGCCGCGGGTGCCGCCGGTGACGAGGATTTTCTTAGCAGTGAAATTCCTATCTATGAATTCTGGGGCCATACCTATTCCTCCGCTACAAATGCGGCGTAGGCATCGGCGACGGATTGGGCGGCGAGGTCGATGAACTGATTGCCATGCTCCGGCGTGGCCAGGGAGGGGTCCGAGCCGATGCGCCCGTCGGGATAGCGGCGGCGGAAATCCTCGGGCCCATAGAAGCGCCCCGACGGCGCGACCTTGGGATCGAGGGTGGCGGACTTGATGTCGTCGGGATAGACGGCCTGGGTCACCGCGACCTCCGATGGGGTGGCGTGGCCGCCCTCGCTGTCGCCGTAGAGATCTTCGGCGAGCTTCGAGATCTTGCGGCCGACAAACCAGTTGACCAGCTTGCAATGGAATTTTGCGCCGGCAGGGGCCGTTGCATAGGCCTCGTAAAAGGCCCCGTTGACCGTGCCGATATTGCCGCCATGGCCGTTGACGAACATCATCCGATTAAAGCCGTGGCGGGCCAGGGAATGGACATTGTCGCAGACCACGCTGACCAGGGTCGAGGGCCGCAGGGTCATGGAGCCGGGAAAATGCATGTGATGTTCGGCCATGCCGATGGCGATGGTCGGCGCGACCAGGGCGCCCGTGATATCGCCGACGCGCGCCGAAATGACCTCGGCGGTGATCGCGTCGGTGCCGATCAGACCGGTCGGGCCGTGCTGCTCGGTCGAGCCGATGGGAATGATGACCCCCTTGGAGCCTTCGAGGTAGGCCTCGACCTCTTGCCATGTGGATGTTTGTAACTGCATTTGTCTTGCGCCCCTGATTGGTATGATCCGCCGCCGCCGCTGGAGGGGCCGCGGGCGTCACTGATCGGTTGTTGATGGAATGATATTGTGCCGCTAATTGGCGCGAACGTTTGCGCTCCTGAAAGACGCGGAACCTGCAAGAAGTGCTTTCGGTGATTCACGGCCACAATAAGCGCGCGCGAACTTCACTGTATCGGGCGTCTCGCAGAACAGGCAGCGGGCGAGCCAGCCCAGAACGCCTTGACGCCGGCTGTTATCGATCCGGTGATGCGGCATGCCGACACCGGCGAAACCACGGCAATCGCCATAGAGTTCCGGCTTGGCGAGCACCAGCACGAAATCATCGAATTCGATCATTCTCGCCTCCGATTTATTTGAGGGTTTCCGGATTATAACAGAATCACCGGTTAATGGGGACATTCAAACGCATGAACGACACTGGCAAACGCATGAACGACACTGGATAGGCTGGCCCGCCTGGCGTAAAGTGCCGCGCTGAATTAGCCTCTGTTTGGAGATCATCTTATGTATTTCGCCATTTCCTGCATCGACAAAGCGGGCGCGCTTGAGCTTCGCATGGCCAACCGCCCCGACCATATCGACTTTCTCAAGGCCAATGCGGCCGCGGTGAAATTCGCCGGGCCCTATCTCAGCGAAGACGGAGAGGCCATGACCGGTAGCCTGATTATCCTCGAGGTCGCCGACCGCGCCGCCGCCGAGGCTTTCGCGGAGGCCGACCCCTACGCTATCGCCGGGCTATTCGAGAGCCGCGAAATCCGGCCCTGGAAATGGGCCATCGGTAATCCGGACGCGTGATTGGCCTGATGCGTGATTGGCCGGGCGCGTAATAGGCCGGACGCATAATCCCGGTCAAAGAGTCCTATAAGATCGGAATATGCTCTAGAATAGAACTATCAACGAAGGGAATGCGACCATGGCGGAAATTCAATCGATCAATCGCGAGAGCTCGGCCGACGAGGCGATGGCCATCCTGGATCGTGACGGCGCGGTGATCTATGAGCGTGTGCTCGACCATGAGACCATGGAGACCATCGGGGACGAACTCGACAGCTATCTCGACCGCTCCTATCTCGGCGAGGGCGATTTCTGGGGCTATAAGACCAAACGGGTCGGCGCCCTGGTGGCAAAATCGAGGGCCTTTGCCGAACAGGTCGCGCCCAACCCGGTGATCCTCGCGGTCATGGACCAGCTGCTGGGGCCGCGTTGTGAACGCTACCAACTGCATGTCACCCAGTCCGTCAATATCGGGCCCGGCGAGGCGGAACAGATCCTGCATCGGGACGATGCCTTAATGCCCTTTGTCCACCCCGGCCCGCAGTCGCTATGCAACACCATGTGGGCGCTCTCCGATTTCACGGCGGAAACCGGCGCAACGCGGGTCATCCCGGGTAGCCACCTGTGGGACGATCAGCGCATCCCGGGCGCGGACGACGAAATTGTCCAGGCGGTCATGCCGCGGGGCTCCTGCCTGATCTACCTCGGCTCGGTGTGGCATGGTGGCGGCGCCAACCGCTCGGCGGATCAATGGCGCAACGGAATGATCTGCGGTTACAGCCTGGGTTGGCTGCGCCAGGAGGAAAACCAATATCTCGCCGTGCCGCCAGCCATCGCCAAGGACCTGCCCGAGCATGTCCAGCACCTGATCGGCTACAAGATACACGGCGGCTTCCTAGGCTGGGTCGAAGGGCACGACCCTCATGTCGTCCTTGAAGACAAATACAGCGACGTCATGCCCGCCACGCCCAGAGGCGGTGAAGTCACCGAGGAAACTCAGATATTGAAGACGGCCACGCTCGGTGAGCCCGGCTTCATCACTTGGGGCTGATTTCGAGTACGCCTGGGCGGTTACGCCGCCAGCCAGAACGGGTTTGACCAGGCGTGGCGGCCCTCGGCGTCGAGGACGGTGATGCGGATGTGGCCCTCGTTGAAGCGCTGAAGCGGGATGTGGCCTTCGGTGATGCCGTCGCCCTTGACGAATTTGGCGCGCGCTCCCTTGCCCTGGACGCTGATCACCGATGCCGGCGAACAGGCGACGACGATCTCCTCGTTAACGACACGGATGTCGTTGATCTCGGGGCCCTGACTGGAATAATAACGGCCCGCCTTGAGGGATTGCAGAATCAACTCGGGATCCAGGCTTTCCGCCCAGACCTGTATCCAGCCGCCGAAGGCGTCGTGGGTCACGCGATGGGCGTCGTCGGTGGCGAAGGCGCTTAAGCGCCGGCCCTGGTTGAGCAGGATATCGCAGAGAGCCCAGCCGTAGCCCCGGTCGTTCTCCACGTGTGATCCGTGGTTATAGACCTCGATGGCATGGGCGCATTCGATGATGTTGGCGTCTTCAGGGGTCAGGCCGTACCATTCCGGATGGACGATGCCGATGAAGGCGCCGGCGTCGGCGGCGCGCTGGGTCAGGGCGACGATGCTCTCGTCATCGCTGGTGGCGGCGAAGTCCGGCGGCAAACCGATGGCCAGCACGTGCCAAATTTCATCGATCAGGGTTCGCCCGACATGAAGCTCGGCGCCGATCAGGGTGGTGAAATCATCCCGGCGCAGGTCGCGGGTGTCGGTCACCGGATAATCGTAGCGCTCAAGAAAATGGTCGGACAGGGTGAGGAAATCATAGCCCGCGCGATGATAGAGATCGATCACCTTGGCGGGCGCATGGTCGCCGTCCGAATTGGTGGAATGGGTGTGGAGATTTCCCTTGAAGAAGCGGCCGGACCGGTTGAAAGGAGCTTGGCCGAACGGAAGATTGTCCATCTCAATTACCCTTGATGGGAAACCCTGGTTGTATGGCGATGTCATATGGCACCATGGCGCGCAATTAGCCACAAAAATATTAGGGATTTATGAACGAGGGGTATTTTAAATTTTGAACAAGACTGGGGTTTTATGCCGGCTCGACGACATCGCGGAGCCCGGATCGATGGGTTTCAGCCTGGGGGCCGGTGCGCAGCGGCGGGAAATTTTCATCGTGCGAGACGGTAATGGTGGGTTACGTGCCTTTGAAAACAGCTGCCCCCATACCGGCGGGATGCTCGATTGGGTGCCCGATCAGTTTCTCAGCTTCGAGCGAAAGCACATCCTCTGCGCCACCCACGGGGCGCTGTTTCGCATGGACGACGGCCTCTGTGTCCATGGCCCCTGCATCGGCAAATCTTTGGTTTCAGTCGCCGTGAGGATAGTGGGCGAACATATCGAATTGGTGGACTAGCGCCTTTTTATGCTGATAATCGGCCTAGGGAGAAACACGTGAGGAGCGCTTGATTATGTCGGAGCAGGTCTATCCGGTTCCCGCTGAATGGGCCAGCAGGGCCCACTGCGATAACGATAAATATCTTGAAATGTACAAGCGGTCGGTCGACGACCCTGAAGGCTTCTGGGCCGAGCAGGCGGAAAGTCTCGACTGGATCGAGCGCTGGCATACGGTCAAGGACACCTCCTATGAGGGCGACGTGCGGATCCGCTGGTTCGACGGCGCCAAGCTCAATGTGAGCGCCAATTGCCTGGATCGCCATCTGGCGACGCGGGGCGATCAGACGGCGATCATCTGGGAAGGCGACGATCCTAACGATAGCCAGCACATCACCTATCGCGAACTCCATGAAAAGGTTTGCCGCCTGGCCAATGGCCTGAAATCCATCGGCGTTAAAAAGGGCGACCGAGTGACCATCTATCTCTCGATGATCCCCGAGCTTGCGGTCTCCATGCTGGCCTGCGCGCGCATCGGCGCCATTCATTCGATCATCTTCGGCGGCTTCTCGGCGGAATCAATCGCTGGGCGTGTCGATGATTGCGAATCCGAATATCTCATCACCGCCGACGAAGGCATTCGCGGCGGCAAGGTGATCGCGCTGAAAACCATCGCCGATGAGGCGGTGGCAAAAGGCGATCATGTACGCAAGACAATCGTGGTCAAGCGCACCGGTGGCGACATCGCCTGGAATGATGAGCGCGATGTCTGGTATCACGAATTGGTGGATGCCGCCTCGCCCGACTGCGAACCGGAAGTTATGGAGGCCGAGGACCCGCTGTTCATTCTCTATACCTCGGGCTCCACCGGTAAACCCAAAGGCGTTCTCCATACCACGGCGGGCTATCTGCTCTACGCCTCGATGACCCACCGCTACGTGTTCGATTATCACGACGGCGATATCTATTGGTGCACCGCCGATATCGGCTGGGTCACCGGGCATAGCTACATCGCCTATGGCCCCCTGGCCAACGGCGCGACCACCCTGATGTTCGAAGGGGTGCCCAATTACCCGACCGTGTCGCGCTTCTGGGAGGTCTGCGACAAGCACCAGGTCAACATCTTCTACACCGCGCCGACCGCAATCCGCGCCCTCATGCGCGAGGGCGACGGGCCGGTGAAATCGACCTCGCGCAGCTCTATCCGCCTGCTGGGCACCGTCGGCGAGCCGATCAACCCGGAAGCCTGGGAGTGGTATCACAAGGTGATCGGCGAGAGCCGCTGCCCGATCGTCGACACCTGGTGGCAGACCGAGACAGGCGGCATCCTGATCACCCCGCTGCCGGGGGCTACGGCCCTCAAACCGGGCTCGGCGACGCGGCCCTTCTTCGGCATCAAGCCGTTGATCGTCGATGGCGACGGCAATGAGCAGAGCGGCGCCTGTTCGGGCAACCTCTGCATCAGCGATTCATGGCCCGGCCAAATGCGCTCGCTGTACGGCGATCACGAGCGTTTCATAGAAACCTACTTCTCGACCTACAAGGGCCGCTATTTCACCGGCGACGGGGCGCGGCGCGATGAGGACGGCTATTACTGGATCACTGGCCGGGTCGATGATGTGCTCAATGTGGCCGGTCATCGCCTGGGGACCGCCGAGGTGGAAAGCGCCCTGGTGCTGCATCCCGCCGTCGCCGAGGCGGCGGTGGTCGGCTATCCCCACGACATCAAGGGCCAGGGCATCTACGCCTATGTCACCCTGACCGTCGGCTTCGAGCCCAGCGATGAGCTGCGCGCCGAGCTGGTCCAATCGGTACGCAAGGAAATCGGCCCCATCGCCAGCCCTGACAAAATCCAATGGGCGCCGGGCCTGCCCAAGACCCGCTCGGGCAAGATCATGCGCAGAATCCTGCGCAAGATCGCCGCCAACGAGCATGATGCCCTGGGCGACATCTCAACCCTCGCCGACCCCACGGTGGTCGACGACCTGGTCGAAAACAGGATGAATAGGTAGGGGATCAGGAGCTGGGCC
>Ga0209554_1003325_pt1 | contig 10392 bp, 6 predicted proteins | sample MarorgKNORR_S2LV_5_FD_188221 | JGI IMG/M metagenome (GOLD analysis project Ga0209554, IMG submission 188221) | Marine microbial communities from the Southern Atlantic Ocean, analyzing organic carbon cycling - Bottom_A/KNORR_S2/LV (SPAdes) (version 2) | ecosystem: Environmental > Aquatic > Marine... | reverse complement strand
GAATTGCGTGCTATTCAGAAAAAGACAGGTGTAACCTTTATCTATATTACTCATGACCAAGGGGAAGCCTTAACTATGTCTGATCGTATTGCAGTGATGAACCACGGTATCATTGAACAGATTGACACAACTGACAACGTATACGATAAACCAACTACACCTTTTGTTGCATCGTTTGTGGGTCAGTCAAATGTTTTTAAAGGTGTCATTAAGTCAATAGCAGATGGCTTGGCTGTGATTGAAACAGTTCACGGCACTTTTCAAGGAAAAGCTTCAGGTAAATTAACAAATGCTAGTAATGCTATGATGTTTGTTCGACCAGAGAAAATTCAAATAGGTGGAGAACAACAACAAAATTTCATCAAAGCAACACTCACTCGTCGTGATTTAGAAGGAGCCTATGTTAATTTGTTTTTAGAAGCCAGTGGCGAAGAAATCGTTTTACATTTAACAAAAGGCGCAGACTTAAGTGCATTGAATATTATGGATGATCAATCAGAAAATATTATAAGTTTTAGCCCTAGAGATGCTTTGATTCTGCAAGAAGGTGAACTTGCGGCTACGGGCAAAGAGCTTGTTAATGATTAGTATTTTCAAAGTTTATGGTCGTTTTATTACTTCTTTTTTTTTACTGTGTGTAGCGGCATGGGTATTGATACTGATTATACTTCCACAAATATTTATGATTGACCGTAGTTTCAAATACGATTACCGCGGTGATCGTTTAGGAATAATCAACAACGACTTAGAGCGCCTTTACGCAAGCAAGCTTGTAAAAAAATATGATCTTGATTTTGGACCAACGTGTAATGAACAGGGAATGGTCAGTGTATCTATGGGGCGATCTATTACTGAGGGAAAAAAAGTAGGCGAAGCCCAGAGAGAATGCGAAGTATTATCATCCGAGAATAAAATTAAACTTGAGCAAGAAGTAGTGGAAATAAATTCACAGATTGCAATTCTTTTTCAAGAAGAAGAGGTAGCAAAAACAGCCAAAGAGGCCGAATTCCCTTATTCTTTTAGAAACTATGTAATGATGTCAGGTCTGCATATCAAAACATTAACCAAAACCATTTTTTATTCAATCTTTGTTTCAGTGTTGGCATTAATACTATGTTATCCCGTTGCTTATGTGGTAGCTTTGAAATCCGCCCCGCGTAAAGCAGCAATACTTTTTTTAGCTTTAATAATCCCCTATGCTGTTAATGAGTTAATGAGAATTTATGCTTGGCTGACAATCTTTGATGTTAAAGGTCTACTTAACACAATTCTTGATTTTTTGGGTGTTCTTGCGTTAGATGAGGACAAGGTTATCGTGTGGTATAAATACCCTGGAACAGTATTTACAGTACTGATTTACACGTACATACTTTTTATGGTTTTTCCTATTTATAATACCATGTCTACTCTAAATAGAGACCAGATAGAAGCAGCACAAGATTTGGGAGCTAAAGCTTGGAGAATTCATTGGCGTATTATTATTCCCCACTCTAAGCCAGGCATTGCTATAGGCACAATAATGACTTTTATGCTAGCGGTAGGCGCCTTCTCTGTCCCATACATAATTACTAGAGGATTACAACCTAAGTGGTTTACTCATATAATTTACGATAAATTTTTTGAATCTTCCAATTGGAATCTCGGCTCTGCTTATTCTTTTACCCTTCTTTTAATAAGCTTAATTTTTGTATTTGTTGTCATGTCTCTTTTCCGGGTTTCAATAAATGAATTAGCTAAGAGATGATAACAAGTAGCAACAAGAAAAGTGAATTTATCCTAAATATTTATATTGGGATATTCTTATTGTTTATGTTTATACCATTGTTATTAATGATGGCAGCTGGTTTCAATGCGACAGACCCTCCATCGGTCACTGACTGGCAAGGGCTTACCTTGAAGTGGTTCTATCAATTAAAAACAGAAGATCGATTAATAAGATGCTTGGGAAATTCGTTTAAGATTGTAGGTGTTGTTGTGCCTTTGTCAGTAATGTTAGGTCTATCCGCTGCTTTAATTCTTACACGAATAAGAGCTAAAGCAACTAATTACCTGTATGCCGTTTTAGTTTCACCAATGTTAACTCCGGGTATCATATTAGGTATTACAACCATTGTTTTTTGGCAAAAAATTGGAGTAAATGCCAATCTGTTTACCGTGATGCTGGCTCAAACATCCTTCATTGCCACATACCCTATGCTAATTATTATGTCTCGACTACAACGTCAGGACCGTTTTCAGGAAGAAGCAGCTATGGATTTGGGTGCTTCACCTCTTTTGTTGTTCTGGCGTATTACCATTCCTTTTTTGAGGCCTGCAATTATTACCAGCGCAGCACTTGCCTTTTTGATGTCTTTTGAAAATTATAATACAACCGTTTTTTCAATTGGTAGCAACTGTACAGTTACAACTGAAATTGCTCAACAGGCAAGAAAAGCACATACTCCTGTAATTAATGCTTTAGGTTTTATTTTTGTTAGCCTTACAATTTTTGGAGCCCTTATCTACACATTTTTCCACCGTCGTCGATTTAGCCGCAATTAATGTAAATATTTTCTATAAATTTTTCTTATGTCTAAATACAATATTCTTTTTATAACTGCTGACCAATGGAGGGGCGACTGCTTGTCTGGTTTAGGACACCCAACTCTAAAAACGCCAAATTTGGATCAACTATCTCAGGAAGGGGTATTATTCAAAAATCATTTCTGCCAAATTGTTCCATGTGGACCAAGCCGTGCTTCTCTGTTTACCGGATTGTATGCACACAACCATCGATCTGTCATTAACGGTATACCACTAGATAATCGATTAACCAATATTGCTAAAGAATTATTGAAGGCTGGTTATGAGCCTGCCTTGTTTGGCTACACAGACACAAGTCTTGACCCAAGGGATGTGCCAAAGGGTGATAAGCGATTAAAAACTTATGAAAATGTACTACCAGGATTTAAGAGAATAGCTTTTACAGGATCTGATAATGAAAAAAGTGACTGGCACCACTATCTTGAGAAAAAAGGTTATGACAAAATACCTACAACAGCGTATGAAATTGATCAACAGGATTTAAATTCTTCTACCTATTTTCAGCAAGAGTTTCTCCCCCCATCACTATACAAAGAAGAAGACAGCGATACAGCATTTCTGACTCAAGAAGCAATTCAATATATAAAAAAAAATAAGAAGCAACCATGGTCTGTATTTTTAAATTACTTATCACCGCACCCCCCCTTTGTTGTTTCAGATCCTTTTCATACAATGTATAATTATAAATCAGTCCCAAATCCCATTCGATCAGAAAGTATAGATCAAGAAGCAAAGCAACATCCTTTTCTAAAATATTGTTTAACAAATAAGAGAGATGGTGAAAATTGGTATTTCAATGATGGAAGTGATGCGGCCAATATGGAAGACAGGCAACTAAAAAAAATTAACGCAACCTATTTTGGCATGATGTCATTGGTTGATAAATATATTGGTAAATTAATTAATATATTAAAAGATGAAAAATTGTTTGATCAAACTCTTATCGTATTCAGCTCAGATCATGGAGAACAGATGGGCGATCATTGGTTAATTGGAAAGTTAGGATATTGTGATGAAAGTTATCATGTTCCTTTAATTATTAAATCTCCATCTGACTTAACATCAGTTAAAGGGCTGCAGATAAAATACTTTACAGAAAGTATAGACTTAATGCCCACCTTGCTAGATGTAATAGGAGCAACTGTTCCACAATCTTGTGATGGTCAATCACTGAGACCTTTTTTAATAGGAACAGATCCTGATCATTGGCGGTCAGAAGTGCATTGGGAATTTGATTTTAGAGGAGATTATGAAAATAGTATCAATCGCTTTAAAAAATTAGGACTTTCCATAGATCAGTGTTCTCTTGCGGTCATAAGAGATCAAAAATATAAATATGTACACTTTAATAGTTTTCAACCTCTATTATTTGATTTATCTAAAGATCCACACCAGTTTATGAATATATCCAACGATCCAAGTTATCAGCATATAGTTAGTAAATATTCTCAGAAACTTTTAAGTTGGCATATGGACTATCCCAACAGGTCTTTGAGTTATTTTCAAGCTACTGCAGAAGGTACCATAGAAAGAAGGGACTAGGTTTTTTTTAGATTTTTATGAATTTTCTTAAAATCTTTTTTCTAATCTCTGCAATCTACTTACCATTTCTTTTTCTGATATACGCCATTTCCATCCTTACTCCGGTTATATTCCGGTTTTAGTTTTTTTAAGTTGGAAATAAGCTAAGATATTATAGCCATCTTTCATTTCCTTCCTTTGGTGATGTGATCTCATTTAACCATGAGGGATGTTGAGTTAAAAAATATGAATCAATATTATAACTTAAGTTAATTTTATTAATTTAAATTATGATCAAATGACTTTCTTCAATTATGTTGCTACTTGTTATTGAAATTTATTCTAATTTCTCACCTTGCAGATTGTTCTAGTAATTTTAAAACTTGATCACGTTCAGAAAGGACCAACAGCAGGGCAAAATCGTCCGGTTGCAGCTGTTGTAATATTAGAGAAGTGCCTTTGGTTGGAGATGCAGCAGATAGTATCTGTTGAGATTTAAGTCCACTAGAATAGCATTGTTCTGTAATTATGCGAGAGACATCCCCAAATTCTCTACCTCTTAAATGTTGAGACATTTCAACTGCAACAAGAAAATCTGGTTTTAAGCGCAAAGCGCTTTTCGTTGCTTCGCGAATATCATGATCAGAGCGGTCCCCCCCTATACCAATCATAACAAAGCGCTTTTTTGCAGGAATTGTTGCAAATGCTTCTGTAACAGCTGAGATTGAGTGAGCATTGTGGGCAAAATCTACAAACACGCGCGCACCTTTGACAGAAAACTCATTACATCTGCCGGGATTATCTTCATAATTACTCTTAAAAGATGAGAGGCCATTTTTAATGGCTTCGTTATTCAGTCCTATAGCCCGCGACAGACATAAGGCGGCCAGTGCGTTGTGAATGTTGAACCGAGCCACGCCGGCCATCGTTAGAGGGATATCTCTAACATCGATTATTGTCTCGCTCCGTTTACCGTCAAAATACATAAGGTTATAATTTTCAAGCCAAGCACAAGTCAATTTTTGATTTTTTGCATTTTTTATTTGGCAAGAATTAGCATTTAAGGAAAACCAACAAATAGTTGCCTTTATGCGTGCTGCTTCAGCTACTACTATATTGTCGTCAGCGTTAAGTACCAGTATACCGTCAGCAGCCAACGTTCGTTGCACAGCAAACTTAGTTTCCGCTAAATCTTTAATTGTGTTAACGCCGTATTTACCAAGGTGGTCTGACGAGACATTAGTTACAAGGGCAACTCGAGATTGTCGTAATGGTAACCCGCGTCGCAAAATACCGCCTCTGGCTACCTCTAAGTAGGCAACTTCCAACCGTGGGTCGCGTAATAACATGCGCGCACCACCCGGGCCAGAATAATCACCGTAATCAAGGATATCATCACCAACTCGAACAAATTCAGATGAAGTTAGTCCTGAAGTAAAGCCGGCAGCACTACCAATAGCACAGCAAAGTCGCGCTGTTGTAGTTTTACCATTTGTACCGGTAATTAGAGACACTGGTATATTGTGCAGTAGTTTCCAGTTAATCTCCTCAGGTTTTGGAATTTTAGTAATCGGCCAAGTTTGGGAGCCTATACCGTGTCCCAGTGAGAGTTTGTCATCGTCACTTAATACATCAATGTCGTGTTCCACAGCAGCATTTATAATATTAATTAACGCAGGATTGGCTTCACGCATCATGATAACTTTAAGTTCATTTATCATACCCTCAAATTCACCGCTCGGTTGATTTAATAACCTTGAGGCACAAAAATGCCATGCTGTTTGTGCTGCAAAAATTGCGCTATAGAGTTGATCCATCGGAGCCGAAATAGCAAGGTTGATTCCGCCATCAAAACATCGATCAATGATATGCTGCTGTTGCCAGTTAATCGCATCAAGCACACGTCGAGCTTCTCGGTGCCATACTTGACTCACTTTATCTGGATTCATCCCAAAGAAAAGAACATCTAAAACTGCACCTGGATGATTCCACAACAGGCCTGGACCAGTCAAGCGACGGCAATCGTCTAATTTCAGATGCTCTGCAGATGGTATATCAATAGTCAGTGCATTTTTTATGAGGTCCGCAGATTCCATTATTTGGATACTATCGTTTAATCATTATCAATTTCTTCATTTCGTGAAAGACGCACGCCACGTTCGTCACGAATTAAAGTGTCATCTTTGTAAATGATTTCTCCTGTCCCTGCCTTAGTCTCTTCATCTAGCACTGTATTTGTTGTTTGTTCCTCATAAGTGCTATTATTAAAGTAGATGATTTGCTTCCAAGAGCGTTTGATATTGTCACCAAAAATCACAACTAGATCACCCTGTTTAGCCATCTTTAAGGCACTATCGATCGCCTCAACTTCATCTGGAATTAGGCTAATGTTTGAGGCTTCTACACCGTTATTAATAAAACCCTGCTGCAACATTTTAGGCACTTCTCCAGGCTTTCGTTTTCGAAGGTTGTCGTCATCCTTGCAAAAATAGTAATCAAAATGTCCGGACAAAATATTACTTGCTTCAACAATATCTTCATTACGACGATCTCCAGGTGAGGCAACCACAACAATGCGACGACCAGACACATCCAGCTTGTCAACTAAATCAGCAATTGCTTGAAAAGCAGCAGGGTTGTGAGCATAATCTAAAATTACCTTGAAAGGGTGTTTATTAAAGACATTGGTGCGACCAGGCGCCTGGAAGAAATTGGTATCGAATGTTCTTAAACCGTGCCTAATATTGTCTAAATCAATATTAAAACTATAAGCCATTGCTGCTGCAAACATGGCATTTTGCACATTGTGCAATGCCTTACCTTCAATGGAGGCAGGAATTAAATGAGACCAGAGAACGGGAATATGTGTTTCGTTGTCGTAAATGGTAATCATATCACCGTTCATACCTTGTTCTAATACGAGAGCCCTACCCTTGGAACGGATATGCTCTTTGACAAGTGAGTGACTTGAGTTCATGGTCACGTAGAAAATATGCTCGGCATGTGCGAAATCTGCCATGCGTAAACAGTGAATATCGTCAGCATTAAGTATAGCAGTGTCCGTGGCTGATTCTATAACTATTCGCTTAATTCGTGCTAACCCTTCTAAAGTGTTAATTCCATTTAAACCTAAGTGATCAGCCGTAATGTTGATACAGGCTGCAACATCAGAAGTCTGGTAACCTAACCCTTTGCGCAAAAGACCACCACGCGCTGTCTCCATTACTGCAAAATCAATTGTCGGATCGTGTAGGACTATTTTTGCCGATTCTGGTCCTGTCATGTCTCCTTTTACACTGAGTTTACCGTCTACATAAACACCATCAGTCGAAGTCATACCTACCATATAACCACTATTTTTCACTATGTGTGAAAGCATACGAGAGGTTGTGGTTTTGCCATTGGTACCAGTGATTGCTGCAATAGGAATACGAGTTGATGCATCAACAGGGAATAACATGTCCATGACTTTTCCAGAAACATCACGAGGTTTGCCTTCACTTGGTGCTACGTGCATTCTGAACCCAGGTGCGGCATTCACTTCAATAATAGCACCTCCAATATCCTTATAGGAGCGAGTGATATCATCGGTAAGAAAATCAACACCACCCACATCTAATCCTATTGCCATAATGGCACGTATTGCCATTTCACTGTTATCGGGATGTACAACCTCCGTTAAATCAATTGCAGTGCCACCAGTTGACAAGTTAGCTGTAGAGCGTAGGTAAAAAATTTTTCCTTTAGGTAGTATACTTTCTTTTGTCAAACCACCATCTTTCACGAGTCGTTTAGCTTGAAGATCTAATTCTAGGTTGGTCAGGACTTTTTCGTGACCAATACCACGTCTTGGGTCACTGTTAACGATTTCGATTAGCTCTGCAATTGAACTTTTCCCGTCACCCACAACATGTCCTGGCACGCGTTTTGCCACAGCCACAAGCTCGTTATTAACCACTAACATGCGATGATCAAATCCCTTGACAAAACTTTCAACCAAAATAACTTGGCCACCTCTATGTTTTTTTGCTTCAATAAAGGCCGATATCACTTGTTCGTTTTTCGTCAAGTTGATCGATACACCGCGTCCATGGTTTGCATTTAGCGGCTTAATGACTACCGGGTATCCTATACTTAGTGCCGCTTGTACTGCGGTGCGTTCGTTGTAAACCACTTTCTGCACAGGTACAGGCAAACCGAGTTTGTAAAGTAAATTATGAGTGTCTTCTTTATTGCAGGCGATTGCTACTGCGATTTGACGTGTGTTGCTAGTGATGGTGGCTTGAATTCGCTTTTGATACTTGCCTTGACCAAACTGCACCAAACTGTAGTTGTTTAAACGAAGCCAAGGAATACCACGCGTTTCAGCCGCTTTAATAAGTGAGCTAGTGCTGGGACCGAACTCATGTTTTTGTGAAGATAATATGAATTCTTTCAATTTGCTTTGCCAATCAAAGTCACCATTAAAATCATAGTCTAATTGGGATTTAAGTTTTTTAGGTAATAGTTGCATTATCAATTGTAATGCAAGTTGACCAGAATCTAAACCGACATTGCGTTGTTTATAAGCATAAACTATATTGTATTGGCCTAGTGTGTCCGTTGAACGAGTACGACCAAATGATACTTCGGCACCTGCGTTACATTGAATTTCTAAGGCACAATGCTCCATCACATGTCCTAGCCATGTACCCCTATCTTCTCGTAATCGACGAATAAATCCACCGGGTTCACGGTAAGAACAGCCGTGAGTTTCAAGACCAGGTAACGCCTCTACCAATCCACCAATAAACTCTTCACCTATTTTGGCTGATGGCCATTGCTCTAAAAGACCTAAGTCAATAACGTGACGAATGACTGGAAAATTAGCCCAGATATTTGGGCCGACATAAATGTTAGTAGAGAGAATCTTCATATTTTTGAGTAAGTTTCATTTTTTTAACTATCCAATATTATTTACCATCAGCACAATATGCGTGTAAAGACTTCTTACATTGCTAATCACTGTCTTTTTTTGGTGGAAATGCTCGGCGCTTGTTTAAATCATAACGACAACCTTCAGCCATAACATCGATTCGTAAACCTAAAAGACTAAGGGGAACGTTTCGTACAGCCTGTGTCATAGAGGAGTATGTTATATTTTTAGCGTCTACAACTGTAACTGTGCCACTACCTACAACTTCGAGAATATTATGAGGGCCTATAAAAGCCGCAGTATCCTCGTCAATTCCGAGTCCAATTAGGAAAGGATTGTAAGATGTTGCAGATAGTAGTCTGCCTAATCGATTTCGTTGGGTGAAGTGCTGATCAATGATGACTGTATTTGTTAATCCCATACCAGGCGCTAAACTAACACCGTCATTGGTTGGACTCATATTTCCCTCACCCCCAGCCACCATGTGCTCTGACATAATAGACGCTCCTGCCGAAGTACCCGCAACAGGCACCCCTGCAGCATTTCGTCGGCGAATTGTTTGTACTATCAATGTCCCACCTAAAATAGTTGATAGTCGCAATTGATTACCGCCAGTCAAAAAGACTCCAGTGGCGCGGTCTAGTATTTTTGTGAACTCAAGATTGTCACAATCTTTGCGGGTGTTAATTTGCAATTGTTCAACCCTTCCGATACCGAGGTTGAGGAATATCTCGCTGTAATCTGTACCTTTGTTATCAAGTTGTGAAGCGGTTGGTACCACCACAATTTCACCGTTTTCAGCGCCACATAAATCCACAAATTTTCGATGAATTTTCTTTTCTTTTTCTTTGTCTTCATTACCACCAATAGGAATGATGAAGCCACGTTTAATGTTCTTAATGATAGAAGCTGAACCCATAAATATACCTCTCTGATTCCTTTTTTAAAAAATCTGCAATTGCTTTCATGCCTCTCAAATCACTTAAATTTCCCCAAAAGAGTTATAGTTTGTATTAGCATCAATATCATAAGTATATGATTGTCCATTATTGACTTCCAATAATTCTATTCCAGCAATTTCAATATTTATCCTTTTTTATTATCTCCTGTATTGTTTTGTCACCGAACGCTGGAAGAGACTGCATAGTGCCAAATCCTTTTTTGTTATACCATATGGTAAAGCCCAGCACCGTTTCCGGTCCTGGCGCATCAATAATTTCAACAAAGTCGTACTGCCCCTCTGGGTATACATGACGGATTCCTGCTTGATACCCAGCTGTTTTAGCTTGGCATTCGATTTTTTGTATCACTCGGCCTGTTTGCCGAGCCATGACGGGGAAATGGATCCGAGTAAAACATATTTCATAGTACCC
>Ga0209554_1003323_pt1 | contig 10397 bp, 10 predicted proteins | sample MarorgKNORR_S2LV_5_FD_188221 | JGI IMG/M metagenome (GOLD analysis project Ga0209554, IMG submission 188221) | Marine microbial communities from the Southern Atlantic Ocean, analyzing organic carbon cycling - Bottom_A/KNORR_S2/LV (SPAdes) (version 2) | ecosystem: Environmental > Aquatic > Marine... | reverse complement strand
CCACCCGACCAGACCCAGAGCGAACTGGACGCGCTGATCTACAGCATCCACGACGCGGGATTTCAAGTGGGCGTGCACTCGAACGGCGACCGCGAGATCACCATGCTGCTCGAGGCGTTCGAAAAGGCGCTCGCTCGACAGCCCAGACTGGACCACCGCCACCGCATCGAACATGCCAGCGTGGCGACGCCCGCAATTCTTGAGAAGGCGAAGGCGCTCGGGCTCGTGCTCGTGCTGCATTCCTATGTCTACGAGCACGGCGACAAGATGGAAGCGTTCGGCGCCGATCGGATTCGCCTGATGCACGCCAACCGGCTGGCGCTCGACATGGGGATTCCGCCCGGGGATATCTTCATCGACCCCCTGGTCTTCCCGATCTCCGTGGACAAGGTGTTCGGGCTTCACTGCCTGGACGCCATTCGCGAACTCCGGGGAAAATTCGGCGCCGATGTCCATATTACCGGTGGCATGAGCAACGTCTCGTTCGGCGTGCCCGCCCGCAAGATGATCAATGACGTCTTCGTCATTCTCGCCGTAGAGGCCGGCGCCGACAGCGGCATCGTCGATCCAGTGAGCAGTGGCCTCAACGAGGTCTTCGGCCTCGACCGGGAGTCTCTGCCCTACCGGCTGGCAGAGGATGTGCTTCTGGGGAAGGACGAGCATTGCGCGAAATACATCCGCGCATGGCGCCAGGGAGAGCTGGGGAATATCGGTCTGCCGCCGCGCAAAAAAAGGAAGAGAAAGTGAAGGAGGATAAGCGGGCGTGAAGGCATTTATCGACAGACTGAGCGAACCGACGCCGCTGCTGTTCGACGGCGGCTTTGGCACCCAGCTCTTCGAACGAGGCGTGGAGCTTCCCAACAGCTCCCTGGCGAATCAGTCCCACCCCGATACCGTCGTCGCCCTCCACAGGGAGTATATCCGGGCGGGCTCGGACATCATCCAATCCAACAGCTTCGTCGCCTCCCAGCTGCACCTCGAGATGGCCGATTCCATCGACGGGGATGCCCACCAGCTCGCCCTCCTGGCTGCCGGCCACGCGCGCCGGGCGGTGGAGGAAGAGGGACGGGAGGTGTATGTCGCCGGCTCCATCGGACCTTCTCCCGGAGCCATCGAGGCGGACACCGGCGACACCGTATTCGGCATCGCCAACCACAAGGTGCGCACCGCTCACGAGCAGGTGGCCGCAGGCCTGGCCGAAGGCGGCGTCGATCTGTTCTGCCTGGAGACGATGTTCTCCGCCAAGGAAGCGGCCGTGGCCGTTGACGTCGCGCGACAGTATGGGCTTCCGATCGCGGTGAACATGACCTACAAATACACCAAAGACAGGAGCACTGGAGAGATCGTCTATCGAACGGATTGGGGTCACTCGGCCGCGGACCTGATCGACGCCCTCCGTTCGGGAGAGTTTTCAGATGGGGTAGATCTGCTCGACTCAGTCCAAATTCTCGGTCTGAACTGCGGCGCGGAGCAGGAGCGCGCCGAGCATACAGGTATGCCGTACGCGGTTACCGGGCTGGGACAGCTCAAGGCGGAGATGGCGACTCGGAACATCACCGACAAGCGCACGATGGCCTACCCCAATGCAGGTCTCCCCAAGCTAGACCTCAAAACGCGTACCACGATCTACCCGCAGGGATCGGACGAGATGTCCCTGCGGGTTCCCGACCTCTTCGCCGCCGGAGCCCATATTATCGGCGGTTGCTGTGGCACCGGCCCGGAGCACATCCGGGCGTTCAGGCAGATGATGGAGTAAGGAGAAGTAAGGAGCGAGCATGCGCGAATATCAGATAATGTACTGGCAGGATGTCCCGGCCCAGGTCCGTGTCTTCGACGGCCGCAAGCCGATATCCAAGGTCATGCCCGAGCGCTTTCAGAAGAAGATCGACCGAATCGCCATGGCCAAGGACCTGGCGGGTACCGACGCTTACCTCGAGCATTGGCAGTGGACGGAGAGGCGTCAGTGGGAGGGGGATGACGACATAACCCAGATCCTGGAGTCACTGGTGCGCGAATTGGTCCAGGAGCACGATCGACAGGCAGACGCGTCCTGATTGGCCCTCCAGATTGGCCCGCCCTCCCCATACCCTAAAACCACCTGATTCCCAGGGCTATCGCCGTGAGTGTACATCCTAAGACCTACGACGTCATTGTAGTGGGCGCCGGTCACGCCGGCACCGAGGCCGCCCTGGCCGCTGCCCGCATGGGAGCGGACACCTTGCTCCTGACCATGAACCTGGACACGTTGGGACAGATGTCCTGCAACCCTGCCATAGGTGGCATCGCCAAGGGGCACATGGTCAAGGAAATCGACGCCATGGGGGGTGCCATGGCCATCAACGCCGACCGCACCGGAATCCAGTTCCGCCGCCTCAACACCAGCCGCGGGCCGGCGGTCCGGGCGACGCGGGCCCAGTGCGACAAGAAGGCGTACCAGTTCGAGATGAAATACACCTGCGAGCAGCAGGAGCACCTCGACCTGCGGCAGGGGATGATGGAGCAGCTCTTCGTCTCAGACCGCGGTGTCGTGGGAGGCGTGGGAGTCAAGGGGGGCGATTCGTACCGGGGCCGCACCGTCATCCTGACCACCGGCACCTTCCTGAAGGGGAAGATCCACGTTGGCGACTTCTCCTACAGCGCCGGCCGCGCCGGCGACGGCTCGGCCGACCGGGCCTCTGAGGGCCTGGCCGCGCTCGGCTTCGAAATAGGGCGCCTGAAGACGGGGACCCCGCCGCGCATCAACGGTCGCACGATCGACTTCGAGGCCATGGGCGCCCAGCCCGGCGACGTGCCTCCCCGCCTGTTCTCCTACGAAATTGAAGAGCCTCAACTCCCGCAACTCCCCTGCTGGATCACCTACACCAACAGCCGCACTCACGATATCATACGCGACAACCTCGAGCGCTCGGCCATGTACGGAGGGCAGATCGAGGCCACGGGCCCGCGCTACTGCCCTTCCATCGAGGATAAGGTGGTACGGTTTGCGGATAGGGACCGACACCAGATCTTCGTGGAGCCGGAAGGGGTGCGCACCCTCGAGTATTACATCAACGGGCTCTCTATGAGCCTCCCGGAGGAAGTTCAGCGCGAAATTGTCAGAAGCCTGCCGGGGCTGGAGGGGGCGGAGATCATGCGACCCGCGTACGCGGTGGAGTACGACTACTCCCCGCCGACACAGCTGCAGCCTACACTGGAGACCAAACGCGTCGACAACCTGTTCTTCGCCGGGCAGATCAACGGCACCACTGGTTACGAGGAAGCCGCCGCTCAAGGGATGATGGCCGGCATCAATGCCGTATTGAAGGGCAGGGGTGAGGCGCCCTTCATCCTCGATCGGTCGCAGGCCTATGTTGGCGTGCTGATCGACGACTTGGTCACCAAGGGAACCCAGGAGCCGTACCGGATGTTCACCTCCAGGGCCGAGTACCGTCTTCTCCTGCGGGAGGATAACGCCGACTACCGGCTGATGGAACACGGCCGTAGTTTCGGCATCGTTGGAGACGAGCTGTGGGCCAGATTTCAGCGGAAAAAACGCCAGGTCAAGGACGAACTCGAGCGACTTCGAGCCGTTCGCCTGCGCCCTGGCGAGCATTTGAACGAGGTGCTGCGGCGGTGCGGTACCGAGCCGGTTAGAGAGTCGGCTCTGCTGACCGACCTCCTTAAGAGACCTCAGGTCAATTACGCGGATCTGGCCGAGATCTCACCGCCCGTCAATGCCCTGACACAGGACGCCGGCGAACACGTGGAGGCGGTGATCAAGTACACCGGCTATATCGAGCGCCAGCAGACCGAAGTCGCCAAGATGCAGCGCATGGAGGGGATGGCCGTTCCCATGGATTTCAACTACGAATCAGAGGCCACTCAACTATCGATCGAGTCGCGGCAGAAACTCAGCCACATTCGTCCTCGGACCCTGGGACAGGCCTCGCGCATCTCCGGCGTGTCGCCTGCCGACGTGTCGGCGCTCATGGTCATCCTGCACGCCAGGGAGCAGCGCCGGCGCGAGCCATCTGCCTGAGCCAATCTGCCTGAGCCAATCTGCCTGAGCCATTCGCTCGAAGGCAGGCCCTCGATGCCGCCCTACTCGGCCGGTCCTCGAGGGAGGGGCGCCACAACCTTCCAAGTCTTCGAGTCCTGACGGATTACCCAACGGTTGATCTGGCCGTCCTCGTGCAGGTCCACCTCCTCTTCCGCCCACGCCTCGAACTGGTATTGGGTCACCTCCAGTCCGGGCGGCCACATGAAGTTGCGCATCAGCCGGTGCCCCACACCGAGAGAGTCCAGGTTGTCGGTGTAGTGCCCAGTCTCCTGCCTGAACTCGCGCTGGCGGTAGTAGATCTCCCTCAGCAGTAGCTTGGCCTCCCTCCTCGGGAGGCAACTCGAACGCAGCCCCCGGCGCCTCTGCACCCACGGCTGCGGTAGAAAAGCGCACGAAGCCCCACTGTTCAGGGAGATGCATCTGGATGAGTCCCTGGGGCGACCAGACCCAGTTGTCGGCGCTCGCGCCCTCCACCTTGGCATACCCCTCGTTATCGGGTTCGGCCTCCACCTGCCACTCCACCCGCGAGAAATTCACCCGCCATTGGTCTCCATCGTGGGGAGGGGTGGGGCGGTGCGCGCACTCCTTGGGGCTCCTCCATTTCGGCGGCCACGTAGAAATAGGTATCGTCCCACAGCATCTTCGCCCGGGTGCTGAAACGGGGTTTCAGCTTTGTCTCCTCCCCCTCGATATCGACAAAGAGGTCGGTCCAGGCCGCTCTCTGCCAGGAGGGCTCGTCCAGCCGACCGTCGATGTCCACAGCGCCGATGGAGCGATAGGCCGTGTATTTCCTTGGCTGGATCTGAAGCAGCAGGTCTGCCTCCTGTGCTGGCGCATCAGCGGGCTGGCCCAAGGCGACCAAGACGAGTGCGGTGATGATGGTCGATTTCATGGCTCAAGCTCCTCTTGATGAACTTTTCGCGGGCCCCGGTCGTCCGTTTCACCTCCCGAATGCGACCCATTGGGAGGCCATGAGAGGATGGGGGGAGAGGCAGGACTGATAATACGACCTCTCCCCAACCCGGGCCATAGCCGGATTCGTCGCTTACACACCACTTACACACCACTTACACACCACGTACACACCAGTTCCTGACCAGTTCCTCATCAGGTCGACATGGGCGTCGGAACCGCTCGCCGATCGACCCTCACACCAGGACGCAAAAGGGAGGCGCGGTTTGCCCTTGCGGAGAGGGATAGAATTCGTCCATATTATACGTCTTCGGATTCATCAGAGTCGACGATGGATTTGCGCCTGCCCGCCATTTGAACAGATTGGGGGTGGACCGTGGAACAACGAACCGAGGAGGATTGTTTCTGTTACGCCTCATTCTGATGGGTGCTCCCGGCAGTGGCAAGGGAACGCAGGCCGAGCTCTTGGTCGGGCAGTTCGGTATGCTCCATATATCCACTGGAGAGATGCTGCGGGATGCCATCGATCGCCGCACCGACCTGGGTGAATTGGTCAAGCCCTACATGAAGAACGGACACCTGGTGCCCGACCATCATGTTATCAGCCTGGTCGAGGATCGACTCAGCCAGAGTGACATCGAGGCCGGCTTCATCCTGGACGGCTTCCCACGGACCTTGCATCAGGTATTCGCCATGGACGGGTTGATGCAGGGCCAGGGCCTGACTCTGGATGGCGTCATCGTCATCGATGTTTCGGAGGAGACGGTGGTCGAGCGCGCTTCCGGTCGGCGCGTCGATCCGGAAACGACCAAGGTGTACAACCTCAACATCAAGGGTGAGCGTCCCCCGGCGCACATTCTCAATCGCCTCGAGAAGCGCGACGACGACAGTGAGGAGATCATCCGGCAACGCATGGCCAGCTATCACCAGGAGACGGACCCCGCCGTTGAAGAGTACGCCCGGCGCGGACACCTGATCCGCATCGACGGCAGCGCCCTCCCCGATACCGTGTTCGAGGAACTCTGCCGCCGACTCGAGTCCGTGGAACAGGGAAGTTGATGCCGGCTGACGACAAGATGGCCCTCTACAAGAGCGGGATTACCCGCTTCGCTCAGCAGGATTTCCCGGGTGCTCTTGAGGATTTTAGCGCCGCCCTCGCCCTCGATCCGGAATTTGGCGATGTCCACCAGGCAGTCGCTCACGTACACGAGAAGCTGGGTGACTACGACGCGGCGATAGCGGCGTGCAGAATGGCAGTACAGTGCAATCCAGACGACTTTCTGGTCCACACGAGCCTTTCCATCTTCTACCAGCGCAAGGGCATGATCGCCGAGGCCGAAGACGAGAAGGCGCTGGCCGCCAAACTGCAGCAGACGTCCCCCGGCACCTGACTGACCGGTGTCCACCCACCTTCAACAACCCCTCAAGAGCGATACGACAGCGGGCGTAGACGGCCAGAGCGGCCTGAGCGGCCAGTCCGTCACCATTGGTCCTCACACGGTTACGGCCCTGAGACCGGGCATGCCGGTACTGGCCCTGGCGCCCATGGCCGGAGTGGGCAACTGGGTTTTTCGCCTTATCTGTGCGCGACTTGGGGCCCGCGTGGTCGGCGTCGAATTCATCAACTGCCGCATCATCCCCCAGCGCTGCGCCCGCACTGAGCGCCTGCTGGATTTTTCCGACGCCCTGATCTACCAGTCCACCGGCTTCTCGCTGCTGGCCGCCCAGATCTACGGCAACGACCTCGATCTCATCGCTGCCGGGGCCAGCGAATTGGAGCAGCGGGGGGCCCAGATCGTCGATATCAATTTCGGCTGCTCGGTACCGCTCATCCTTCGCAAGGGATCGGGGGGCGCCTACCTGAAAGACCTCGACCTGCTCTATCGCGCCGTGCGCCAGACCGTCGAAGCTGTGAGCGTCCCCGTAACCATCAAAACTAGGGTCGGTTGGGACGAGGGCGCCATAAACATCGTCGAGGTGGTTAAGCGCGCCGAAGACGCCGGGGCTCAGGCGATCGGCATCCACGCCCGAACGGTCAGCCAGCTGTACCGCGGCAAAGCGAACTGGGATTGGATCTCTCTCGCCTGCGAGCACGCCTCGATTCCCGTCTTCGGCAACGGCGACGTCTGCTCCTACGCCGACGCGGTAGCCATGCAAGCCCGGACCGGCTGTGATGGCGTCATGATCGGACGCGCGGCCATGGCCAATCCGTGGATCTTCGACGGCCGCGATGGCGCCTCGCTGGCTGAGCGTATCGATCTGGCGGTCGAACTACTGAATCTGATGGCGCGGTACAAGGGAGAGCGGGTGGGCGTCCTTGAAAGTCGCAAACACCTGGCCCTATACTTCAGGGGTCTGGGCCGCGATTCCGCCATGCGGCGTAAAATACTGACGACCCGATCACTGGGAGAACTGGTCGACATCCTGCAGGAGTGGCGCGACGACCTGGAGGACGACCTCCCCGAGACCGACCTGACCCTGTCGCGTGATGAGGCCGGCGCACTGGCCTGGGGGAGCACAGGATGAAGTCTAACCACAGCTGTTGCCGGTGCGGGAAATCCGCTCGAGCACTTGGGGGCCCCATCTCGCTATTGGCCTGCCTTCTGTTTGCCCTGACCACCCTGGCCACTCTGACCGCCTGTGGTGAAGAGGAGGCCGCCGCGACCATCTCGGTGAAGGTATTTCCCGCCCGTCTGGCGGAAAAGCCGTTGGAACAGCCCGCGGCTGGCTGGCGGCGGGTGGGGACTACGGCGGTGGCGCGCGCAGCGGAGCCAGTACCTATCTCATCGCCGAGAAACCCTTGTTGACGGAGTGGAATCTGTCCGCCATCAAGGTCGCCACGCTGACCGACGGCAACGCAGCCGTCACGGGTCGACTCAACGCCTATGCGAAACGCGAGGTCTCGGAGTTTACCGCCAATGCCGAGACTCAGAGAGGGTATCTCGCCGTCCAGATCGACGGCCGTTGGGCGGATGTCTCCCCCTGCTCACCAGAATCACCGACCGCATAACGATCTACGGTTTCACGGCGGAAGAAGCGCAGCGCCTCGAGCGCCATCTGGCCACGCGATAACTACCGGCTGGATCTTTGACCCGCCGCTACACACTGCACAAGAGACGCGATGATGAAAATCAGGTCTGTCGAGGTCGTTACTGTCCGTCGCCCCTCACCGCCGGCGACCCGGAGCTCTACCCCTTACCGGAAGGCCTGGCCCACCGAGATCGAAGTGGCCAACCCCATGTCCAGGTTTCCCCGTTTCAAGGAGCGCAGACAGTTATACGCGCCCCGCCGTTGGCCCGGTTTCGGCGTCAAGGTGACCGCCGAAGACGGCACCTGGGGGGTGGGTACGGCCACCGGACGACCGGCCGCAGTCGTGGTGGAGGACGCCTTCGCTCACATCCTAGTGGGGGAGGACTGTCTCGCCATCACGAAACTTTGGGACATGATGTTCCGCGTCTCGAAGCCCTTCGGTACCGTTGGTATCGCCTCTGTGGCCATAAGTGCCGTGGATCTGGCTCTGTGGGATCTGGCCGGCAAGCTTCAGGAGAAACCCGTCTGCCAACTTCTAGGGGGACCGTCGAGGGAGAGGATGTTCGTGTACGCCACCGGAGACGATGTGGACTGGTATAAGGAGCTGGGCTTCAGGGCCTACAAGCTCCCCTGCCGGTACGGCCCTGCCGACGGTCTGTGGGGACTGGATCAGAACGAGAAGCGGGTGGCCCAGGTGAGGGAGTTGATCGGCGACGACGCCGAGCTCATGCTGGACTGCTACATGGCCTTTGACGTGGACTACACCGTGAAGCTCGCCGAGCGACTGCGCCCCTACGGCCTCAGATGGATCGAGGAATACCTGATCCCGGAAGACGTCGCTGGCCACGAGGCGGTGCGCCGGCGACTCCCGTGGATGACCCTGGCCAGTGGCGAACACATGTACACCCACTTCCCCTTTCAGCAGATGATCGAGCGCGGCTGCCTCGACATCCTGCAGCCGGACATCCACTGGGTGGGGGGACTGACCCCTTGCGTGAAGATCTGTCACATGGCCGATGCCGCGGGACTGGAGGTAATCCTCCATGGCGGGGGTCGCGACCTCTACGGCCAGCAGCTGACGTGGGCCATGCCAAATACGCCCTGGGGAGAGTATTACATCGGTTCGGACCCCGGTGTGCCACTGGAAGAAACCGTCGATCCAGGGACACAGCTTCCCAAAGACAGCTATATCGACCTGCAGGAGCTGGAGCCCGGCTTCGGTCTGGGTCTCCAGGAGGAGTGGCTGATACCGTTCGAGGGGTGATCCCCAAAGCGCGGGCCCGGCCCTATCCGCCAGCGGCGATAGGTCGCTCTGGCACTCGCTCTGGCTACGGTGCCGCTCTGGCTACGGTATCTGCGCGCCGGTGGTTTCCACGTAGACGGCGAACAGGGACTGCGACACGGTCATGAATAGGCGATTCTTCCTGGCGCCTCCGAAACACAGGTTCGAGCACGGGGCGGGCAGATGGATCCTCCCGATCAGCGTGCCGTCGGGGTGATAGCAGTGCACACCGTCGTAGCCCTCACCTCCCCAGCCGGCGCCCGACCAGATATTGCCGTCCCGATCGGCGCGAATCCCGTCGGATGAACCCGGATCCATATCCGCGAAAACGCGTCCATTGGTGAGCCTGATGCCGTCGATGACGTCGAAAACGCGTATGTGAGTGGGGTGCTTCGGGCCGTCGGAGCGCCCGGTGTCGACGACGTAGAGAAGCGACTCGTCCGGACTGAAGCAAAGGCCGTTCGGTTTGGTGAAATCACCAGCGACCACCACTGCGTGCCCCGATTCGGGGTCGAGCCGATAGACATTGGTGTCGAGCTCGAATTTCGCCCGGTGCCCCTCGTAGTCCATGAGGATTCCGTACCCGGGATCGGTGAACCAGATAGAGCCGTCCGACTTGACAACGACGTCGTTGGGTGCGTTCAGTGGCCGGCCGTCAAAGCCGTCTATCATCACCGTGACCGATCCATCGTGCTCGGTGCGCGTCACCCGCCGGCTGTCGTGCTCGCAGGAAATCAGGCGCCCATGCCGGTCGCGGGTGTTGCCGTTGGTGTTGTTGGATGGCTTGCGGTAGACGGACACCTCCCCCGTCTCCTCCTCCCACTTCAAGATGCGGTTGTTGGGGATATCGCTGAACAACAGGTAGCGGCCGTCTCCGAACCAGACGGGCCCCTCGAGCCAGCGCCCACCCGTCCACAGCATCTCCACCGCGGCGTTGGGCAGCTTGTACTGGGCAAATCTCTGGTCGAGTGTCTCAATACGACTATCTGGATAGCGAACGATCTCCATCTCGGCTCCTTTTTTTCTCTCGCACACCTGTTCGTTGACAATCGAGTCCCGGGACGACTATCTTGCCGCGCGACAAGGCCGCTGACAAGAGCCCGCTGACAGGAGCCGCAATGGAAAACAGCCCCG
>Ga0209554_1003322_pt1 | contig 10399 bp, 7 predicted proteins | sample MarorgKNORR_S2LV_5_FD_188221 | JGI IMG/M metagenome (GOLD analysis project Ga0209554, IMG submission 188221) | Marine microbial communities from the Southern Atlantic Ocean, analyzing organic carbon cycling - Bottom_A/KNORR_S2/LV (SPAdes) (version 2) | ecosystem: Environmental > Aquatic > Marine... | reverse complement strand
ATGGAGATCATTATGGCTTAGAAAAAATCAAAGAACGTATTGTCGAGTATTTGGCTGTTCAGTACAGAGTAGATAAGCCAAAATCTCCAATATTGTGTTTAGTTGGCCCTCCTGGCGTAGGAAAAACATCTTTGGGGCAAAGTATTGCAAAGGCGGTGAATAGAAAGTTTGTAAGAATGGCACTTGGTGGTGTTAGAGATGAGGCAGAGATTAGAGGGCACCGAAGAACTTATATTGGTTCTATGCCAGGTAAGATTTTACAAAACATGACTAAGGTGGGGGTCAAAAATCCATTATTTTTACTGGATGAAGTAGATAAAATGGGTCAAGATTTCAGAGGGGATCCTTCATCAGCCTTGCTTGAAGCGCTTGATCCGGAGCAGAACCATACTTTCACTGATCATTACGCAGAAATTGAATATGACCTATCCAATGTTATGTTTGTAGCTACAGCTAACACAATGAATATCCCAGAAGCATTATTGGATAGAATGGAGATTATTCGATTACCTGGTTACACTGAATCAGAAAAGCTAAATATCGCTCAAAAATATCTCGTTCCTAAACAATTAAAAATGCATGGATTAAAAAGAACTGAATTGAAAATTACGGAAAGAGCAATTAAGGATATTATTCAATTTTACTCCAGGGAGGCAGGGGTAAGGAAGTTAGAGCAAGAGATTGCTAAAATTTGTAGAAAGGCAGTAAAAGTCCTTTTAACTAATAAAAAATTAAAGAATCTTATAATTACAAATCGAAATATTTCTGATTATCTCGGGGTAAAAATATTTGATATAGGCCTTGCTTCTAAAAAGAACCAAGTAGGCCAGGTAACTGGATTAGCATGGACGCAAGTGGGTGGGGAGCTATTAACCATTGAAGCTGTAGTTTTACCTGGAAAAGGTAAAACTATAATTACGGGTAAATTGGGCGATGTAATGCAAGAATCAATTCATGCGGCTATGAGCGTTGTAAGAAGTCGGGCTAAAAAATTAGGGATTGAAAATGGTTTTCATGAGAAAAGTGATATTCATGTACATTTTCCTGAAGGAGCTACGCCTAAAGACGGCCCTAGCGCAGGTATTGGTATAACGACAGCAATTATTTCCGCTTTAACTAATATCCCTGTTCATTCTCATGTAGCGATGACTGGAGAGATAACTTTGAGAGGTGAGGTATTGCCTATAGGTGGTTTAAAAGAAAAACTTTTAGCGGCTCACAGGGGTGGTCTTAAAAAAATTCTTATTCCTGAGCAAAATAGTAAAGATCTGGTAGAAATTCCAGAAGAAATAAAGAGTCAGCTAGACATTGTTCCCGTGCGATGGATTGATCAAGTTATTGATATAGCGCTTACGAGAGGTCCTCGTCCAATTCAAAATAATATTAAATCGTCAAAATCTCATGAAAAAGAATTATTGCGAGTAGGTAAAAGCATTACTCATTAGTTTTTTCTTTATTTGCTAGTAATATTGATGACTTTATTGTAAAATTGCGTGCGCAAATTATTGACAATTTGGGTGTTTAGCTCAGTTGGTAGAGCGTCGCCCTTACAAGGCGAATGTCACAGGTTCGACCCCTGTAGCACCCACCAGTTTTGGAGTGGTAGTTCAGTTGGTTAGAATACCGGCCTGTCACGCCGGGGGTCGCGGGTTCGAGTCCCGTCCACTCCGCCATTAATTTTAGGGTGAATTACATAACGATTTGCTTTAAAATTATTTTAAGAGCCACTTGCTCAATTTGAGCTATTTAAATGTAAATATTATTAAGATGATAAGAACCATATGCTAGAAAAAATTCGTAACAATACGCAATCTACATTTGCTAAGGTAATTTTAGGAATAATAATTGTTCCATTCGCATTGTTTGGAATAGATTCTTATTTAAGCTCTGTAGGATCAAATGTATATGCAGCCAAAGTTAATAGCGAATCAATTAGTGTTAAGAATTTCCAAGATGCTTTGATTGGCGTTCGTAATCAAATGGCAAACCAAAGCTTACCTCCAGACTCATCTGCTTTTGAGACTCCTGAATTTAAAAAGGCTATTTTAGATGGTCTTATTACATCAAGGCTAGTAAATCAAGAAATTAAAAAATCTAATTTTATTATTAGTCAAGCGCAGTTAAATTCATATATTTTGGGTATGCCTGCATTTCAAAAGAATGGAAAATTTGATCAAGATTCATACGATCAAATAGCTAAAAATGCAAATTTGACACCTAGAAAACTTGATGAAGAAATTAGAAAGGACTTGGCTAAGCAACAGGTTAAGGATAGCTTAAGTAAGCTTATTTACGCTTTACAAAATAACATTAAACCCTTAGTTAATTTGGCTTACCAAAAAAGAGATGTGAGCTTATTAGAAATGAAGCTTGATGATTATAAAAATAAAATTAACATCACAGATGAAGCTATTAGTAAATTTTATAAGGAAAATATATCTTCTTTTAATATGCCTGATCAGGTTAAGATAAATTTTTTAGTTTATTCAGTTTCTGGAATAATTCCTGAAATATCAGTTATTGATGATGAAATTAAAGCATATTTTGATCAAAATATTGATAAATTTCAAGCTGACCAACAAAGACGAGCTAAGCATATTTTGTTTGGAATTAATTCGGATATGCCTTTTGATAAGAAACAAAAAGTTAAAGAGCTAGCTGAAAGTATATTGATACAGTTAAGAAATAACCCTAAAAAGTTTGATGATTTTGCTAAAAAGCATTCCCAAGATTCTGAATCAGCCAAAAAAGGGGGCGATTTAGGATTATTCACACGAGGAATGATGGTTAAAGAATTTGATAATGTCGTATTTACAATGAAGGTTAATGATTTATCAGGTATTGTTGAAACTCAATTTGGTTATCATATTATCAAACTTACTGAAATTAAGGGTGAGGAGGTTACTTTTGATTCTGTGAAATCTCAACTTAAGGGCGAATTACTGTTTACTAAAGCTCAAAATATTTACTTATCCGGGGCCGAAGATTTTAATAACATAGTATACGAACAATCTGAATCTTTAAAAGCTACGGCTAATAAATTTGGACTTGAAATACAAGAAAGTCAGTGGCTTACTCCTGATACCGCTAAGAAATTTTTTAATAACGAATCATTTGCTCAAGCTATATTTGATCGGTCTGCAATAGCAGATAAAAGGAATATTGCTGCTATTGAGGTATCACCAAATAATTTAATTTCAGCACGTGTCATTGATTTCAAACCTTCTTCAGCAAAGCCTATTAAAGCTGTTAAAGATGAGATAAATGATTTCTTAACATTACGTGACGCGCAAAAATTATTAATTAAAGAGGGCGATGATTTAATTAAATCATTGAAGGAAGGTACCAAAAAAGCTGAATGGATAGACGAAATGGTAATTGATAGGATTGATCGACAGGGTTTGTCAGAACCAATGGTTAACGCAATTTATAAGATTGATGATTCAGTCACACCAAACTTTGAAGGCATTTATGATCCTAATCAACGTGAATACGTGATTGTTAGGCTTAATAAAGTCATTAATGAAGAGATTACTGAGCAGTTATCTATAGATATTTATAAAGATGAATATGTCGCGGCACTCAAGGAAGAAATTGAATCTGCTTTTATTAATGACTTAAGAAGCGAAGCTTCAATTGAGTATAATCCAAAATTTTTAAATTTATTGACCAATTAATCTACTGAGCCAGCGGCAGTAATGTTCATTCCGCCATCGACATAGGTTATCTCACCTGTGACACCAGAAGCTAAATCACTACATAAAAAAGCAGCAACATTTCCTACTTCATCTATAGTTACATTTCGTTTTAAGGCTGCATGCTTTTCATTAAAGTCGTACATTTTATCAAAATTAGCAATTCCTGATGCAGCTAAAGTTTTAATTGGACCAGCTGACACAGCATTTACTCGAATTCCTGTATTGCCTAAGCTATGAGCCATGTAGCGAACATTAGCCTCAAGACTTGCTTTTGCTAAGCCCATAACATTGTAGTTTGGCATAGTTCTTTCTGCACCAAGATAACTGAGAGTTAAAAGGCTAGCGTTTTCATTAAGGAAAGGTTTGGCTGCTTTTGCAAGAGCAATAAAACTATAGGAGCTTATATCATGAGCAATCTTAAAATTTTCACGAGTTGTACTGGTAATAAAATCACCAGCTAATGCTTCCTTTGGAACAAAGGCCACCGAATGAACTAATATGTCAAACTTATTCCAATGCTTTGAAAGCATAGGAAAGAGATTATCAATTTGTTCATCACTTGATACATCACATGGTAGTACGATTTTAGAATTAAAATTTGAAGCTAGTTTTTCAACACGCCCTTGATGTTTATCAATTTGGTAAGTAAAGGCAAGTTCAGCCCCCTGTTTATACATACTTGAGGCTATGCCATAAGCTATTGACCGGTTACTTAATAGTCCTAAAATTAACACTCTTTTATTTTTTAAAAAAGCCATTCTATCCTCTCTAGTTTTTTTATTTATTTTTTGGATCAAGCAAATCTCGAAGTCCTTCTCCTAGAAGATTATAACCCAATACAGTTATAAGAATGGCTAAGCCAGGAAATAATGAAAGCCACCATGCGAACTGAATATATTCTTTACCATCAGTTAAAATATTTCCCCAAGAAGCAGTGGGTGCTTGCACACCTAAGCCAAGAAAGCTTAAACCAGATTCAATTAGAACTGCACTTGCAATTCCTAATACAGAGCTCACTATAATTGGAGTCATGCTGTTAGGTAGTAAGTGGTTTATGATTATTTTAATATCACTAGCCCCCATCATCTCAGATGCAAGCACATATTCTCTTTTCCTGAGACTTAAAAATTCAGCCCTTACTAATCTAGTGACGCCCATCCATGAGGTTAATCCGATTACGATCATGATATTCCATATGGAAGGTGTTAAAAAAGCAATTACAGCTAAAATTAAAAAAAATGTTGGAATTGATAGCATGATATCAACAAATCGCATTATTATCGAGTCAATCCATCCTCGATAAAATCCAGCAATAGATCCTAAAATTATTCCGATTACAGTCGAAATTCCTACAGCTACAAATCCAACAAGAAGGGAAATTTGAGCCCCAAAGAGCATTCTTGAGAAAACGTCTCGTCCTAGTCCGTCAGTCCCCATCCAGTATTTTGAGGATGGTGCCAATAAGATTGAATTAACATCTATATGATTAGGATCGTATGGGGTTATTATTGGCGCAACTAAGGCAAGAAATAAAATAATACAAATAATAATAAGCCCAGATAAAGCAAGGGGATTTTTTATGAATTTATTTATTTTACAAGCCCCTTTCTAACTCTTGGATCTGCCCATGCGTACCCAAGATCTGCTATAAGAGTCCCAATAAGGGTTAGTACCGAGCCAATAGTTAGTATTCCCATAATGACAGGAAAGTCTCTCATTAATACTGAGTCATAAAAAAGCTTTCCCATTCCGGGAATAGCAAAAATTGATTCTGTAATGACAGACCCTCCGATAAGTCCTGGGATAGAAAGTCCAATGATCGTTATAAGCGGCAATATTGCATTTCTTAACGCATGAATAAAGATAACCTTTTTTTCACTAAGGCCTTTAGATCTTGCTGTTGTTATAAAATCTTGATGAAGAATGTCGAGCATACCATTTCTTACATATAAAGAGATGCCAGCTAGCCCACTTAAAGAAGAAATTGTAATGGGCAGAACTAGGTGTTTTAATAAATCAATAAATTGATCCAAAGCGCTTAAATTTTGGAAGTCTAGGCTGTGTAACCCTGATATTGGAAGCCACTGATTTGCCACTCCAGTCCAGTACATTAACAACAAGGCCAACCAGAAACCAGGAATTGCAAATCCAACAAATACGAACAATGTAATTGATTTATCGACCCAAGAACTTTGACGTACTGCAGAAATTGTTCCCAAAATAATTGAAATTGTGAAAATTATAAATATCACAATAAGATTGATAAGCAATGTAATGGGAAGTGACTCTTGAATAAGGCCTTTGATTACATTGCCAGATTTATCTTGTTTTTCCCATAGGACAGGTCTTTGGTGGGAAGAGAAAGAATTACCAAAATCTAATTTAATAATTCTTTTGAGCCATAGACTATATTGAATAATTATTGGTTTGTCTAGATTGTATAATTTTCTTAATTTTTGCCGAGATTCTTCAGAGGCTTTTGGGTTAAACGAAGCCTCGTTAGATGTTATATCCCCTGGAGCAAGATGCATTACAAAAAATGAAATTAAGCTGATACCAATTAACATTGGTATCATCCATAACAACCTTTTTATTAAGTATAAAATCATTATTGAACTGATATTTCATTTCGTTGAAGTGATTTTGGAATATACCAATCATAGCTATTATGATAAATCCCAGCAGGAGGAGCAGGATTTTTTATTCCCTTGATTCTTTTATTTACTGCTGTTAAACCGTAACCCGCGTATAGATAGACTATAGGAGAGTCTTTAAGTAGGTGCTTAGAAAACTCATGATAAATTTTTTCTCTTTTATTTACGTTTAGTTCTCTTCGACCCTTTTCAAGTAGTTTGTCTACCTGGTTATTATGATAACCAAGAAAATTAAATTGGCCTGGTCCTTGTTGTGATGAATGCCAGATATTAAATTGATCAGGATCAAGGGATAAACTCCACCCAAGAATTACTGCATCAAATTCTCCCGTTTTAATAAACCGATTTATAAAACTTGCCCATTCAATAATTCTTATAGAGACATCAATTCCTATTTCCTTAAGCCTTCTTTGAATGAGAACTGCTGTCATTTCTCTTTGTTTATTTTGGTTGGTTATTATTTCAAATTTAAGTACTTTGCCTTGCTTGGATAAGAACCCTTCTTTATTCATTTTGTAACCAGCCTCAGATAATAGTTGAAGGGCTTTATTTGGATTAAAAGAGTAGGGAGTAAGTAGAGGATTATTCCAGCGAGTTCCAGGCTTGTAGGGACTAGCGACAGGCTCACCAAGACCCAAAAGCACTCCTTTGATAACCTCATCTTTATTGATTGCATAATTTATTGCTTGCCGTACTTTAATGTCATTAAAAGGTATTTTTTTAAGATTAAATCCAAGGTAGGTATAGCCATTCCCTAATTCTTTGTAGAGAGCCATTCTTTTTTGAAGTTCTGGTTTCGCTGGAAAAACTCTTTGATATTGAATAGGGTTAATATTCATTAAGTCTATATTATCAGCAGTTAATTCCAAAAATTGAGAGGAAACATCAGGGATAATTCTAGAAGTAAGTTTCTTAATTTTTGGGATTCCAAGTATGCTATTTGAATTACTTTCAAGCGTGACCTGTTGTCCGCTAATCCATTTGCTTAATTGATAATAATTGGAACCTGTTGGCTTTCTTGAAAAGAATGTACTATTTATATCTTCATCTTTTAAAATATGCTGAGGTAATATGTGTAGTGATGCCCAAGTATCAAGTGCTGGGGCATAATTATCTTCATAAGTAACTACAAATGTATATATATCTGGGGTTGTAGCTTTTTTTACAAGTAAATAATCTGCAGCGTAGGGTGTTCTAGTTGATGGATTAGTAATGAGTTGCCAGCTAAATAAAACATCTGCACTTGTAAGTGGTTTATTATCAGACCACTTCAAATTTTTTTTTAGTTTAAAAGTAATTGTTTTTTGATCGTCTGAGACATGCCAGCTATCAGCAATGTCGGGTGCGTAATTTAGATTTTCATCATATTTAATTAGTGAATTAAAGATTTTATTGGCAATAGTAGACGACGCTGAATCTCCAGCAATCATAGCTATAAGATTGCTGGGTTCAGCTGACATTGCATTAATGATATATCCCCCATAATCTATATTATTATTATTATAATCAATAACTTTTGAGGATTCTTTAGTGCAACTTATGACAAATAATAGTGAGGTACCAAATAAAATTATTAATAGATTATTAATTAAGGCTTTAACTATATTCATTCTCTATTTTGGAATATCTAAAATAGCACCTAAGATTATTTTGTGTGATTTTAGTTCATTAAACTCCATTAGGTCTCTAATGGAAATTTTATATTTTCTAGATAAACGACCCAATGTATCGCCAGGACTAATTTTATGAATAATTATAGTAGAGTAATTGAATAACCCCACCTTATCATTTAAGGCAAAATTAGTACTCGAAGCATTTTCGTTTGGTATTAGAACTATACTATTTCTCCTGAATGTTTTTCGACCTCTTAAGCGATTAATTTTTCTAAGCAATTTTTCATTTGCACCAAATTTCTTAGCGATTCTCTTAATTCTTTCACCTTTTTTAGGCTTGTATGTCTTCCAGCTTATTAGGGGTTTGTTATATGAGTGCAAATTGATATTAAATTTCTCTACTGCATTAGCAGGAATAAGAACATATTGTGATACATTTTGGGCTTTTAATAATGGTCTTTTATGTTCAGCATTGAGAAATTGAAATTCTTCCATAGAAATTTCTGCAAATTGAGGTATAAGTTCAGTATCAATTTCAGCAGGAATTTTTACAGTTGAAAAATAGGGTTGATCAGGTAATTTAGGTACATATATACCGTATTCAGAAGGGTTTTGGAGTATATTTCTCATCGCTATCAATTTGGGAACGTAATTTCTAGTTTCCCTAGGTAGTTTTAGGCTGTAATAATCTGTAGCTTTCTTCCGTTTTTTATTCCGTTTTATTGCACGACTAACCCTTCCTTCACCTGCATTATATGCAGCTAAAGCAAGCTCCCATGAATTAAACTGATTATGTAATTTTTCGAGATAATTTAATGCTGCATCAGTACCTTGAATAACACTCCTTCTGTCGTCTCTCCACCAATTCTGTTTTAGTCCATATAGCTTTCCTGTGGAGGAGATAAATTGCCATAAGCCAACTGCTTTTTTATTTGATTTTGCAATAGGGTTGTAAGCACTTTCGATCATAGGTAACAAAGCAATCTCCATAGGCATATCTCTTTTTTGAACTTCATTAGAGACGTAATAAAGATATTTTTCAGATCTTTTCAACATTCTTTCCATGTACTCAGGCCGTTGTACATACCATTTTTCATATTTTTTGATTCGTTTAGTAATTCTTTTTGTTTTTTTTGCTCTGAGTTGATACCCACTATTAATTCTTTGCCACATATTTGTAGTTGGGACGATAATCTTTTCTTGTGCGGTAGCTTGGTAATCAATTTCATTTAATATTTCAAATATTTGACCACGACCATTCATTTCAGCAAATATTGTTGGGGAGAATAGTATAAAAATACTTATCAATAAGAATCTATATTTGTATAAAATCATTTTAGTAGGCATCCTTTCTTATTCTTATTTGCTTAAAAATTTCTACATTTTCAGCTCTAATAAAAGGATTGGTTTCCAATTCTTCTTTTAGTGTTGTAGGGAGTGTAATTTGCATATTTTTAACTTTTTCTTTTCTTTTGATAAGCTGTTTATTTATTTTATCTTCTGTTAAAGAAAATTCAATATTTTTCATTGTATACTCATGCGCACAATATATTTTTATATTTTTTGGGAGCAAGGAAATTTTTGATAATGAGTTGAACATTTGTTGATACGTGCCTTCGAATAACCGTCCACATCCACATGCAAATAGGGTATCTCCGCAAAAGAGATGTTTATTATCAATGTAAACTACATGGTCAAGAGTGTGGCCAGGAGTTTCCATAACTTTAAATTGTATGTTTGGCTTACCTAGCGTTATTAAATCACCATCCTTTACTGTTTTATAATTAAATTCAAAGTCATTATGAGGAGCATAAATTTCGACATTTGGATAAAGTCTAATTAACTCATTAATCCCACCAATGTGGTCATGATGCTTATGAGTAACTAATATAACCTTTAGGCTTAACTTTTTTTCTTTGAGTATTTTACAGACTGGTTCATGGTCGCCAGGATCAACTAAAATAGCATCATTTTTATTTTCAATCAACCAAATGTAATTGTCAGAAAATGCTTTTATAGGCAAAATTGAAATATTTTTATTTTTTGGTAAATTTAATTCCATAACTTTTTTAATTTTACTACGTTTTTATGTTATTTTTGAAAAATGAATTGGTTTAAAACAGTTGCTGGAAAGAACCTACTTGAGTTTGAAAAAGATATTATCGATAGATTTCTAGAAGAAATGTTTGGATTTTATGCATTACAATTAAGTGATTGTGATATTAATTTTTTAGAGCATTCTAGAATAAAAAATTATATTTATAATAGTGGCCCCTATAAAAATATTAGCTTTAACGAGGATCGGCTTCCATTTGATTCCGACTCAATTGACCTTGTTTTATGTTTGCATGTATTTGAGAAAATAACTAATAGCAAAGATTTTATTGATGATTTATTTCGTGTAACACTTCCCGGTGGGTATGTCATAATTAGT
>Ga0209554_1003320_pt1 | contig 10403 bp, 7 predicted proteins | sample MarorgKNORR_S2LV_5_FD_188221 | JGI IMG/M metagenome (GOLD analysis project Ga0209554, IMG submission 188221) | Marine microbial communities from the Southern Atlantic Ocean, analyzing organic carbon cycling - Bottom_A/KNORR_S2/LV (SPAdes) (version 2) | ecosystem: Environmental > Aquatic > Marine... | reverse complement strand
GACCAGGACACCGTCAAATCCGTTATCATTATTGTTATCACTTTGGCTGTTTTAGGAGAGGCTATTCTTAGAATAAGACTGTTTTTACGGGATTAAATGAAGATTTGGCGACGGATTGGAATCGAACCCAACGAACATCGAATCCCCCGTTTTCAGGGGAAATACAGCTATCACACTTATCTGCCAGAAAACCCTGAGAGACCCAATTCTCCCAATGTTCTGCCTATGTCTCAGTGCTATTGGGGTGTGGGATTCTTCGATTCTGTGAATCTCAGTGTTTTCGGGGGAATTCGAGAGAACAGTGGGATTGAGATGAGGGTCCTCTGAACTTCTCTGAATCAGGATGGTAGGGTAGAATTCTCTCAGCAATGAAAGTGCTGATTCCAATTTTGATAGGTTTGTTACCCCTACAGGGGATGGCCGAATCAAAAAAATCTACTAAGCCAAACATCATCGTTATTATGCCGGATGATTCCGGTTATGGTAATTATTCCTGTTTCGGTAATCCCATCATAAAGACCCCAAATATCGATGCCCTTAAGAAACAAAGCTTGCTCTTAACACGGTATCACAGCAGTGCAAGATGTTCTCCTAGCCGTGCTAAACTCATGAGTGGTCGCCATGAATTTCTGGGCGGCGTCACGGATACCCGGTTTATGCGCGAGCGCTTGAGCCTGGATACGATCACTCTGCCGCAAGCCCTGAAAACCGCCGGGTATGCCACTGGTTTTTTCGGCAAGTGGCACAATGGCAAAGAAGGGTCTTACCGTCCCGAGAATCGCGGGTTTGATGAGTGCTGGTTTCACGAAAGTGGCTCAAGAATGGCAGCCAATATTTCTCACAATGGAAAAAAGGAGAAAATGGCTGGCACCTATGCTACCGATTTCTTTTTCAAAAAAGCAACCGAATGGATGGATGTTCAACGTCAGGCAAAGACACCCTTCTTCGTTTATCTTCCACCCAAATCCCCCCACGGCCCTTTCAAAGAGGATTCGAGTGACATGCCGAATGAAGACTATAAAAAGTTTCTTGGGACCCATCCGAAAATGACCGTAAAAACTGCGAAGATCTATTGGGAGATTGAAAACATCGATAAACGTCTAGGCGAAATGATCAACCAACTCAAAAAGTGGGGGATCGCTGATGACACCTTATTCATCTTCATTGGAAGTGATAACGGCGCTTCGGGAGGCCAAGAGATACACAATGCAGGGATGAAAGGTCATAAGGGGCAACCGTATCAGGGCGGAACCAGGGTGCCTGCTTTCTTCAGATGGCCGGGCGGGGGCATTAAGGGTGGTTCGGAAAGCGCCACGCTAATCAGCCAGATGGACATCATGCCGACCCTTCTGGAAATTACCGGCACCCCTATGACCGATCAGCTCAAGAAGCAGGTAGAGGGGCGCAGTCTTGTTCCCCTGCTTAAGAACCCGGCGACCGATTGGGAGGACGACCGGCATTTGGTTCACCACGTTGGGGGCTGGCTACCGGGTGAGGCCGCCCAGTCGAAACACGCCAGAGTTTCCATCCAGAACGAACGATTCACTCTGGTGAATAACGAGGAGCTTTACGACCTCAGCACTGACCCCGGCGAAACTAAAAACGTGATCACTAAACATCCCAAAGTTGTGAATCAACTGCGAAAAATATATGACAAATGGTGGATTCGGATGCAGCCGGGGTTGGTGAACGAAGATGCCTACCAGCCACCCGATCATCTCAGGTAACTCATCAATCACGGTGAGCCCCAAGTCTCCCGGGAGATCTCACATATCTCGACACAGATTCCACCGTTATCCACGGCTAATTCTCTGAATCAGGATGATGGGGTAGGAGTCTCACAGGCAATGAAAGTACTGGTCCCAATTTTGATAGGTTTGATGGTGGTGGGGCATGCCTCCGCCAATCCCATTGTAAAGAAGGGGATTCGAAACTCATCCAAGGACGGGACCATTGCCTTCCCTGGAGCAGAAGGCGCCGGTAAGTTTACCAAAGGCGGCCGTGGCGGAGATGTTTATCATGTAACCACTCTCAAAGATTCAGGCCCCGGGTCCTTAAGAGAGGGTATCGATTCTATGAAAGGACCACGGACAATCGTATTTGACATTGGTGGTTTGATCCGACTGAAAGATGAATTAAGAATTAATAAAATAAAATATCTGACAATTGCAGGTCAAACAGCTCCAGGCAAAGGGATTACCGTGGCTGATAGAAACGTGATAGTTGAAGATTGCAGTCATATTATCCTTCGGTATTTGCGCATTCGCCTAGGTGATGAAAACAAGCCCGAAAAATTTAAATCAGACGTTTTTACGGCCGAATATAGCGACCATATGATCCTTGATCATCTTTCTTTTAGTTGGGGTATCGACGGGAACGGTGATTTTCGCGGCCTCAAGTATACAACGCTCCAGTGGTTGATCTTCAGCGAAGCGCTTCACAACTCTCTTCATAGAGAAGGGCCGCATGCGATGGCCTCGTCCTTTAGGGATCCAGAAGGGCAGGCGACTTTACATCATAATATCTACGCCACTAGTCGTAATCGACACCCTTCAACTGCAGGTGGATCCCAAGTTATGGAGTTTGCCAACAACATAAATTATAATTGGAGCGGTTGTCACAATCTCTCAGGTGAGCAATATAACCTGATCAATAATTACTATAAGGCCGGACCTATGAAGGGGGATAGACTTCCTATTCGATATAAATCAAAGGACCTTAAGCCTGTCTCCCACGGATACTTTTCGGGTAATCACTTTGATGGTTTGCCTGAAAAATATAATAAAGATAACTACACGGCAATTGATTTAGTATCAGGAGGACCAGACGGAAAATACAAAAACACTACTCGAAAATTTTATGAAGTGAAAAAACGTTTTGACGCAGGCAAGTATAAGCTGACAAAGGTTGAAACAGCGGAGGAGGCATATGCATCGTGCCTTAAGAAGAGCGGTTGTTCACTGGTACGTGATAAGGTCGACGAGAGAACCATTAAAAACATTATCAAAGGAACCGGTAAAGTCATCGATTCGCAGAACGATGTAGGCGGGTTTGACTTATATCCATCGGTTGTACGCCCTATGGGTTTCGATACGGACCAGGACGGTATGCCAGATAAATGGGAAAAGAAAGTAGGCCTTAATCCCAAAGACCCATCCGATGGAAACAAGGATCGTAATAACGACGGTTTCACTAATCTTGAGGAATACATCAACAGCCTGACGCGTCCGTGAAACGCATTTGCACATATCTGTTCTTTTGCGCCACCGTATCGCCGCTACTGTCGGCTGCTCCGTTTTCCATGAAAACTGAAGCGTTTCTGGAACTGCATTGTTTTGATTGTCACGGGGATGGAGCGGCTAAGGGTGGGTTGGATTTGGAAAAGCTGGGGCGTGATCTTTCGGATGCAGCAGTGTTTGCAAAGTGGGAACGCATCTTTGACCGCGTGATGGCGGGCGAAATGCCGCCAGCCAAGGTAAAAGCCCGGCCAGAGGCTAAGGAACTGACGGCGTTCCGCGCTGCGTTCAGGCCGCGGCTGGTGCAAGCACATGCGGCAAAAAAAGGAACTGTGTTGAGGCGACTCAACCGGCGCGAGTATGGGAATACGATGAACGATCTCTTCGGCACGTCATTGCATCTGGAAGACATGCTACCAGAAGATGGGCGTTCACATGAGTTCGACAACGTCGGGCACGCCCTAGGGGTTTCCATGCAACACATGCAAATGTATCTAAAGGCCGCCGGTGTTGTGTTGGAGGAGGCCATTACCAAGACAATCGAACCGCCTAAACCGCAGAAGATCGTCGGGCGGTATACGGATGACAAGGGTGTGAAAAAATTCGTCGGCGACCAGTGGCTGAAGCTCAAGGACGATTCCATCGTGCGCTTTGCGCGCACCGGCTATCCATCAGGCATGATTCGTTCAGCGCGCACGAGGAACGAAGGATTTTACCGGATTAAGGTGCACGGGTTTGCCTATCAATCCGAAAAACCGATCACATTTTCTGTGAGCCTCACCACTTTTCAACGTGGCATGGCACAACCCGTACTGGGATACTTTTCATTTCCGCCAGGTGGACCAAACAAAATGCACACGGTTGAACTGACCGCAAAGATCGGTGCGAACTACATGATTAGTATTGAGCCTTACGGTATTGTTGATCCGGATCTAGGCATTCGGCGCAGGGATAAAACTCCCATAACCACTGTCAAAACACCCGGGCTGGGCATTCATTCAGTGGAGATTGAAGGCCCTTTGATCAGCGAATTCCCATCCGCGGGTCACAAACTGATCTTGAAAGGCATCAACCGCGTGGAGATTCCACCTCGCAATCCGAATGACCGCAATAAGTCGAAGTACAAACCGCAGTTTGAAATCAAATCAGCCAATGAAAAGGCCGATGCTGAACAAGCACTCGGTCGTTTGGTGAATGCTGCCTTTCGCCGACCGGTGGGTCCACAGGAGGTAGCCCCCTACGTGAAACTCTTTCAAGCCGAACGCGCCAGAAGCGAGGCGTTTGAGCCCGCACTACGCACGGCAGCCATAGCCGTGTTAAGCTCACCGCATTTCCTTTACTTACGCGAACCGGCCGGAGTGCTGGATGATTATGCACTCGCTAGTCGGCTCTCCTATTTTCTTACACGCACTGCACCCGATGCTGAGTTGCTGAGCCTTGCCCGTGCCGGAAAACTGCGCGCCAATCTCCGCGCGCAAACCGAGCGGTTACTCAAAGATAAACGCTTCGAGCGGTTCATCACCGACTTCACCCAGTCTTGGCTAAACCTGCGCGAAATGGATTTCACCATACCCGACCGCACGCTGTATCCGGAGTATGAGCCTTACCTGCGCTTTTCAATGCCACGCGAAACGGAGGCGTTTTTGCGCGAGTTAATCGCCGGCAACCATCCAGCGTCTGCCATCGTGAAGACCGATTTTGCCATGATCAATGATCGCATGGCCGAACACTATGGCATCGATGGAGTAGCCGGTTCACAATTTCGAAAGGTGGCATTACCTGCGAATAGTTGGCGCGGCGGCTTCCTCAGTCAGGGCAGTGTGATGAAAGTCTCAGCCAACGGATCGGCCACCTCGCCCGTGGTGCGTGGAGTATATGTCATGGAGCGTATTCTCGGCATCACCCCCACGCCGCCACCGCCGAATATCCCCGGCGTAGAGCCCGACGTCCGCGGTGCGTCCTCCTTGCGCGAGCTACTGGACAAACACCGCAATGTTACTAGCTGTGCCTCCTGCCATAACCACATCGATCCACTTGGGTTCGCATTGGAGAGTTTCGACGTGACCGGTATGCGACGCGACCGCTTCCGCAACCGCAGTAAAGGCGGCGAAAAGGTGAACGCAGTCGTCCGTGGTCGAAAGGTAGTGTACCGCCTCGGGCCTGCAGTGGATAGCTCTGGCAAGTTTCTCGATGGCAGCAGCTATCATGATTTCCGCGCCTACCGCGATTACCTCGCCAAGCACGACGACCGCCTTGCCCGTGCCTTTGCCGGCAAGCTGCTCACCTTTGCCACTGGGCGCGAACTGGGATTCTCGGATCGCGCCGAGTTGGACCGCATCGTCGCCGACACCGCCCAAAACAAACATCGCCTTCGCGATCTGCTTCACCGTATCATCAAATCTGAAATTTTCCTGAACAAGTGACATGAGCTACATCGCCACCAAAATCTCACTGAACCGCCGTGCTTTTCTGAAAGGCACCGGTGCTACTGTAGCCCTGCCGTTTCTAAGCGCAATGACGCCCGCCTTTGCTGCGGGACCGACTGTGCCCAAGCGATTTGTAGCGATGAGTGCTGGGCTTGGTTTTCACGCGCCTAACTTCATTCCAACCGAAGTCGGGGCGGGTTACCAAGCTCCTCTCTACTTGCAAAAGCTCGAGAAGCATCGGAAGGATTTCACGGTGTTTTCAGGCTTGTCACATCCGAACTCCAACGGCAATAGCGGTCATGCCAGCGAACTCACATGGCTCACCAGCGCGCCACGCCCGGGCTTGGCTGGGTTCAGAAATACCATCTCAATCGATCAGTTAATGGCTCGGCATATCGGAGCTGCCACGCGGTTTCCCTCACTCTCCATTGGGACTAACAGCAAATCGCTTTCCTGGACCTCCAACGGCGTACGAATCCCCTCCCAAAGTCATCCTGCAAAGCTCTTCCGTCAGATGTTTGTAAATGGCACTGAAAAAGAAGTTGCTGAAGAGATGCAAAATCTTGAGCGCGGCCGCAGCATTCTCGACACGGTGCTGGGTGATGCCAAGGCGCTTAATGTCACACTTGGCGCGCGAGACCGCGAGAAACTCGACGAATACTTCACGTCCGTGCGCGAACTTGAAATCCGTTTACAGCAGAATAAACAGTGGGCCAATCGCCTCAAGCCTAAGGTCAATTACAAGGAGCCGCGAGAGGTCCCCGATCGCACCGACATCCTCGCTAAGCAACGCCTAATGTATGACCTTATCCTGCTGGCGCTTCAAACTGATTCTACCCGTGTGATCACCTTCTCCCTCGGCAGCATGAATGCGGTGCCCAACAACATCCCCGGTGTGCGCACCGACTGGCACATGCTCTCTCATCATGGCAAGGAAGAAGCTAAGATTGAGGAACTTTCCAAGGTTGAGGCTGCAGAATTCGAGGTGTTCAGCGAGTTCCTACAAAAGATGAAAGACATCAAGGAAGAGGGCGGCCATTTGCTCGACCACACCGCCGTCCTGTTCGGTTCCAATCTTGGCAACGCCTCCTCTCATAGTTGGCGGAACCTGCCCATCCTCCTCGCCGGCGGCGGTTACAAGCACGGACACCACGTTGCCCATGATCCGGATAATAACACTCCCTTCGCCAACCTCTTCGTCCCCCTCGCCCAACGCATGGGCTTGGAGATCGAAAAATTCGGAAGCAGCACTAAGTCGGCCATCCGCGGGCTCCATAGCTAGAGGCCAGCCTCGCCTCCCGCATGGCTAAACAACATTCTACTGATGGAAAATTTTTTTAGGTGATCTTATTTGGTGTCTGGTTTACTTTTCCGCGCACCGATGAACATGATTTTGAAAACTTAATCCTCTTAACAATATCCATAAACCATGAACCTGAAATTCTCATTTTTATCTATTTTCCTTGTGAGTGCCTTTGGCGCGACTTGGATGAATGCAGCCATCACCGTCGACCGTATGTTCAGCGACGGCATGGTGCTTCAGCGCGGGCAGTCTGTTCCCGTCTGGGGAACGGCTGACGCGGGTGAATCAGTCACGGCGTCTTTCCGTGATCAATCCAAGAAGGCGACCGCAGGCAAGGATGGCAAATGGTTGCTCAAGTTGGATGCCCTGAAGGTAGGCCCAGTGGGTAAACTGACTGTTTCGGGTAAGACAAACAAAGTTGAGTTCGAGGACGTCCTGGTGGGCGAGGTCTGGATCGGTTCTGGGCAGTCGAACATGGCCGGAGGGGCAGGAGGCTACGCCAAGAGAGATCCGGACTTGGCCAAGATTATTGCCGGTGGACCCTATCAGGAAATACGCCTCTATGCCGGTTCCGCGTGGAAGGTCGCAGACAAGGCATCTATGCCGAGGTTCTCGGCCATTCACTTGTCCTTTGGCTATGCCTTGCAACAAGAATTGAAGGTGCCCGTCGGATTGATGGTCGGTGCGGTGGGAGGTACGCCGTCCGGCCGTTGGTTGTCCGAGGAAATGGCCGCCGCCGATCCCGAGCTGGCAAAACGTTTCAAGGTCGCCAACGGTTATTCGTTGTCAGATTTCATCAACGACCGGGAAGCCTTCATGAAGGAATGGCAGGCCAAGGTTGCGAAAGCCAAGGCCGAGGGAAAGCGCGCTCCGCGTGGGCCCGCCAGAATCGGTGATCTTTACGCTCGGCACATCCAGTACATGGTGCCTTACGGGATGCGGGGCGTTCTATGGGATCAGGGAGAGTCCAAGACACAGATACCCGGCGTGGCCGATCAGTACGTGGTGATGAACGCCTTGATCACGGGTTGGCGCAAGGTATGGGGCCAAGGTGATTTCCACTTTCTGCACGTTCAAAAACCGAGTGGAGGGGTTTGTCCGTGGGATCCTGAGAACCCGGTTAACCGGGGAGCGAAGGCCTTCAGTCCCAATTTGCCTGGCAACCATTTTGACCGACCCAACTCCTTGGCTTATCCCCTGGATCACGTTCGGATGGGCACGCTCAAGAATGCTCCCTTGGTCACCGCCCTCGACTTGGGAACGGGCATCCATCCATCCAACAAGTCGGGTTATGGCAAGCGGGCCTGCCGGGTGGCCCTAGGATCGGTGTACGGACATAAGGTGGCCATTTCGGGTCCCGTCTACAAGTCGCACAAGGTGGAGGGAAAGAAGGTACGTGTATTCTTCGATCACGTCGGCAAAGGACTCGCCTTTCGACACGCCAAGGTCTTGCAAGGATTCGAAATTGCGGGAGCAGACGGCAAGTGGCAGTGGGCCGAGGCAGTCATTGATGGCGACTCGGTTGTTCTCAGTCATCCTGAGGTGTCCAAGCCGTTGAATGTTCAGTATGCCTTCAGCAACAAACCGAGTTATGCGAACTTCTTTAACAAGGACGGCCTCCCCGGGCTGACTTTCACCACGGTCAAGTGGGAACGATGAATTCCTGCCGCCTCCACTTTATCCTTCGAAACAATTCTATCATGAAACATTCCACCCCTTTTATCCTGTTGGCTTTGTTGACCGCCTTCTCGGCTCAGGCCAAGCACCCGAACATCCTCTTCATCATAGCCGACGACCAGTCGCCCTTCGATTTCAAGGCCTACAATCCCTCCTCGCCCTTGGACTCTTCGACTAATCGACGATATTTCTTACGGGGTACCGGTGCGCTGATTGCCCTGCCACATCCTTAATCTCCGGAGGGCTCTCCAAGTTCTGGACTGAAAAATATTTTGTCCAAATTCAGGCCGCCGCGTGGACCTGATATTAGAACTGGCTTGTCTGCCAAAGATGACCATGGATCACCAAAACGACCACGAACGCTTCACCCGCCTACTCCTCGAGGCTGAGCCGGTGATGTTGCGTTCGATTCTCGTGGTAGTACCGAACCGTACGGATGCCCGGGATATTCTGCAGGAGACGGCGGTTGCTCTTTGGCGGCAGTTTGATTCGTATGACCCGAAACGGCCGTTCGTGAACTGGGCGATGGGTTTTGCCCGAATTGAGACGCGGCGGTTTCTCGCCCGTGAGAAACGACGCGCCCAACTATCCGAGGAGGCGATGGAGGTGCTGGAACGGGAATTGGATGGCGCGCCCGGGTTTGTCGGTGAGGTGGAGCGGCATCTGGCCACCTGCATGCAAAAGCTGGGCGAGAAGCAACGCCGCCTCATTCAAGGCTACTACCACGAAGGTCGTAGCCCGCAATGGCTTGCCAAACAGGGGAGTCGGTCGGTCGAGGCGGTCTACAAGGCAATCCAACGCGCACGCCGCGATTTACAGGTGTGTATCGAAAGGCAGACCAGAAAGGAATTCACATGAAACCAACACCAGATTGGGACACGCTCATCCAGAAACACTTGGATGGGTTAACGACGGAGGAGGAGGCCAAGGCGCTTTCCGCCCGGATTGTGGAAGATGCCGAGGTGCGTTCGCGCTACCTCAAGGCCGCACAGGTTCACGGCGCGTTGGCGGATGAAACGCTGGCCTTGGACGTGGAATCAGAACCGGAGGTGAAGGCAGCTGCGCCGGAACTGCAAAAGGTGATCGGGCGGTTTGATTGGCCGCGGCAGGTTGCGGCGGGTTTGGCGGCGGGGATGTTCGTGGGGTTGCTCGGTGTAGGCATGATTTGGGCAATCGGTTCGCCCAAGGCGGAAGCTCGGGTGTTCGACATAGCCCACGGTGATTTCGAAAAAATTGCCGAAGGACCGACCCCGACGCAGTTCCCGATCCGATTCGGTGAATGGGCCGGTAATCCCGCCGAGGTGGTCAAGGAGGCGAGTGGAAACAAGATTCTGCGATTTGTCCGGACCGCCAACGTGAAGGGCGATCCCGACGGCTTTGCTTCCAACTGCTCCGTATTCCAGTTGGTCGATCTCTCTGTCCTTCGCCGACAGTTGGAGGCGAAACCGTCGCAGGCCCAATATTCTCTCAAGCTCTCGGCGCGTTTCCGTCGTGACCCGGCTGCTTCCGATGCCGAACTGCACAGATCCAAGGTCAGTCTCCGCATCTTTCTGTTTCAGGCCGAGCCCGAGTCGATTGGTGAAACTTGGCCCCAAGTCGTTCGGCAGGCCGAGGCGCTGGGAAAAAAATCCATCAAGCTCGAGCCGGGTGAAGATGCCATCATTTCCACCTCCTGCTTTCTGGAATCGGATGCGACGGTCGCGCTCATTGCGGTCGCCGCATCCGCCGGTTACAACTCCAAGACTTCAGTTTCGTTGGGCG
>Ga0209554_1003312_pt1 | contig 10426 bp, 6 predicted proteins | sample MarorgKNORR_S2LV_5_FD_188221 | JGI IMG/M metagenome (GOLD analysis project Ga0209554, IMG submission 188221) | Marine microbial communities from the Southern Atlantic Ocean, analyzing organic carbon cycling - Bottom_A/KNORR_S2/LV (SPAdes) (version 2) | ecosystem: Environmental > Aquatic > Marine... | reverse complement strand
ATTGGGCCCCAGGTCTGGCGAGCGCTCGGACCCTCCCTACGGCGCCGCACGACCTCACCCGGACGAACGGCTTCAGCGCTCGCCTACGAGGTCCGGCTCGCGACCCGGTCACTCCTTCGCAGGCGTGGGCTCGTCTTCGCCTCAGTCGCGACCCTGTCGCTCGGGATCGGCGCAACGACGGCGATTTTCAGCGTCACGGACGCGATCCTATTGAAGCCGCTCCCCTACCCCGACGGCGACCGACTCGTCCAGGTGTGGAACACGTACGATACGTGGCGTGGCCACGAGGTACTCGACGCCCTGTGGGACCGCATCGGGCTGTCGTACCCCGAGTACCAGAGGTGGCGGACCACGCAGCGCTCCTTCGACGCCACTGCCGTCTTAGGTACTGCGTTTTTGCCGATCACGGGGCGCGGCGATCCGGACGAGGCGCCGATCGGGGTGGCGGCGGCGTCCCTTTTCGGAATGCTCGGCGCGGAGCCGGTACGGGGGCGCGGCTTCACCGAGCAGGAACAGGGCGCCGGAGCGCCACAGGTTACGGTCATCTCCCACGAGGCGTGGCGTGACCGATACGGTTCCGACCCAGACATCCTCGGTCAGGTCGCACAGATCGCTGACGTGCCCTTCGAGATCATCGGCGTACTCCCGCCGCGCTTCGTGTTGCAACCCGCCGGACAGCCCGGCCTGGAACGGCACGCGATGTGGGTGCCCCTGGGTGGCCTGGGCGAGGACCTCAACGAGGGCGATCACAGCTACCAGGGCCTCGGAATCCTCTCGGCGGGGACCACACTAGAACAAGCACACGCTGAAACCGCACGGATCCTCCGCGGCGACGCGACGCCTGAGCAGCGCGGCGCCCGGCTCGCGTATCGGAAAACCGAGGAGACAGGAAGCGCGCGCGCACCGTTGCTCATGCTCGCCGGGGCGGTGGCTCTTCTCCTACTCATCTCATGTGGCAACTTCGCGACAGCGGATCCAGGGTCGGTTGCGCTTCCTAGGCGTGAGGCCGCCTTGCAGGGTGGACACATGCCGGACTAGGCTGAGGGCATGCGAAACCTCATCCTCCTCATCGCGCTCGTTCTCATCGCAGCCGCGGCTCTGATGTGGATACGATATGTCCCGGCGACGGCTCCCGAGCCGGTTCTGTTTTCGCCGGTACAGGTCGACGCCTTCAGCGACCCGGGCACGCTCACCGACGCCTGGGCCGATATCGACGGCGACGGCGACCCGGATCGGTTCGTGGGCTTCAATGGCAGCCCGGCGCGTATGTACCGAAACGACGGGGTCGAGGGCTTCACCGATGTGGCCGCGGCGGCGGGGCTGGCGGTCGAGCGCTCGGTTCGGACCGCCGCCTGGGGGGACTTCGATTCGGACGGCGACCCGGACCTCCTACTCGGCTACGCCGGTGATGCGCCGGTCACCGCGCTGTTCCGCAACGACGGTCCGGACGGATTCATCGATGTCGCCGCGGAGGTCGGCCTTCGGCTCGATGAGGGGTCGACGCGGCAGGCGTCGTGGATCGACTACGACGGCGACGGCGACCTCGACCTCTTCTTGGCTCTGCGCGATCGGGAAAACCGGCTGTATCGAAACGACTCCGGTAGTGGCTCGCCCTCCTTTACTGATGTGACGGAGGCGTCGGGTATCGGCGATACCCGCCGGAGCGTCGGAGCGGTCTGGCTCGACGTGGATCGCGACGGGGACTTCGACGTGGTGACGGCCAACATGAACGGCGACGCGAACGGGCTGTGGCTCAACGACGGAGGTTCGTTTCGGGACGGTGCAGCCGGGACCGCGATCGAAGGCGGCGGCCGCGGCATCGGTGACGACGCGCTCGGCACGGTTCGAACGTGCGCCGCCGACGTCGATCGAGACGGCCGCTTCGACATCTTCTTCGCCAACTACGGCCCGAACGATCTCGCTCGGGCCACCGAGGCAGGCGGCTGGGAATCTGTCGGGGCAGCGCTCGGCTTGGCCATCGACGCTCGATACGACACATGCGCGTGGGGCGACTTCGACAACGACGGCTGGCTCGACCTCTATGTGAACGGGACCGTGACGGGGGGCACCCAATACCGGGACTGGCTCTTCCGTCGAGAGGGTGGCGAGAGCTTCATCGACGTGACGCCACCCGCGCTGGAAGTCGCCGCGGATCACGGAGCGACGTGGGTCGACTTCGACCTCGACGGAGACCTCGACCTGGCGCTGACCGGCGTCGCCGACGACGGCATGCATCACCTGATGCAGAACCTCCTTAAGCCCGAGTTCGCCTGGCACTCACTGCAGGTCCGCGTGCTGGACGAGGAAGGACGAGCGACCCGCCCCGGCGCCGAAGTCCGGCTCTATGCGGCCGGCACCGACGAGTTGCTCGGCGTGGGCATCGTCGACACCGGCTCGGGATACGACGCCCAGTCGGACTTGCCCGTTCATTTCGGGCTCCCCGGCGCGCAGCCGGTGGACGTCGAGGTTACGGTCATCGCCAACGGTACTCGGAACTCAGGCACCGTCAGGGGGATCGACCCCGCCGACTACCGTGGTCGCGTTCTGACCATCCACATTGGACTCGGCGGCCAGGTGGTCCGCTAGATGATGACAAGGCGCACACTCTCCCTACTCGCTGCGCTCACCCTCGCAGCGAGCGTGCCTGGCTGCGCCAGTGCGGGCGGCGGCGGCGCATCGGCACGCAGCGTCCGGGACGCTCCGATCACGGCCGCCGAGCTGTCCGAAGGGGCCTACGCAAACATCGCCCAGGCCGTCCGACGGCTGCGCCCGACGTGGCTGACTCGCCTCGCCGGCGTCTACATAGCCGGGTTTCAAGTCTCGCAACGCGACTGGGAATCGGAGCCCATCGCAGCCGTCGGAGAAATCCGCATCATCACGTGCGACGTGGCTGTGGGGCGGTATGGCAGCCGGTGCTTGAATGGCCGCTTTCTCGAGATCGAACGCAGGCGCTAGCCGATACGGCCTAGTAGATGTCGAGGTCCTTCCCGGACGCCAACGGGCCGGAGTAACCGGCCGCGCGTAGTTCCCGAACGAGCCCCTCGTCGTCGGTGCCCCAGAAGAGGTGGTGGTAGAGCACCAGCATTCCCGGCCTGGCACGGTTCGCGATGTCTGCCAACTGGGTCGTCGAGGTGTGGAACTGAGAGTGGTACTCCTGCCACACCGGGGGTCGCGTCACGAAGCGCTCGGCGCTGTAGACCTCGTGCAGAAGGATGTCACAGCCGTTGCACGCATCGACCAAAGACTCGCTCGGGGCGGCATCCCCGCTGATGACGATCGTCCTGTCCGGGCCCTCGAAGCGGTAGCCGTAGGGCCGCTCCCACGAGCCGTGTTTCACCAGGATCGCATAAACCCGCACCAGGTCATCCTCGAAGACCAGGCCCGGCTCGACCTCCTTCGTGATCGGCCGATGCCCGTCACGATTGGCGCCGCGGGGCTCGAGTCCGTTGACGCGGATATCGATGTCATCAGCCCATGCGTCCGCGATGCCATTCATCATCCGGGAGATCCCGGGTGGGCCGATCACGTTGAGAGGCTCGGGGCGGTCGAGCACCCAAGGGCTGTACAGAAGGTCCGGCAGCCCGACGGTGTGGTCGGAGTGCAGGTGTGTGATGAAGACGTGGTTGAGTCGAGCCGGGCTCAGTGCCGGGATATCGTGCTCACGAGCGGCCAAAGCGGCGCGCCGAACGATGCCCGCACCCGCGTCGACCAGGTAAGCGCGGTCGTCGACGAGGACGGCGGTCGCCGGGCCCGAGCGTTCGGGGTCGGCATTGGGCGTGCCTGTGCCAAGCAGCACGAGGCGGGTGCGAGGTGCGTCCTGAGCCACCAAACCGGATGGCCCGACCGAGATGAGGGTGGTCGCCAGGAATCCCAGCAACCAGGTCAGCCGGCTATGGCCTCGTTTCGGCACCTTCCCCATCGAACCCCCTAAGGCTGTGTGTTCTCTCGTTACGATCACCCACATCAGATCAGCACTCCACCGCCCTCAACCGTCGCACGACTTCACCGCAGGCACCTTCTCCGGATCTCATCGAGATACTGAGCAGACGACCAATCCAACTTGGGCTACCCACGTTGGGCCGGGCTAGATAACCACCCTTCGCGACTTCGAACAGTGCCTCCTCGGACGGCCACCGCACCAACGCGTCATGAGCGTCTTCCACGAACTGGTGGTAGGCCTCGTCTGGCCCAAAGACCATACGATTCAGGTTCAGGCACGGCGTGAGCGTTGTCGTAAGCGCGAAGTACTCCCACCTCAGGCCGCGTACCGCGGTGGTGTCGACCACCATGGGCGGCATCGAACGGACGAAGGCTTCGACGCCCTGTATCGGTCGCGGCCGGATGCGCCGTACGGCAGTCGAGGCGATCCGGTCCAATTCGCGGACCCGTTCGGCGTCGGAGCTCCGGCCCGTCGCGTCGTAGAAGGCCTCGAGCGCGTCGAAACCCCCTCGCGCGATCGAATATCCGATGACGTTCTCGATGACGGTCGGCCCTTGGTCGCCCACCAGAAGGCCTACCGAGATCACCTCGCGAAGCATCTCCTCGGCCCGTCTGGGATTCCCCTGAGAGAGTTCGTGAGCGGCGGCACCGACATGCGCGAACGCACCGGTGCGCAGAGCGTCGAACCGAGGAATCGGGAGTTCTCCCATCGTCATGCCGGGCGGAAACGGGTTAGGCCACCGCCCGAAGGCAGCATCCAGTTCCGGTGCGCGCGCGAGTCGCGACAGGTCGTCGTGGCCCGGGTGGTCCGCGACCAGCGCCACGTACGCGAGGAGATCAGTGGATGGATCCGCCATCACCAGTCCAAACACCACCTCTGACCACCGGTGGGGCTCGGCCCCGACCGGGCTCCGCCCAGACAGCCGGGGCATCCACGGCTGTTCGATCCTCCGGGATGGAGCGAGCTGCGCGTCCCCGACGACCCGGTCTGGCCCGACGAACAAAAGGTCCTGCAGAAGAATCCCCGCCTCCTCAGCCGACATGTCAGCATCTGGAGGAAGCACATAGGGGCGAAACGCCTCCGACTGAGCGGCGCGAAGCTGGATCTGTGTAAACGATGGGATGCCTACCATCGCGAGCACCGGACCGATCGCCGCCGAGGGCACCAGAGTGAGGACAGGCAGAGCGACGAACACGGCCAGGGCGCCCAGCACGAGCGAAAGTCTTCGGAGGAGTGGACCCGCGCTGGCGGGGACGGCGGCGGCGTCATTCTCGCTCGGAGCCGCGAAGCGGTCCCGCCAAGACCGGATCTCATCCGTCACCAGATCGGAGGCCCACGGCTGTCTGTGCCATGCCCCTCGCGCTCGGCGTACCCGAGCGTCTTCAACCGCACCCGCCGCTCCTCCGAAAACGTAGAAGACGGCCGCCGGCGACAGCGTCGACAGCCAGAGGGTCTGCGGCCCAATCAGACCGCGGGCCGCGAGAAGTAGGCCTGTCGCAAGTGCGAGCGGAAGCCACAACCCGGCAGCGGCATGGAAACAAACGGCGGCAACCCGGAGACGGGCAATCGTCTGCCGCTCACGAACTTCGAGCACCGCGAAGTGGCGCCCGCCCTGTAGCAGGAAGCCCATGTCTCCGCGCACATCGGCGAGCACGAGGCCGACCGTGTGCAGGTCGTACCCCTGGTCGAGCGATCGCGAGACCCGCGCCAGAATCCGTCCCGTGCTCGCGAGCGCATCGGTCGCGAAGCCCAGGCCGACCGTCGCGAGAACGAGCGTGACCCACCATGCGTCGGCGAACGGTCCTAGGCTGGCGAGCTCCTCTTCCCGCGCGACGACCAGCAGCAGCGGGAGTACGAGCAATCCCCCGGACAGCGCGCCCCTGGCGGCCACTCGCCAAAGGTCACCCTGCATGCGCTCCAGTCCGGGAGGGGGCCACTGCAGGAACGGCCCCGGGAGTGCATCCTGTTCGCTGTCTGTCGTCCCGTGTGCCACAAGGGAGCCTCTGCTCAAGTAGGACGCGCCGCCACCCGTGCTGCGGACGGGGACCCGCGTGCCACGGCCCTAGATCGAACTCGCATAATAGTTGCCGGCGCACAGCGCCGCCCTTCTTCACTGGAGACTGGCCGGCTCACGTGCCGCGCCCCACGTTCTCGGCACCTACTCGGGGGGGAGGAAAGGCATTGTCCGGATCGGATCGCTCACAGGCTTCGAAGGCGTGGCTCGCCGCGGTTGCCGCCCTCGTCGGTGCCACCGCCTGTGGCTCGGAGGCACCCACCGTGACGGTCGCCTCGCGCGACAGCGTCGGCATCCGGATCGTCGAGGTCCGGGCGTCGGAAGGTCCGGACGCCGAGACTGCTGTGTGGACCGTCTACGGCCCCACCGGTGAGGCGATCGCTACGATCGACACCCCCGTGGACCTCACCGTGCTCGACGTCGACCGGACGCACGTGGTCGGGAAGCGCACGGACGAGCTGGGTGTCGAGACGATCTGGACGTACATCATCGAGCGGTAGGGGCTTTCTGTCAGCCTCGGCCGACGCTGATCGCTACCACCCTCACCACGCCTCGATCCTCCCCTGCGCGGTAAAGAACAGCACGCGCTCCTTCACGGGCTCTCCGGTCAATTGCGCCCACGCGTCGGCATATAGATCGACCTGACGCCGATACGCGGTCACGCGGTTCACGAAGTCGGGGTCGGTGCCCAGATCCGTCTTGTAGTCCGCGATCACCCACCCGCCATCCTCCCGGAATACGAGGTCTATCACCCCCTCGAGGACCTGGACAGCTCCATCTCCTTCGGGGACGGCATCCACTTGGGCCGGCGGAGACGGCTCGCCCGTCCCGAACAGGTCGAGCTGCCTCCGAGGTGGTGCCGAGGATTCCTCGCCGGGCCCGTCGTCGTCGGGCGGCGCGTCGCCCTTGGCCGGATCAGCCCGAGGCACGGCGAACGCGACCTCGGCCATGACCCGCTCCGCTCGCTGCGCTCTGGCCCACAGGTCGGACGCGAGCACCGACTCGACCACCCCGAGGAGCTCGACGAGCTCGGACGGGTCCCCGTGATCATCGATCGGGCGTCGGTACTCGACGAGGAGGTCTCTACACGCGGTGCGAAGCTGTTCGGGTGAGGCACCCCCCGCCGCCACCGCCAGAGCGCCGTGGACGGTACTGCCCCATGAGTAGCCCCTGAACGCGTCCTCTCCATCACGCTCGACCGGTGCCTCCAGGCGGATCTCTTCACCGGCGGTGCGCTTCGCGAGATCGGTCACCGTTGTGAAGGTGAACGTGGGCTCCCCGAGCGCTCCCAACATCGCCTTCGCCTCGGAGGAGCCGCGCTCCACCGCTTCTGGGGTGAGCGAGGACTCACCGCGTGCAGGCGGCTCTCGAGCCTCGAGCTCGAGTTCCTGTCCGCGGTCGACCAGCCACGAATCGAGCGCACTCCAGGGAGACTGGTCGGCACTGTCCGGCCAGCGAGCCACGACCAGCTCGTGCTTCGCCCTGGTGACGGCGACATACAGGAGACGAACCTCTTCGGCGGCATCGAAGCGACGTTCGATCTCGTCCTTTTCGGCCCAACCGAGAGGAGCCGCGAGCACCTGATCGCCCCGGAAACCCTCTCGGACCTCGGTCACGCGGATGTAGCCCAAGGCCACGCCGTCGTCCCCCCGACGGACATGAATGTCCGGGGCCCGATCGCGCGAGCCCGTTGGATCCGCAAGGACGACGACGTCGGCCTCCAGGCCCTTGGCCTGGTGGAGGTTCATGAGCTGGATCACATCGCTCCGGCCCGGCTCCAAGGGTGCCTCGGCCTCGGTGAGATCGAGCGCTGAACGGAGTGCATCTGATGCGCCCGGAAGTGAGGCGTCACCCGCGGCGGCCGAGGCACGCACGGCGTCGAGGGCATAGACCAGCGCACCGGCCCGGAGCGTTCCCAGCTCCCCGGCGGCAGCATACGGAAGCAGGCCCAACTCGCTCACGACCCGGGACACGAAGATGTCCGCCGGCTCCACGGTGGAGGCCCGCCACCATCGATTGAGGGAGCCCAGCGCATCGATCACGTCGGCGTGCCCTTGATCGCCGGGACGCATCACGTCGAAGTCTCCACCTCCGATGCGGTGCTGCACCAGCCGCTCGTAATCGATCCCGAAGAAAAGCCCGACCAGCACCGCCACGACCCTCACCGGGTTGGTCGGGTCGATCATGCAGTCGAGAAGCACCTGGAGCTCCCGCAGCTCCTCCTCGACCCCGATCCCAGCGCCGGTCACCTGTACAGGGAGGCTCCACGCCTCGAGCGCGCGGGCGTAGACGGCGAGTTGGGAGCGATACCGGGTCAAGATCAGGAAATCCCCCGGAGCGCGCTGTCCGGAGGTCACCCGGTCCGAAATCCACGTCGCGAGCCGCGAGGCGTCGTCCTGCGCGACGATCGCCCGTCTGCGGCTTTCGGGGGCGACACCGTACCAGTAGACACCCTCGGACGCCACGGTCTCGCCAGGGCGTGTGTTGAGTGGTTCGAACGACGCCTGCTCGGCCGAGGCCTGGACGGGGAAGAAGTCGTCGTCGTCGAAGACCTCGTTCACGAGGTCACCGATCGGCGGTTGCGAACGGAAGTTCGTCGTGAGCTCAAGGACGCCACCGAACTGGTCGAATCGGTCCTTCACGAAGCCGTAGAGTCCAATGTCCGCCCTGCGGAAGCGATAGATGCTCTGCTTGGGATCGCCCACCAGGAACAGCGCGCCCGGCCGCGGGACGCCGGATCTCCAGTCCGCTTCGTCGGTCGCCTGTGACCCGCCTTCGTCCGCCTCCGGATCCGTGGCGAGCAGGAGCATGACCTCGGCCTGCTGAGGATCGGTGTCCTGGAACTCATCGACGAGGATTCTGCGATACCGCCGGCCGAGCTGACGCCGTGCGTCGGAGTTGCCTCGTAGAAGCTCGGCGGTGAGCGCGAGGAGGTCTTGAAAGTCCAACCGTCCAGCGCGCTTGCGCTGCTCCGCGAAGTCGCGAGCCGCGTGGAGTGCCAGCCGGACAGCCAGGCGATACCGACGCGCGTACCACCGATCCATCAGCTCATTCGCTCGGGTCTCGCCGACCGCAAAAGCGTCGACGCGTGCGCACAGTGCCTTCGCCATCGAGGCGTCGCGCCATCGCTTCTGCACGATTCGATGCCCGTTGGGGCCGGACTTGCAAAGCTTGGACAGCGCATCGAAGAAGTCGGCGGGCTTGTTCCACCCGGTCACGTCGCGCGTGAAGTGCAGTGTGCGCAGCTTGCCCTGCAGCGAGTCCCATCGGCGCTCGGGCTCCCGATCCGGCATCAGCTCCCAACCGTGATCCACGATCTCGCTCAGCTCGCGTCTGGTCTCGGCGAGCTCGGCCTCGGCGGGTGCCTCCGCCTCCTCGGTGGGGAACGTGACGTCCGGATTTTCCGCCAGATGACCGAACAGCCCCCACAGTGCGGCCGGAGCGAGGCCCGCCTCGGCGAGCTCCTCCAGAATGGGGTTTGCGTCGGTGGTGAGGCGCTCCAGGTACGCCTCCCAGAAGTGCCGCTTCAGACGCACACGCTCCTCGACCGGCAACTCCTCGAACGCCGGATCGAGCCCGATCTCGAGCGGTCGCTCCCGGAGGAGGCGGGCGCAGAAAGCGTGGATCGTGCCCACGAAGATCCGGTCGATATCGTCGAGGGCCGACACCAGGCGCTCGCGCACCGACTCGTCATCCCCCGCGTCGACAGCACGGATCCTCTTCTCTAGCCGGGTCTGGAAGCGCTCACGCAGCTCCGCAGCGGCCTTCCGAGTGAACGTGACCGCCGCGATTTCGTCCATCGTCGCGGTGCCCGTCGCCACGAGCGCCACCATGCGTGCGACGAGCTCGGTGGTCTTCCCGGAGCCCGCCCCGGCCTCCACGAGCAGGTTGGTGCCGAGATCTTCCCGGATGCGCGTGCGCGCAGCGGCGTCGAGGAGCGGAAGGGCGATCACACCAGGGTCGGTCATCGCGGGAATCTGGTCGCTGGGGGATCGAGTGGGAAGTCGGCGACGGTCGCCTAGGGGCCGCCGCGATTGAGATCGTATCGCATGATGCTCCCGTGCGGGCCCGACCGATCCCGCTCGAGGTCGAACACGTCCCCGTCGGGCCCGTTTGCGGCGTCCAGATGCGTCCTGATGGCGGCGTGATCGGCCTCTCCCAGCGCGATGTCGAAAGCACCCGCGGTCCCCGCCATCTGACCCAGTCTGGTCGCACCGATGATCAAAGCACCGACCGCCTGCTGATCCAACACGAACCGCACCGCGACCGACGCGATGTCCGAGCCATGGCTGACAGCGATGGTGCGGAGCGTCCCCAAGAGCGACTGGTACGCCTCCCATCCGCCGAATTCGTCGACGATGAGCCGATACTTGGTCAGCGAGCGCGTGTCGGGAGCATCCCCCCAAGCCCGGCCCAGCCACCGGTCGGTCAGCAGTCCCCCCGCGAGCGTGCCATAACAGAGGAGCTGCATC
>Ga0209554_1003310_pt1 | contig 10432 bp, 9 predicted proteins | sample MarorgKNORR_S2LV_5_FD_188221 | JGI IMG/M metagenome (GOLD analysis project Ga0209554, IMG submission 188221) | Marine microbial communities from the Southern Atlantic Ocean, analyzing organic carbon cycling - Bottom_A/KNORR_S2/LV (SPAdes) (version 2) | ecosystem: Environmental > Aquatic > Marine... | reverse complement strand
AACGACGGTGAGGTGGTAAATGCATTCGACCACTCGTGAATGCAATAATCATGTTATGCATACCAACTTGATTCATTAGCCGCCCCTATAGGCGCCGATTCGAAGTATTTTTACCGAAAAATTGCTCCAAACCCGTCACGGTGCGCCAGCTGAGCAGTTGACGCTTGTCATCCTTATCAGTCACTATTGATGATCAATCAGAATCTGGAGTTTGGTGTGTCTAAGTTGAAACCATGGTGTTTCCTAACCTTGCTGGTACTGCCCTGTTCCCTTTATGCAGAAAAAGCAGAGGTACATGAGGAAGTGCAAACTGCACTCGACTACCAAATGCCACTTAACGATTGTAAGAAACCAAAAGAAATCGAACAGATGTCCGCCGTTTTGAACAGGGGTGGTGAAGGTGACGTGACGCAGTCGAACATTGATTCCTATACGATGGATAGGTTATTGCGCAAGCAGAAACGATGGGAATCCTGTGTGCAGGCATACAAAGACGAATTGTTGGCGGATTTGGCTACATTGGGAGACTCGGCCCAATATGGACTAACCTCTGAACAGGCAACATCCATTTTACAGAAAATGGCGGATATACAGTCCGTGGTGATGACGGTCGACGGTATAAAACCGTATGCTGCCCAACATCTGGTGCCGGGCCCCTGACTTCAATATCAGCATTTCTGATCTCAAGGGAGGTTCTTGTGACGATTTAGCCACTCGAAGGACCCACCAATAAAAAAGGGCGCCGAAGCGCCCTTTGTGGTTTGGTTAGACGGTGCTTAGTTCAGCGAATAGGAAAGTTCTACTCCGTACATTCGGGGAAGCGTCGTCCCTGCAGTACGTCGAAAATTCTCACCTTCGCCCTGTCGCAAGACCTGCAATACACCAACTTCGTCTAAGATATTGTTAACAAAACCCGTGACGACCCAGTTACCTTGAGATGAGGTCCATGTCATACGCAGGTCAACCCTGTCATAAGACTGTGCCATGTCGTCGTCATTTTCAAACGGCGTGTAATAGACATCGCCTATATAGCTGTATACGCCAAAGAACTCAAGGTTGGCACCACCGGAGAGTTGGACGTTATAGCTTGCCCATCCGGTATATTTCAACTCAGGCACCTGTAACACTTTGTTGCCCTTGATATTCTGCGTCAGGCCCTCAAAGTTCGAGAACAACGATTCCGGATTCTCATACCCGGACGGGTCCTGGATAAAAAGATCGCCAGTATATTCACTCGGTGTATAGCTGAAATTACCACCCAGCGTCAGATTCTCAGTGGTCAGCCACAATGCCTCTACTTCGAACCCATAGATGTCAGCACCCGGTGCTTGCAAGACTGACGTGGTAGTCGTCGCAGTTCCGCCAAAATCTGTTAATGGTGGTACTACCTCGACGGCCACAGTGTGAATAGTCTCGTAATCATAAAGGTACACGGACGCATTCACCTGCAATGAATTATCAAAGTACTGTGTCTTCAGGCCAATCTCATAGGCCAGTAGTTCTTCAGGATCATAGGTGGGTGTAGCACTAAAGAACACCAGGTTATGACCGCCGGCACGGGTACCGGTCGTGGCGGAAAAGTACATCAGACCACTGTCCGAGAAGTTCCAGTCCAGGTTGATTCGCCAGGTGATCTTGTCATCCTTGCGGTGAAAAGGCCGGTAAACACTGACAGCTGCCGGGATGCCACCATTGACTGCAAGCTCTGTCGGACGGAATCCCCCGGGATGACTGGCATCAGGCACAAGGCCACCATTGATGATGTTGTAAGCCGCCAGACCGCCCTGCGGAAAGCCAAGTGCATTAGCTAGTATGGCATCAACAATTCCACCAGCTGCTTCGATGTAACGAAACAGGTTCTCTTCCGCCGTCACTTCATCTTCAGCATAACGAATACCCGTTGTCAGCGTGAAGCTTTCATTGATGTCCCATACTGTTTGAGCATAGGCTGCGAATGCTTCCTTGTGAGTCTGGGTGTGGTACAACAGATCACTGCCCAGGCTATTGATGCCATGCACAACATCCAGGTCTGGGAGCGTGCCGTCATCACCCTGCCACGTGGAGATGTACAGGTTATTATTGTCGGCGTCATTGGTGTTGGGGTTGTTATCAACCGCAAAGTTTGGAGAACAGGACGGCGCGGGATCTGCGACTTGACACGCTCTCCTGGCGGAATGAAGTGTTGCCATGGGAGCCGTTCCGAAGAAGGCGGGTGCAAGATTCACATTGTCCTGGTAAGCATCGATGTAACGACGTTCATTTAACGTAGAATAGAAATCACCACGCTGATCAATTACTGAATCGTAATCGAAGATTCCCACCGTAATTGAGAAGTTGTCCGTAAAATCATAGAACGCCTGTAACTCATGTGATTCATACAATGCTTCATGGTTGACATAAAACTGCCGATCATGGAACGCGCTGGCAGTATTGTCATCATCAGTGGTTCTCTCGTAAGACAACTTGTTGTATCCATAGATGTACTTAAGCTGTAGGTTTTCCGTGACATCCCATATCGTGCTGAACTGAACCCCTTGCTGGTTAAATTCCTCTCTATTGATGCCGTTGGTTGCAGCACAAACACCTCCGCCGTCTAAATCCCCTGGAAACACACAGTCATTGTACCGATCTGCACTTGCCTGGGATGTCTGGTTAAAGCCGTCCAGTGACGCGGCAGCATTCTGGAATCCATCAAATTCGGCTACATCAACTCCAGCACGATTATGCTGGGCCTGGACATTAGCTCCGGTAATCGGATCGGTGAAATCGAGAATAGGCTGACTCGCATCGTACCAGTCGTTACTAAAGTAGTTACCAGTATTTGTGACATCAATTCTTCGAAATCCCGGTACCAGGTGAGTCGTGTCTCGCTGACCAGCATTCAGTTCATTTAATACAACCAGGCCACCGCCATTGGCGCCGCCAAAGATTCGGTCATTTTCCATGAGATTTGCGCGGACGTTAAATTCCAGATTATCAGTCGGCGTCCACTGGAGTTGTACGGCCATATTATGGCGCCCAAGGCTATCCAGATCGTTATACGGACCAATTTCATCTATAACGCCATCACGGTCGCGGACACCGAAATTAAATCGGCCCGACAACACATCATCGACAATCGCGCCATTGATCATGCCATAGTATTCTTCGGTGGCGTGGCTGCCGCCGATGACTTTAAAGGCATAATTAGATTCCTGGTTCGGTTGTTTGTAAAGGATATTAATCGCGCCACCCACAGCATTCCTGCCATAGAGTGTTCCTTGTGGTCCACGCAGAACTTCAATACGTTCCACGTCCCAGAAGCCAGCATGTGTTGCCGTTGGCAGATCCTCCGAGTAGACCCCGTTCATATAGGTAGATACTCCTGGGTCACCACCTAAAGCACGGAAGTTTCGACCCACGCCACGAACAGTCGCGTCATAGGGTTGAATGGTGGTTGCCGGGACGAAGTTCTGTAGATCTTCCTGATTACGAATACCGAAATCATCGAGCATTTCGGATGTAAAAGCGGTGATAGAAATTGAAGTATCCTGTACGGAAGCTTCTTGCCGCTCTGCTGTCACAATCACTTCTTCGATCTGACGACTGCTGGCCGCATTAACAACTTGCGGTATGACGAGTAAAAACCCCATCGCGGATGCGATCGGTAGTTTCTTAAGAAAACAGGACACGGAAGTGCGCCTGTTTGAAGATACAATAGTCATTGCTTTCCCCCTGGTAGTATTATCGCTCTAATATATTGGTGACTTCTCTACAGGAAAGCACCATACAACGACAGGCTCTTTCTTGCAAATATCAGGGCTTTTTCCCTATATCTTGGGAGTCAATTTTTGAGGGTCACATTTTAAGGGTCAGACTAGAATTATCAATTATTTAGGAATAAGTATCTGATATTAAAAGAAAAAATAGATTCTAAAAATACTGAATTGTCAAAGTCCAAACCAATCAGCAACCCCAATCTACTTGAACGCGGACGTACGATCAAGAAAGGGTTGGCTCTAGCGAGCTTCGCTCCTCTATTGACCACCGGATTCGTTGATATGATTTCTGGCGCCTAAAACGTAAGGTCGTGGCGTCCAGATCTCCTCGTTTGTTGGCTATAAACCTGTTGAAGTCCAGTGTCCTGCGTATTGTATTGCGGCGAATCCTCTATATTTCACTTCCTAATTGATCGATCTAATTCAAGTTTTAGAGATGAGATCCCTAACAAATTTCTGAATGCGTGAAGCGTTTACACCTCTATCTCCCCGACCAAATCGAGATTTTGAACGGAGATCGATTGCACATACTCCGTTCTGACAAATCTATTTTTTTTAGCCCCTCAGGTAAATCGTTTCGATTCAGGAGGATCTTCCACTTGCCGCCGTAGGTATTGATCCGACCCATATGTATATATAAGCATGCTCAAATATATATACTTTGGGTTATCTGCTTCAAGGAACGAGTGTATTTCCACTGATACTATGAGCGGTTCTCCAGACCTTTCTTGGCAGAGATCAAGAGCAACTCTGAGTAGACCTTGTGGAATCCAAGCAAGGCGCTAAAACCAGACCCAAGCTTGGACGGACCTTCTTCGCCGTCTCCAGTTTTTCTAGGTTCATGCACCCACACTATCAACACCCAATCAGACATTGACCATCCGATATCGACAAACTGTTGACCCAGACTTTTAATCCAAGGATTCCTGACCAGGATACTTTTACAATCCGGGGAAAATGCGGTTTAAAATAACTACTCTCAATTCTCTACCAAATTTACATTGGCCTATTCACGCCTAATTCAATTATGAGAAAGCTCATTGTTCCAAAGAGTAGCTAAAAGTTCATTAAGAAAGTACAGGGAAAAGAGGATCGTAAAACACAGTATACGGCAAAGGTACCAGCAGGACCCGATGAACTCGTTGCACCTCTGTCCTGGGCTTAACGACTCAATTGCTGCGCGACTGCTGCTATTTGCAGGGTCAGTTCAATCCCAACACATCGTTAATTGAAGTGCCACTATGCTAAAGTGGCGCGCATGAAACACTCAAAATTTCCCCGCGGCATTGGCGCCGTACTCATTTTGTCGTTGCTCCTGTCCGGATGTGGCATGCAAAGTATTCCGACCGCACTCAACGAAGTTGAAGCAACCTGGTCGGAGGTACTCAACCAGTACAAGAGGCGTTCCGACTTGATTCCCAATCTCGTCAATATAGTTAAAGGCTACGCCGCGCATGAGAGTGAAACGCTGCAGGCAGTGGTGGAGGCCCGCGCGAAGGCGACCCAGACACAGATCAGTTCCGACCAGCTGAATCCCGAGACCCTGAGCAAGTTCTCGCAAGCACAAGCTGGGTTGGGATCGGCCCTGTCCCGCTTGATGGTAGTTGTCGAGCGCTACCCGGATCTCAAGGCCAATCAAAATTTTCGCGACCTCCAGGTACAACTCGAGGGCACTGAAAATCGGATTACTGTTGCCAGGAATCGCTACATTCAGTCTATAAAGGGATTTAATAACCTGGTTACGGTACCGCCCACGTCCTGGTACAACTCGCTATTTCTGAACCACGAAAAGAAACCACAGTTCAGTGTCGAAAATGAGGTGCAGATCCAGCAAGCCCCAGAAGTAAAATTTTGATGTCCTCCCGAACGCTGCTTGTTCTGGGCCTGGTGTGCAGTTTGTGGGCAAGCCCGGTGTTTTCTCTCGAAGTCCCCAGGCACACCGGTCCGGTGGTCGACGTTGCCGGGGTGTTAAGCCGCTCGGACAATGCAAAAATCTCCGCCAGTCTATTGCAGTTTCAACGCGCGTACGGGCCCCAGCTTCAGGTTCTCGTGGTGCCAGATCTCGAAGATGAAACGATTGAAGGCTACTCCATCAAAGTCGTCGACGCATGGAAATTGGGTGCAGAGGGCGAGGACAATGGCGTGCTCTTGTTGGTGGCCACCCAGGATCGAAAAGTTCGCATTGAAGTCGGGCGCGGTCTCGAGGGCGATCTTCCGGACGCGCTTGCGGGGCGTATCATTCGCGCAGGCATAATTCCCTTTTTCAAGCAGAACCAGATCGGCGCCGGAGTGCTGGTTGGGTTGAATATGATCGCTGAGAGTGTTGGAGGAAAACTGGAGGGCGTACCCGCGCCACAGATGCGCAGGGCGAAGCGCAGTGGCGGATTAAATCTGGGCTACCTGCTTTTCCTAGGCGTCTTTTTGATCGGCCCGCGTATGTTTGGACGGAGGCGAAGGGGCGGGTTTGGCAGCGGACTACTGGGCGGCATTCTGTTGGGCAGCATGTTGGGTGGTGGACGCGGCGGTTCTGGGGGCGGGTTTGGCGGCGGCGGTGGATTTAGCGGTGGTGGTGGTGGCGGCTTCGCCGGCGGCGGCGCCAGTGGGAGTTGGTAGATGGTGCATTTAACCCAGTCTGAGCTCGACAGAATTTCCGATGCCGTGCGCGAGGCAGAAAAGCAAACGGCGGGTGAAATCGTTCCAATGCTTGTCGGTCAAAGCGACGAATACCCAGGCGCTCGCTGGCGGCTGGCCATCGTCACCGCATTGCTGTCTGGCGCACTCGCCTATTTCTTTCTCGACGATTTCGACCCGGTGTGGATTCTCTGGGCGCAAATTCCAGGGCTTTACATCGGTTACTGGTTGGGTTCGTTTGGCGCTGTGTTGCGGCCATTCCTGGTAAGTTCCAAAATTGACGAAGAAGTCCACCAACGAGCGGTACAGGCATTTTTCTTACACAATTTGCACGCGACCAAAGATCGCACTGGAATCCTCGTCATGGTCTCACTGCTTGAGCATCGCGTAGAAATACTTGCCGATACGGGGATTAATGCGAAAGTTCCCAGGGATATGTGGGAGAAGATACTGAACGACATGATCGGCAAGATTAAATCGGGCGATCTCACTGAGGGCTTTTGCACTGCCGTGCGCGAATGTGGCGAGGTGTTGGCAAAAGATTTTCCGGGGACCCACGAAAATCCAAATGAGCTCAGCGATAGGGTAATTTTGGAAGATTAAAAATACATTGACCTCAATACGAGCGGTAGCGGCTCGGTGCCTTGCTGTGATCACTCGAGCCATAGAAACAGATCTCATCCATCGTGCCGGTCAAACTCGAGCAAGCGGCGCCCAAACTGGCATTATTACACTGATCCAACGTGTAGTTCGTAGACTCGAACGAGACGGCCTGCTCATTCCCGATCCAGAGCAACATCGGCTTGATATTAGCCTATGCCCACTATGCGGCGGCACCATGTGTGTCATCGCCGACATTTCTGATCCAAATATAATTCAGAAGATTCAACCACCCCTACCCTGCCAAAAAACCTTCTCAGCGATTAACCCAATTGAGTGTAGGCCACAATATCAACACACAATCAAACATTGACCACCCGATATCGACAAACTGTTGACCCAGACTTTTTATTCCACAAATTCCCGATGAGAATACTTTTGCAATCTTGGAAAAATGTGGTTTAAAATTACTATTCACCTCGCCAATCTGGTACACACCCTGACAGCAGAACAATAGACAAGCCACCCCAAATTACCCGCGGTTAAACTCCCTGATGACCTGACCCCGCCTGCTTCTGGTGTGGATGCCATTTTCGATAATGACCTGCCCGGCGACCAGCGTGGCCATGGGCCTGTTGCCAACAAACGTCTACATTTTCCCCGCAACGAAATAGATAACGCCAGACCCAGGATGCAATACCAACAGGTGAGTAGAATCAAGATATTCACCCTGGTACTGATTCCGCCTCACAACGACGAAATAAGCCTTCGTCTTCAGTTCGTCCGGTGATGGAAACCAATCCAGATCCTGGGTAAAGAAAGAAGCGAAATCGATGGACTGTAATTCAGACTGGGTCAGTCGGTCACCAGACTTCAGCCCGTACCTGTCGACGACGCCCTGGATGTGGAAGGGCCGAGGCGGACGGAAAATACTTTTTGGTAGTCACCTGCCCAATTCGCTGGCGGATGATAGCTGTTGATCAGCATTGCTGCATCGCCGTCCACGCCGGCCCATTCGTACAGATGCAGGACATCCGGGTCGTCCAACGAAACAACTGGGTCGCGCGATAGTTGCCACGCGAGAGTGATGTAGAATGCGACTATTAACAGCACCACCAACGCTGCGAAGGCAGCCAGCACTTCCATCACTAATTTCATGATCCCCTCCCTGCCCACTAAACTAAAGTCTCGCAACATATTCATCGATAGTCTTTCTGGCGAGTTTCCTGAGTGATGCCGATGGATCCAGTGCGACGCGTAAACCAAGACCGTCAATTAACGCCAGCAGTTCGTCTACGTGTGTTTCCGAGTCACTTTTACTTAAGGATTCAATATCTGCAAACAGTCTAAGGAGCAGATTACGCCATCCACGATATCTCGCTTTATTGTGATCAGAAAGTGAACTGCTTGATGTGGCAGCAGCCCAAAATACGATCCACACCTTCCATTCCCTCAGCCTGGCAGCATCGAGTGGCAACCCTTCATAGGCAACCAGTTTCAATCGTTCCCTGGCGGGTAATGCAGTCTTCGCGATAGCGATCATACGACCCTCGGCTTTATCGTGCGCAGCAGATAAAGCCGACGACAGCAGCTCTTCTCGATTGCTGAAGTAATGGCTGATCCGGCCGGTAGTACACCCGGCCGCACTCGCCACCCTGCGCATGGTAAGGCTTTCAATCCCATCTTCTGCAATTACCTTCCAAATTGCCTCAACGAGTTCTCTGCGCCTCTCTGCATGGTCAACAACCTTTGGCATCACATTTTCCTATATATTTTACAAAACACTTGTTACGTAACGTATGTTGTGTATAAAATCGCATCCTAACTCAGGGGGAACCCAATGGCCAATCCACCCATACAAGCTCTAACGACGACCCAGCTGCCACGGTACACTGAACCGTTCGACTGGGGGAGGATCCAGGCGGATATCCACAGCACCGGCGGCGTCATTCTTGAGCAACTCTACGAGACTGAGCAGGTCAGCCGATTGAATCAGGAAATGGATACCTATATCGAACAGAATCTGCAAGCGGGCAATCCACATAGCGGATCCCCCCAATATGATCGTTTCCTGGGTGCGAGAACGATCAGATTACAAGGACTTATTAATAAGTCTGAAGAAGCAGCGCGATGGATCGGTAACCCAGCGTTACTCAGCTGGGCTAACGAGAGCCTTGCGCCACTGGCAACCTCTATTCTTCTTAACGCAGCGGAACTGATCCAGATTGGGCCTGGCGAACCCGCTCAGTATCTGCATCGAGATTCGGATTCATGGCCCGCGGCGGCAATTCAGGAAGATCCATTCGTTGTTAACAGCCTGGTCGCCCTGGATGAATTTACTCTCGAAAATGGTGCGACATGGGTTGTGCCTGGTAGCTGGGCGTGGCCTCGTGACAGACGAGCCGAGGAGAACGAATATGTCAGGGCTGAGATGTTGCCTGGTGACTGCCTGCTATTTCGTGGAGACATACTTCACCGGGGCGGCGCCAATCTCACTGACAAACCGAGACGTGGTATCTCAATCACTTATTGTGCGGGCTGGCTTCGGCCCGTTGAAAACAGCGTGTTCAATATTCCCGTTGCAAAGGTGCGATGTCTGTCCACGCAAATGCAGGAGCTTCTGGGCTTTCATGCTTATGATGGTTCTGCACACAATGGCGGGATGCTAGGGCTTTACGAAAATGGCAATCCAGACGTACTGCTTCAGTAGTTCATCTCCGCACTTAACGGGATCCGGGTCCTCGCTGCTTTAACACAAGGGCTGCGTAATCATGCAAGCCAACCCTGTTAAACGAACGATCTTCTCAAGAGGATCAACAGTGGCAATAGCGCGCGTTCCCCCTCGAAGGGTTCGTTATCAACCTTGTGCTCATTTCAAGATAATGTAAGCTTCTTCTCCAACGTTAATCGCTCTGGTAAATAGCCTAATGTTAGTTCCCCGATACCCTGCAAATACTCCGACAACAGAAATTACAGAGGCGCTTGTAGATTCCGGATGCGTGGTGGTGACCGGGCTCACAGATTCAAAGCTTCGTCAGGCGATAACCGATGAACTTGCACCACACATGGGCAGGGCGCGCGTTATCAAAGATGATGATCCGGCGCAGTTTTACCCGGGTCGGACGAAACGTATCACAGCGCTGCTGACCCGTTCTGCGACGGTGACTGACCACCTCATCGCCCATCCGATCTCCCGGAAAGTCTGTGAGGCCACACTGTTACCTAATAGCGAATTCGGCTATCAGCTACACGTCACTGCGGCTTTGGAAGTTGGTCCTGGTTCGCGTGCCCAGGTGCTCCATCGGGAAGAAGACTCTTTCACATTCTTTCCCCTCCCACGCCCAAACCTGATCGTTGCCAGCATGTGGGCGATGACAGATTTCCGGTCTGACAATGGGGCAACGTTGCTGGTTCCAGGAAGTCATAAGTGGCCTGGTGACCGG
>Ga0209554_1003307_pt1 | contig 10444 bp, 11 predicted proteins | sample MarorgKNORR_S2LV_5_FD_188221 | JGI IMG/M metagenome (GOLD analysis project Ga0209554, IMG submission 188221) | Marine microbial communities from the Southern Atlantic Ocean, analyzing organic carbon cycling - Bottom_A/KNORR_S2/LV (SPAdes) (version 2) | ecosystem: Environmental > Aquatic > Marine... | reverse complement strand
ACCTATGCAATGGAAGCTGTAGCCCGTCAATTTGCAACCAATCAGAATTGCTTAGTATTGCGTAATGGTTGGTTTAGTTTTCGCTGGTCTCAAATCTTTGAAATGGGGAGTATTCCATCTGAGGAGACAGTAATGAAGGCTCGCCGTGTCAGTGAAGGTGCGCAAGCACCATTTGCACCAGCAGACATTAATGAAGTGGTAGACATGATTAAAACGAAAAAGCCTAATCTGGTTTTCGCACCTCATGTTGAAACAGCATCTGGCATTATTCTGCCAGATGACTATATCCGTTCTGTTGCCGACGCTGTTCATTCAGTTGGTGGCATGTTTGTATTGGATTGTATTGCTTCAGGTGCTATCTGGGTTGACATGGAAGATAGCGGTGTAGACATATTAATCAGTGCTCCTCAAAAGGGATGGAGTGCCTCCCCTGCATTTGGTTTAGTGATGCTTTCACCTCAAGCGAATGAGGAAATTAATAAAACTCAAAGCACAAGTTTTTCTTGTGACTTGCTTAAATGGTTACAAATTATGCAAGCTTATGAAAATGGAGCACACGCTTATCACGCCACAATGCCCACAGATGCAATTAAACGTTTTCGCGATACAATTATGGAGACGGAGGAGTTTGGCTTTGATAATGCATGTAAAAAACAACAAGAGTTAGGTGACAAAGTTAGAGCTTTACTTGAGAGTCATAATATCAATAGCGTTTCCGAAAAAGGTTATCAAGCGCCAGGCGTTATTGTTAGTTATACCAATGATAAGGCAATTCATAATGGTTCAAAATTCACAAACGTAGGTATTCAAATTGCTGCAGGTGTCCCGCTTCAGTGTGATGAAGGAGATGATTATCTAACTTTCCGCCTTGGATTGTTTGGTTTGGACAAACTAAAAGACGTTGATGCTGCGGTTAAAAGGCTTGAAGATGCGCTCAACCAAGTTATTTAAATATTTATCATTTAAAAAATCCATTATTCAAATATTTGGACATGAAAGTCGAAAAATTAACTAAAACTGATCGAGAAGACTGGCAGTCACTTTACTGTGGTTATGCAGACTTTTATCAAATGCCAATGAATGAGGATATTCTTAATTCTGTTTGGTTATGGATATTTGATGCAAATATCAAATTTTATGCCATAGGGGTTAAAACAAGTAAAGGTAAATTAATTGGTTTTATGCATTATCGAGAGATGCCATCCCCTTTACGCGGTTCTCTTGTCGGTTTTTTGGATGATTTATATGTTCATCCGAATTACAGAGGTACTGGAGCTGTTCAACTTCTATTTAAAGAGCTCAAAGGAATTGCAAAAAAGAATGGTTGGCCTTATGTACGATGGATTACAGCCACTGACAACCATCGAGCACGCGCAGTTTATGATAAGATTTCAGACACAATAGATTTTGTAACTTATCAAATGCCAAGTCATTAGCTATTTTTTTCTTGTAGGGAGAGTTTAAAATGCCATTCTGGGCAATTGTATATTGTTTGTTAATTATATTGAGTGGTATTGGCGTTGTTATAATGTATAAAAAGCGCCCAACCTACTATATTCCTGGACAAGTATTGTCATCCCTTTGTGGTGTGTTAATGTTTTTGTTTTATTACGATAGCTTTGTTCATAAACCACAATCGTTTTTGGTCATTTTGGTTATGTTTTCCTATATTTTGTACTGGGAATTATGGGAGAATCGCCACCTTTTCCCTACTTTAGTAGCTGAAAAGAAAAATTCTTCGGAAGAAGAATTAGTTTTTTTTGAAGAGCCATTTACAATGACTAAAAAAGCTTTTATAGGCTTTTTAGTGGCTATCGTTATAGTCTCTTTGCCATTTTTGTATGTAATAAGCCAACTTATGATATCGTACCTCTAAAAATATTTTTACACTACATTTATGAATAAAGATAGATTCCGCAACCACATTGGCCAAGAGATTGGTTTTACCGTTGATGATTGGCACGTATGTCAGTTGCCATCCCGCACTGATATGAATGGACGCTTTTGTAGATTGGAGGCGCTAAATGTTGATAAGCATGCCGAAGATCTTTATCATTCCTTTTCGGAGGATACTAATCAACATAATTGGACTTACTTGCCTTATGGACCATTCAATGAATATGAATCTTTTTACTTATGGTTAAAAGATATTTGTTTGAGTAATGATCCTTTGTTTCATACAGTTATTGATCAACACACTCAATCCGCAGTAGGTTTGGCTAGTTATCTTCGAATTAATCCCAAGGTTGGCGTAATTGAGGTGGGGCATATACACTTTTCCCCTAAGCTGAAACAAACAGCAATGTCAACAGAGGCCATGTTCTTGATGATGCAAAGAGTCTTCGATGAATTGGGTTATCGTAGATATGAGTGGAAGTGTGATGCACTTAATGAAAAATCACGCAAGTCGGCTCAACGACTTGGTTTCACTTTCGAGGGAGTGTTTCGTCAGGCAACGATGTACAAGGGCCGTAATCGAGATACAGCATGGTATGCGATTATTGACTCCGATTGGCCTAAGATAAAGCAAGCATTTCAAAATTGGCTTGACCCTGAGAACTTTGATAAATCAGGACAACAAAAAACAATGCTTCAGATGACTTTGGATCTGGATAATTAACCCCTTGGATGGTGTTTAGCATGCTGCGCTTTTAGCTGTGCATTTTGTATGTGTGTGTATAGCTGAGTACTAGAAATATCGCTGTGACCTAACATTAATTGCACGGAACGCAAATCAGCGCCTTTTTGTACTAGATGGGTTGCAAAAGCATGACGGAGAGAGTGCGGGGAGAGTGGTTTGTCTATTCCCACTTGAGTGGCGTAAGCTTTAATAATATAAAAGAAGTTTTGCCGTGACATCGCACTACCACGATTAGATAAAAAATAACTGTCACTTTGGCCATTTTTCAATAACACGGGCCTCGCATTTGTCTCATATTTCATCAAATAATCAATAGCTATTTCTCCCATGGGCAAAACTCTTTCTTTGTTTCCTTTGCCGTGGATACGAATAAACTCTTCTTTCAAATTGATGTTGTGATAACTCAAGTTAATAAGTTCGGATACTCTCAAGCCACACGAATATGATAGTTCAAGCATTGCTCGATCTCGTTGTCCAATAAGACTAGAACCGCTTGGAGCTTCAAGCAGTTTTTCTACTTCTTTTATGTTTAAAAAGACAGGTAATTTTTTTTCTAGCTTAGGATGAGACAATTGCTCTGTTGGGTCTTTTTTTATGAGTTGATTAGCTAATAAGTATTGGTAAAAAGAGTGAAGAGAGGTTAGGATTCTTGCTTGGGTTGATGAGCCTATGTTATTTTTTTGTCTGTCAGAGAAATAATCTTGAATGTGTTTTGAATTAACTGAGATGAACGACTTTCCTGCTAGCCATTTGTTAAATATTTTAAGGTCAGAGCGATATGCAGCCAAGGTGTTTTTGCTAGCACCTGTGCTTAACCAGTAGTAATCGATAAATTGGTCTATCAACTCAGTATTCATTAGCTGTTATTCTACTTGAGTCGGTTGAAATCAGGGCAAAAAAATGCCAGTCTAAGCTGGCATTCATACTATCATTTATATTATCTCTTTTTAAGCTTCTCTTTGATACGAGCGGCCTTACCAGTTAGGCCTCGAAGATAGTATAGTTTTGCCTTTCGCACTTTACCACTTCGTTTAACCGAGATACTGTCTATCATAGAAGAGTGCGTTTGGAATACTCTTTCAACGCCTTCGCCATGAGAGATTTTTCTAACAGTGAAAGCAGAATTCAAGCCACGATTTTTTTTGGCAATAACAACACCTTCAAAAGCTTGTAATCGCTCGCGAGTACCCTCACGAACCTTAACCTGAACAACAACTGTGTCGCCTGGAGAAAATTCAGGTATATCTGACCTTAGTTGTTCACCTTCAATTTGATCAATTAAATTCACGTTGATACCCCTTTGGGGTTTTAGAAAATGCGCTAATTATACAGAGGTTTTTTATCCCGCACAAGATTCGCTAATGCATATATTGGCGTTAAACGGGAATTGTAAAATTGAGTTGGTTTTTTATCAAAAAATAACCTTTGATCCTTAGATAAAATTATCTTCTCAGGATAAATATTTAGACTATTTAGAGATAAATATCAATAAATTTTTCATATAATGTGAGAATAAAATTCTCATTATTCTTTTTATTATTAAAACTCTTGAATAAGAGTGTGAGATAATCATCGGGGTTTGTGTTGCAAGAATAATTAATGGGAAAAGTTACTGGTTTTTTAGAGTTAGATAGGGTAGTTGAGTCATATCGTGATGTAGATATACGTATCAACGATTACGATGAAATATTTTCAGGTGATCATAACCTGAATCAATTGCAAGAGCAAGGCTCACGTTGTATGGATTGTGGTGTGCCTTTTTGCCAGTCCGTAGACGGATGTCCAATAGATAACTTAATTCCTGAGTGGAATGATCTTGTTTATAACAATGAGTGGCGTAATGCCCTAGAACGTCTTGAGAAGACGAATAATTTTCCTGAATTCACCGGCCGAGTTTGTCCTGCGCCTTGTGAGGGCTCTTGTGTACTGGGGTTGACCGATCCAGCAGTAACGATCAAAAATATTGAGCTTGCAATTGTTGACAAGGGTTTTGATGAGGGTTGGATTAAAGCCAGAAAAGTTACTGGACGCTCAGGCAAGAAAGTTGCAGTTGTTGGTTCTGGCCCCGCTGGACTTGCAGCTGCTGATGAACTCAATCAAATGGGCCACTCTGTTAAAGTTTATGAGAGAAGCGACAGAATAGGTGGGTTATTGATGTATGGCATTCCCAATATGAAGTTGGGCAAAGACGTGGTTGATCGTCGTATTAATCTTCTAAGGGCGGAAGGAATTGAATTCATTACTGACACTGATATTGGTCAGGACATCAAGACAACGGAATTACAAGCACAATTTGATGCAATTGTTTTCACCACAGGCGCAACCAAAGCGCGTGACTTACCTGCTGAAAATCGTGATGCCAAAGGTATTTATCAAGCCATGGATTATTTGACAGCAAACACTAAGAGTCTTCTTGATAATGGGTATGTTGACCAGGATGAGTTTTCTGCAAAAGGAAGAGATGTTATTGTCATTGGTGGTGGTGACACCGGCACTGATTGTATTGGTACTGCAATAAGACAAGGTGCAAAATCATTAGTCAACTTCGAACTTATGAGTCAACCTCCTGTTGATCGTTCTGAGAATAACCCTTGGCCACAATGGCCTACCATCTTTCGTGTTGAATATGGACACGAAGAAGTTAAATCGGTCTTCGGTAAAGACCCTAGACACTATCAGTTACTAACAAAGGCTTTTATAAAGGGTGACAATGGCAATGTTAGTGGTTTAAAAACCATCAATGTTGAATTCGAAGACGGCAAATTGAATGAAATTGCCGGAACCGAAAAGACTTGGAATGCTCAATTAGTTTTACTTTCAATGGGCTTTGTGTCCCCTGAGCACTATTTAAGTGAAAACGCCAAAATAGATTTAGATGAGCGTGGAAATTATAAAGCTGAGCATGGTGAATACAGCACCTCAAAATCAGGGATTTTTACTGCTGGAGATTGTCGCAGAGGGCAATCCTTGGTTGTATGGGCAATTAATGAGGGTCGTGGTGTCGCTAAAAGCGTGAACACATATCTTTCTTAATAACCTCTCAATTTATAATTATGACTAACAGTTGCTACATCTAAATAAGTATAAGATTCCAAATATTTAACCTATTTTTGTTTTTGATAGCAGTAAAATCACCCCTTAAATGTATTAAATTATTTGATTGAATTATTTTGTAGTTTGATGTTTTGATAGATAAAATTTAGAGCAGGATTTAAGGAGAGATGGCTGAAATATTAGGTGTAGGAGTTGATGAAGAGGGTTACCTTTTAAAGATTGCTGATTGGAGTGAGGAAATTGCTTTAGCAATGGCAGCTGAGGACGACATTGAATTATCGGCAGAACATTGGGAGGTGATTAACTTTCTTAGAGAATATTTTGAAGAATATGAATTTGCACCTGCAGTGCGTATTCTTACAAAAGCAATCGCTAAGAGGTTGGGTAATGACAAGGGTAATTCACGTTATTTATACTCACTTTTTCCTTATGGCCCAGCTAAACAAGGATGTCGATTTGCAGGCCTGCCAAAGCCAACCGGTTGTGTGTAAGCTAATGATCCTCTCATCATTGACAGCTGGCTTTAATACTCTCCGAAGTCTTGGGTAAAGTCCTATGTCATTAATGACTATTGGTTTTATTTTTTTTTGTTATTTGGCGCTGTTGATTTGTATTATCGGCGTGTCGCGCAAGATTGTGCAATATTGGCAGACCCCTGCACCGCTGAAAATCCCCATTGCACCTGCGCCGCTGACGAGAACGGGGGTGTTTATGCGAATGGCGGCTGAGGTATTCCTGTTCAAAAGTTTATTCAGAGCCAGTAAATGGACTTGGTTTTTTGGTTGGATTTTTCACTGGGCTTTGGTGTTGTTGTTTATTCGGCATCTGGGCTATTTCTGGCCAGGTGATACGCCTGAGGTGCTGCTCAAAACCGAGTCTTTTAAGTACGCATCTTTTCCTCTTATTATTGGCTTAATGGGTCTATTGGGGCGGCGAATTTTTGTCGATCGCGTTAGATATATTTCTGCTCCATCGGATTATCTGATGCTGATTTTACTGATTGCCATTGGTGCTAGTGGCATGCTGATGACCTTCGCTCTTTATTATCCAGATATGGGCTTGGTTTATAGCTTTGCAGAAGGTCTTGTTACCCTAAATTGGTCTGAACTGCCGAGTGAGTGGATTTTTCTCGCCCATATTTTTTTGGCATTTACGCTCATTGCTATTTTCCCAATCTCGAAATTGTTGCACGCCCCCGGGATATTTTTCTCGCCGACACTCAATCAGGTGGATAATGCCCGTAAGAAGAGACATATTTCGTCTTGGGCTATGCAAAAAGAAACAGACAAGGAAATTTTTATAGAACAAAATTCAGAAAAGGATGAATAGTTGTGGCTGAACTTGAAATAGATAAACTACCAACCTATCTTGAGATTCCAGCAATCCAAAAAGATTCTATGGCAGGAGATGGACCTTTTAAAGCGAGTGCAGAGATCCAAGAGCAGCTCGGATTTCCTGGAGAGAAAGTTGAAAACTGGCAACAAATTGCGATTGAGAAAATGGCAGAAACTACATCCAAGTATCGTTCTGTCCAAGTTTTTTTGGATGCCTGTGTGAAGTGTGGGGCATGCACTGATAAATGTCATTATTACCTAGGTACTGCCGATCCAAAAAATATGCCAGTTGCAAGACAAGATTTGTTTCGAAGTGTATATCGAAGACATTTTACTTTTGCTGGAAAATATTTCCCTAAACTGGTTGGAGCTAAGGAGCTTGATGACGCAATGCTTGATGATTGGTATAACTATTTTCATCAATGTTCTCAGTGTCGTCGTTGCGCAGTTTTCTGTCCTTATGGCATTGATACAGCTGAAATTTCAATGGCAGCTCGGGAGGTAATGAATGTCATCGGTGTTGGACAGAAGTACAGCAACCAAATATTGGGAAGAATAAATAAAATTGGTAATAATTTAGGTATGCCGGAGCCAGCGCTCAGAGACACGCTGCTTGACCTTGAAGAAGAAATTGAAAAAGAGACGGGCGTTGCTGTCAAGTTACCTTTGGATAACAAACATGCTGAAATCTTGATGGTTACCCCCTCCGCTGATTTTTTTGCCGAACCTCACATCGATGGTCTGATCGGTTATGCAAAAGTTTTTCATCAGAGTGGTGTTACTTGGACCATGAGTTCATACGCTTCTGAGGCGGCAAATTTTGGTATGTTTATAGGCAGTTATGATGTGATGCGTAAAGGTGCTTTACGAATACGTAAAGCTGCCCTTGACTTAGGTGTCAGTCGTATAGTCGTTGGTGAATGTGGGCATGCATGGCGTGTCGCTTATAGTTTCTGGAATACTCTTTCAGGTATTGGTGGTGGTGCCAGTGATGAATATGCATTAAAACTGCAAAAGCAGTTAGATAGCAACTATCCGCAACCACAGCACATTATTGAATTTACCTATGACTTGATTCAAAAAGGCATACTGACATTCGATAAAACCAAGAACGATCATCGCAAGGTAACTTTCCATGACTCATGCAATGTAGCTCGTGGAAGTAATATGGGTGATATTGAAAATGGTCAATTCATTTTGCCAAGAGAAGTTATCAAAGCTGCTTGTAATCATTTTGTAGATATGCCAAAAGCGACTATTAAAGCCTCCACATATTGTTGCGGTGGCGGTGGCGGTTTATTGACTGATGACCTTATTGAGCTTCGAATCAAGGGTGCAATGCCAAGGATGCAAGCCTTAAAACAAAGTCAAGAAAATGATGGTGTAAATACTTTGGCAGCAATCTGTGCCATTTGCAAATCACAGTTTAGCAAAGTTTTGCCAAACTATGATTTTGACCCGTACATGATAGTTAGTGTGCATCAGTTGGTTAGTGATGCTCTAGTTCTCAGTGATAAATCTGAAACAAAGGCAGAAGATTCTTTATAGGGAATTTTCAATTTTGTGGTAATAATCAATAATACCTTGGTAGATTGAGTTGGCTATTTTTTGTTGTTGTTTGCTGTTAATTAAACGCTTTTCTTGAGTGGGGTTTGAGATAAAAGCCGTCTCAATCAAAACTGATGGAATTGCAGGAGTTTTTAAGACAACGAAGTTGGCTTTTTGTGGTTCTTTTTTATGAACTGGACCAATTTTTTTAAGTTGGTTTAATATTTCGTTGGCAAGCTGTTGTGATTGAATGTCTCGATCTTTCCTGGAAAAATCTGTGAGTATATTCTTTAAAAATTGGTCACTATCAATTACTGTTTCTACGCCTCCGAATTGATCAACTGAGTTCTCAGATTGTTCTAATTGTTTGGCTAACTGACTGTTATTACCTTTTTCACTCAAGGTATAGATTGAGCCCCCTTTAGCACTTGTACTCTCTACTGAATCAGCATGAATAGAAATAAACATCGTGGCTTTTTCCCTTTGAGCTATAGTGATTCGTTTAGTAAGAGGAATATAGTAATCACCACTACGAGTTAGTACAGCTGTTAAATCTGGATTTTGATTAATAGTGGTAACTAGTTTCTTTGCGATTGCTAAATTGACATCTTTTTCTCGAGAATTACTCTTTCCAATCGCGCCATAATCTTCACCTCCATGGCCTGCATCAACCAATATAACTTTCTTTTTATCTGGAAATACTTTTTCAATTGAGCCGACAGTTTCTACAACGTCAGATTCTAAGTCAATAACATCAATTACTAGGCGGTGATATCTGTATTTTGCATTTGGAGGTAATGTGAAATGTTTGACAATGTAATCTTTGTTAGTGTGAAAGATGAGTTTAATTGTTTCTCGGTCACGTTTAATGCGGATTTTCTTTATGCGTTTATCCTCAAAAAATATATGAGAAAACGTTTCTGATAATACTTCAGCGTCATCAACACTTAAAATAATGTAATTGTTATCTTCTGATATGCTGAAGAGAGTGTCTTCTTCAGTATCAATCACGATACGAGTATGATCTGGCGCTGTCCAATAACGAAAATCGTACAACGTTGTTTTATCTTCAGCACCCACTGAAGAAATCCACAGTACAAAAAACAGCGTTAAGTAATTGCGCACTTTGTAACTTGCTTTCCTGCTTCAGTGTGGGGTTTTATATTAATTTTTCTCTGAATCCCATCACCGCTAAGAGTAATGGAGATGTCAGCTTCCGCGATAACTCCTTTACCAAGCTCTGGCCATTCTATGAGCTGCAAGTGTCCTGGTAAAAGGTATTCACGAATACCAATATATTCTAGTTCTTCAGGGTCACTCAGCCGGTAACAATCCATATGGTGAATGTTGATAACTTCATTTTGATAGCTCTCTACCAATGAGTAGGTCGGACTTTTAACTCGTTCAAAGCCAAAATATTGGATAAAGCCTTGTGCTAAAGCTGTTTTGCCTACACCCAATTCACCAATTAAATAGATAACTAAAGTGCTTTGAAGTGACGAGCAGCATTCTGCCAGATTTCGAGCAAGCGCTTTTGTTTCACTCAGATTGTTAACAACTAAGTCCAAAGCAGTAAGTATAGATAGACACCAATCAAGGCCAATAACACTGCGCCTTCTACGCGAGAAATAACACCTTCTTTTTTGAATTTATAGGAAAAGACAAACAACAGAACGGTGAGTGCCAGCATGAACGGATAGTCCCTGGTTAGCACTTCTTCCGGCACATCGAAAGGCAGAATTAGGCTTGGAATTGCCAAAACACCGATAGTGTTAAACAGGTTGGAGCCAATAATATTACCCACAACCATTTCGTGTTGTTTCTTCAGCGCACTGCTAATGGAAACTGCCAGCTCTGGCAGGCTTGT